>Ga0187819_10000307_pt1 | contig 23919 bp, 16 predicted proteins | sample NC_wetland_sal_i_15_FD_132411 | JGI IMG/M metagenome (GOLD analysis project Ga0187819, IMG submission 132411) | Wetland sediment microbial communities from Neuse River Estuary, North Carolina, USA - SO4_4 | ecosystem: Environmental > Aquatic > Freshwater > Wetlands > Sediment | place: USA...
TAGGCATCGAGGACCTTGATCCAGCTTCCGCAAAAGGCGGGGAAAGGGTCGCATAGTGACACAATGAGAACCCCGCTTCTTTGTTTTCAATGATTTACGACCCCTTCGCGCAAACATGGGCTAATGAGCCGGGAACTACTCCGGCAGAGGTTGTGAAGACTCCGCAATCGAATGTGCGCTGCTCCGCATTCGACTGCTTACGGCGCCTGGAGTCGTCAGCTTCCAGATTGTTGGCAGGAGCATACTTATGTCGTTGCAGCCGTGAAAGGCAGTCATGCAGTTCAGGTTCAGCGCCCACGCCGCACGCTTTTCTTTCTCTGTGGCTAATTCTCCAAACTCGACTATGCCGTTCCACGTAGGTGTGACATCCCGTCCGTGAGGATTCAGCGCGAAGTGATTACAAGTTGCATCCGTCCGATTGGCACAGAAATCTTCTTGCACGTACACAATTGGGCTGTTTTCCTTGAACACCACTGACGAATACTGTACGGAAATCATGTCAAGCGAGCCGCGGAACAAGCGAACCGACGCTCGAAGCTCTGCACGGGGTGCGAAGTGAAAGGCCGAAAGAATCCGATTAGTAACTAAAAACTCGTAATCACAGAATGCGAGTGAACTGCCGACGGTGTTTCTATATGAGCGCAAAGGGAGATGCTGGTACGTGGGATGTAGCATCCAGGCGGCTGACGTCCTCTATTAAGGTCCTAGCCTGGTAACGCTCGCAAGCAGCGCCGGTTACGAGAACAAGGGCGGCTGACCCTACGGCTACGCCAACAACGGAGAGGATAAGTCGAGCGAGTTTGTACATTTTGTCCAGTTAGACACCGCGTAGTCGACAAAAGTGCGCGGCGTCTGGAGACAGACCAGCGACAGGCTAGGACTGCGACGCGTGAGGGTGCGTGATAGGATTTCGCAATGGTAAAGATTGCGTGCAGCGCGGTGCTGTTCGATATGGACGGCGTGTTGATCGATTCGACGCCGGCGGTGGCGCGGGTGTGGACGTGGTGGGCCATCGCGCACGGGTTCGATCCGAAGGAAGTCGTTCATGCGGCGCATGGGCGGCCCAGCTTGACGACGGTGCGCGAATATCTTCCGAATGCCGATCATCTTGCAGAGAACCGCGAAGTCGAGCGTCGCGAGATAGAGGATACGGAAGGGATTCTGCCGCTGCCCGGCGCGAAGGAGTTGCTGCAGGCGCTGCCGCGCGAGCGATGGGCGATTGTGACGTCGTGTACGCGCCCGCTGGCGGAAGTGCGATTGCAGGCCGCGGGGCTGCCGCGCCCGATTGCGTTTATTACGTCGAATGAAATCAAGCACGGTAAACCTGCGCCTGATCCGTATCAAAAGGCGGCGGAAGCGTTGGGCTTCGATGCGGCCGATTGTGTGGTGGTCGAGGATGCGCCGGCGGGAGTGCGGTCGGGCAAAGCGGCAGGAGCGAAGGTGATTGGACTTTTGACGCTGACAGACGGCGAAGAGCTGCGCGCAAGCGGCGCGGATTGGATTGTGCCGAACTGCGCAGCGATTTCAGTGATGTACGCTTCCGTCGATGGAACGGGGAACCTCGCGCTCGAATTGAACGCCGAGGGTGCGGGTGGTCGATTAGCGGGAACGCCGTAGCGAGTTCTTCGCGACGTGAATCAAGGCTCGTAACGCTGTATTTGGGGACTGCCCGTCAGGAAAATACTTCGCCACGTCCGGAGACAGCAGCACAAGGGTTGTTTCCTGCTCGATAGCGGGCCAGATACTTTCCTTGGACGCCGCCTTTCAGCTTGGAAAGATCGTACTCGCGGCGCAGTTCTTCCTTCAGACTCCGTTTTTCATTTTTCTTCTTCATAGGTTTTGCGCCCGCGCCGGGTAGCCGGGCGGCGGTAATGATCCTTATAAGATCGTCGCGGTCGGCGTGCGCGACAATCAAAACTCTATCGTTGCTCGACCTCCAATTGTAATGAAACGTTGCTCCGTAACGGAATGATCAGGATCGGGATACGTTAGGGCTAAAGGATCGCCAAACACCGTCGCCGCCTCCTCAAACGAAACGCGGTGCTTCTTAAGGTTGGCTCTGGCTTTGCGGTTGACTTCAGCCCCTTGCCTGACGCGGGTTCGTGTGAGACTATCCGCCCACGCTTTTTTCAACCGGGTCAATCAGAAGGAATCCATTTTGTCTGTAGAACGGAGGCTTCATGTCCAGCGTTGCGGCTTCCGGCCAAGTAATCTCCGCAGGACGAAAGCGGGCGCGATACCTCCCGTTGAAGATAGTCGCCTCAGGAGCAATCCTGGCTGCGGCGATTGCGTTCGTTCTGAAATATGTTTTTCGCTACTACTTGCACTACAACCAAGCTGCATTCACTGATCCGCTGCGGGGCGCGGCGAACTATTGGGTCATGCGCGGCTGGCTGCTGATGCACATGACCGGAGGCATGATTGCGTTGCTGACGGGTCCCTGGCAGTTCTGGACGGGATTTCGGACGCGCTACGTCCGCTTGCATCGCTGGACGGGGCGGCTGTTTCTCGGTGGCGTGGTGATCGGGTGCGTGGGCGCGGTGCGCATGGCCATTGCGACGACATTCGGTTGGGCCTTCGGGTTTTCATTGGCGGCGTTAGCATTCGCCTGGGCTACGACGGCGGGCATCGCGTATTACGCGATCCTGCGAAGGCGAATCGAAATCCACAGAGAGTGGATGGTGCGCGCCTACGTTGTTACGTTTGCGTTCGTGACGTTTCGTGTGCTCAACGACTACTACCCTGGTGCGCGTCTCCAGCCCGACGGCGAACGCTCCGTTACCATAGGCTGGGCCTGTTGGGCGTTGCCACTGCTCGTGACGGAGGCGATATTCTATATTCGCCGCATACGGGCGGGGGCCAGGCCCCGTCTCAGCCAGCCGCCTGCGTGATGGACTACACGGTCAGGATGGTGAGGGAGTGCGCCGCGTAAGTCTGCTTGAAATTGGGGCCGACGCCTGAAAACGTGCGTTTCTTCACGCCAACGTTGTGCGGCGAATCGAAGGTGTTCGTCGCATCCAGGCTAGGGCCATTCACTTCGTAGAGATCGCCTGTGCTGGCCGTTTTGATTCCTTCCATGACGATGTTCGCGGTGATGTCGTCCGTCGGATGACGATTGACGACCGCGAGCGTCAACTTTTGCCCCTTATCGTCCGTGGTCGCGGAAATATCGAGATAAGGCACGTCAGGCAAATTCGGGAACGTCGCGGAGTGCACGAGCGCATCGAGCGCGACGCTCTGGCAGTGCGTGGCGTAGAGCTGCAGCGGGAAATACGTCGTCTGTAGCACGATGCCCGTGGAATCCGACATGATCGGCGCGATCACGTTGACGAGCTGAGCCAAGGTCGCCAGCTTCACGCTGTTGCAGTGGCGATGATAAATATTCAGAGCTGTGCCGACCCACAGCGCGTCGCGCAGATTGTAAATTTCTTCGAGCTTGTGCGGATTGTTGCGCTTGAACCACGAGCGGAACCAGATGTTCCACTCGTCCGCCGCGATCTTCACCGGCTCTTTCTTTTCGCCGCGAATCGGCGTTGACGCCAGCACACCTTCCAACACGCGGACTTGCTGCTCAAGGTGATGCGCGTCGTCCATTTCTTTCGCGGTGTCAAGGCTTCCGCCGTAGTGATGCAGGGAAATGTAGTCGGCAATCGGTCCCACGCGTTCAACAACCTGTCGATCCCATTCCGGAGTATTTCCACCGCAGGCGATGAGCTTGATGTCAGGATCGACCCAGCGCATCATTTTTGCGAATTCGACGGCATCTTCGGCATACTGTGTCGCGTCCTTGTGGCCTGCCTGCCAGCTTCCATAAATTTCGTTGCCCAAGCCCCAGAATTTCACGTTGTAAGGCTCGGGATGGCCATCCTTGCGGCGGAGGTTCACCCAATCGGTGTTCATGGTGCCATTGCAGTACTCGACCCAATCGGCCGCTTCCTGCATCGTGCCGGTGCCCATGTTGACGCAAATGTAAGGCTCCGCACCGAGCTTGCGGCAATACTCGATGAACTCATCGGTGCCGAAATGATTCGATTCTTCGGCTTGCCAGGCCGTGTCCCAGCGGCGCGAACGAGAATCCTTGGGGCCAATGCCATCCTTCCAGTTATAGCCGGATGAGAAATTGCCGCCAGGCCAACGCAGAACGGAAATGTGCAGCCCGCGCACCGCTTCAAGAACATCTTTGCGGAATCCGTCGCTATCGGAAAGCGACGAGCCTTCATCGTAGATGCCGCCGTAGATGCAACGCCCGAGATGCTCGATGAAGTTACCGTAGATGTTGCGATCGATCGTGCCAAGTTGGCGGTCGAAATCGAGCTTGATCAGGGCACTTTGCGCGGGCGAGGAGGCAGCGGTTTGCCAGCCGCGTTCGGACATGTCCCAAAACGTGCGCGACGACACCAGCGGAAAAGCGGCCGCGGTCAAGGCAGCGGTGACACTGTTCTTCAGAAATTCGCGTCGTGCTGGCTTTTTTGCAGTTCGTGGAGTCATGAACGTATCTCCGATAAGACGTTTTGCGATCGCTGATGTAAATGGGAGTACGAATCGGATGAGGTGATCACGAGATTCAAGGTGACTCTTGTATCGCGAAAACGTTTACCGGTCAACCGCAGAGTCTTGTGGACAGTGAGAGCATTTCCGAGTAGCCTTTCGACCCAAGTCTGCCAATCTAAAAACGGATTTCCGAGACAGGTTTGCCGACACTTGGTCGCGCGAGCGACGCCTTGCGCGGAGAGGGCAACTGAATGGCTATCGTTCGCTCAGGCGAGATGGCGATGACTGCGGCGGAGTGTGGGGCTGGGACGCGGCGGCGCGTGGCGATGAAGCTGCTGCCGTTTCTGTTCGTTCTGTATATCGTCAACTACATCGACCGCACGAACCTAGCCTACGCCGCGCTGGGAATGTCGCGGGACCTGGGATTCAACGACCGAGTCCTCGGATTTGCGGCAGGCGTGTTCTTCATCAGCTATCTGTCTCTGCAGATCCCTGGGGCGTTGCTCGCGGAGCGCTGGAGTGCGCGGCGGATGATAGCCGCGAGCATGGTCACCTGGGGGTCGCTGACCGCGCTCACGGCGCTGGTGCATACGCCAGGCCAACTGTACGCGGCGCGGTTCCTACTGGGCGCTGCGGAAGGCGGGTTCTTTCCCGGCGTAATTGTTTATCTGAGTCACTGGTTTCTGCGCGAGGATCGCGGAAAAGCAACCAGCAATTTCATGGGGGCCATCCCTCTTTCTTCCGTGCTTGGGTCGCCACTCGCAGGATGGATTCTCGGAAAATCCTGGGCCGGCGTAGTGGGGTGGCGCTGGCTCTTTGTTGTCGAAGGCCTGCCGGCAATCCTGCTGGGCAGCGCAGCGTTTTTTGTGTTAACGGATTGGCCGAGCGAAGCGGTGTGGCTAAACACAGAGCAGCGCCAGTGGATCAAGCAAAAGTTAAGAGAGGAGAGTCCCCTTCGCGGAGGAGCGGTCACGATTGGGCAGGCGCTCAGATCGCGAACCATCGTGCTGATGGCTGTGCTCACCATGCCGAACTATTTCGTGTTCTACTGTTTCGTTTTTTGGTTTCCGACCCTGCTGAAACGCCACTCCGGATTTTCGGATCTGCGAGTCGGGCTAATTGGCGCCATTCCGTTTCTGGCGGGGTTCCTCGCCATGCAACTGAACGGGTGGCATTCCGACAAGACTCTGGAAAGGCGCTGGCACTCCGCGGGGCCGCTGTTTCTGGCTGCGGCGGCATTGTTGGCTCTTCTCGTGATCCAACCCAAATCCATTCCGGTCTGGGTGGGGTTGTTCGCGCTGGTTGGCATGGCTGCGGCGTATTTGCCGACATTCTGGGCGATTCCGACGGAGATGCTGAGCCAGTCGGCGGCGGCAACTGCCGTCGGCATGATCAATGCAGTTGGAAACGTTGCAGGTTTTGTAGGTCCCGCCGCTTTCGGCTCCCTCTACGCGCAAACGCATTCGTTTTCCTATGGGCTTGCATTGATGATGCTGGCGGCAGTGGCGGGCGGATTGATGATCCTGCGTATTCCGAGGGAACGGGACAGCGCCGTCGGAAACACCATCGCTACTCGCGCATGGGACCTAGATCCGGAAGGTTCCGTAGCGCAAACCAAGCCGGAATTCTGACCGAGTGCTCAGGCGGGCTTGGCGCGGTGAAAGGTGTCCTTTAACGCAGGGTAGAGGCTGCGATATTCCTCGTACTGGCGATTCATGATGGCCACGCGGTGGGGATCGGGCTCGACGCGTTGCGCGACGCGAATCGCTTTTTCGCATGCGGTCTCGACCGAAGGCCATACGCCGACACCAACTCCCGCTAGCAGTCCCGCGCCGAAAGCGCCGCCTTCCTCGGCTTCGAGGATTTCGACGGGCATTCCATAAACGTCAGCCTGAATTTGCCGCCACAGCGCGCCGCGAGCACCGCCGCCACCCAGGCGAGTGGATTCGATGGGCAGTTTCAATTCGCGAAAAATCGTCAGCGTGTCGCGGAGACTGAATGCCACACCTTCGAGAATGGCGCGCACGACGTGGCCACGCGTGTGCTGCGCGGTCAAGCCAACGAGGGCGCCACGTGCGTCGGGATCAAGATGAGGCGTGCGCTCGCCCATGAGATAGGGCAGCCAGATGAGACCATCGGCGCCAGGATTCGTCTTTGCGGCTTCGGCGGTGAGCTGATCGTAGGAGGCGCGCTTGCCGTCCGGGCACGCGCAGAACTCATCGCGAAACCAGCGCAGCGAGTAGCCGGCGGATTGCGTCACGCCCATGACGTGCCAGCGTCCAGGAACCGCGTGGCAAAAGGTATGGATACGGCCGTGCGGGTCGAGCGTAGGCGCGCTGGTGGCTGCGAAAACGACGCCGGAGGTGCCAATCGTCGCGCTAACCGCGCCGGGGCGCACGATTCCCATTCCGACGGCACCGGCAGCCTGATCTCCGGCGCCAGCGACAACCGGAGTGCCCGTGCACAAGCCGGTTGCTCGCGCGCCATCCTCCGAAATTTCTCCGGTGATTTCCGGGGACTCGAAAACTTGTGGCAAAAACTCCGCGGGGACGTGCGAAAGCTCCATCATGGGCGCGGACCAGCGGCGATTGGCGACGTCGAGGAGGAGCGTGCCGGAAGCGTCGGCAACATCGATGGCGCGAGCGCCGGTGAGGCGGAAGCGGACGTAATCCTTGGGCAAGAGAATGGTGCGAGCCCGCGCCCAGATTTGCGGTTCGTGCTGCTGGACCCACCAGATTTTCGTCAGCGTGAAATTCGTGAGGGCGGGGTTTGCGGTCAGCTCGATGAGGCGGCGCGCGCCAACCTTTTCGGTGATGGCGCGACCTTGCGGATCAGTACGCTGATCGCACCAGATGATCGACGGGCGCAAAACTTCGCCCGCAGCGTCGAGCAGGACCATGCCGTGCATCTGGCCCGTTAGACCGATGGCGGCGACATCTTCGGCGCGAACGCGAGCGATTTGCAGGCATTCCTTTATTGCTTGGCAGGTTGCGCGCCACCAGTCGCGCGGGTCCTGTTCGGCCCAGCCAATTTGCGGCGCGGAAATGGGTGCATGCTCGCTGGTGGCGGACGCGACGACGCGACCTGAATCATCGAGGAGAACGGCGCGAGTACCGCCAGTGCCAACATCAATTCCGAGAAGTTTTTTCGGCATGAGAGTTATGAATGCTCATCAAGTGTGTTACCGGCCAGGAATTATCTCATTGGTGTAAAGCAGAATGACCGGCTGGTGGTCGGAAAACATCCCGCGACGACCCAGAAGCAGGTTTCGTCATCGCTGTTACCCAAATCAGAGCCAAATCGCCACTCGTTACGCTGATGGATCAGCCGCCCCTCCGGGGCTTGGCCACGTTTTTTTGCCTGTCCCGGCACTGCGCTGCGCTCCGTGCCGGGCTTCCGCCAAGAGACCGGCGGACGCAAAAAGCGCGAAGTACAGTCGCCGCTCCGCGGCTGAACGAAAACCTCAGTGTGCAGGGCCGGGAGGGAGATGATCCTCGAGGTAGCGCGTCAGGAGGCAATAGAGATTGTAGTGCGTGTTCGGGCCTTCCGAGAGCGAGTGCGTCCGGCCGGGATATTCCATGAAGTCGAACTGCTTACCGAGTTCCACGAGGCGATTGATGAGCAGTTCGGTGCCCTGGTAGTGCACGTTGTCATCGCCCTCGCTGTGGACAATGAGCAAATTTCCGCGCAGGCCTTCGGCATAATTAACGGCGGACGCAGCCTCATATCCTTTCGCGTTGTCCTGAGGAAGACCCATGTAACGTTCCTGGTAAATCGAGTCGTAGAGGCGCTGATCGGGAACGGGCGCGACGCTCATACCCACTTTATAAACGTCGGGCGAGCGAAACATCAGATTGAGCGTATTCGTTCCGCCTCCGCTCCAGCCCCACACGGCGACGCGCGAAGAATCCACGAACGGATACGTCTCCGCGAACTTTCGGACTGCGGCTGTCTGCTCCTTCGAGGAAAGCACGCCAACCGCGCCATAGATGATCTTGCGCCACTCGCGGCCGCGCGGGGTGGGCGTGCCATGATTGTCGAAACTCACGACGATGTAGCCTTCATTGGCGATGAAGCGATGAAACAACGTTGATTCACCGCCCCAGCGATCCTCGACCGTCTGGCCGGCGGGCTCGCCATAAACATACACGAGCACTGGATATTTCTTTGCGGCATCGAAGTTCTTAGGCTTGATCATCCACGCATCGACCACGGTGCCGCCTCCGATGTCGAGCCTCATATACTGGGTGGGCTGAACGATCAGATCCTTCAGCTTCTCGCTGAGTGCGGCATTGTCTTGAAGAACGCGCTGGACGTGCTGATCGGGAAAGCGGACAAGCTCGGTTGTTGTGGGCGTATCGACGTTCGAGTAGCGATGAAACGCCCAATGAAAATCGGGCGAAATGTCGTAATTGTGGGCGCCGGGCTCATTGGCGGGCGTGACGCGCTCGGGCGCGCCGATTCCGTCGAGCTTGCTGCGATAAAGATAACGCTGGGTTGCGTTTTCGGGCGAGGCAATGTAGTAGATCCACCGCTCTTGAGGATCGACGCGCACAACCTCGATCACGTCGAATGAGCCGGGCGTAGCGAGGCGAACCTGCTTGCCGTCGCGCGAAATTGAGTAGACGTGGCGCCAGCCATCCTTTTCGTTCACCCACAGAAAATCCTTGCCGCCGTGAAGCCACTGAAGGTCGTCGACAACGTCAACCCAGGCATCGTCGTGCTCGGTGTGCACGACCGACACTGCGCCCGTATTCGCATCGGCGAGCATCACTTCGTTCGTGTCCTGGCGCCGGTTCAGGTGCTGAATGACGAGCGAATCTGAATTTCCGGCCCATTCCATCCTCGCGATGTAGCTCTTTTCGGGATCGCCGGTGACGTCCATCCATTTCGTTTCTCCGCCGCCGGCCGGCGCGACTCCGATGCGCACGAGGGAATTGGGCGTGCCGGGCTCGGGGTAGGGAATGTTTTTCACGAACGGATATACGCCGTATTGAGGATAAGGAATGTGCGTGACGACTTCGTACGGCGCGCCAATGTCGTAGATCAGCGCGAAATTCTTGACGGTGCTCGTGTTGAATTGCCAGTAGGCGATGCGCTTGCCATCGGGACTCCAGCGGTAGGCGTTGCGAATGTCCAACTCTTCTTCGTAGACCCAATCGGCAGTGCCATTGATGATGGTTTGCGAACCGTCGTGCGTGAGCTGAGTGATCGCGCCCGTCTGCACGTCTTCGACGTAGAGGTTGTTGCCGCGAACGTAGGCGACTCGCGAGCCATCGGACGAGAATGTTGCGAACATCAACGTGGCGGGCACGGCATCACCGCCGAGTTTGCGTAGAGTCTTCGCGCGGCGGTCGAAAACCCAGTAATCGCCGCGCGTATTCTGGCGCCAGACGCGGCGGGAGTTCGTGTACACAAGCAGACGATTCATGTCGGAGGACCAGTCATAGTCCTCGAGCTCAAGCGGCTCCTTCGCGCCGGGTGGGATGAGGTCCGAAGCGGAGATAAGCACATCGCGCTTTCCGGTCGCGGTTTCGTAGCGGATGATATCGAGCGCGCCATGTCCCGCAGGCGAAGGTTCGACGGTCGTAAAAGATTCACCGTCATTCAACCAGCGAGCGGGGCCGAAGGGCCGGGCCGAGTATTGATGCCTGAGAAACGCGTCGCGCAGGAACTGGTTCTGCTCGATCGACTGCAAGGTATTCGAAGGCTGCTGGGCGACGGCGCGTACGGCGCAGAGCGAAAGCGCGGCAATGGCTATGAGGGCGCAGGAAATTACACGGCCTAGGGTGTCGCGGTGCGGCGGAGTCGTATGGCGGATCAAAGGGGTCATTTTGGCAATCGTCCAATCTGGAAGAATTGGTGTGCGCGTGCAGGCATAAGCCGCAGGCGTGAGCATTGTAGGAGTCTGCGCGTTGAAATGAAAGGCTTTGCTTTTGTTTTGTGTGAGTTGCGGGTGTTTGCGCATCCGTGGAGGCGGGGAGGAGGTCGAGCCTTTTCGCGGGCCTTCGCACTCAGCGGAGAATGGGCTTGACGCTTGCATATTGTATCCAGCACCATAGCCCCGCCATGTCCAACCCTGCCCCTGTCCCGCAGAACGATCCCGACTCCTGCGACTCGCCCGAAGCTGCCCCGACCAAGTCGCGCAAAATTTCGCGGCGGCAATTTGGCCGCGATGCGGCGATGGCAACAGCGGCATCGCTCAGCGCGCCCGCGCTGCTGAGGACTGGCGCGGCTGCCGAAGTGATCTCGGGCGAAAGCAGCCGTGCACAAGAACGGCCCAAGACTCCACCTACGCAACAGAAACCCGGCGCGGAAACGAAGCCGCCTGAGCCCGCGTCCAGCGCCGCGCAAGCAAAGCAGGAGCCCTTGAAGGGGCTCACGCCGAAGCAAATCGCGGATGTTGACGCGAAGTTCGCGAACATTTTGCGGAAGCATCCCGGTCGCTTCTCGGAAGCGCAGAAAAAACGGCTGCGGCGGGTTCTTGCGCAACAGGAACGGCTGCTCGCTCAGGTGCGCGCGTTTCCCGTTCAGAATGGTAATCCGCCCGCGAGCGTGCTGCGCGTCTCGCTCAGTGACGTGGTCATGCCGCCAACGAAAAAGGGGAGCGAGTAGCCATGTTGGGCGAAGACGTCCTGTATCTCTCCGTTCGCGAACTCGGCGAGCAAATTCGCGCGCGGAAAATCTCGCCCGTCGAGCTGACGGAAAGTTATCTGGCGCGCAGCGAAAGCGTCGGACCGAAGTTGAACGCGTACGTGACGATCACGCGAGAACTCGCGTTGAAGCAGGCGCGCGCAGCGGAATCCGAAATCACGGCGGGGAATTATCGCGGCCCGTTGCACGGCGTTCCATACGGGCTGAAGGACTTGATCGCGGTCGAAGGATATCCGACGACATGGGGCGCGCGCCCGTACGCCAACCAGAGATTCGATTACAACGCGACGCTGGTCGAGAAGCTGAACCAAGCTGGCGCAGTGTTGATCGGGAAAGTGGCCATGATCGAGCTGGCGGGCGGGCTGGGCTACACGTCGGCGAACGCATCGCTCACGGGTCCCTGCAAAAATCCGTGGAACACGAAGTATTGGACCTGCGGGTCATCGAGCGGATCGGGCGCCGTGGTTTCGGCTGCGCTTGCGACGTGGGCGCTTGGCTCGGACACGCGCGGATCGACGATTTGTCCGGGCGCATGGTGCGGCATCGCAGGCCTGCGTCCTAGCTGGGGCCGGGTCAGCCGTTATGGCGCGATGGCGATCGCGTGGACCATGGACAAACTGTGCCCCATGGCGCGCGCGGCCGACGATTGCGGCCTGGTCCTTTCGGTGATTGCAGGCCACGATCCGAAGGACATCAATTCGCTGCCCGGCGAGTTTCGTTATCCTGCGTCGGAGCTCGAACCCAAAACGCCGCTCCGCATCGGGCGGTTGACGAACGTCTGGAACAAGCTCGATCCCGGCCTCGACGATGCCGTGAATGCCGCGCTGAAGATTCTCGAACAGAACGGCGCGCGCGTTTCCGACGTCGCCATTCCCGACGGGCCGTACGAGCAAGTCGCCGAGTTGACGATTCAGATGGAAGCCGTCGCCGCATTTCGTGATCTCATCGAATCCGGGCGCTGCTTCGAACTCGAAGATCCGCTTGGCAAAATTAATGGCTATGCGGGCCGCGAATTCACGGTCGACGATTATTTGCAGTGCCAGCGCGTTCGCACATTCCTGCAGAAGCAGATTGATGAAGTCTTCGACCAATATGACGTGCTCGCAACAGCGGGTGAGTCGAGCGCGGCATCATTGATCAAGGATGTGGACGACGATTCAGACGACCCCATCGAACAAAGGGCGCCGGACGGCATTTCCAGTTTGTGCGGTTTGCCGGCTCTGACGGTCCCTTGCGGATTCAGCAAGAATAATTTGCCGTTCGGGATCCAATTCATCGGGCGCGCTTTGAACGATCACGCGGTGATCGCCGCGGCGCGGCTGTATCAGGAGCAAACCGACTGGCACAGGAAGCGTCCGCCGATCAGCTGAGCGGTGGCTGTTTTTCGGGGGAGAGGTTTTGATTCAAGACGCGACCGGCGCTAATCCCGAACTTCAGGAATTTGCCGCGGAATTTTGGGATTGGCGTGAGCGGTACCAACCGTTCGACCGCGACGATATTCCCCGCATCGAACGGCGTCCCGGCAAACGCGATTCGTCCGCAACTTCCATCACCAAACAGCGAGCAGCTTTGAGTCGTTTCGAGGCTCGCTGGAAGGCGATGAATCCGCAGAGTTGGAGTGTCCCGCGGCAGGTCGATCATCGTCTGATGGGCTCAGCGCTCGCGCGCGTGCGCTGGGAACTCGATGTAAATCGCCGGTGGGAACGTGATCCCACGTTTTACGTGAATCAGACGCTCACCGCGCTAGTTGAGGCGCTCGTTGAGCTGCCTCCCTTCGATGCAGCGCGCAGCCGCCAGATCGCCGAGACGATGGGGGCGATTCCGGAAATCCTCGAGGGCGGAAAAGAGAATCTTCATGCTGTACGGCCGTTTGCGAAATTGGCTGTCGATTCGCTTCAGAACATTCGCGGAGTGCTGAGCGAAGTACAAAAGGGAGCGGCATCGCTTCTTCATGGCGATGGTTCGGGCTCAGGTTCGGCCGGCGATATCGCCGAGCAATTTCGTTCAGCGACAGGGAGAGCTATCAACGCGCTCGAATCGTATCGTACGTGGCTCGTGGGCGGCCTATGTGGGATGGCGGAGGGGACGGCGGTTGGCCGCCAGGGATATTCGTTTTTTCTCACCGATGTCGCGCTGCTGCCTTACACGCCGGAACAGCTTCTGAGCATGAGCCGCCAGGAATGGGAGCGCGCGGTCACCTTCGAGCAGCTCGAAAAGCAAAGGAATCGCGGTTTGCCGGAATTGACAATCGCGCGTGATGCGGACAAGCAGATTCGAAACAGCGAGCGCGACGAGTTGGCAATCCGCAAATTCCTGGAAGACAAGAAAATTGTCACCATACCGCCGGAAATCGGGCACTACGCGATTCGCCTCATGCCGGATTATCTCGACGCGCTTGCTGGCTTCGGCGAGCTGGACGATTTCCTGCATGCGCCCGGCGTGCGATACATCAATCAGCCGTCGCCCGATCTTGGATATTTCTGGCTGGCGACAGCGAAGGACCCGCGGCCGGACATGGTTCACGAAGGAATCCCCGGGCATTACTTGCAGCTCGCGATCTCGCGCCTGCACGAAAATCCTATCCGGCGGCATTACTACGATTCGGGTCCAAACGAAGGAATCGGTTTTTATGCCGAGGAGATGATGCTGCAGGCCGGGCTGTTCGATGACAGCCCGCGTTCGCGAGAGATTATCTACAACTTCATGCGTTTGCGTGCGCTTCGAGTTGAAGTCGACGTCAGGCTGGCGCTTGGGTCGTTCACCATCGAGGAGGCTGGCGATTATCTCGCCCGCTACGTTCCGATGGACCGGAAGACTGCGGAAGCGGAAGCAGCGGCGTTCGCAACGGGTCCAGGGCAAGCCATTACGTATCAAATCGGCAAGATTCAGGTGCTTCGGTTTCTGGCTGACGCGCGATTGAAGCAAGGCGATGCATTTGACCTGCGCGCGTTTCACGATTACCTCTGGAAGAATGGCAATGTCCCGATTTCGCTGTTGCGCTGGGAATATCTTGGGCTTGATGACGACGTTCGCGCAATCGATCGCTTAACTGGCGGGCATGCCTCGCCGCAATCGTTGGCTAATTGAAACCGGCGGAACACCACTTCTGCAGCGTGTCCTGCACGACCGCCCGCACGCGCGCGACAACCTTCTGGTAGTACTCTTCAGCTTTTGCCTGGCTGCGGTCCTTCGGCAGTCCTTGACCTTCGGTGTACTCGAGAATCGTCGAGGGGAAGGGAGTCGCAGACCAGCCGTCGGGCGGCGATGGAAGTGCTGTAGCCATATCTTTGCCCGTGAACCATTCCCAATGAACCAGTTTCGGATTGAGGGCTTGCACCATGGCCGTCTCGTTGTTGGTGGCGTGCCCACCATCCTCGCCGAATAGCTGCTTCGTGATGTCGGCGGTCAGAATCCACCAGTTGATGACGAGGGTGTTTACCTTGTACTGCAAGGAAATTTCTTCCGCGAGACTTTGCAGCGCTGGAATCTGCGGCCCGTGCCCGTTCAGGATGATGATGTTCTTGAATCCATTGTTGACGAGCCCGATCAGCACGGCGCGCACGTAATTTCGAAACGGCTCCTCGGGAATGTGCAGGCTGCCAGGATACGGCGCGAGAATGCCGGTGATGCCATAAGGAATGTGCGGCGCAATAAGCGCGTTGACGTCGTCGGCAATGGCGTGCGCGATGCCAACCGGAACCGTGTTGTCCGCGCCATTGTTGATGAAGCCGTGCGCCTCGAGCGTGCCGACCGTGAGAATCACAGTGTTGATCTTCGCGGGGACGAAGCGTTTGAACTCCATCCAATTCAAATCGTCCATCGAACGAGAGGAAATCTGCTGCGCGATCGCAGTCAGAGGAAATATCAGGAACAGCGACGCGAGAGCAAAGGCGATGTGCCGGAAGCGCATAGATTCTCCCTTGTTAGGCGGCGGTTGATTAAAGACTAGAACGCGACTTCGACGAGATGGCCGTCGAAGGTGAAGCTGCGGCTCTGTTGCTCAAGTTTCACGACGAGCGGCCGCTTCAATGGCGGCAGCATTCGCGAGCCCTCCTCCAGCCGCAGCGAAAGCGAACGGCGCGCGTCGTTCCATTTCATGTCGATGCCCATCCATTCGCCGCGTCGGTAATTGAATGACGCGCCGTCATCTTCGTAGAGCTCGAATGAGCCGTCCGCGCCGGGATAAATCGTGATGGAGAGCGGCTCGTCGGCTTTCTCGTGGACATACTGCTTGACCGGGCCGAGCGGAAGGATCGCCCCGGCGCGAACATACAGCGGCAGCGTCTCGAGATCGAGATCGCGCTGTATCTCCCGCCCACCTTCGAGCCGTTCGCTGGTCCAGAAGTCGTACCAAATCCCGCGAGGAAGATAAACGCTTCGCGAGGTCGCACCTTGCTCGACCACCGGTGCAACCAGCACGTCGCGGCCCCAGAGATACTCGTCGGCGCGCGCGACCGTCACGGGATCATCGGCGTAATGCAGCCAGAGCGCACGCATGATGGGCATGCCGGTCGTAGCGCACTCGCGTACGGCGCTGTAGATGTATGGCAGCATGCGATAGCGAAGCTCAAGATATTTGCGGCAGATGGGCTCGACTTGAGGATTGTGCAATTGGCTCGCATCCGGAATGGCCGCTCCGTTGTAATTGCGAATTTCGATAGGACCAGGATCGCCTGTGTTCCAGCCCCACGGCAGGCGCAATTTCCACGTGCGCCCGTGGCACCGAAAGAGCGTGCAGAACGCGCCGAACTGGAACCATCGCAGGTAAAGTTCCGCGGTAAATTCCTTGGTGGGAACGAAACCTCCGATGTCGGTGCCCCAGTAGGGAATACCGCTCAGCGCGGTGTTGATCGCGTTGGGGACGTGCGTCTTCAGAGTTTCCCATGTGGAATACACGTCGCCCGACCACAAGAATGAGGCGTAACGCTGCATGCCGGCGTAGCCGTTGCGGTGCAGCGCGAAGGGACGCTCGTTCGGGCGATCGATTTGCGGGCCTTCCCAGTACATACGATTGCGCACGAGACGCGACGCGATGTCGAGCGGATCGCCTTCATCGGGCCACCAGCCGTCAACGCCGATGGCGAAATCCTTGCGATGCATGTCCCAGTAGCACGCGGCGCTCGTTTCGTCGAACCGGCGCAGATTGCATGCATCGCGAACGGTGCCGTTCAGCTTGTCAGCTAGAATCACGACGTGCGGGACGACGCGAAAATGATCCTCGTGCAGCGTGTCGATCATTTCCTTTGGGTCGGGAAACACGCGCGAATTCCACTCGAACGAGCCATTGTCCGTGTTCCACCCGGACGGGCAGAAGCCGGTGCCGAGATAAATCAGCGCGTCGCAGGGCAGCTTCTTTTCGCGGAAGGTTTTCGCTTCAGACAGGATTTCTTCGCGGCTGGCCAGTGTACGATGCGATTGCTGGTAACCGAAGCTCCACAGCGGCGGCATCTCGGCATGGCCGGTCAAGCGCGCGTATTCAGCCATGATGGTAGCGGGCTCGCGGGAAGCGACGACGAAAACATCGAGGGGCAGCGCGGATTCTGGGCTCGCCGGCTGGAATTTGCTTTCGGCGCTGGTGAAATCGAAAGTGCCAAAGGGATGGTTGAAAAACAGCGCCCATCCGGATGTGCCGATGATCCAGGGGACGGGGACGCGTCCGCCGTGCGTGGCAAGTTTGTATCCTCCTTGGCCGCTGCGCATGGCGTCTGTTGAGCCGCGACGGTCGAATTGCGGGCCTCCTTCGCCGAGTCCGAGCAGGGGCGCGTCGCCCGTGAGGAACGAGACCGCGCCGCTCTGCTCATCGATTTTGACGTACTGACCTGCGTTTTTGTGTTCCGGCGATTCGACGACGAGCATCAACGGGTTATTTGAGATCGCCAGGTTCAATCTCCCAACGCGTATGTACGAATTGCGGGCTCCCTGTCCGGCCGTGCTGCGCAGGGCCATAATCAACTTGCCCTCCGTCGAAGGTACAAGTGAGCCGTTCGCAGGCAAGTCGCCTGCACGGGCATCTTTTATGGGCAGGAGAGTGAAGCGGGCGGTATGATCGCTCACCGAAACGATTCGAAGCTCGCAGTCTCGGCCGGCGATTCGCAGAGGCGGCGTGCCCGACGGGAGCTGGCGCGGCGGGAGAAGGGCGGTGGCGCAGGCGGCGCCCATGCTTTTCAGGATCTGTCTTCTGCCATAGCGCTTCGTAGACTTCGTAGACATGACGCGTCGACATTCGCGGGGGCGCCCGCGAGGGCGTCAATTGTACATTGGGCCGAGGCGAACTGCGATTGCGGTGCGAATGAAAATCATCAGCGGGAGCGCGGCGTCCTACCAAACCATCTAAGCATGTGGCCGAAGCGATGGTACGCAGGTTTGCTTGCGCCGCCGCCAATTTGCTAGGCTTCTGAAGCTTCCCAAGCGGAGAGGTGTCCGAGTGGTTTAAGGAGCACGCTTGGAAAGCGTGTGTTGGGGAAACCCAACCGTGGGTTCGAATCCCACCCTCTCCGCCATCGCTTTGTTTTCAGTGGGTTAGGGTCCTTCCTAAAACGCTTCCCTAAGAAATCCTCGAAATCGCCGCCGCGCAGTATTAGTTAGGCAAAGAGAGAACCCGGTAACCAAGGCCATTTCCAATTACACGCTCTACAAGTACGTGAAGGTCGACGACACCTGGCGCTACTGCAAAGCCGCATACCACGACAACGGCAAGATCAAGCCTGACATTGTTTTCGTGGACGTGAAGCAGGCGCTGCTTGAAAAGCATCCCGAAGGTCGCCACTACATGAGCCACAACGGCCAGTGGATCGACGCGAGCACCGATGCGCTAGAGGCGCAGCGGAAGCGCAAGCAGCGGCTGCCGAGAAATATTTCGCGAATTGCGAAGCGCGGGGCTTGGACGTTAAAAGCATCCGCAAGTACCGGGCTGCGGCTGATCCGTTCGTCCAGCACTGCGGCGCCACCTACGTGGACGAGTGCCGGGACAACAAGCAGGTCTTGCTCAACCACATGGGCTGGCTCAGGAAGCAGCCGGTCAGCGTGCGAAGGCGAAGCGATGGGTTTTCCAGCAACAACCCCAAGCGCACTCTAGCCAACAGGGTCTCGGACGTGCGGATTTTTCTCAAGTCGCTCGGCATCTCAAAGCTACTTGCGAAGCACGAGGAGCCGACGTATCACGAGAAGAAGGTCGTCGCCCACACAGACGACGAGCTCTCCGTGCTCTACGGCGCCGCGGATGTCGAGGAGACCTTCCTGCTCGACTTCTTCATTGGAAGCATAGCGAGAGACAATGAGGCATACGGCTGCCGCTATCGTGATTTGACCCGCGCGACCTTGACTCTGTATGGGAAGCAGGACAAGACCCGCACCGTGGAAATAAGCCCGCGGCTGAGCGACGCCATCAACGCACGCCGCAAGCGCCTCGGCTCCCATGAGCTCAAAAGCTGTCCAGACCGCTCTCATATCGCAGGATCTCCGCTGCGAGTGCGGCAACAGCTCGTCCGACAAATAGTGGGATTTTGATTCCAGAAAGTTCTTGTCTTTCCCTGCGCCCTCACGCCAACTCGCCTCGCTAACGCCGAACCGCTCCAGCATCGTTTCTGATCGCAGAAAACCGAGCGTTATCGCCACGGCTGAAACACCGTACGGGCGTAATTCCGCCGCCATGTTCAGAGCTAACCCTTTGAGGGCAAGCCTCACGACCTGAGTTACTGGATTGCCTCCAGCTGCTAAGGACGTCGTTCTCCGTGACCTCCACTATGAGCCCGCTGCGGTTGCGAATCATACAGGGCCGCATGCTTGGCTGTGATGAGATGGGAGACGAGCGAGAACGTTTACATTTTCCCGGGCGAGTCACGGGCCTCGCGTGGCGGCCTAACAGGCAATCGCTGACTGACGCCAGAATTGCTGACTCAGCGGCACAAACGTCCCGTATGCACTTCAGTAAGGAGGATGGGGTGTTGGCCCACGACCCTTTTGACTTAGAAAGGGCCGTTTTTATTGGGTTTTGGTAGGGGCGGTGGGGATCGAACCAAAAGCGACGCTGAAAATTCGTAAGTTAAGGTATTGATTCTATTAAACGAGAAAAACGCCAAAAACCCTCGGTGGTCACCTCAAAACCGGCCAAAAACATCAGATTCGCCCAAGCGAGGTACACGCCGGGTACAAGGGGAGTCTCGCAAACTGCATGACGGCTGTAAACCGGAGTCGCGTCGGCTGTCCTGATTTTCGCCTGGAGTTGGCTCGGGCCAACCTTGGATTTGCGTCATTGATTTGTCGAGCGGGACTTCAGGCTGGCGTACTCGGCATTTGCCTCTCGGAGAATGGCCAGATTCGAATCGGCGGTCTTCCAAATACCAAGGAATTGTCGATATTCCGCTAGGCTCTTTGTGGAGTTTCCCGCCAATGCGTAAGCGCGTGCTAGTCCAAGATGAGCGAGTGCACCGAGTGGACAATTTACCGTGATCCCTCGATGGTCGAGAAATTTCTGGAATTCGGCCGCCGCTTCCTTCCCCTGACCTACCATGAGGTACGCTTGACCGCGGAGATAAACGGGATACAGGAAAGCACCCAACTCCGCCTGGGGCAACGGATTGCCCAATTCGTAGGGAAGGGCATTCTTGAGAATTTCGATCGCTCGCTTCGGTTCCTTTCGATTGATTTCGATCGCGGCGCGTATCGTAGGCAGCCAATATTCGTTGATCGCTGTATCCAACGGGAAGCCTTGGGCCAGACCCTTCGTAATTTGCTCGGCCTGCTTCGAGTCACCAGCACGAGCCAGCGCCAACGCTGCCAAAATCCGCACTTCACGGTTGGGAGGGGCCTTCAAAATCGCCCTGATCTGTTGGCCAGCCTCGGTTGAACTCCCGAACTCTGCGTCCCGCAAGGCGGCATTCATCTGCCACTCTACTGCCGTTTCCGGCTGGTTGTTGGTCTGGGCAGAATCGGCCGCCCGCTGAGAAAATTCGCGGGATCGAGCCAGGTGCCCGAAGTAGGCCTCTGTATCGGATTGTGCGGAAAGCAACAAATTTTCCCCTTGGGCTTGGCCCACCGCCCATTCTGTTTGTCGCCGCATCTCTGCGACATCGCCGTCGAGAAAAGCGACACCATAATAGTTCAAATGAAGGTAAGGATTATCGAGGTGACGCGACATCGCTAGCTGATAGGTTGTCTTCGCGTCGCCAGTCCGATTGAGCGCCATATAGTCACTCACGAGATTGGTGTAGCCAATACTGCTGCCGGGATTGAGCGGAATATCCTCTTGGATTGCTTTAACGGCCTGGTCGTACTGACCTAGATAGCCGTAGACGACCCCCAGGTTACTGCGTGGCACGTTATCTCGCGGATATGCTTGAGCCCACAATCGATAAGTCTCGATGGCCTTTTCCAGCTCGCCTGTTACCAGGTGAAAGTAGTAGGCCGAGAAGCGAAACTTCTCGCGATCACTTACGTGATTGCGCAGCTCGTAAGCTTTGCGCAAATTTTCACTGGCAAGTGTCGGCTCTCTCAGATTCGAATACGACGTTCCCAACGCGGCGTACGCGGCGGCGAAATTGTGGTCGAGGTCAATGGCACGTATGAAGTAAGGAATGGCAGCGGCATTTCCGTTTTCCTGCTCAATTTTCTTTCCGACCGAAAGCGATTTTAAGGCGTCGAGGGACGGTGTAGTGGCTTCGTCAATCGGAACGTCGAATTCCTGAATGCTGGCCATGGATTCTCCGAGTTTTTGCCGGAGCGCTGTGGTCGTCTGCCCGAGCGCCTTCAGCACGTGCTCCTTACTGTCCGCAGCAGCTTGTTCTTGAGCAAGAACATCGCCCGTGTCGCAGTTCACCGCGTTCAGACCGATCACATATTCCTTACCAAGGCTTGCAATGGAGCCGGCGATATAAGCCTTGCCGCCGGCGCGCTCGCAAACATCCTGGGCAAGCTCGGGTGTGAGTTTTTCACTTACCGGCCTCACCATTAACTTGAGGGTGGCGTTCGCCTTTGCGTCTGAGAGAATATTCAGGAAGGGCGATTCTCCCAGCCCGACCGACACGGCCTGCTTCAGCGTGTCATCGAAAACCGGATCCCCCGTGGTGTTCGCGAAGTCAGATACCAAGACAAGATCCGCTTTAGTGAGCGGAGGCGTAGACCGCGACCAAAAAAGATACGCGCCGACAAGAGCCGCCAACCCCACTGCGACGGCGGACGCGAGCACCCAGGTGGTCGTTTTCTTCAGACTTCCGACGGGGGACACGACGGCCCCCGCCGGTTTGCGCTCTGGCCGGGGCGTGGACGCCGCCGCAGCCGTTTCCGGCGAGGGGCCGGATTGAACGGGTGCGATAAAGCGGTAACCCAAGCGCGGCAGCGTTTCAATGTAACGAGGATTGTCAGCCGAATCGCTTAGCGCTTCTCGCAGTTTTTTTATGGCGCTATTGAGGCTGTGCTCGAAGTCGACGAAAGTCTCCCCAGGCCAGAGCGCCTTCTTGAGATGCTCGCGAGTGACGATCTCACCGCGTCTCTCCACCAATACAGCCAGAACGGTAAAGGGCTGCCCCGAGAGGTGAGTACGCAGGCCGTGTTTGCGCAATTCACTCGTTCGCAGATTGACCTCAAAGACGCCGAAACGAAGTACCGGAGTGGACGGTGGGTCGGGCACAGAACCGCCTGCCTTGCACGGAAGTGTACCACAGGCCGAAAAACCCGCCATTATTCCTTCCATCGGCCCGATCATCACCACCGTTAAGCTGCCCCGCTTCAATCGCTTAACCGGCGACTAAGAATTGAGTGCTGGGCTATTGATCGTTTCCCGCCCTTCGTCGAAACTCCGCCGAATTGAATTGCCTGGGCAAGGGCGAATTTCATTGCGGCTTCCGTAGCTCTAAAGAAGGAGGCACGACATGCGTCCGAATCTACCGACATCCTCGGTGATGAAATGTGCACTCGCCAACTGCGCGATGGTCATGTGCTTGGCCTCCTTTTCTGGGGGCTTATCACCACAATCCGGAAGGTCGGGGCCACGGTTCGATTCGGTCGATCAGAGATTTCTTCAGTTTGCGGTGCATACCGAATCGCGAGTTGACTTGGCTCAAATGGCTCTCAAGAAATCGCCGAGTCCGGAAGTCAGGAAGTTCGCACAGATGCTGATCGATGATTTCACAAAAACTGGCTTGGAAGTGAAGGGCTTGGCCGCGAAGGAAGGGATTGCCATCCCGCCGTTTCCCGAGCCTTCGGCCGAGGAAAAGCAAGTGAGCGAAACGTACAAGAAAATGCTCCTCGATGGAACTTGGGATCGCGAGATGGATAAGGTTTACCTCGGAAATGCCGTCAATGAATTCATCGGCGTCGTCAACGAATACGGCCGCGAGGCTCATCGCCAGATGCCGGGCAATGATCCGCTTAAGGCATATGCGCAGAAAATGTGGCCCGTGCTCATGAAAGACGAAGCAGTGGCGCGTCAAACGGCCGCCCAATTCCAGGTACCGTTATAAACCGGAGACAGCCCAAGGTGAAAGATCGGAACTATGGAGGAGTTCTCATGAAAAAGCACAGCAAGTACGCGGTGGCTTTCCTCGCTGTGGCTTTGGCGCCCTTCGTAGTGCAGGCTCAAGAGTTCTCGGCGGATGTTGTCACCCACGATCAATCTGGGAAGACGATCCGCGGCAAAGGCTATCGCGGCGCGACCATGGTCCGGGCTGAGTCGGCGACGCCAGGCGCTGGCGCCAACGGCAGCACTTTCGTCATCGTGGATACGGCGAAGCAGTTGGCCTACACGATCGTTCCAACTCAAAAAATGATCATGGTGGTTCACGGGTTAGCGGCGCTGAACAAGGCCGGAATCCTTTTGCCGGTCAACGAAAATCCCTGTACCCCCATACGGGGTGGTCCAGCTCCTGCGGGCACATCGTGCAAGAAGCTTGGTGAAGAAACTGTGGACGGGCGTCACACGACAAAGTGGGAGATCACCGAGATGATCAATGGCCAGGCCGGCACACAGCTTGTGTGGGTGGACGGGAATCTCCACAGCATCGTCAAGATGCAGTACGGGCCCTCAATCATCGAGCTGCAAAACATCCAAGAAGGGCCGCAGTCCCCGAGCCTATTTGTTGTCCCCGCCGACTACCGACAGATGGACGTTGGGGGCCGCTGACGGGAAGGCGAATGGTCGGTAAAGGAGGTCGAGATGGCATTTTGTGAAAACTGTGGGACGCAACTTTCAGCATCCGCCAAGTTCTGCGCTTCGTGCGGCACGCCCGCCGGACAATCCGCCGCACCACCGATGGTCGCTTCTCCCATGAAAAGCAGCGGGCTCTCGAAAACCATTTTGGGAATCGCAGGAGCGATCATCGTGCTCGGCTGCGTGGGCGCTGGAACGGCATACTACCTCGTCCATCGCGTGACGGCGAAGGCCGCGGCGCAGGCGCAGGACGTGCCCGATCTCAATGCGTTGATCAAGGCATTGCCGAAGGAGGCCACACAGGCCGTGGCGGCAACCGCCACGCCCGAATCCAAGGGATCCGCGGAATCCACTTCCACCCTCGACCCCAACAAGATCGTAACCCCCGAGGACGGCCAATGCGCCCTATTCACCAAAGAGGAACTCACTCAGGTGCTGGCGACAACTTTCACTCAGGCCGACGCCGATGCAACTGGCTGTACTTACAAGGGAGACGCGCAACGCGAGTGGGTAAGAACGGAAGCGCTGTGGAAGGGCGGCCACAAACTCGTAAAGGAAAAGAGCGACAACTACAAGAATCTGCGTCAATCGATGGCCAACTTGCATTTCACTAAGGCTGAAATCGACGCTCA
>Ga0187819_10000309_pt1 | contig 23847 bp, 17 predicted proteins | sample NC_wetland_sal_i_15_FD_132411 | JGI IMG/M metagenome (GOLD analysis project Ga0187819, IMG submission 132411) | Wetland sediment microbial communities from Neuse River Estuary, North Carolina, USA - SO4_4 | ecosystem: Environmental > Aquatic > Freshwater > Wetlands > Sediment | place: USA...
GAATCCGGCGCCAGTTGACTCAACGGTTGTCCCTCCCGGCTCAGCTCGCGCAAGCGGCTGTCCGACGGCACCACACCCAGCAGTTCGAGGCCCGTTTGCTGCGCTTTGGCCTCGATGTGGTCCACCCCCGCAAGGTCCACATCGTTGAGGACCAGATACTGCCCTCCGATGCGCAACGCCAACCTCTTAGTCAGTTCGCGTATCCTCGAAGCCGCCTGGAGCGAGACCGGCAGACCGTTGCTCACAATCAGAAGCACATCCACGTCCTGGGTTGTGCATCGGGACAAATGCTCGAGGCCCGCCTCGTTATCCATCACCACGTACCGATAGGCGCCCCGGAGGCGGTCAATGCATCGCCGCAAAACGTTATTGACCGCGCAATAGCAGCGCGGGCCCTCGCCTGCGCCCATTACCAGCAGATCGACCCCGCGCCCTTCCCACAGGCATTCTTGAATTCCCATCTCCAAGTAGTCATCCTTGGTTACTCTGGGTGGAAGTTTGCGGATATGGTCCAGCAGCTCATCGCGCAGCTCGCTGATGGTCTTTTCCACCTGGCAACCCAACGCGTAACCTAAGTTGGGGTTAGGATCGGCATCTACCGCCAAGACAGGACCCTCCCCGCGTTCGACCAGGGTTTGAATCAGCAACGCCGCCAGGGTAGTTTTGCCGGTGCCGCCTTTGCCGGCCACGGCCAGGGTGAATGCCATCTATGTCCAAGCCTCCACTTCTTGCGAGTGCTGTACGGATTTAAACCTGCTGAGGTCGGTGTGTGGAATGAACTTCGCCGCCAGAAACTCGTCGTAATATTTCGGGTAATTGATCAGATCGTAGTACGTAACTGCCTCGGCAATGGCATGCAGTTCTTGCCACGCATCCTCAGAAAGCAGGCCCAGGTCGGCTCCCAGAATTGATGTATTCCCGGCAAAGCGAATCTTCTCTAAGGGGAGGTCCGGAATTAACCCAATCGCGAGCGCCTTTTCACGGTCCAGGTAGTTTCCGAATCCGCCCGCGATGTAGACCCGCTCGACCTCACGAAAGTCGAGCCCTATGGCCCGCGCCAGGACCTCGGTGCCTGCGTAAATGGCTGCTTTGGCGCTCAGCAGGTTGGAAAGGTCGGCCTGGGTAAGCACGATATCCGCGCCCGTTTCCGACCGGGAGGCTGGGACCAGGACGAACTCCAACATGCCGTCCAGCTCGCGGATGCGGTCACTTGAACCCGGCAGCAAATGCCCCGAGCGGTCAATGAATCCGACCTTGAATAATTCGGCGACAACGTCAATCAACCCGGACCCGCAGATGCCCCGGGGACGACCGTTGCCAACTGTCCGGTAGTGGACCGCGCCCTCGGGACTGATCTCCACGCGTTCGATGGCCCCATGCATGGCCTTCATCCCATGTTTCACGCCCGAACCTTCAAAGGCAGGTCCCGCCGAAGCGGAGCATGTAATAGTCCATTCATTATTCCCTACCGCGATCTCGCCATTTGTGCCGACATCGATCAGCATTTGCACCTTTTTCGAACGGCGCAACCCCACAGCGAATATGCCCGCCGTCACATCGCCCCCCACCCATCCTCCAATACTGGGAACGGTGTAAAGTAGCCCACGCGGGTTGATATGGATACCGACTTCGACCGCCCGGATGGGTGGCGTGGCGACGGAGCCAGGGACATAGGGCGTTTTGGGAATCGCGCTGGGATCCAATCCCAGCAACAGGTGCGTCATAGTGGTGTTGCCGGCGCACAAAACCGCCGTAATGCTGCTCAGGGCAACATTATTCCGTTGGACCATCGCCCCAATCAGCCCGTTGATATTGCCGACTACGGCTTCCTGGAGCTCGTCCAATCCCCCCGGCGTGCCGGCATGGATGATGCGTCGCGTCACCTCGTCACCCCAGGCGCGCTGAGAGTTGTACACCGCCTCGGCATCGATTCGCTCCGTGGTATCGAGATCAATCAGGTGGGCCACGACCGTCGATGTGCCCACGTCCACCGCAACGCCCACATTTCGTCCCGAGGCATCGCCCGGCTCTACCTGGAGTACTTCCAAAGTACCCCCACGCCAACCCAGCGTAACGGTCACTTTCCAGTCCGCTTCGCGCAGCAGCTTGGGCAACGCTCTCAGCACTTTTAGCCCGAGTTGCATGATGGGTGCGGGGCGCCGGCGGCGAATCCCCCGAAACAATCTGGATTGGTCGGAGAGGCTGTCATCCAGGCTGGGACGCGGCAGTTCCAGGTAGAGCTTGCGCGTCAAAGGAGCAGGGCGGATCTCGATCTCCCCCGCCACCGGATGCAGGGCGCGGAAGCGCTGGGCGTCAACATCGATAAGGATCTGGGCCGCTTCGGCGCGCGATTCGGGAGGTATTTCCACCTCTACATCGCCGACTACCTTGGTTTGGCACGCCACCACGTAGCCCTTCCGGATTTCCTCCCGGCTGAGCAAACTGGTAGGGCCAGCGGTCACGTTTCCCTGGCGGACGACCACGCGGCATTTACCGCACAGGCCGTCGCCTCCGCAGGAGCTCGCCAGATCGACGCCGGCAACTTTCGCCGCCTCCAAGAGCGTCGTCTCCACAGGCACACGCACGCGCTCGCCTTCCGGCCAGAAGGTGACCTGCACGCGATGCTCTTTTTGGATCGTTGTCGATCCTGTACTCATCCGCTTCACCTACAACTGCTTCTTATGAGTCAGGCGGCAGCGCCGCCCTCCATCTTTATTTCCACTCCGTCCTCAGAAAGTTGATAATCCCCGCGGCTTCCTCCGGGCCGACCACCACTTCGCAGCCCGCTTCATCCTCGAGTTCACCTTTCAGAACTGCTACCAACCCCGGAATAATCACCTTCTTGTGGCGCACTTGAGTCAGTATCCCAGAGGCCTTGACCGCCTTGGCGATCGTCGCGCCCGTCAGCTTGTCATCGGCGTAGGAATTCAGCACTCCCAGCCCACCCGTTTCCACTGCCGTGATGTAGGCAGGGACCTTGCTATTCTCCACCTCCCCCTCGACGGTGAAGTACGTCAGGGCGAAATTGGTGGTGACCAGTACCGGTGAATCCGGACCAGCATCACCCACCTTGTATACCTTTGCCTCGACGGCGTTGGGCACTTGCGGATCAGTGTAAATATTGAAGCGCGCAGTAAGCACGGGAAGGATCTGCCAGGGCTGTTTGCCGCGCATGACCACGATAGAGGCGTACTTGCACGCATAAGTAATGGCCTCGAGGGTTTCCTGTGCCGGATCCTGCGCCGTGGTGAGGACCATCACAGGGTAACCGAGCGCCCGGAAGTTCTTTTCCAGCGCAAGACGTCGCAACTGGGTCAGGCATGAGAGCCCTTCTTTCATGCCTCCAATGACGGGCGCTAAGACCAAGTCCGCCACGCCGGCCTGCTTGATCTTGTTGGTCAGGTCCGCTAATTCCTCGAACGTCTCTCCCTTGACCGCCAACGGCACCTTGTACTTGGCGCTGAGCTCCGCCACTTGCTGGTAGTTGGTCTTGTCCGCCGCGTAGACAAGCGGCCGGCGATCAGCCAGGATCTCGAGGGCGCCCGCGAGCGCCGTCAGATCACTGCTCATCAGCACCGTCGGCAATTCGGTAGATTCGCGGAGCTGCTTCGCCGCAGCCAGGAACCTCCCGCCGTCTCCAGTTTGCTGGAGAGCGATCAGCTCGACACAGACCGGCTTTCCACTGCGAACGAATTTCAGGTTGTGGATCAGTTTGATTTCTGCCGCCACGTCGTCGGTGTCCTTGATGCAAATGGCAAAGGCCGTAGGATGGTGGAACTTCTCCTCGTGGCGGAACAGAACTGTTTCGCCTCCAATCTGAATCGCTCGGGGACCTGCGCCCACCGTCACCGTGCGCATCGGCGGCGCGGCCGATTCAGCCAGTTCCCGCTTGGCATCCTCGGACACGTACGGGCAGGCCTCGAGGGCCACCTTCTTCGCCGCCACCTGCATGGCGAACGCCATGCAGGTTGGAAAATTGCATTCTCCACAGTTGGTCTTGGGCAACAGTTTATAAATGCCAATTCCAGTTAGCTTTGCCATTTGCTCCGCTCCTCCCTAAGACGTTCGCGGTCTCTGTACGTCTGATTTCGTTTCCAGTATTCGTAAACCCTTCCGCGCGCTCCGTGACAAGGAAACACTCAACACAGAGGCCACTGAGGCCCTCCGCCCTGCACCGTCCGGTGCGGGGCTCCGTGATCTCTGTGTTGAGGCTTTAATGGCTCAGAGAACACGGAGAAGGTGTCCGGCTAAAGCCGGCCTTCGCGGCTTCACCCCATGACCGAGGCCATGGCCAGGGCCGGGTGCTCTGCCTTCTGCAAAAATTCCACTAATTCGTCGATCGAGACCGCGTCCTTCTCGGTCGCAATCTTATCCCACAACTCCGGTTGCCCCATTTCCTGGAGCCGCTTCTCAAAGCGGTCCCGCATTTCGTCCTTTAGTTCCTGGGGCATCCACACCACCCGCTGCAACCCGCCTTCCGCGGAAATGAATTTCTCGCTGACCAAGTACATCCTGCCCACGCCCAGGAAGCCGGGGGTTTGCACTCCACCCCCCACCTCTCCGGCCATGGTTGAGAAGGTCATGCCGATGGGGGTCATCCCCTGGAATTCCCGGTTGACGATCATGACCCCGTTGGTCTCCGGCAGAACGGCCACCAGGCACTCGAAACATCCGCAACTGGTCTGCGGGTCTTCCATGATCGAGTACATGGTCACCCTCTGAAGATGTCCATTCGAAGCTTTGGTCACGTATTGGTTGACTCCCGCCCAAACACCCAGCGAGGGCTCCAGGCAGCTTCCTTTCACGATCGGCTGGTTGGGGCCGTGCGAATCCATCTCGAAGGCCGCTCGGCAGTCCAGCCAGGTATAGGCGCCGCACAATCCGAGACGCTGCGGCGTGACCACGCAGACATGGTTGGGCGCATAGCTTTGGCAGAGAATGCAACTGTAGAAGCGGTCTACGTCTTCATCCTTCATTCCCCCCATGCGCTCGTCGCGCTTGTCGTAAGCGGCCCTCGCGCCGCGCAGCGAGTCCTGCATCTGTTTCTCATCGGTGTAAATCGTCACCTGCACTTTATCCACGATGCCGGAGAACTCGTCGTGGTATTTGTGAATCAGCAGTTCGCCCAGGTGCTTCATCCGGAAGCCCTTCTGGTACGCCTCCTTGCTGATGCGGATCCAGTTGATGTCCCGCTGGCCGATGTGCATGATGCCGCTCGCGCAACTGGTGAATTTGTGGACGCGCCGCTCCAGCACACTTTCGAAGTCCTCGTGGAAGTTGCGGCCGGCCACTTCCACGACGATTCCTAGCGGCATAGCGCTGCCCGCCGCAGCCGTATCAATGTCGGGGCCGACCAACGTCACTTTCCCGTCCTCGACCTGGTCCATCGACTTCTTGCGCAAGTATTCAAAGGCCTGCGAGTATTTGCCTCCGAATTCCACCTGGAGGTTCTCCTTGCGCACCCGCTCGCCCTCGAATGCAGCGCCGTAGGCAATGGGGATGGGGATCTTGGAGACCTTGAGTTTTAGTCCGCGCACTTCAACCGCTTTGGGCACGATGCGCTCCAGCGGCACCTTGGAGACCACGTGCTCGTAGGTGCAAATTCCACGCGGAAGAATTTGCGGGATGGCAGAGTCGGCGATCACCGGGAAGCCATAGTTGATGGCCCCCGCCGCCGTGGCGTATTTTTGATCCGTGAGCAATTGCTCCGGCGGTGCCTCGGGATCGGTGCCCAGCGCCAACACAAAGGCAAAAACACGTTCCTTGTTGTAGAGAAGGATCTGACGCGCCCCCTCGATGTCGCCCGGCTTCACTCCGCCGAATGTCATGGCGGCGCGCGAGGCGAAGTTGAGTGCATGTACGGCAGCGCTCATCTCTTTACCGTAGGGAACGAGGTAAGTGTCCCAGCCCATCTCGACGTCTTCTTCCGCCAATTGCTCGGCCATCGACCGGCCATTGCTGCTTCCCGCCATGAAAACCAGGATGCTCTTCTCTTGGAGTTCACGGGCCAGAGCGACGGCCTGCTGATTGGTGGGCAGGGCGCCCACGCAGGCAGCAAACCCCGGCATGCGGCCGTCCACCAGCTTGATGCCTTGAGTACGCAAAATCGAGTCATCAGTAAATCCAATGAAGGGAGGCGTTGGGCGGTATTTGGGATCGAGATACTTGAGCGCCTCGATGACTTCTTCGGCGACCAAGGTGGCAATTCCCGCGTCAAGGGCGGAACCCAGATAAGGAAGCCAGAGGCTCTCGCTGGGGACTTCGGGGAGCAAAATCTGCACCTCGTCCAGCGCCTCCTGGCAGTCCTTCAGCTTTTCGACCTTTTTCCCTAGCATGGCCAGGATCAGCGGCAGATAGTAGGCCGTGTTGGGATACGCTAAGCGTGCTTCCGGGCCGCGCTGCTCAATGGCTTGACTGAGTTGCTGCCGTGCCAGGGCCATGTAATAATGCGCGCCGCGAATGGCGGCTGAGGCAATAATCTTGGACATGATTCACACCCCCACCGTTTCAACCAGCTCTTGCATTTCCGGCTCAACAAATCGTTCACGGTTTTCCGCAATAAAAGGAAGAAGGAAGCCGAGATCGAGTCTGCGGCCAAGCAAATCATCCCGGATCTGGGAAACATTGACGCGCTTCTCCATCAGGATTTTGAGCAAACCCGCTCGTTCGATGTCCCCCATCACCACAAATCCCACGATGGTGTCGTCTTTGAGGAAGACCTTCCAGTAGAGAGTCGGGGAAGGCCGATCTTCGATGGTCGAATCATGCTCGCCGGACCGGCCGCCCAGCGGACCTGGGGTAAGCACCGCCAAGCCGGCGGAAATCACCGGCAGGCTGAAGAATTGAACCGAATTCATGCGCGTGGAGCCCCGATAGGCGACCTTCTCCCCCATCATGTTCAAGGCAGCAATGCGGCCCTGCTCGACCGCGCAAGGCCAGAGCGCATTGATCCAGGACTCCCCTCGCACCGCATCCATGGCCTGGACCACATCGCCGGCCGCGTAAACATTCTCGACACTGGTGGCGAGGTATTGATCAACCAGCGCTCCGTATTCCACCTTAATGGGCGTGCCCTCGGTGAGTTCGAGGTTAGGATCAACTCCTTTCCCCACCATCACCAGTTGGCAGGGAAAGACCTCGCCGGAAGCAGTTTCCACGCCTTCAATGCGATCCTTTCCGAGAATGGCGGTGGGCTTGACTCCGGTGACCGTGGGAACACCATTCTGTTCGAAAAGATCCTGGAAAACCTGTGCAGAACTCGTGTCCAACATTTGCGAAAGGACTTGGCGGGAACTGACCAGCATGGTGACTTCCACCCCGTGCTCGCGCAGCCCGGCGGCAGCCTTCAGACCGACGAGCCCCGCACCCAATACCACTGCCTTCTTGACCTCGCTCAGCCGGGGTAGAATTCCCTCCACATCGGAAAGGTGCCGGAGACCGAAAACCCCGTCCTTTTTTATCCCTTCTGCCCTCGGAAACCGCGCCGAGGCGCCGGTAGCCAGGAGCAGCTTGTCGTAAGGGACGGGCGGACCGTGCTCGACCTCCACTTGGGACTTCGCGAGGTCGAGCGCCGTGGCCCGGTCCAACACCAGCGTAAGCCCCAGCCGCTCGAAGAAATCCCGTGGTCGGTAAAGCAGACCTTCCTCACTCAAGTGACCCGCCAAGTAATAGGACAGGAGGGGGCGAGAGTAAACCAATCTCTCGTCAGAGATCACCACGATTTCTGCGGCGGGATCGCGTTGCCGAAGGGTTTCAGCGGCGCTCACTCCGGCTGCTGATGCGCCAACAATGACATATCGCATTGCACCTCCTCACACTAGGCGGGCGTGATTGCACCCTGCACGAAGGGAGACTCGACCGGCTGGGCCAATATTTGCCGGAATTCCTCGAACGTCCCCACCACCAGCGCTCCGGTCGGACAAGCCTCCACGCAGGCATAACGGGCTCGCCCTTCTCGGCCGGCGCGATCCGGACAGAGATCGCATTTCAGAGCCGTCACCAAGGGTGTGATGGCCCCATAGGGGCAGGCCATCACGCACATCCAGCAGCCCACACACCGCGAGACCGTGCAGATGGTTTCGCCCTTCTCCTTGTGCATCGCTCCACTGATGCAGGCATCCACGCAGGGCGCCGGATTACAGTGGTGACATCCTAGAGAGACGGCCCGCCCAGCTTGAATGGCGCGGAAGGGCTCCCTTCCCACTACTTGCACAGCGCGGCGTGGGCGGACGGTCTCACCGTTCAAGATCACCGACCAAAGCTGTTTTGATTGGGAATGTTCGACAGCGCAAGCTATCTCGCAGGCATGGCAACCGACACACTTACGCGGGTCACAAAACAGACGTTCCATCGCGCCTCCCCGGATCGACTTGGTGAAGAGCCATACATGCTCTCCTTGTCAAAGGCCCCGAACAAGCGCGTGATGTTCAGAAGCCCGCAGAGCCGCACACTCTACGCCCAGAGGAGTGGTCCGGTCAAGCAGCTTCTGCCGCGGGGCGCGCGCCGTGGAAGCGAGGCCTCAGACAACTCTCCCTTTCAGAGCCCCGCTGTTTGCTTTACGTACTCTCCCGCAGCCTGTTCCAGAGCATGCGTGTTGCCAACCCGACCCCTGACCCGGCGCCGCTGGATCGGCGGACATTTTGGGAATGATTGCAGGCTCTTGGCGTCTAACCGCCAAGGTGATGGAAAGCAGCGCGCGAGGCCAAACCCGGTACCCTGCAAGCCTTCAGACGGGAAAATGCCCCACAAGTGGTGGATTTTTCGCCATATAGCTGACATTGATGGGGGGTTTTTGCCCTGAAATGCAGTACATTTTGAGCGCCAAGAAAGGCTAACCACTTTGTTTTCAATAGGGGCTTTGGTCCGCTCGTCGGAATAGTATGCCTTTTTCAGTTTCTTACCGGCTTCCGCCTCCGGCGGGACGACATCGAGGCGCTTTCCTTGGCTCTCCCGCGTTTCCTATTCTACGGGTATTCCCATTTTAACCAGTTGCTCGACCAGTTGATGCGCGAATGGAATACCCCCGACCGTGTCTGCGACACCCTCCGGCAGTGCGAGCAGAACGGCATCAATGCGTTTCAATACGGCCACAACGAGCGGGCCCTTTCCGATCTGGAACGCCATCGCGCGAATGGCGGAAAAATGCTCTTGATCGCGACCGAGACCAGCAGTGATCCGGTGGAAGCGACTGTAAAGCGCATAGAGCCGATTGCTTTGTACCATCACGGAGAAAGAACGGACGTCCTTTTCCGCGCCGGGAAGATGGACCAGGTGCAGGAGTACACAAAGAAAGTGCGCCAGACGGGTGTGCTGGTGGGGGTTGGAACCCATAAACCCGAAGTAGTCGAATACGTCGAAGAGCGGGGATGGGACGTGGATTTCTATACGCTCTGCGCTTACAATCGCACGCGAACCCCCGACGAGCTTCGCAAGATGCTCGGCGTCGTGCCTCTACCTCCCTCAGAAGTCTATCTCGAAACCGATCCTGCGGTGGCGTATCGTGTGGCCCGGCAGACGCAGAAAACCTGCTTCCTGTTCAAGATTCTGGCCGCCGGCCGCCTGACCCGGTCCCCGCAGATGATCGACGAAGCGTTCGCGACCGCTTTGGAGAGCATCAAGCCCAAAGACTGCGTGGTGGTCGGGATGTATCCGCGCTACAAAGACGAAGTGAAACAGAATGCCAGCCGCGTTCGGCAGATACTGAATTCGCGGCTGCCGTTGGGCCTTCAACGCACGGCATAATTGGGAAGGACTTTGTGATACCGTCCAAGCCAATAGGGCAGAAGGAAAAAAGCTCCGTCGTCCTCAGTCCGGCCCCCGGAATCGCAATCCAACTGGAAGGGGTTGCCGTTCCACTTCATTACACAGCGTTCGTTGGGTGGGATGGCGCGCAGGGATTGCTCGTCGTGAAAACGATCCACGTTCGGAGCGAGGGGTAGATCCACACGTTGGGAGTTCTTGACGGTCCAATAGACGGTATCCAGAGGGATCCGCTCCAGGGTTTCAAGGGCCTCGCGCCCGTCGCAGTCACTCGCCCTTGTGCCTGCGGCATAGATAAAGTTCCAGAGGGGATTTCGTTCGGTTTCACAGGAACGCCAAAAGCGCATGAGGGCTGCCTGGAACTGCGCGCGCAGACTGGCATCGTCCTCGTACTCGAGAAGAGGATAGAACGAGAGGAAGGCAAGCTCCTCATCCGAGTAATTGACTTCGTTTGAGGCCCTGCGCCCGCCCCGCAAGACGTTTTCAAGATAGCCACGCTTATGGATAAGCTCGTGATAGGCGGTCAGGAACCGCTCCTCGCCGGTAATGTGGTAAGCGACCCTTAAGTGTGAAAGCAGCTCGAGAGAATTCAGCGGCGCGTCTTCCTTTCCATCCGGGGTTTGGAAGTACGCTGGGGAATACCTGCCCCACGTGGTCACACGTCCGCCGTAACCCACGAGCTCCAATCCGTGATCCAGAAGGTGGGCGGCAATTCGCCCTGCTCTTGCGCGGATTGCCGCGCGCTCCGGCCCGTCAGGCAGCAAGTCATAAGCAACACTATAGGCGAGGAAGTGCCCCACTAATTCGTCGGAACTTGTGTCGCCTTTCCACTCCCACTGGCCGTCCGAGGTCCAATGCCATTCACCTTCTTGTGCGCGGTAATCTCCGCGATGGATGAGGGCACGGGCCGGGAATCCCGGAATTCCGGTGATCGACTCGAGCCGCAGCAGTGCGGCCAGTGAAATCCGAGCATTGCGCAAAGCTTCGGGTGAATGGGTTACGGCAAAACGAAAGCACTCCGCAGTCACATAGATCGCGGTCCACAGGCCGTCGTTATCGCTAGGCGCCGGGCGAAACGAAGATGTATCTCCGGGGCGCAGCAATCCGCAATCAGCGGTGTAGCCGTAGCGATTGTGCCGGCTTTGCAAACGATCGACGAATATGGCGCTCTTACGCTCGAGGTCGAAGGGCTGGAACTCGATTCGCGAGACGCCTGTTTGGGTGCGGATCCAAGCGCCCTCCTTTTCGGCCACGATCTGCACGACATGATTGTCGCTCAGATAGCGCTCGCCCCAGAAATAAAACCATTGCTGACCGGCCGGCGCGTCGGGCTGGAAGCATACCGCGCCTTGGCGCGTGGCAAGCCAAAGCCTGCCGTCGGACCCCAGAGCGATCCCGGTCAATGATAGGATGGGCAGCCCATCTTTACCTGTCCATATTTTCTTCTTGCCGGAGGGTTCGGCTTCCACAAGGCCGTTTAAAGAGGCTCGCCAGAGCCTTTGCCGCGCGTCTCGGACCTGCATCTTTGGCCGGCTATTCAGGGCCTGTCGAATGGGGGCTGGTATGGTGGTGGCCTCGAGAGCAAATCGATTGCAGACGATTTGCTGGTAAGTGAGCTGCGTCTGCGTCTGTGCGGGGGCGGTAAATGCCAAAAGCAAAAGCATACAAAGTCGTGCGCAGTAGTAGGGGAGTGCGGAGGATTTCACCATGCTGATCATTGTGTTGGGGTTGTAAGGGGACGGGTTGCTGCCCCCGCAACGGGAAGGGCAAGCCCTACCCCTACAACGCGAGTTTACCTCGCCATTGCAACGCTACCAAGGCCAAAGCGTTGTGGAAGACCACGTAGCGCGGACCCCCGGTCTTGGGGTCCGCGGCTGGTCCATGGCCCTAAGGAAGAGCCGCGGACCCCAAGAACGGGGGTCCGCGCTACACGCTTCTGGTCTTTTTCACGGTTTACGGTCGAAGAAGGGACTCTTGCCCGTGATGCTCAAGGGGATTCCAATGGCCTGTTTGACACCTTCAGGGAAAAGTTTCAGGTCAAGACAGGCTCTTCCGATCGAAAACATCAATCGGTTATCCACGTGGAAGTTGGAGGCTATCGCCGCCGCGGAGCAAGCTGCAATGCCCAGGTCGATGGAGTTGAAGCTGCACACCCCACCCTTGGTTTTCAGCGTGTCGCAAGTGGGGTTTCCGCAGAAACCGCAGTCGAGGCCGGCCGGATTCGATTGAACGCCAATCACGACGATGACCGGCGTCGCCACAACATTGGAGGCGTCACGGCCAAAACTCGGGCGATTTTCCGAGCCCGCAATCGCCTGCATCTTGTTGACCAGTTTCTGCTTGGTATTTTCATCGTCTATCGCCACGACGTGGATGTTATCAATGCCCCGCGTCTTAGGAGCCGTTCTTGCTGCTGCTGCCATCAAGGTGGCCACATGGTAAGCTGCCTGTTTCTCGAGTTCAGACGATTCTTTCATATTATTACCCTCCAAATTCTTCAGCGGTTCACCAGTCAAAGCAAAGGACTCTACCCTGACCCTGTCGCAGATTCAAGTTTCTTGCGATCTGCAAATCCCGGCGACAAGGTGTATACTGATAATTAGTGGGGTTTTCCAAAAAGGAGCTTAATTCTAGCGCAACATTCGCACTGCGCGGACTGCTGGCCGCAACGGAAAGAGGTTCGCCTTGTGCTCCGTGCCCTCCGATATTTAACACGGAGGCCACGGAGCATCTCAGTGCGGTCTGTGAATCTTTTCGCGCGCTGAGGACACGGAGAAGAACCTTCGCGTTCCGCGCAGACGCTGCTAGCTAGTGCTTCAGGGAGGTGTGTTTATGGCCAAGGGTGCCCTCAACGATCAACAGTTGCGGGAATACGAGGCAAACGGGTTTGTTTTGGCGAGGAAAATGTTCGATGAAGAAGAAACGGGCTTGCTGAGGCGTGCCGCCAGGGAAGACCGCGAACTCGACCAACACTCCTTCGATCGAGGAGACGGCGAAGGGGGGCGAGTTCGCCTCTCTCTCTGGAACCATCCCGGCGACACGCTGTATGGGATGTTCGCGCGATGCGAATCCCTCGTCGAATCAGCGGAAAAACTGCTGGGCGGCGAGGTGTACCACTACCATTCGAAAATGATCATGAAAGACGCGAAGGTTGGCGGGGCATGGACGTGGCACCAGGACTACGGCTATTGGTACCAGAATGGCGTTCTGGCCCCGCTGCTCACCAGCGCTTTCATCGCCGTCGACCCGGCCACGCGGGAGAACGGTTGCCTGCAAGTCGTCCGTGGGTCGCATCACCTGGGGCGCATCGATCACGTTTTGACGGGCGAACAGGCGGGCGCCGACGAGGAGCGGGTCCGCGAGGTGCTCAACAGAATGGAATTGGTTCACGTCGAGATGGAGCCGGGCGATACGCTGTTTTTCCACTGCAACCTGCTGCACCGCTCCGATCAGAACCATTCCGATAAGCCCCGCTGGTCCATGATCTGTTGCTATAACGCGGCACGGAACGATCCCTACAAAGAATCTCACCACCCACGCTATACACCGCTTGACAAGGTTCCGGACTCCGCAATTAAGGAGACAGGCTTGCGGCGCTTCGCAGACACGCAGACCGACGTCGCCTGGTTGGAGGGTGAAAAGGATAGGAGCGCCCGCAGCCTGAAAGGGCAGGTGTCAGGCGACAGGTGACAGGTGTCAGGGATCGGGCGTCCGGGGGTGCCCCTCTCAGGGGACATCTCACAAGAAACATGCACTCCCGAAGACCGTGATCAGCGCGCGCCTCGCCCGCCCACGGGGAAGAATGACTCGAGGTCATTAGTCCTTCAACGCCTATAGCCCAGGTTCTCGTACCACTTCACGTTGGCCGTGGAAGCGCCGATGGCCACCACATCGGGATGGCCATCGCCGTTGATGTCGGCGATGGCCATGCCCGACGCCGCCATCTGCGTATCCAAAGTCTGGCGTTCCCACTTCAGGCCGGATGCGTCCGCCGCGTAGTACACATAGAGGCTCGTTCCCGGGCCGCGAAACCCCGCCACGATTTCATCATTGCCATCGCCATCGAGGTCAGCGCACATCAGCGCGTGGCCGTCGCGAAAACTATCGTCGATCGGGTGGCGGCTCCATAATTCTCCCGGCTTGCCTCGGGTATAAACAACCACGTGCTCGCCATGCCAGGGCTCGATAGTGGCCAGGAAGCGGCGGCCGGCCAGCTTGCCGACGCCAATTTCGCTTGAGCCGCGGCGGGGAGTTGAAACCTGGTCGCCCACGGCAAGGTGGGTCTTCGTCCATTGGAGGTCGCGGCCCGTCCCGGTGGAGTGGAAAAGGTGGACGCCCTCGAAGCTGGCTGTCAGGATTTCATCGCGCCCATCGTCGTCCCAGTCTATGATGTTGACACCGTGGACAACCGTCAACGATTCGTCAAGCAAGTGGGGAAACCACTCGCCCTTGCCGGTGTCGGCGGCGGATACGTGCCCGCGCAGGAGTGGTTCTGGGGGTTCGAACCAGGTGAGTGGGGCTGGGACGTTGTAGTCCGGCTCCTTTGCACCGTACCCCAGCAAGGGAACATCCACTAACCCCAGGCGGCCACTTCCGTCCAGGTTGGCCCAGCGCAATCGGTGCGAGGTGGGAATCCGGCCGAGCAAGCGCAGCGGCCATTCGGAGGCCAATGTAGAGCCGGGGTCACCCCACCAAATACTCCCGCCAGAGGTGCTGTCATTCAGCGCAAAATCACTCGCCAGCGCCAAGCCGCGCTCCGGATAGCCGCTGCGAAATAGCGGGGCCAAGCTGATGTTTTGACGGGTCGCGGTGGTGATGGGCCAAGCCTTCCAGGAAGGATTCTCGTACCATTCGACGATGCTTTCCGCCGAGCTTAATGCCAGGATGTCAAGCCGGCCGTCGCCGTTGACGTCGGCTACGGCCACCTGGTAGCCGCTTGGAATCTGAGCAACAGTGTGTGCTTGCCATTGGATCATCTCTCTTTTCCTCTCAGGACGATCCGCCTCGTTGACTGCCTTCAGGCTCGCCAAGCTCGGGTATATGGCGCAAAGGCTGGTAGCTCGTTTCAGGAAATCCCTTCGGCCGCAAGGACGATCGCCGGCGGCAGCCAATCCTTGGCTCAGATCGAAATGAGGACATGTCATAAGCAACCGCCCTTTCACCTCGAGGCCCGTGTTCGTCACCATGCCAAGTGCTTCTTCGTACGCCACGATTCTAACTCAAAGATGCTCTTCTCTGTGAACTCTGTGACCTCCGTACTACTAAGGGTGAGTTCCTTCGCGGCGCGCGAAGAAAAGCAGATCCTTCGCTTCGCTCAGGATGACATGTCATTCTGAGCGAAGCGAAGGATCTGCACTTGGTTGCGGCTGTGCCGCGCTATGGTGAGTCTTTTCTTAGACTAAAGGCTAAATAGCTGATGCCTGATTTGATAGTAGTCGTAGGTTCGCGTATAATTTTTTGTTCTGGGGGTTGGCGCTACTGAACGCCGGTAAAAATTATGCCTTCACGCACAATGTACGAAAAGATCTGGAAAGCGCACTTGGTGGCTGACGAGCCCCCGCGACCCGCGCTCATTTATGTTGACCGCCATCTCGTCCATGAAGTGACATCCCCGCAAGCATTCTCCGGACTGAAAGCGGCGGGACGCAAGGTGCGCCGGCCGGACCTTACTTTTGCGGTGATGGACCACTCCGTGCCCACCAAGAACCGGCAACTCCCGTTGCTGGACACGGTAGCGGCGGCGCAGTTTGAGGCGCTGGAGCGGAACTGCCGCGAGACAGGCATCATGCTCTTCAACATGCAGAATCCGAATCAAGGGATCGTGCATGTGATTGGACCCGAACTTGGCATTACGCAGCCGGGACAAACCATTGTCTGCGGTGACAGCCACACGGCAACCCATGGGGCCTTCGGGGCGTTGGCGTTTGGCATCGGCACCAGCGAAGTTGAGCACGTCTTGGCCACTCAATGCCTCTCGCAATTCAAATCCAAGACCATGCTGGTTCGGGTCAAGGGAAGCCTTAGCAATGGTGTGACCGCGAAAGACATCATTCTCGCTGTCATCGGCAAGATGGGCATCGCGGGAGGGACCGGGCATGCCATCGAGTACGCGGGCGAAGCCATCCGTGCCCTTTCCATGGAAGGCCGGATGACCGTCTGCAACATGACCATCGAGGGCGGGGCGCGCACCGGGATGGTGGCGCCGGATGACACTACGTTCGCTTACCTGGAAGGGCGTCCCTTCGTACCGCGTGGCCAGGATTTCCATATTGCTGTCGATTATTGGAAGTCCCTGACCTCAGATCCCGGCGCAGTTTTCGACCAGGTGCTGGAATTGGACGCGGCCGCGATCGCGCCACAGGTTACCTGGGGGACAAATCCCGGCATGGTGAAGGACGTTACCAGCAGCGTGCCGGACCCGAGCAGTTTTCGAGACCCGGTGGAGCGCAAGGCAGCCGAGCGCGCCCTCGAATATATGGGCCTCCAGCCTGGAACTCGCATCGTCGATATCCCACTGGACTACGTGTTCATCGGTTCGTGCACCAATTCTCGCATCGAAGATCTGCGCCAGGCAGCGCGGATTGCGGCGGGCAGGAAGGTTTCAAAGAGCCTCAAGAGTGCCCTGGTCGTTCCGGGCTCCATGCGCGTGAAAGCGCAAGCGGAAAAGGAAGGTTTGGACAGGGTATTCCGCGAAGCCGGATTCGAGTGGCGCGATGCCGGTTGCAGCATGTGCCTCGGGATGAATCCCGACGTGCTTCCCAGCGGCCAGCGATGCGCCAGCACGTCGAATAGGAACTTCGAAGGACGCCAGGGCAAAGGTGGCCGCACTCATCTGGTCAGTCCCGTGATGGCCGCCGCCGCCGCTATCACGGGCCACTTTGTGGATGTCCGCGGGTGGAAGCTGTGAGAAGAAATAGTGAATAGTGAATTGTGAATTATGAATGTTCCCTTTCTCTTCGTATACGGAACGCTGAGGATGGGCTTTGGGGAGGACTGGCAGCGGAGGGTCGGCGCGGAGTTTGCCGGGAGAGGAACCATAAGAGGCAATCTGTACGACCTGGGTGATTACCCGGGCGCAAGGGTTCTCGGAGCCGAGCCTGGACAGCGCGTGAGCGGCGAGTTATATCGACTCCGCGATCCGGAAATCGCTCTGAAAACTCTCGACTCATATGAGGAGTTCTCCCCGCTGGTACCCAAGAAGAGTCTGTTCGTTAGAGAACTTGTTTCCGTGACCCTGGAAGGTGGCCGGAAAAAGAGGGCTTGGGCGTATCTGTATAATCGCGGGATCGCTGGCGCGAGATTGATCCCGACTGGCTGCTATCGCGACAGCGACAAGGGGGCATTTGGGACGCAACGCGACTTCTGCGTGGACTCTGTGCCTCGAAGAGCTCAACACAGAGAGCACGGAGAATCTCCGTGACCTCCGTGTTAAGTCTTTTTCTTGCCCACAGAGAACGCGGAGAAGTTGCCGGTGAAGAAAGACATTTTCGTGCGCCGCGAAGATGTGACAAACTAGCGTCAGGGGATGCATCAGATGAGACCCTTCATAAAACACACCGGACTTGTAGCCCCGCTGGATCGGGTCAATGTCGATACGGACCAGATGGTCCCCAAGCAGTTCCTGAAGTGGACGACGCGCGAAGGATACGGCCGCGTGCTCTTTTACGACTGGCGTTACCTGGAGGGTGAGAAGCCCAATCCGGACTTCGTCTTGAACTTTCCGCGTTACAAGGGCGCATCCATTCTCCTGGCGCGCGCCAACTTCGGCTGCGGCTCCAGCCGCGAGCATGTCCCCTGGGCAATTCTCGATTACGGCTTTCGCGCGGTTATCGCGCCCAGCTTTGCCGACATCTTCTACAACAATTCTTTCAAAAATGGGGTGCTGCTGGTCACCCTGCCGGACGCTGAAGTGAACGAACTATTCCAGCGGACCGACAAGAATGAGGGATATCGGCTGACCGTTGACCTCGAGAACCAGACCATTACGGATGACTTGGGCCTCAGACTCTCCTTCCAAATCGATCCCTTCCGCCGCGAGTGCTTGCTGAAAGGGCTCGACGACATCGGACTCACTTTGCGCCTCGCGGACCGCATCGCCGACTACGAGCTGAGCCGCCATCCCTCCGCCGTCATGTACGAACCCGTGAATTCAAGATAAAGAGCCGCACACCCCAAGAGCCCGGGTCCGCCCATCCTAGGCTTCGATGAGTTCGTTAAGGCCCTCCACAACCTGATTCATTTCTTCAGGTGTTGCCACGCCGATTCTTGAGCCAATCCGCTCCGCCGCCAGTGTTCGAATTTGGCTGATCTTAACCCAGGACTTCTTGGGAAGTTGCTTGGAGTGAAGTTCTAGCACCAGGGGGAAACCAGCACTCTGGGGCTGACTCGTCAAGGCGAAGGCAATAACCGTTCCGGACCGCTCGTTGAAGAGGTCGTTACTGATAATGAGCACCGGACGCTTTCCGGCTTGCTCGCTGCCCCGAACCGGGTTTAGGTCGGCCCACCGGATATCGCCCCTTAATATTCGGGCCATTTCGAGATGTCCTCTGATAGCCCTTCTTCTGCAAGGGCTTTTTCAAATGCCGGGTCAAGTTTCGCGCATTCGCGTGCCAATCTGCGACGGTCCAGTCGCGCGAGCTTCTCCTCGACGGCTGCTTGTATCGCTTGGCTCCGGCTGGCAAAAAGGGATTGTCTAACCAGTTCGTCGACGCGTCCCAAAGAAGCTTCGTCGAGCGTGATAGCAACCTTCATCTTGGCCATGCGCAGTCTCCTGGTATGATTATTCGTCATACCTAGCCAACAGTCAAGAGGCTTCACTCCACCATGTTTCTCCGGGCATCAAGTGTGCGCGCACAGTGTCTTCATTAAGTTCCACTCCCAATCCCGGCTTCTCTGAAACCCTATACTTGCCGTCTTTGATGATGGGGCCGTCGTAAACCACAAACTTCTCCCATTCATCCGTGGTCAAGTTTCCGGGGGAAAACTCCTGGGCGCGGAAGTCGCGGATGGCTGCCGCGCAATGGGCGGAAGCGAGCGCTCCCACGGGGCTCGAGGCGAGGTGGGCGCAGACGGGGAGGTAGAAGAGGTCCGCCAAGTCGGCGATTTTCTTTGATTCCAGCAGCCCGCCTGCTTTGGGGATGTCGATGTGAATAAGGTGGCAGCCCTGACTCAGAATAAAAGGGCTGAAGCCCTGGCGCTTGTAGAGGTTTTCCCCGGTCAGGATGGGCACAGGTGAAGCGGCGGTGAGTTTGGTCCAGGATTCCGAGAAATCCGGGGGCATAGGATCTTCCAGCCACATCGGTTTGATGGGCGCGACGGCCCGCGCGAGTTCGAGCGCGTCAATCCAGTCGAACTCCCAGTGGCAATGCACTGCGATGTCAATGTCGTCGCCGAGCGCCTCGCGTAGGTTGGCAAAGCCCTTGCCAATCCGCTCCAGGTCTTTGCGAGTCAGGTGGCGGCTATTGGGCTCGTGACCAGGCTCGCGAAACTGTGGGTCGTACTTCGCAGGAAAGGTATCGGCATCCGACTTGACGGCCCTTATGCCATACGGGTGGCCCCTGAGAGCGGCAACAAATTCCCGACAGGAAGCTGCGTCGAGCATGTCTTTGGGCGAGCGCGTCCAATACGCCCGCACCCCCTCGCGGTACTGGCCGCCCAGCAGCTTGCACACCGGAGCTTCCAGGATTTTCCCAGCCAGATCCCACAGGGCAATCTCCACTCCGCTGATCGCTGTCACCGTCACTCCCGCCGTCGAGCCTGCTCCTCCCGTGGAGCGAACCATTTTGGTGCAGAGCGGCTCAATGTCCAGCGGGTCTTCGCCCACGACGATAGGGCGTAAGGAACCCAGGGTTACATCTTTTACTCCCCGCCCCCAGTAGGCTTCCCCGATTCCCGCGAGGCCGCTGTCAGTCTCGAGCTTCACCAGGTTCCAATCGGTGCTTCCGCGAACAACCATGGCTTTCACGTCGGTGATTTTCACTTTCTTGCGCAGGGGCGCAGCCATCCCCCGGTAGCCCGCGAGAACGGCTGAGGTTGGGGCCGCGGCTGCCAGTCCTTTGAGGAAATCCCTTCTGGCGGTATGTGCCATAATATCGTCACCTGTAACACGATTTGACAATTCGTTGACCGTCCACTTAAAAGTTGCCTGTCTCTCCGGGAGGAGCGAAGGGTTGTTGCACGAAACGAGTGACCCCTCACCTGACCCGCGACGGCTGGAGAAAGCGCTCACGCGCGCCACCCTCTCCCCAGGGGAGAGGGCGAGGTCTTCTTGCACGGCTACTGCGTAACCGCGCACACGTATTGCCGGCCGCCGGCCACGGGCTTGAATTCGTACCAGCCCGGCCGGGCCGTGGTGAGCTCAACCTTGCCCAGACTTTTGCCTTCGGCGTCATAGGCATTCATCGACGACGCGCTCGAAGCCCGGAAGTCGATTCGCCGGTTGCCGTAGATATCAATCAGTTCCAGCAAACCCTCGGCGCGATGACGCAACGCCACGCTTCCGCTCGCGCCCAAGTTGCCGAACTCGGTCCATTGGCCGCGCCCATCGAGAGACTCGAATTCAGAGGAAAGCACGTAGTCAAACCGATGCCCGGCGACATTGGAGGACATTTCAAAAAAGTGGCCTTGATTGTTGGAGGCCAGCCAACCGGAAGGTGGCAACTCGTAGCGCGTGTGGCTCGCATCCGTGACGGTCCACATCCCCGCCGGCGCGCGATTTACATAAACCTCGGTGCCGTTGTCGTAAACCAGGTGCAGACGGCCTTCCGCGTTCGCCCCCGAAGCGAGGGCCTGGCTGGGCGTCAGAAGCTTGCCGGTGCGGTCGGCGTATTCGATAGTCTTGGGTTCAGCGAAGGCATATTGTTGTTGCAACTGCTGCATCATGTAGTATGAGCGCGCCATCGCTTCGATGTTGAAGGCCCCGTTGGGGTCGAAATCCGTGGCGAGCCAGCCCATGTTTCCGTAAGCGATGGCAGTGGCCAGGAGAAGGTCAAGGTACTCGCGCTTTTTAGGGGAGGTTGCCCAATCCTTGTCGATCTGACTGAGGTAATAGCCCGTGTCGCCCAGGCCGTAGTCACATTCCAGCGGATGGATCTTCCGCAGCATGAAGGAAACATCCAGGGGTTGCGTGAGAAGGTTTACCTTGGTGTAAACCCACCCGTAGCTTCCCGAGGTCAGCCCCGCGTAGAGCCACTGGTAAGTGCCCTCGGACTGGGTCGGCCCATAAACGTGCTGATCGTTCCTGAGCAGTTGTCCATAAGCATAAAAGGTGGCGGCCAAGGTTCCGGCGCCGGGTACGCGCGCGTCGAAGTCACAATAGCCCCAGGGTGCCACTGCCGTATGCACGTCGGTGTAAGACATCTTCACACCAAAGGTCTCCTTGATGCGCTGCGCGAAGTATTCATCAAATTCCACGGCTTTGGCGGGCTTCAAGGCATAGGTGCGGGGCCAGGCGCGCCGCCATTCACCATCCGGCGACCGCTGCACATGGTCAGGATTCCAGTTTTGGTTGACGGGGGCGAAGTCGCAGTAGTTGGTGTAAACGCCTTGGAGCCATCCCATATCGTTTTGGGCCTGGACATACCATTTCAACATCGCGTTGCCGCCCTTTTGAGGCGCGGCGTGCAGCTTCAGCGTGTAGCTATCCCCTTCGTCGCGCCATGTAACCTCATGGCTATGCTGCATGATTTCATCGAGGCCATAGGAACGGATGCGGGCGCAGCGTTCGTGATCTTTAACCCACGATTCCGGCGCGGTCACCGTCCAGAGGACCTGCTTGCCCTCTTCCTGCCGCAGCGACGGCGGGTTGGCAATGGTGGGCAGCGTCTCCTCGTAATTGGGTGAATTGGTGATGAAGATTCTCTCGTAGAGATTATTGCGGGAGCCGTCAGTCTTGGGCAGGTAGCGCATCCCGCCATTGATTTCAGCGGCGTCGGCGGTCACCTTGGGAGTGGTGGAATAAAAGGGCTCGGAGGCGTTCGAGCGGTACCAATCAAACCAGATCGAGCTGAAGACGGGATTGGCCGCGTCGCCGGAGATGAGCACGCGGGGATTGGTCTCACCATACGTAAGGTACGGGACGGTCACCAGCCGGGGATGGCTTACGCCGGATACTTGGCCGAAGCTCAACTCTGTGGCTTCGCCGCCTTCACACCAAACGTCCAGGACCAGCGACTTCTGCCACAGTTGCAGCGCGTATTCCACCCTCCGCGATCCCATGCGGAAGGTGGCGCGGACGACACCATCACGGAGCCCAGCGGACACCAATTCACCTTCGGCCGCGATATCGGCTGGCGTATCGGCGAATCGAACACCGCCACCCTTGAGCGGCTTGAAATTCACGCCACCATTCACGCGCGCCGTTAACTCCCCCAGGCCGCCGTTTTCGGGACGATAATCATAAACCACCGTTGCGTCGCGGCCCTCATATCGAAATTCGAAATGGCGCGGGGCAATTTCCTGAGCTGTCACCTTGAAGCTCTTCTCGAAATTGGCAGGCAGAATGGTTTCCTCGCGGCTGGGGAACGGCAGAGTCCCGGGACCTGTGTTCGTCCCCACGATCTCGCCCCGATAGGGCTCAAGGTTGCGTCTCGGCTGCGGGAGAAAGGTAAGGGGCTTGAGTTCCTCTTTGTAGAAAGCCAGATTATCGCAGAAAAAGCTGCGAGCTTGCGAGTTCGTGGCTTTGCTGATTTCGATTCCGGTGAAGCGCGCCGGTAAAACCATCTGGCTTAGAACCTCGCGCGGAATGCGGCGATGGATCAGCCACCACTGCTTCCATTGGATGTTGGTCAGTTGGATCCTGAAATCCTTTCCCCGTGCGTCCTGGACCAAAACAGCCACCTGGGCAGGAGGAGTGGTGGGGTCGGATACCCAGCTCCAACGATTTCCATAACCCCACAAATCAATGGAGTCAAACCCACCGGGAATAGGTATGGGTAGTGGAGGGCGCGCGATCAGACGGCTTTGCTCGCGCACTCCCGAGTATAGGATTTTAGCCACGTACTCCCCCCATAACTGCTGCTCGCGGCTGCGCCGCAACTCGCCCCGCGCCCCGTCGTAGAATTCGAGCTTCCAGCCTTGCATATCCTCAAAATCCACCAGCGTGTGCGCATCCTGGTCCCGTTGCGTCCAGGTGAATTCGTACGGCTGCTGCCCGACTGGCTGCCAAAGTTCGACTTCATTGATGGCGGGAAGGACTTTCTCCGGCTTGGCGCTTTCCTGCGTAGTTCCCGGAATGCAAGCTACCAGCAATAGGATCAAGGCTGCCACGAATTTGCGCATATTCTCTTCAGATCTCTCAGGCGAAAAATCCGCGAGCGCCAGTCATTCCCGCGAAGGCGGGAATCCAATTCCTTGACCAGGCGCTGGATTGCCGCTTTCACGGGTATGAATTCCGCCCTGACAAGCTCGTATGTGCCGCGGCACCCCCGATCGACAGGCGAAAGGATTCGAGGGTTCACAGACGAGGGTCCTAATCGTAATTGTGCGGTTATCCAGAGTCAAGGTGCACGCGATGTGCTCTCACAAGCTAAGGTGCTCGACGCGTTTTTCCGTTAACATACTAAGGATTGGTAATTGTCCTACAACGCTCATTGCGGAGGTAGAAACGTGGTCGTTGTTTCAGAATGTCGGTTTTCCTCTCTCGGACGCGGTCGCTTTTTGCATGTCGCAGCCGCAGTTCTGCTGCTGGGCGCTATGGCCCTGAGTTTGAGGGCAGGCCAAGGAAAGCAGGGTGTGCCGGATCGCATTCCTCCTAAGCGTTCATCACAGATCGCTAGGGGATTGGGTGGCGTGAATACCAGCCTGCCGCGTGACCCCTATATTCCCTGGAACCGCTGGTGGTGGACGCGCATGTTCGACGCCGGCCTGAAGTGGGCGCGGATCGGGCAGTACGAGGACACCTCGGATATCACGGGTTGGGACTGGATCGAGCATCAGCGTGGGGAATTCAGCAGCTTGCCCGAACTTGACGACTATGTGGATTCGCTCGTTGATAACGGCGTCAAGGTTCAGTTGCAGCTACTTTATGGCAACCCCATGTATACCTCGCCGGCGGGGCGGCTGCCGGATGCCATCACTCCCACGCCGGCC
>Ga0187819_10000313_pt1 | contig 23622 bp, 20 predicted proteins | sample NC_wetland_sal_i_15_FD_132411 | JGI IMG/M metagenome (GOLD analysis project Ga0187819, IMG submission 132411) | Wetland sediment microbial communities from Neuse River Estuary, North Carolina, USA - SO4_4 | ecosystem: Environmental > Aquatic > Freshwater > Wetlands > Sediment | place: USA...
CCCTTCTATACGCTGGGGCCGCTGGTCACCGACATCGCCCCCGGATACGACCACATCACCAGCGCCATCGGCGCGGCCATGATCGGCTGGCACGGCGCTTCCATGCTTTGTTACGTCACCCCGAAGGAGCACCTGGGCCTGCCGAACGCCGAAGACGTGAAGCAGGGCGTGATTGCCTACAAGATCGCGGCGCATGCCGCGGACGTGGCCCGCCATCGCCCCGGCGCGCGCGACCGCGACGACGCCCTCAGCTACGCCCGCTTCCTCTTCGACTGGGAGAAGCAGTTCGCCCTCTCGCTCGATCCCGAAACCGCGCGCGCCATGCACGACGAAACGCTTCCCGACGATTTCTACAAGGAAGCCAAGTTCTGCTCCATGTGCGGCCCCAAGTTCTGCTCCATGAACCTGACCCAGGTGGCCGATGCCAACGACGGCCTCACCCAGGCCCAGCGCGAACAGAAGTTTGTCGAGCTGCTCGCCAAAGTCGAGAAGTAGGCCCGCTGCGGAGTTGATTTCCCGAGAACGCCATAACTATTGACACGAAGCGAACAAAAAGCGAATATATTTCCCCTCTACCCAAAGGAGATTTTCCATGCCCATCAATCAAGGCTTTCTCCCCGAGTTCGACCATGAAATGGCCACCACCCGCAGGTTTCTGGAACGCGTGCCCGAGAACAAGTTCGACTGGGCGCCGCACCCGAAATCCATGAAGCTGGGCGCTCTGGCCGCGCATCTGGCCCTCATGCCCGGATGGGTGAAGGAAACCATGGAGAAGGACGTGCTCGACGTCGCGCCCGGCGGCAAACCGATGGAGATGCCCAAAGCCGGCAATCGCCAGGAACTGCTGGCCCTGTTCGACAAAAACGTCGCCGCAGGCCGCGCCGCCCTCGTCGCCGCCAACGACGACGCGCGGTGGATGAAACCCTGGGCACTCCAGGCCAACGGACAAACGATGTTCAGCATGCCGCGTGTGGCTGTGGTGCGCACGTTCGTGCTGAGCCACAGCATCCATCATCGGGCGCAATTGGGAGTTTACCTGCGGCTGAACGACGTGCCGGTACCCTCGACGTACGGCCCCTCCGCCGACGAGCAGAAGTTTTAAGCGCGTCCGCCCTGGATTAAAATCAAGAGCGATGCGGGCCGGCGCCTCCGGTTGCCGGCCCGTGAATCGTCATGGCGCAAACCACCGAAAACCAGCAACTCCGCGAGGAATTCAACCGCTGGGCCGAGTCGGGCCGCGGCGAAGGCATGGCGCAAGACCACCTGCCCATCACGCTCCCGGTTCTCGACCGGATGGGCCTCGCGCCGGCCGACAGCGTGCTCGACGTCGGCTGCGGCGCGGGGTGGCTGCTGCGTCTGCTGGCCGAGCGCGTCACGGAAGGCCGCGTGGTCGGCATGGACGTCTCCGACGAAATGGTGCGCCACGCGCGCCGCAACTGCGCCGAGCTCCCGCAGGTCATGGCCGTGCCCGGCTCCGTGGACGAAATCCCGTGGGAGAGCATGTTCTTCACCAAGGCCATCTCCGTTGAATCCGCTTACTACTGGCCGGAGCCGGCCGCCGGCCTGCGCGAGATTTTTCGCGTCCTTCGTCCCGGAGGGAGCGCCTGGATCCTGATCAACTATTACCGCGACAATCCTCACTGCCATCAGTGGGGCGCGCTGCTCACCATTCCTACGCATCTGCTCTCCGCCGCTGAATGGGAGTCTCTGTTTCGCGAGGCCGGCTTTGAAGCGGTCGGGCACCGCCGCATTCTCGATCCCTCGCCCGCGCCCGCAGAATACTCTGGCCGCTGGTTCCGCGACGCCGCGCAGCTCGCCGCCTTCCGTGGCGAAGGGGCATTGCTGGTCCGCGGCTCCAAGCCTGGCCAGATCTAAGGGATTCGACTGCTGCGGCGTGCGGGCAGGCCAATCTGCCTTCAGTGGCCGAATTTCCCGACGACTTCGGCGAGTGCCAGGATGCGATCCTTCATGGCGCGCTCGAGGTCCGCTTTCGTGACGCCCGGCTTAAGCTCCAACTTCGAGTCCAGGGCGTAGAGCTTGAAAAAATAGCGGTGCGCGGGCCCCTTTGGCGGGCAGGGTCCGTTGTAGCCGATTTTGCCGAAATCATTGCGGCCTTGCCGCGACCCGTCCGTCCGTTCGCTCTCTTTCCCGACCGCTTCAGGCAACCGGCGCGTGCTGGCGGGCAGATCGTAGAGCACCCAATGGACCCAGGTGCCGGCGGGGGCGTCCGGGTCGTCCACAACCAAGGCGAAACCTTGCGTTCCCGCGGGCGGTTCTGTCCAGGAGAGCGCAGGGGAAATGTCCGGCCCGTCGCAGGTGAATTTTTTCGGAATCGTGCCGCCGCTCTGGAACGCAGCCGTGCTCAACTGAAATGCCATGGCAGACCTCCTGGGTAGCGCAGACCGCCCGCCTGTGCGAGGCCCGGAGCCCAGACTGGCAGTTTGTCGTTCGTATTGCGAACTCTGTGAAACACTGGCCGGCGGCACCGCAAGGAGCGCGATAACGAACAGGCAGCAGGTCGGCTTCCTATTCCATTGCCGGCTCTCACTCATCGCCTTTGCGCGGCCCTGCGGCCGGTCTACCTCCACTCTTACCATTTCGCCCGCTCACGAGAAACACAAAAGTATTCTGCCCGCTGCGATTTGCCGATTGTGGGCGGGCGCCGGGCGTGAAGTTCTGTTGCGATGTGCGGCCTGGTCTGGGAACTCTCCGAGGAACGGGAAGGAGGCGCGTTGACTCTGCCAAGGCAACCATCTAGGGTTAAGAGGGGAGCGTTGGAGAGAGACGAACCTTGGTTTTGAACCGAAGCAAATTCGAGCCGGCTTACCTGCGGCTGTACGAATCCGGCGAATTGACGCGGCGCGTGCAGGGAGCGCTTGCGGAGCTTTCCGACTGCACGCTGTGCCCGCGGGACTGCCACGTCAACCGGCTGGCGAACGAAATTGGGGTGTGCAAGACGGGGCGCTCTGCGCGGGTCAGCAATTATTTCCCCCACTTTGGGGAAGAAGACTGCCTGCGCGGCTGGAGGGGTTCGGGGACGATTTTCTTTTCCTGGTGCAACTTGAGGTGCGTCTTTTGCCAGAACTTTGATGTGAGCTGGCAGGGAGAAGGTCAGGAAACGAATCCGGAGGAACTGGCGGAGATGATGCTGCATCTCCAGGCCCTCGGCTGCCACAACATCAATTTCGTCACGCCGGAGCATGTGGTACCGCAGATTCTGGAAGCCTTGCCGCTGGCCATCCGGGGAGGGCTGCGGCTGCCGCTGGTGTACAACACCGGCGCGTACGATTCGCTCGAATCCATCGAACTGATGGACGGGGTAGTGGACATTTACATGCCCGACTTCAAGTTCTGGGATGCGGAGATGGCCCGGCGGTATCTGAAAGCGCCGAATTATCCGGAGGCGGCCCGGCGCGCGATAAAAGCGATGCACCAGCAGGTGGGCGACTTGGTCCTGGATGAAAGCGGCCTGGCGCTGCGCGGACTGCTGCTGCGGCATCTGGTGATGCCGGGAGAGATTGCCGGCACGCGGGAAATCATGGATTGGGTGGCGCGGGAACTGGGCCCGAACACGTACTTAAATGTGATGCCTCAATACCGTCCTGCGGGGAAGGTGTCCCGCACAGAGTACGTGGAGATCAATCGCCGCATTACCGGCGATGAATTTGAAAAAGCGGTCCACGCCGCTCATGCTGCCGGCCTGCGGCGGCTGGATGATCGCTCCGCCCCCGGGGCTTAACAGACGCCGCAAGCGATCCCGCAGTCGGGACGAGAGCTTCGCGAGCAACGAAACGCGCAGCGAAGAAAACAACGTTTGGGTGCGGGAATTACTCCCTCGGCCTCAAAACCAGCCCCCGACCCGGTTTCCTCTCCAGAACCGAAAAGCGCGTCGAAAGTCGTGGCCGAAATTGGCGGTTTCGCGCTCGCGGTCGGGCTGGTTACCCTTGCTGCGATATGGGCGCTAATCCAGGCGATTCGGGTGGTTCATGATCCAGGTAAGCGACCATCCTCCCGGAGCCGTCAGCCGTAACTTCCCACAACGCCGTTTCTGGGTCCTAACCCAGCCCATGTTGAGCAATTGCCTGCATCTAGGCGCTAGCGTATGATTTACGGGCTGTGCCGGATGCTCCCTCCATTGCAGGCCGTACCATCTCCCACTATCGCGTCGTCGAGAAGCTAGGCGGCGGCGGCATGGGAGTGGTCTACAAGGCGGAAGACACGCGGCTCGACCGGAACGTGGCTCTCAAGTTCCTTCCCGAAGACATCCCCTCGGACCCGCAAACGCTTGCGCGATTCCAGCGGGAGGCCCGCGCCGCTTCCGCGCTCAATCATCCGAATATCTGCACGGTCTACGACGTGGATGAGCACGAGGGGCGGCCCTTTCTGGTGATGGAGTATTTGGAAGGCCAGACGCTGAAACATCAGATCAACGGCAAACCTCTCGAGCTCCAGCGCATTCTTGAGCTGAGCATCGAAATCGTCGACGCACTCTCCGCCGCGCACCAGAAAGGAATAGTGCACCGGGACGTGAAGCCTGCAAACATTTTTGTCACGCAGCGAGGCCAGGCGAAGATCCTCGATTTTGGGCTCGCGAAAATGTCACCCAGACACGCGCAAGTTCCCAGATCCGTTGAGGATTCCGGCGACGCGACGGCGGCCATTGCCGCGGAACAACTCACCAGCCCCGGAACGGCGCTGGGCACGGTGGCCTACATGTCGCCCGAGCAAGCGCTGGGGAAGGAGCTGGACGCGCGCACGGACCTTTTTTCGTTCGGCACCGTGCTCTATGAGATGGCAACCGGCAGAGTGGCCTTCGCCGGCGACACTTCCGCAGTGATCTTTGAATCCATCCTCCACGGAACGCCGATGTCTCCCGTGTGGCTGAATCCAGGGTCGCCGGGAGAGCTGGAACGAATCATCAACAAGGCGCTGGAGAAAGACCGTGACCTCCGCTACCAGACCGCGTCAGAGATAAAAACGGACTTGAAGCGGCTGAAACGAGACCTGGAGCCCAGCGGGCGCGCGGCGCACTCCAAAGAGGCCGCGCCGCTGCAGACGAAAACGGAAAAGTCCGTCGCCGTGCTCTATTTCGAGAATCTGAGCAGCGCGAAAGAGGACGAGTACTTCCGCGATGGCATCACCGAGGATTTGATTACCGAGCTGCTGAAAATCAGGGAGCTGCGAATATTTCCGCGGTCGGCCATGAGCGCTTTTCGCGATAAGTCCATCACCGCCCAGCAGGTGGGCCGCGAGCTGAACGCCTCCTACGTGCTGGAGGGCAGCGTGCGCCGCGCGGGAAACCATCTTCGCCTCAACGCGCAGTTGGTGGATGCCGGTACCGGTCATGGTGTTTGGGCGGAGCGCTATGACCGTCAACTGGAAGACGTGTTCGCCATCCAGGACCAGATCGTTCAGAGCATTGCCAAGGCCTTGCAGGTAATGCTGAGCGAGAAAGAAAAGCGCGACATCCAAAAACTGCCGACAGCCGACATACAGGCTTACGATCACTACCTGCGCGGCCGGCAGTACTTCCATCAATTCCGGAGGAAGGGATTCGACTTCGCGCGGCAGATGTTCGCCCGGGCCATCGTGATCGACCAGAATTTTGCCCGCGCCTATGCCGGGGTGGCCGATTGCTGTTCCTTCCTCTACCAGTACTGGGATGCCAGCGAAATTAACCTGAAAGAAGCGGATGCCGCCAGCCGCAAGGCCCTGGAGCTCGACCCTGAACTCGCCGAAGCCCACGCATCGCGGGGGTTGGCGCTTTCCTTGAGCAAACGCTACGATGACGCGAAGACGGAATTCGAGATGGCCATCCGGCTGAACCCGAAGCTGTTTGAGGCCTACTATTTCTATGCCCGTGCCAGATTCGCGGAAGGAAACTTGGAAGAGGCGGCCCGGTTATACGAGGAGGCCTCACGGATTAACCCAGATGACTACCAATCCGCAGTTCTGGTTGCCAGCGTGTACGTGGCGCTGGGCCGCAAGAAGGAAGCTGACGCAGCCCGCCGCCGGGGCCTAAGCGTTGCGGAAAAGCACCTGGTGATGCATCCGGACGATGCTCGCGCGCTTTACCTCGGCGCAGTGTGCCTGAGTCAGTTTGGTGAGCGTGAGCGCGCGTTGGAATGGACTCGCCGGGCTCTGGCCGCCGATCCGGAAGATTCCGGCGTGCTCTACAATGTGGCCTGCGGCTTGGCGCTCTTGGGCCAGGACGAAGAGGCCCTGGGCTGCCTGGAAAATGCAATGAAGCTTGGTTTTGGACACAAAGCCTGGCTCGAGCATGACTCCGACCTTGACTCGCTCCGCGGGAATCCCCGGTTTCAGGCCCTGCTCAAAGGATCCTGATCGGTTGAAGGATCACACCGGCGTCGAACCAGCGCATTGAGCTGGAGACTGCGGCTCTGGAAGAGTAGGCGACCAAACACCGAAAGCGGGCAGGCGTAACAGTTTTCCCCTACATATAGCCTGCCCCTTTGTGGTTTGACTCGCAGAAGTGCGCTGACTATACTCGGCGTTTTTCCGGGGTAGAATAGACATCTATGGGCATCATAGAAGACCGCTTCGAAAAGAATTTCCTGATCTCCTCGGTGGACTACGTGTTCAACTGGGCGCGGCGCAGCGCCATCTGGCCGCTCACGTTCGGCCTGGCGTGTTGCGCGATCGAAATGATCGCCTCGTCCACGCCGCGGTTCGATATCGCGCGCTTCGGCGCCGAGGTGTTCCGCCCCTCGCCCCGCCAGGCCGACCTGATGATCGTCTCGGGAACCGTCACGCTGAAGATGGGACCGGTGATCCAGCGCATCTGGTCGCAGATGCCGGATCCAAAGTGGTGCATCTCCATGGGCGCCTGCTCCAGCGTGGGCGGGCCGTTCAATGTCTATTCCGTGCTCCAGGGCGTGGACAAAATCGTTCCCGTGGACGTGTATATCATCGGCTGCCCGCCCCGGCCCGAGGCGCTGTTCTACGGCCTGCTGAAGCTGCAGGACAAGATTGACCAGATGTCGCTGGCCAAGCGCCCCACCGAGGTGCGGCTGCACCCCGGGATGGTCGGCAGCTTCAAACAGAGCGTAATGGTCGCGCAGACGCCCCAGCCGCGGTAGGCTCAGGTGGGGCAGCCGCTCCTGCCCGCCCTGGTGACAGAAGGGGCCGCGGCTTGGCAGATAGGTTCAAGGAGCAACCCGCGCAGGCCCGCCGCAGCGGGTCTGCGCTATCAGGAGAGACCGCCCAATGCCTCTGTTCCGCGCCACGAAAACCAACGAGATCGCCCCGGGCCAGATCCGGGAGTTCCAGCTTGACGGCCACACCGTGGCTATCGCCAACCTCAGTGGCAACTTCTATGCTATTGATAACACGTGCCTTCACCGCGGCGGCCCGCTCGGCCAGGGCGTAATGGATGGGCAAAAGGTCACCTGCCCCTGGCACGGCTGGCAGTTCGACGTCACCACCGGAAAGGCGGTGCTGAACCCTGCCGTGGGGGTGGGCTGCTACCGCGTGGAGGTGCACGGCGAGGATCTGTTCGTCGAGTTCTGACCCCCCCGGCCCCGCTTTTTCACGGCCTTCGCCAAAAACCTTGCTTCCCCGCGAGTCGCTCCGTGTATAGTTGCGCCCCGGAGCGCGCCCCTTTTGAAGACGATATCGCCTCCCTCCCATCGCCACTACTGGCTGTTTTCGACGGACCCGCATCACTACCACTGGGACACTCTCTTCGTGAAGGGCAAGGAAATGTACCGCACGCCGCGCGCGCGCCCGGAAACGCTGCGCGTGCTGAAGCAGACGCGCCGCGGCGATCGCGTGCTGTGCTATCACGCCGCGCCGGAGCGCGCGCTCTACGCCATCGCGGAAGTGGCGCGCGACCCGTATCCCGACCCGCACGATCCCGAAAGCAAGAGCGTGGTGATCGATCTGCGCGCCGTCGAGCGTCTGCCCCGCCAGGTAACGCTCGACGAACTGCGCCGCAACCCCGCCCTGCGCCGCGTAAAATTTCTGAAAAACGTTCGCCTGCCGATTTCCGGCATCACCGAAGCCGACTACACGGAACTGCTGCGCATGGCCGGACTCGTGGCGCAGCCCGGCATACCGCTGCCCTAAGAACGAAACTCGAAAATCGAAATTCGAACAACGAAAATCGGTGACGAGGGCGGAGGCCCAACGGCGGGGATACGCCGCGGGGCGAATCCCGGTGCAGGGGATCATCCGGCCACCTCGAATCACGCCGCCTGGATTATGATTTGGAAGCTGGAGAGGGCATGAGAGGCGGAAGCAAAGGACAGAAGCCTATCCTTTTGAGGGCGGCTGTGCTGCCGGCGGTGATTGCGCTTGCGGCTGTGGCCGGCATGGTGCACGCACGCGGCGCCGCCCTCTCCCCTGCGCGCACAGCCGCCGCTGCCGAGCCCTACGACATCGTGATTACCGGCGGCCGCGTGCTCGACGGCACGGGCAACCCCTGGTTCTCCGCCGACGTCGGCATCCGCGACGGCCGCATCGCGGCGATTGGCGATCTTTGCGGCCCCTCCAGTGCCGGCTGCCCCGCCCGCCGGAGGCTGGACGCCTCCGGGCTCTACGTGGCGCCGGGCTTCATTGACCTGCTGGGCCAGTCGGAAATCACCGTGCTCGTGGACAACCGCGCGGAAAGCAAAATCCACCAGGGCATCACGTCGGAAATCACCGGCGAGGGCGAATCCGTGGCCCCGCAGAACGAAAAAACGCTCCCCGAGGTGCAGGAGGGCGTGGCCCCGTTCGGCATCCAGGTGGACTGGCGCACGCTCTCCGAATATTTTGCCCGGTTCGAGCGCCAGGGCAGCGCCATCAATCTGGGCACCAACGTGGGCGCGGAGCAGGTGCGCAAGGCCGTGCTGGGGAGTGCAAACCGCGCCCCGTCGCCCGCTGAACTCGAACAGATGCGCGGGCTCGTTGCCGAGGCCATGCAACAGGGCGCCGTGGGGATTTCCAGCGCGCTCATCTACGCGCCGGGCACGTATGCAAAAACGGACGAGCTCATTGAGCTGGCCAAAGTGGCCGCGCGGTATGGCGGCATCTATTCCACGCACATGCGCAGCGAGGGGAGAGGGATTTTCGCCGCACTCGACGAGACCTTCCGCATCGGCCGCGAAGCCGGAATTCCCGTGCACATCTACCACCTGAAGGTTTCCGGCGCCGCGATGCGGGGCAAAATGGGCGAGGTGACCGCCCGGATCGAAAAGGCGCGCGCCGGAGGCCTGGAAGTCACCGCCAATATGTACGCCTACCGCGCCGGCGCCAACGGACTGAGCGCCAACCTGCCCTCCTGGGCGCTCGAGGGCGGCACCGACAAATCCATCGAACGGCTACGCGATCCGGCCACTCGCGCAAAGATCAAAGCAGCCATGGCGGGCCGCTTCTCCGACTCCGACGCGCACGGCGTCCTGATCAATGCCGTGGCCAATGAGAAGCTGCGCGGCCTGGAGGGCAAACGGCTGGACGAAATCGCGCGCGAGCGGGGCAAAGATCCCATGGACGTGATGTTCGATATCCTGATCGAAGACCGCATGCAGACCGGCCAGATCGTTTTCATAATGGCGGAGCCGGACATCGAACGCGCCTTCGTTCAGCCCTGGGTGGCCTTCGGCTGCGACTACGGCGCGGTGCGCCCCGATGGCGTTCTGGGTCGCGACCACGCCCATCCGCGCGCCTACGGAAACTTTCCCCGCTTTCTGGGCCAGTACACGCGCGATCTCCACCTGCTCCCGCTCGAGCAAACCGTCCGGAAAATGACTTCGCTCGCCGCGCAGATCATGCGCATCGAAGACCGCGGCGTGCTTCGGCACGGCATGTGGGCGGACGTCACGCTGTTCGACTACGCCAAAATCCGCGATGTCGCCACGTTCGAAGAGCCCAACCAGTATTCGGAAGGAATTCGCTACGTCATCGTGAACGGGCAGCTCGTGCTCGACGACGGAAAAATGACCGATGCCCGTCCCGGCCGCCCCATCCGCGGGCGCGCCTGGACCGGCTCGAATTGAGGCCCGCATGGATCGCAAAAGCGCTCGTATCATCGTTCTCCCCCTGCTCTCGGCCCTCCTGGCCGCCGCGGCTCTCGCGCAGATGAAAGAGAAGAACGCACATCAGCGGAACCCCGCGGCGGAATCTCCCGAGCACATGCGGGTGGTAGACATCGGGCATGCGCTCGGCCCCGACAACCCCGCCTGGCCGGGCGATGACCAACCCTTTGAGGCCACCGTCAACGCCACGTACCAAAAAGACGGCTATTTCACGCGCAAGTTCTGCTCCCTCGAGCATTTCGGCACTCACCTGGACGCCCCCGCCCACTTCGTGCCGGGCGCGTGGACCGTGGACCAGATTCCCGCCGCGCGCCTCTACGGCCCCGCGGTGATCCTGGATACGCGCGAAGAGAGCCGGCGCGACTCCGACTACCGCCTCGCGCCAGAAAAAATTGCCCAGTGGGAGGCGCGGAATGGCCGCATTCCCCGGGGCGCCATCATCCTGATGCGCACGGGCTGGGCCGAGCGCTGGCCCGACGCCGCCCGCTACCGCAATATGGACGCCGCCAGCGCCATGCATTTCCCCGGCTTTTCTGTGGAAGCTGTAAAGCTGTTGATCGAACGCGGCGCCGTGGGCCTCGGCATCGACACGCTGAGCGTGGACTACGGCCCTTCGAAGGATTTCCCCGTGCATCACCTCTCGCACGGAGCCAGCCTCTTCCACGTGGAGAACCTGGCCGATCTTGGTGCGCTCCCGGAAGCAGGAGCCTGGCTGGTGGTGGCGCCGATCAAACTCGTAGGCGGTTCTGGCGGCCCCGCGCGGGTTTTGGCCCTATTGCCGTAGCGCTTGCGGCTTGCTGCGGCGGGAAGCCCTCACGTCGTCGGCTCGGAGCCCGGCGCGGCAAATCCGATCACGTGCCCGCCCGGCTCGCGCGCCCAGATTTCTTCCATCCCATAATAGGTAGTGCGTTTCGGAACTATGATTTCCGAAGGGGAAAGCTTCGAGGCAATCTCTTCCAGATTCGTCACCCCCATGTAAACCACCGCGGGCGCCATCGCTCCCACGCTCAGCAGGGGCAGATCCTTCGCCAGGCTCGCGCGGCTCTGCAGCATGATTTCCACATGGCCCTTCGTCAGGATGACGAATCCGAGCGAATTCCCTTCCATGACTTCCGTCACCTTTTGAAATCCGAGCCGGTCCACCCAAAAGGGGAGCGAAGGCTCCACGCGTTCCACGCGCAGCAGCGGAGTGGCTTTCTGAATCATTTGTGTCTCCTCGGAAGGGCAGGTCTGCTTCGCCGGCAGTATTTCTGCCGGCGTGCGCGAGCATAACACACGCCCCGCTCGCGGTTGAAGGTGCGGGCGCGGCACCCAGCGTGGCTCGTTTCAGGCTATGATGCCCAGTCAGGTTTTGTCCGAATTCCCATAAGGAGCATTCGAATGAAACGATGCCGCCTTAGCTGGTTGTTGTTTCTCGCCATCATCTGGCCGCTGGCCGCGCCCGCCGCCTGGGCGCAATCCGGCGAAACGATTTCGCTCACCGTGGACGCGACGCAGACTCCGCTGAAGATCTTGCGCGCCCACCTGGTGATCCCGGTCAAACCCGGACCTCTCACTCTGTACTATCCAAAATGGATTCCCGGCGAGCACGGGCCCGGTGGGCCCATCGCCAACCTTACGGGACTCAAGTTCGGGGCAGAGGGGAAAACCATTCCCTGGCGACGCGATCTGCTGGACGTGTTCACCTTTCACCTGGACGTCCCCGCCGGCGCCTCCCATCTCGACGCCACGTATGACTACATCGAGCCCGGCGGCGGCTCGGCCACGGATAAGCTTCTGGTCCTCGCTTGGAATGAAACGGTGCTCTATCCGGCCGAGATGCCGGCCGAGCGGTTGATTTACGAAGCCAAGCTCCTGCTGCCGGATGGCTGGAAATTCGGCACGGCTCTTCCCGTGGCCAGCCAATCCGGAAATCAAGTCTCCTTCAAGCCTATTTCCCTGGATCTCCTCGTGGATTCGCCTGTAATGGCCGGCGAATTTTACCGCGCGATTGATCTCACGCCTCCGGGCGAGCCCATCCATCACGAAATCGACATGGTCGCGGACAGCGAAGCTGCCCTCAACATGAGCCCGGACATTCAGAAGGAGCTGATCAACCTGGTGGCCGAGTCGGGAAAACTCTTCGGCGCGCGCCATTATCGCGACTACCATTTCCTGCTCACCCTCAGCGACCACGTCGCGCATTTCGGCCTCGAACACCACGAATCCAACGACAGCCGCCTGCCGGAGCGCGCTTTGCTCTCGCCCGATGCCGGTATGTCCGCCGGCGGTTTGCTGGCGCATGAATTCGTTCACTCCTGGAACGGCAAGTTTCGCCGCCCCGCCAATTTGACCGTGCCCTACTACGAAGCGCCCATGAAGACGGATCTCCTGTGGGTCTACGAGGGACTCACGGATTACCTTGGGCCCATGCTCGCCGCGCGCACCGGCTTGTGGACCCAGGACCATTACCACGAGTATTTGGCGAGCATCGCCGCGGCCCTGGGTCCGGGACGCCCCGGCCGCACTTGGCGCCCCTTGCTCGATACCGCCGTGGGCGAGCCCGTCCTCGGTTTCCCAAGAGGCTGGTTCAATTGGCGTCGCGGCGTGGACTACTACGACGAAGGCGATTTGCTGTGGCTCGAAGTCGCCACCATCATTCATCGCGAGACGCAAGGCCGGAAATCCATCGACGATTTCTGCCATGCCTTTCACGGCGGCCCGAACAACGGCCCGGAGGTGAAAACCTACACCTTCGACGAATTGGTTCGTGCGCTCAATGAGATTGCGCCTTTTGACTGGGCCTCCTTCTTCCACGAAAGGTTGAATTCCACCTCGGCGGACGCGCCCGTCGGAGGCATCGAATACGGCGGCTGGAAGGTCGTGTTCAATGCCGAGCCCACGAAATTGCCGGGACGCCGCGGCAATGCGGGCGACGTCTATTCCATCGGCCTCCAGCTCGGCGACGACGGCACGGTGAACGATTCCATCGTCGGAAGTCCCGCGTTCGAGGCCGGAATCTCGTCGGGGATGAAAGTTGTGGGCGTAAATGGCCGCGTCTATACGCACGATTTACTCGAAGACGCCATCAAGGACGCCAAGGACGCCTCGAAACCGATCTCGCTCCTCGTCGTTATTGACGGTTACTTCCGCACCTCCACGATCCACTACTCGGGCGGCGGCCGCTATCCGCATCTGGCGCGTGACGAAGCCAAGCCGGATTATCTCGACGAGTTGATCAAGCCGCGCGCGGCCAGCCAGTAGCTCGCATTTGCCGCCTACTGGCGAAAGTGGGCGGGTCTTTCCTGGGACGCGCCCGGCCGCAGGCCTCCAACGGCAGGACTTTCCGGATGGACAGTCCAGCCGAGAGTGAATCCGCAGGCTGTGATACTTTGGGTTGTCCGAGGACCATGCCGGAACTACCCGAAGTCGAGACCGTTGTTCGCGGCCTTCGCGCCGCGCTGCCCGGCCGCACCATCACCGCCCTGCGTCTGGGGAAAACCGATTTCATCGAACATGTGGAACGCCTGGAAAGCGCGCTGCCGGGCGCCAGGATCGAAGAAGTCCGCCGCTTCGGAAAATTCATCGCCCTGCGGCTGGCGGGAGGGCCGGCGGGAAACGGGACGGGCCGCCCCCAGCAGTGGCTACTTGTGCATCTGGGGATGACCGGCCGGCTGACCGTGTGCCGCCCGGACGTGCCCGACTGGCCGCACACCCACGTCTGGCTGGCGCTCGACGACGCGCGCGAGTTGCGCTACGCCGATCCACGCCGCTTTGGTCAAATGCGCATGGTGGACGAAGCGGGTTTTCCAGCGTTTCTATCCCGGCTGGGCGGGGAGCCGCTGGAAGTCCCGTTTGAAGACTTTTCCGCAGCGCTGGAACGCCGCGTGATGATCAAAGCGCTGCTCCTCGACCAGAGCGTCTTCCGCGGCCTGGGCAATATCTATACGGACGAAAGCCTGTGGCGAGCGCGGATTCATCCGCAACGGAAGGCCGCGCAGCTTTCCGGGCGGGAGCGGGCGGCGCTGTACCGTGCCATGCGCAAAATTCTGGCCACGGCCATCCAGATGGGAGGAAGCTCCATTTCCGACTACGTGGACAGCGACGGAAACCCGGGGTTCTTTCAGTTGCGTCACAATGCATACGGGCGTGAGGGCCGGCCATGCCGCCGCTGCGGCGCGAAGATTCGCCGCATCATCGTCGCCGGACGCAGCAGCTATTTCTGCCCGCGCTGCCAGCGTGCCCCGCGCGGGCGGCGCGCCGCGCGCCGGGCGTAAGACAGCCGGCCCGCCGCGGCGGGCGGAGGAGAAAAGAGTGCGAGCGGTGATTCAACGGGTGAGTCGCGCCCGGGTGGTGGTGGAAGGGCGCGAAACCGGAGCCATCGGCGCGGGAATGCTGGTCCTGCTGGGTGTGAGAAAAGAGGATACGCCCGCGGACGCGGCCTATCTGGCGGAAAAAGCCGCGCACCTGCGCATCTTCTCCGATGACCAGGGGAAGATGAATCGCTCGCTCCTCGACACGCTCGGCACTGCCCTGGTTGTCAGCCAGTTCACGCTCTATGGCGACGCCCGCGGCCAGCGCCGTCCGTCTTACCTGGAAGCGGCGCCGCCCGAACTCGCCAGCGCGCTCTACGAGGAATTCGTAAAGCACCTGCGCTCGCTCGGTGTTCCCGTCGAGACCGGAGTCTTCCGCGCTCACATGGAACTCGAGCTGGTCAACGATGGGCCGGTCACCATCCTTCTCGATTCCAGAAAACTCTTCTGAGCCGAGCACGGAGGGAGCCATGTCGGATGCCGCAAGCAGCAACGAAGTCCGAATCCGTCCGGGACGGCTCGAAGACGCGGAGGCCATCGCGAGTCTCGCCACTCAGCTCGGGTATCCCTCCACGCCGGACGAGATCGCCGAGCGGCTCCGCAGGATTCTCCCCCACCCAGACCATGCCGTATTCGTTGCGGAGCTGCCCGGTACCGGCACCCGCGGCTTCGTCCAATTACTCGCCGGGATGGCACTCGAATCGGGGCCGCGCGCGGAAATCCTCGGGCTGGTGACGGACGAAGCTCTGCGCAGCCGCGGCATCGGCCGGCGGCTGGTGGCCGAGGCGGAACGCTGGGCGCAGGCCCGGGGATTCACGGTGATTTGCGTCCGGTCCCAGTTGAAGCGCACCGATGCCCACCGCTTTTACGAGGGCCTGGGCTACGAGTGCGTGAAAACGCAAAAATATTTCCGCAAATCGCTGCCCCCGGTCGGAGTGGCAACGAACTCGTGAAGCCGCACACGCCATCCTTGGAAAACGCCGCGGCCCCCCCGCGCCGCCGCCAGCGCACACCGCCGCCGCAGGACCGGGCGAGCGCACGCGAGCGTTGCCGCGCCCTGCTCGCGCGCATGGAGCAGCTCGGCTCTCCCCGCGGCCTCGAGAACCTGTCCTACTTCGGCATCCGTGCGGCCCGTGCCTACGGCCTCTCCGCGCCCCAGATGCACGCCCTGGCCCGCGAGGTGGGACGCGATCACGCCCTGGCCCTCGAGCTGTGGCGCAGCGGCGTGCACGATGCGCGCCATATTGCCGCCCTGGTCGCCGACCCGCGCCTGTGCACCGAATCGCTGCTGGAACGCTGGGCCCGCGATTTCACTTCCTGGGACGTGGTGGACACCTGCTGTTGTTACCTCTTCATTTACACCGCGCACGGCTGGAAGCAGGCCGTCGAGTGGAGCCGCGGTCCCGAAGAATTCGTCAAGCGCGCGGCCTTCTCCCTTATGGCTTATCTCGCCGTGCACGACAAAGCCGCGCCGGACAAGAAATTCCTGCGCGTCCTCCCCATCATCGAGCGGGAAGCCGGTGATGACCGCAATTTCGTGCGCAAGACCGTCAACTGGGCGCTCCGCCAGATCGGCAAGCGCAATCTCCGCCTGAATCGCAGCGCCATCGCGGCCGGAGAAAGAATCCGCCGGCAGGGCTCGCGCGCCGCGCGCTGGATTGCCGCGGATGCCCTGCGCGAGCTGCGCAGCGAAGCGGTGCAGAAGCGTCTGCGCGCGCGAGCAAAGCAACGGCCCGGCGGCCCGGCGCGTGCGTCCCGCTCTCGGATGAGAGTCAAACCATGATTTCCCAATCCCAACTTCTGCTGGTTTCGCGAATTTGGGTGATTCTGTGCTGGCTCGTGTGGAGTGTGTTGTTTCGAGTCCATAAGAAGCCGGCGAAAGAAGCCTCCGTGCGCCGCGCCCCGGCTTCGCGGACGGGCATTGCATTACAGGCGGTGAGCTTCGCCATCGTGTTTGCGCCGCGATGGCTGGGGATTCCCTTTCCCGCGTTACCTGGACCCCTCGTGTGGGTCTATTGCATTCTGGTGATGCTCGTGGCAACCGCGTCCGTCTGGATGGTGGCGGCCGCGCGGCGAGTGCTGGGGAAACAGTGGAGCTACGAGGCGCGGCTGGTGGTGGGTCACCGGTTGGTGGTGGGCGGACCGTATAGCCACGTCCGCCATCCGATCTACACTGCCATGCTGGGAATGCTGCTGGCCACGGGACTGGCGTTCAGCGTTTGGTGGGGCCTGCTCACCGCTCTGGTCATCTACGCGGCCGGAACGGCCATCCGCATTCGCGCCGAGGAGCGTCTGCTGCGGGAGGCCTTCGGCGACGACTTCGAGGCCTACCGCCGCTATGTCCCCGCAGTCATTCCCCGCTGGAAGACGTAGACGATTCGCCGCCGGGCCGCCCTCGAACCCTCCGCCTGGAGTACCACTGGCGTTTCTTGCGGCTTTCGTTTACCCTTCGCTCGGGTCGTCTCTTTTTCTCTCCGGGGCCATGCTCTATAAGACTCTTAGCGCCGCTGTCTACGGTATCGAGGCGAACCTCGTCGATGTGGAGGTCGACGTGGGTTCAAGCCGGCCCGGAGATTTTACCGTGGTCGGCCTGCCTGACATCGCCGTAAAGGAAAGCCGCGAGCGGATCAAGTCCGCGGTCAAGAACTGCGGATTCGATTTTCCCACCCCCCACAGCGTCACCGTAAATCTGGCTCCCGCAGACTTGCGCAAGGAGGGCTCGGCCTTCGATCTCCCCATGGCGCTGGGCATTCTGGGCTGCAACGGGGCATTCTTCGGCAAGCAGCTCGCCGATACGGTGTTCCTCGGGGAGTTGTCGCTCGACGGCGGCGTGCGCTCGGTCCGCGGCGCTCTTTCTGCCGCCATCACCACCCGCGCGCGCGGCCTCCGCCGCCTTGTCGTGCCGGACGCCAACGCGAAAGAAGCGGCGCTCGTCGAGGACATCGAAGTCTACGCCGTGCGCTCGCTCCCGCAGGCCGTGGACCTCGTCAACGCGCCGGAAATGGCCCAGCCCGTGCGCGTGGACAGCCGCGCCATGCTCGCCGAGGCGGGCGCCTATTCTGTTGACCTCCGCGACGTCCGCGGCCAGCAGTCCGCCAAACGCGCCCTGGAAGTCGCCTGCGCCGGTGGCCACAACATCCTGATGATCGGGCCGCCCGGCGCCGGCAAGACCATGCTCGCCAAGCGCATCCCCACCATCCTGCCCCCCATGTCGCTCGAAGAGGCCATCGAAACCACGCGCATCCACAGCGTCGCCGGCGTGCTCGAAGACGGCCGCGGGCTCGCCGCGCAGCGTCCCTTTCGCTCCCCGCACCACACCATCAGCGACGCCGGGCTCATCGGCGGCGGCGCCATCCCCCGGCCGGGCGAAGTCTCGCTCAGCAACAACGGCGTGCTCTTTCTCGACGAGCTTCCCGAGTTCGAGCGCAACGTCCTGGAAGTCTTGCGCCAGCCGCTCGAAGACGGCATCGTCAATATCGCCCGCGCGGCCATCTCCGTCTCCTTCCCCGCGCGCTTCATGCTCGCTGCGGCCATGAATCCCTGCCCCTGCGGCTACTTTGGCGACTCCGCGCGCGAATGCCACTGCACGCCCCCGCAGATCCAGCGTTACGTCTCCAAGGTTTCCGGCCCGCTGCTCGACCGCATTGACATCCACATCGAAGTGCCCGCCGTGAAATACCGCGAGCTGCGCGAAGGCTCGCAGGGCGAGGGCTCCGCGGACATCCGCGCGCGCGTGATGGGAGCACGGCAGCGACAGGCCGCGCGTTTTGCCGGGGAAAAAAACCTCTACGCCAACGCCCAGATGCCGCCCAAACTCATCCGCAAATACGCCGGTATCTCCGCCGAATCGGAAAAGCTGCTGGAGTCCGCCATGGCCCGTCTGGGCCTCTCCGCCCGCGCCCACGACCGCATCCTGAAGGTCGCGCGCACCATCGCCGACCTCTCCGCGAGCGACGCCATCGAGCCGAAGCACCTGAGCGAAGCCATCCAGTACCGCACGCTCGACCGCACCTACTGGGCGTAACCGCAGTAGCGCGGGCTTGCAGCCAGCGCGCCCTGAAACGGCCGGATCGTCCGCTGACAATTCCATTGCGTTGGGCACGGCCCCCAGTTGGAATTCGCGGTTAGAGCCCCTCAACTTTCACAATGGCCTTCATCCGGTGCCGTTCCCCCGGCCCGAGCGCCACCGCATGCTTCGCCACGTTGCACGTCTCGATGCACACCATCTGTTTCCATTCGTCGTCGCCGAAATCCGACATGGCCTTGGCCTTCTCCGCCCACGGATTCCACACCACCGTCGCCAGCGAGTTCTCTTTGCTCACCCGAATGCGGCGCCGCAGCGCGGCATCCTCCAGTTCCACCGCATGTGGCGTGTCCAGGTACACGCGATCCGTCTCCGCCGCGATCTCCACGTCCCCGTGCTGCGTCTTCTCCCGGTTGCCGTCCGTTTTGTCGAGGTAATGAATCCCGTCCAGCCCCCGCATGCGCGCCCGCCCGATGTCTCCGATCCGGAAGTAGGTATGCAGCGCCTCCTCGAAACGCAGCGGCGCCGCTCCTGTATTCCTCATCTCGAGTTCCAGGCTCAGCTCCGCGCCAAACGTCGCGCGGTGCACCAGCCGAAAATCCGCCGGCCACATTTTCTTCGTGCCCTCGTCGCTCCCGGTAAACAGGCTGACCGTCACCGCATCCCCGGCCCGCACGATGGACTCGATCTCCCACGCCTTCGCGCGCACGAATCCGTGCGCCGGCGCTTTGGGATCGTCCGCCTTGTTTCCAAACCACGGGAAACAGATGGGCACGCCGCCGCGGATCGCGCGGCCATCCGCCCATTTGGACGCCGCGCTCACAAACAGCACGTGCTCGGCGCCCCGTGGCTTCCACGCGGTGACCTCCGCCCCGAGCAGATACATCTCGCCGGCCGTTCCCGCCGAGCTCACACCCACTTTCGGAAGCCCGCCGTTCCCTTCCAGCACCCGCGCGGCGCCGGGGATCCCAAACCGCCGGTCCAACTCTGCGATTGTTCCTGCCGCTCCCATAGCGCACCTCCGGAAATGCGATGACGCGCCCAGAATTATGGCTGAAGCCCTTCCGGCGGGACACGCTAAACTACATCCGGCATTTCGAGGATGGGCAGGACTATTCGCCCGGCGGCTTGGTGGGTCCGCTCGCGGCCGGCTTGGCAGGACCAGCAGGTGGTGTGGAGGAAGGACCGGCAGGCACAGGGGCGGACGCGCCGTCGCCGGGAGCCGGCACCGGCGCTGCCACTTTGAATCCCGTCATTTTTACGATCAGGCGCAGTTGTTCATCCCCGGCTTTCGTGTGCACGTAGGCATCCGACCGCATATAAGTCGGAAACCAGTATTTTCCGTCCACGTTCTCGCAGTAGATCTCGTACATCGAAAATGGCGACGGGCGTGCCGGCGAATTTGCATCGTCATCGTCGTTGAGAGCGGTCCATTTCCCATAGACCTTCACGATGGCCAGGTCCTGGTCGTCTACGTAAATGATCCCGGAGAAGAGGCGGTAATTCGGCAGAAGCCTCTTCGGCTTTACCTCGAAAATGTAGGTATTCAGCTCATCGAGCGGCTGCGATCCCTTGTAAATCAGGTCGTAATACTTCAACTGGTTCGACACCAGAGGGAACAGCGGCACCTGCGCCGCTGCCGCCGCGTCCACCGTCCCGGATTTCAAGTCCAGAAACCGTTGCTCGTTTTTCTGGGCCGCCCGTTCGTATCGTTTTCCGTTGTCCGCCAGAAACACCTCACTCTCCTGATCGACCGAGCGGCCTTTCTCCCCGCTGGGGGTATATTCCTGCACGCGCACCGAACGCTTGAAGCCATAGATCATGTGCGCGCGGAGATATTCGTCCTCGCGTACCACGAGCGACTCGATGATCTTTTCGGGCGGGATGGGTGGGGGCTCCACGCGGCCCTCCCTCGAGATCGTTCGCACCGCGCGCGGCGGCGCAGGCGTCAGCGGATCGTCGCTTTGGGCCGCGGCGGGCAGGCCACCGGTCGCCAGCGCCGCCAGGACCACCAGCATGCGCAGCCCCGGCCCGCGCGCCGATTTTTCCGCAATCGCCCTGCTCCTCACGGCGCCTCCGTCACAATAAATTCGATGCGATACGTGGCGGCCGCGCCGCCCGGAGTGAGCGGCGAAAACATAAACCGCAAGCGCATGCTGTGGTTTCGCGGTTCCAGGGCCAGCCGCGTCCCCACATGCGCTTCCGGCCATTCCAGTGCGAGCCCCGGGCCTCGCGCCTGCCGGATTTCGAGCCGCGTCATCTCCGCCGGAAGCGTGAGCGGGGGGCCGCCAGGCACAAACGCTTCGCAGTGCTCCACTCCTCCCCCTCCCGCTTCTCCCGCTTCCCGGCTCCGCCAGCAGAAAAGTGTGCCCCTCGCTCCCATCACCGTGGCCGGAACGGAGTTGAGTAACTCAAACGCCTGCGCCACCGGCTGTTCCGGCGGCCGGACTGCAAAAATCCTCCCCGCCGCTTCGTCCTCCAGGCGCCGCGCATCGGCCGCCAAGAGCGAGACGCGGTACTCCACAGCCAGCCGCCGCTCGTCTGCAAACCGAATGGTTTTTTCGATCCGCGCCCCGTGCGGATAGACGTCCGGCGCGTCGTAACTCATGCGCAGCGCGGGTCCGCCGTCTCCCGCAACCCACTCGGAGGAATAGGCCCGGTTGAACGTGCCGGCCCGGCCGCGGGCGTCTTCCGGCCGCGCGTCGCGGGGATTCGGCGTGAAGGCGAAAACGTCTTCGAGCAGTCCCATGGTGGACGCCAGATTCGTGTCGGAAGCTTTTTCCACCAGCGCGACGACGCGCCCGCCCTCCCCCGGCGAGAATATGGCCCGCACCGCCGTATCTTCCAGCACGCGCTCCTCGCTGCCATCGCCGTCGAAATCGAACCGGTAACCGATCGCTCCCTTTTCCGGTACCAGTGCGTAGGACGCCGGCAGATCCTCGGATTCCGCCCCGGAGCTGAAATGCAGAGTGCCGTGGAACAGCCCGTCCGCGGCAGGAGGCTCCGCCGCCGCCTTCTCCACAGTCGCCGCCGGAATCTTCAGGTTCTGGCTGCGGAATTCCCCTCCGGGCACATACTGCCGCGCCGAGGTGTTGAATTGCCCCGCGGCTCGCATCTGCACGTCGCCGCCCTCCCCACCCCGGTTTTCCGCCATCACCCATATCGCTCCCTCGCTTCCCCTCTGGAACACAAACAGGGGCGGATTCGTCAGCAGCGTCCCGTCCTCGCCGAGGGGCAGGCGCACCGCGCCCGCGGGGGAAAAATGGAAACGCGCGGGCGAGGGATGTCTCCAATCCTGCTTGGGCCGCTCCGGCAGCGCCGGCGTGTAGGGCAGCGGGACGCGAAGCACGCGCAGAAAGTGCGGTGACGCGCCGCGCAGCAGCTCCACCACCAGTTCGTGGCTGGCCTTTTCCCACTCGGCGTTGGTGCGCGTCTCGTCAACCTCCTCAAAATGATCCGGCCGCGCCGCCAGATGGATCCGCACAGTGGCCTTGGCCGGCGCATAAAACGTGAGGAACATCGCCTTTCCCTCACGCTCGGCTCGAACCAGCTCCGCGCCGGAGGAGGTGACGCGATCCTCGCACTCGGGCGGGTTCTCCGGCGCCAGGCAAAGAGGAAAATCCAGCGGCAACAGCAACGATTCCCGCGGAGGAAGCGTCACCGGCAGGCTCACCCAGTCGTCCGCGGAACCTTTCTGCGATGCAGCCGAGGCGCGCGGTGAGAGGACCCGAAACGTCGTGGCCACCGTGGTGCCGTAGCTCGGATTGACCACGCTGAGCCACCCCTGCCCGCCGGAGCGCTCGCCCAGTCTCAGGGTGCCCGCGTTGCTGACGATCTCGGTAGCCAGCAGTTCTGCGCTCGCCGGCGTGGACGTGCCGCGACGTACCGTTGGCCGCACGCCTGCTTCTGCCAGCAGGCCGTCGAGAAGCGTGAGAGCGAAGGGGGCTTCGAAGCGCTTTCTCCCCTCGGCGAAATCGTCGCGAAGGGAAACCCAGGCATAAAAATCCTTCGTCAGCACCACCAGCCGCCCGGCTCCCACTCGCCACGCCATGCTCCCCCCCGGCAGGTGTTCCGGCGTCGCCGCCGCTCCCTTCTCCATGCCAACGAATACAGCTCCCGCCGGACGCCCGGGAACACACACGAGCATGCCTCCGCTCTCCACATACATCTCGAGAGCGCGTTGCGCCTTCTCCGAGAGGGCGAACGCCGGATCCTCCGGCCTGTAGACCGGGAGCAGAATCAGTGCGTGACGCAACAGTTGTTCGGCGGGCTGGTATTCCGGGTCCACCAGTTCGGACGACATCTCGGCGTACTGCGCCAGCCGCTCGAGCTGCAACGTCGTGTTCGTCACCGCCGTGGCGTCGGCCCGTGCCATCTTCCCCTGCGGGAGCGCCGCCAGCGGGTCCACCAACCCGAAATCCGCCCGGCGGTGCGCACCAGCTAACTGGCTCCCCCATGCCCGCAGCCACTCTCCGATCCTGGTGACCTCGCGAGCCGGCGGCTGGCTCCTGCCGTTGAGCGCCAGCGCGGCGTCCCAGCGAAAGTGCCGGTTCGCCCCGGGCGTCTCGAATCCCGCCGGCGTCAGCGTGTCCTGCAGGGAAAACCAACTGATCCCCCGCAGGCCATAGCCCAACAGGAGATGGCTGCTCACCCCGGCGTTCTCCGCAGGAATGGGCTCGGGCTCAGCATCCTCTTTCGCCGCGATCCCCCTCGCGTCGTACTCGCTGAGCATGGGCGGAAAGGCCGGCTGCGTCGCGAGCGAAGCGACCTCGAAGTCCAATTCCGCCGCTTCCACCGGCATCTGCGCACTCTCCCCTTCCCTTCCGCCTCTCCCGGAACGCAGATGCCATTGGCCCATCGTGGCCACGGGCCTTTCGAGTGACCCGCCGGCCGCAGCAGACCGCGGCTGCGCCGGATCGATGAAGCACGCTGCGTCCACACCCGCCTGGGCCAGAAAGCCGCACAGCGTCTCCACGTATTTCCAGAATTCCGGCCCGGCTGAATTTCTGCGGCCGCTGCCCAAGTCTTCTTCCACCTGGACAAACAGCAATGGGCCGGAGATTTCCCGGTCAGTGCTCCGCTCCTTTCCCCCGCCCAAATTCTCGGCGGGAACGTGCAGTGTCGCCTCTGCGCGGTAGGGCGCCAATTCTCGCCCAACGGCTTCCAGCCATTCCTTCGCGTATCGCATGTGCACCGGATTTGCCAGCCACATGCGCGCGGCGCCTTCCGCGTCCACATCGTTCCGCTCCGCATCGGGCGGAATGCGCCC
>Ga0187819_10000314_pt1 | contig 23617 bp, 19 predicted proteins | sample NC_wetland_sal_i_15_FD_132411 | JGI IMG/M metagenome (GOLD analysis project Ga0187819, IMG submission 132411) | Wetland sediment microbial communities from Neuse River Estuary, North Carolina, USA - SO4_4 | ecosystem: Environmental > Aquatic > Freshwater > Wetlands > Sediment | place: USA...
CTCCGCCGACTGCATTTCGGGATGCTGGCCGTTCAGCGTGGAAACTCTGGCGTACAGTGCGGCTCGCATGATCCTGTGGCTCTCCCTTCCATCGAGGTCCTCCGCTGCCCCTGTCAGCGTTCCTGCGTGCAGGGAGGCAGTCCAGGCAGGCGGCCTGAGCGCCTTGGAGCACGCTCCCCTCCTATGCTATACATCGGGCTGGCAGCCTTCCTGGGGGGAAAAGGGGGCAGGCGGCGGGCAAGGCCACGGATATCACGGCGGGCAGTGGCGACCGGGCCCGGAAGGCGCATGGCAGTTTGGCAGGAGGAGGTCCGCATTGCCAGGTGCCGACGCAGGCTGCCCAGAGGCGGATTGAGCGCTGAGGTATCTTGTAGATGATGGACTCCGCCAGCACTGACCACGAACTCAGGCAGTGGCTCCGCTGGGCATCGGAGTGGGGCACCACGCCGATGTTCGTCAGCAAGGTGGCCGATGCAGCCAGCGCTGCGTGCATCCCCGACTCCGAGCTGCTGCGGCCCGTGCTGTTGGAACTGCTGCGCCAGCATCCCGAGCCGCCGCCCCGACCGACTGCGTCCGACGCCCCCGAATTCTTTGGCTGGCTCTGCCGGACCTCCGAGGGCGGGCAGGTCCCGTCGTTCGGCAGGTCGCTCGTGGAGGCGGCATGGTTGCCTTCAACGGAAAGGGCCACACAAACATTAAAGCGGACACGGAGGGGGATGGCCCCCCGGAAGTAGTTACAAGGAAGCCCTGCGGTTCGCCGTTTGCCCGAAGGACTTATGAAGAAAAGTTTGACCATGCTTATGGGTGCCTCGAAGGGTAAGGTACCTTCCGCATAGGACAGAGCTGTATGATAAGTCGACTACCAAGGGTAATTGCACACGTGGGCAGGTCACCTCAACATCTAAATGCCTCATCGATCGGCGACGACAGCAAGTAACGGCATCTCGCACCCCTACCGGCGACGCCATGTTCAGGACGCGTTCGGCCGATCTCAATGTCCTGAGTATTTGAGGGAATCACAAGCGCGCAAGATGGGGGTACAATCGTGCTGATTTGAACACAAAGGCGGAGTTTACAGATGAGACGAATTGCGGGCGTTGTGATTGCCTCGCTGCTCTTTTCTGTCTTTAGCGCCGGGGCGCCACGCAGCCTGCGCGTGGATTATTACCACACCGGAAACGCGCACGGAGAATGGTTCAGCCTCGATCGGGCGGTCCTGGAGCCGCTGGAATGGCCAGGCAATCCGCACAAGGCCATTGATGAAAGCCAATTGGGAGACTACCTCTTCGAGGCGCGCGAGCAGAGCAGCGGAAAGCTATTGTACTCAAGGGGATTCAATTCCGTCTTTGGCGAGTGGAAGACGACGGAAGAAGCTCGCCACGGGAACCGGACCTTTTCCGAGTCGCTGCGGTTTCCCACCCCGGACGCGATTGTGGAGGTTTCGCTGAAAGAGCGCGATGCGAGCGGCTTTCGTGAGGTGTGGAAAACAGTTGTGGATCCCAGAGATAAGTTCGTTGACCGTGCGCGCCCGTCGTCACCAGGGCCCCTGATGGAACTGCAGAGGACGGGGGATTCGGCGGGGAAGGTGGATTTGCTGGTGCTGGGTGATGGATACACGACCGGGGAGCGAACGAAGTTTGAGAAAGACGCGCGTCGATTCATTGAGGCGCTGTTCCGAACCCCGCCATTTGGCGAGCACCGCACGGACTTCAACGTCTGGGGGCTGTGCCCAGCGGCAGAACAATCGGGCGTGTCGCGGCCCTCGAGCGGGATTTACCGAAGGTCGCCCCTTGGCGCTTCGTACGACACTTTTGGGACTGAGCGCTACGTGCTGACCATGGAAAATCGTAAGCTGCGGGACGTGGCTTCGTTTGCACCCTATGAGTTCATTGAGATTTTGGTGAACGGAGAGACGTACGGTGGAGGCGGAATTTTCAATCAGTTCGCATGTGTGGCCATTGACAATCCCTGGTCGGCATACGTGGGCGTGCACGAATTCGCGCACCACTTCGCTGGCTTGGCCGATGAATACTACACTTCAGACGTGGCCTATTTGCCACCGCAGCACAAAACGGAGCCGTGGGAGCCAAACGTGACCGCGTTGCGCGATCCCGCGAATTTGAAGTGGCGAGACCTGCTCGCGCCAGGAACTCCCGTACCCACGCCCTGGGATAAGGACAAGTTCGAGCGCTTCGAGCGCGACATCCAGAAACAGCGTAAGGAACTCCGCGCCGCAGGCAAGCCTGAAGCGGACCTGGACGCCCTTTTCCGCCTGGAGCGCCAGAAAGAGGACGCCATGCTCGGCGCGCAGAAATACGCCGGGAAAGTGGGGGCGTTCGAGGGCGCGAACTATGAGTCACGGGGCTACTACCGTCCCGAGGTTGACTGCATCATGTTTACCCGCCACATGTCGTTTTGTGCAGTCTGCCGGCGCGCCATAGAACGCATTATCGCCATGTACACGGACTGAAATTCACGCAACGCCCAAGCGCACAAGCCACTTGGAACGGTTCTTCTGGAGAAACACCGCGGGTGCCACCCGACGTGTTTTGTGTCGCATGGATCTTTGCTACGGCGCAAGTTCTCGGGGATGCGCCTGCACTTGGCGCCTAAGGAGCTTACAGCATGGAAAAGTATAAGCAATCGGCAGAAATTCTAGCCCGAAATCGCCAGTTTATCCCTGGAGGTGTAGTCTCCGTAAACCGGGCCACGCAGCCGGAAATAGTATTCGTGAAGGGCCGAGGAGCCTATCTGTGGGATGCGGAAGGCCATCGGTACATCGACTACCATGCAGCCTTTGCTCCCCACTTTCTGGGCCACAATCCTCCGTGCGTCACGGAAGCCGTGGAACGAGCCTTGCGCGATGGGACAAGCCTTTTTGGGTCCGGCACGACGGTGCTGGAGGGTCGTCTCGCAGAGCTGATTTGCCAGAACGTTCCTTGCGCGGAATCCGTTCAATTCCTCAACACCGGCAGTGAAGCTACCGCCCAGGCCATCCGTCTGGCACGTGCTGTAACTGGCCGCGACCACATTATCGTCGTTCAGGGAGGCTACAACGGGTGGCACAACGACGTTGCGTGCAATTTGATGACCCCCCTCGCACAACTCGGCCCCAGGGTGTCACCGGGAGAGTATGACTTCCACCCGATCAGCGCGGGCATCCCCGCAGACCATCAAAGGCTGGTTCATATCGTTAACTTCAACGACCTGGAATCCGTGGAGTATGTATGCCAAAAGTACCCGATTGCCACAATGATTACTGAGCCCATATTGCAGAACATTGGGGTGGTCAAGCCCCTGCCCGGCTACCTGGCGGGGTTGCGGGAACTGGCAAATCGACACGGGTTCATCCTGATTTTCGACGAAGTCAAGACGGGCTTCAGGCATGCCCTCGGCGGTTACGCCAGCATCGCAGGCGTGACACCCGACCTCGTAGTGTTTGGAAAAGCCGTAGCCAACGGATATCCCATGGCCGTGCTAGGAGGCAAGAAGCACCTCATGGACTGGTTTGTGCATCCTCAACCGTCCAAACGCGTGATGCTCGCCGGAACGTATAACGCGCATCCTATCCCCACGGCGGCTGCCATTGCCACTATTCAGCGGCTATTGGCGAATGACGGGGAAGTGTACGGGCATGTCGCTTCACTTGGCGTGCAGATTCAAAAGGGCCTGGAGGGAATTTTCCAGGAGATGAGCGCTAAAGCTGTTGTGGCACGCCAAGGCTCGGCGTTCTGTATCTATTTCATGGATCATTGCCCGCGCGACTGGCACGACCTGGCATCCAACCACGACTTCTCCCGGGATGAGCGAATGCGGCGCACGCTTATCGAGCACGGAATCTACTTCTTTCCCTTGGCGACAAAACAATGTTCCATTTCGTTCGCGCACAGCTCCTCAGATATCGAAATGACTTTGCAAGAGATCCGAAGTGCGCTGAGTCGAGGATGAGCCGTGAGTCCAGTTCTCATGAACAATAGAATAAATGTTCAAGGGCGTTAGGCCGGGGAACCTAGGCAAACCGCCGGCCCGGCCGAATTCCCACTGATGTTCTAGTTTGCCACGGTTAGTTTCCAAGCATGCTTATTTCTCCCCATGGGGATACTAATCACGAGCGGCTGGCGAGACAAATCTGCCGATTGCATCGACGTTTTGGAATCGTTATCAGTGGTCAAACGGAGGCTGGGGAGGCGTTGAAGCTCTTCCCTAATCGGGTCCGAAAGCCATAAACGCCAGGAGGAAGGGTGCTTCTCGAAGAATGTGCAATATGGGTTTTCATAGTCAAAGGTCAATTGCCACTCGGTGTCGGTAGTCGAAGACACAACCTGGGCATGCAGAATCCCGACATAGTTATTCGCACTGATAGTCTTGTACCCGGCTGGGAGCGTGTCAAGCAAGTCTTCGACAAAACCGCTTCGTAGAGCGATGTCGCGATCGTGAAAAAGCACCATGACGGGTCCGTCCGGATGCTGTGGCCGCAGCTCGGATTGTAACGCGTCGAGTCGGTCGAAAGAAGTCGTAAATTGCGGTGAGATGCCGGTCATATCCAGCACCAAGTGGGGATCCAAATAATAGTAGTAATCTGGTTCGGCATGGAAAATCCCGAAACCCGCTTGTGCTGCCAAACGGCCGGAGTTGTTAAACTGCGACTTCGACCATCCACCATTTCCCGGTCTCAGCTCGAGAGGCCTCTGGTCAAAGTCCTTTTCGATTGCCTCGAACCCTTGTTCCATGTGGAAGAGTTGCACGATCGCGGCAACCTCCGTACCGCGCCGGTGGTCGGCAAATTCTGAGTACCATCCGTCAGCAGAGGCTTCGCCCTTCAAGTCCGCTGTCCACCATGGTCCGGGCGGGGAGTCCAGATCCGGGTCCATGTGTATCCATCCGTGGCTCTCAATTTCGAGGACGCCGGCAGCGACCGCATCCAGAAGACCTTTGCGAGTCGAGGCGTAATCCTGGTGCTGCCCCCATGCATCGGTGAAAATCTTCCCCCAAGGAGACACGATGCGCCTCGACTGCCTGTCGACGTACCCGCTGATAACGTTGGCCGCCGCGACAGCACGATGTTTTTCCAGCGGAGCAATGAGAAACGAGCGCAGGGTTTCCTCGCCCGGCTCCAAGTAATGCCAGTAAGAGAGAAAACCCTTGTCGGCTGTTCCCCAATCGTCGATCTCGATCTCGATTGCATGGGAGTAATCGATATCAGGTTGAATGAGGTATCCCAGGCTCCAAATGAGTGAGCGAAAGAAAATCTCTTTCCAGTAGGAAGAATCGCGAAGCAGACTGGTTTCTGGGACTCCTAACCAAATGGCCGAGGCGGTATCCTCAACCTGATTTTCCGTTACTACCGGATGACCGGCCTGATGGATCAGGACTTGCGCCCCGAGGGGCTCAATCCAGAACCGTGAGCTGAAATCCCAATCGGTCTTTGGTGTTCCCATTCCTCCTTCGGTCAGCCGCCGCGTAATGAAGTGTTTCTGTGTAATGCGCAGCGGATCGGTCGCGGTATAGGCTTGCTTGAATTTGGCTCCAAGCAGTTTTTCCAAGCTCGAATCAATAAAGCGAGACTTGACCACCAGCAAGCTCGTTCCGTGGTGCACCGCCTCATTGAGAGAGTCCAAGTTCTGGTCCTTGTAAGTTGGCAGGTCGGCAAGCCAAAGCACGGCACCATAGCGGATTTCTCCAGATCGGTCAAAAAGGTAGGAACCGTCGAGGTGTTATTGATCCAGCCGCAAAATGTCAAAAGGGACGGACTATGCTTTAAGCAGCGCCGCTACCGGCTGAAATTCGTCCTTTTCATGATCCACCAAAATGCTGCTCGGGTCACTCCACTTCTCCACAATGAGCAAGACCCGGTATGGCTTTCGAGGAAACGGGGGTGCGTTCTCCACTCCCCAAACCATCGTTGGAAGAAGCAACGATATCAGAATCGGGAGCGATATCGGTCTTGGGACTGGCACTCTGCCACGCCTAATCATCGTCAACCTCGGGACTTGACCCTTTGCTCCAAAGACGGCCTCAATTCGCTGCGAGGGACCGCCGAACGCTATTTCCAGATCTTGAGCATGACAACTCCCCCTTGCGGAACGGTGACCGTGTACGAATCGTGGAGAACCCCCAGATCCCTGTGCGCCCATAGATCGCGAGCATGAACTTGACCGGTGAAGCCTACATCCTTGAACTTCAAACTAAGTGGTTCTGCCTCATCGTCGATAACGTAGTTGAAAAGAGCGACCGCCTTAGCGCCTCCAATAAGCGGTTTGAGCCAGATTTGCGGCGGCCCGATGCGGCTGCCCTGGATCCCCAGCTTATCTTGATCGACCGCAATCACTTCTTTGTTGAGCAGAATGCTTTTAGTCATCTCGTCCATCTTACTCAGGTCATTGCCTGCCAGCAGCGGAGCTGCCAGGATCGCCCAGAGACTCATCTGGGTGCGGTATTGGTCGGCTGTCATGCCGCCATTACCAATCTCGAGCATGTCCGGATCATTCCAGTGGCCTGGCCCGGCGAATTTCTCCAGGCCGGCTTGAGAGAAACCAATAAGCGCCATGCTGCGGTAGTTGTCGCTTATATCGTCCGTGGTCCGCCACATGTTCCCACCCACTTGCGGACCCCACTCCCATACGGAATCGACGCCGTACTGACAAAGGCTGAAAACAATGGGTCGATGTGTGGCTATGAGCGCCTCGTGCATTTTCCTGTATGCAGCTTGCATCATGGCCAGTGCTTTCTGCGGATCTTGATGGGCATCGTGCAGCTTCATGATGTCCATATAACTGCAGAGGTCGTATTTGAGAAAGTCCACACCCCAACTCGCGTAAGTATTCGCATCCTGTTGCTCATGGCCAAAGCTACCCTCATAACCTCCGCACGTCTTCGGCCCCGGAGAAGAGTAGATTCCGAGTCTTAATCCCTTGGAATGCACATAATCGCCAAGCGCCTTCATGTCGGGGAATTTGGAGTTGGGATGAATGTTGCCTTGGGCGTCACGCTTGCCTTCCCAGGAGTCGTCGATATTGACATAGACGTAGCCCGCGTCCTTCATTCCGCTCACGACCATGGCATCGGCTGCGGCACGCACGTCTGCGTCGGTGACTTTTTCCTTAAAGTGATTCCAGCTATTCCAGCCCATGGGCGGAGTGACGGCCAATTCCGGCGATTGAGCTTTTACTCCGCGCGACACATAAATCAGAGCCACGGCAAAAAAGGCGAACCATGCTAGAAACCGGGGTGCAGGACAGCGCATATCAACTTGGTTCCCTTCCTGCTGATGTTTTTACGGCTTAACGAGAATCCTTCGCTTCATCATCCAAAACAGAATGAGCCATTCTACGAACACCACCGCCGCGGCTTGGAAAAGGGGGCCAGCGCTGTCTAAGTGCGCAGCGATCGGACGAGTGAAGACATCCACGCCGACGGCAATCGGAATAATGCTGGACAACATGTAGATGAAAACCGCATTCATGCCGAAAGGGATAAAGATGACGGTCCACTTCCGGAAGCCGGCCATATCGACGAACCAGAAGAAGAAAAGCAGTTCGAGGCAGGCCACGCCGGCGCTCGCCAAACCGTAGCTGGTTGTCCACATCTTCATCTCGATTGGGATCAGCGGGCTGAGTCCAAATCCGAGCGCGAGAAAAACCGCGCACATGCCCCCAATGATTTTCGCCTTGGTTGCCTTCGAGCGGGCGGTCAACAGCAACTCGCCAATCAGCAATCCGAAGAGGGTAGTCGATATAGTAGGGATCGTCGACAAAAAAGTTCCCCAGCCTTCATCACGATACGGCCAGGTGTCCCAGCGGTGCTGTCCCAGCAGTGAGATGTCTACGGAATGGACGAGGTTATGATTCAAAACATAGGAGCCTGCCGGGACGCCGGGAGCGGGCACAAAAGCCAGCAGGCAGGCATAGGCCGCAAGGATACCTCCGGCCAAGGCGGCTTGGAATGTCCAGGATTTCCTCGCCACCAGAAACGCCACAAGGTAAGCAACGGCAATCGGCTGAAGGGCGCTGCTTAGCTCAATTAGACAGGGGGTACGAAGAAACATCGATTCGCGCACGGATCCCAGCAAAAACAAAACCATGGCGCGCCGGAGGGCGTGCGCAAATTGCTGACTGTAATTCTCGGTGAGAGATCGCTTGGCGAAGGCAAGCGGGATTGACACACCGACCATCAACATAAAGCTTGGCCAGATACAGTCGTAGAACCGCAACCCTATCCAAGGCGTGTGATTTAATTCGTGCACGATGAGATCGATCACCCTGTTGTGGCCCAGGTGTTGTAGACCGATCATCAGCGCCTCGCCGCCCACGATCCAGAACATGGTGAACCCGCGGAAAGTATCGAGGGAAAGTAAGCGCTCAGACGGTGCGGGCGCTCTCGTTGCGCCAGGCCCAGCGGGGGCGGCCTGGAGCTGCACATCCGGGGGTGAAACGTGGTTCGCCATGTGGGTTCTCCCTTCACCGGGTTGGAGCGGCGGCGTCTCGCCTCCACTTCCAGCTAGAATTCGAGTTTCAGGCCAAATTGGATCGTGCGTCCATCCCGGGCACCCCCTATAACTCCGAAGGTTGAGCTCCCCAGATATGCGCCAGGGAGGCTGAAGTTTGCCATGTTAAGGAAATTAAAGAACTGAGCTCGAAATTGAAGATCAAAGTGCTCGCTGATCTTTATCCGCTTCATCAGCGCGACGTCCGCCGTACTAAGGTTGGGGCCGAACAGGATATTGCGCCCCGAGTTTCCGTACCGCGGCGTCCCGTTGGCCAATGCCGCGGCGAGCAGATTAGTGGTAAAGCAATTGGTGTCAAAGAACTCAGTGACCGTTCCTGGACCCCTGCCGTTGCAGATCCGGTCCGGCCGTGGGTAGGCCGCCAAACTGTTCGAGTAATCCTGGGGCGAATATATGCTAAAAGGGACACCGGTCTGTAGCGTGATAATGCCACTCAATTCCCAGCCCCCGGCCAGGCCGTCGACCAGGCCCGGGCGCTTCAGGAAGCGCTGGCCGCTGCCAAAAGGTAATTGCCAAATGGGACTAGCCACGAAGCGCTGGCCCGTGTCCACATCGCCGGGAGCATAATCCGCTCGGGGATCGTTGTCGTTTTGTAACAACGTTTCTTCCGACGAATCACCTCCGTTGTAGTCCATCTCCTTCGCCCACGTATAAGAGACCAGCGCCGAGAAGCCCTGCGAAAAGCGCTTGGTTAATCGCACCGTCAGAGCGTTATAGTTCGAAATGCCGTCATAGGTGTTCCATACGAACTGGCCGAAATCGGGCCAAACGGGCGTGATGGGTTGATTGAGCGGGGTGGGCTGGGCCATATTCGCGTAGGTATGGTAGATGTCGGTGTGAACTGCCCGATTGCCGATATATCCTACCTCAAGGGCCCAACTGGGAGCGAACTGCGAATCGATCGTGGCGCTCCACTCATAGACCGTTGGAGTGAAATAGAAGGGAGAAGCCATAAGTTGTCCGGTGATCGAGGAGAGGGATTGGAGAGCGCCGCTGGTGGCAAACATCGTCTCGGTCGTGGTGGGCGCCCCACTCGGTAAGGTCGGTGGAGGCGACCCGAAACCAGGAGAATAGAGGAGCGTCGGGGCGAAGACGAAACTGTTGTTGTTATACGCCACCAACTGATTCGTTTCCGGCAAGTCATAGAATACCCCAGCCCCGGCGTGAATTACCATTTTGTCGGATTGGGTGGGGCGCCAGGAGACACCCACGCGCGGCGCAAAGCTGTCCCACCCGCCGCCTAAATTCACCTCACCCCGCTTTCCTCCAGTAAAGCCATATTTCAATCGCTGCGCAGAAGTCATCACCAGACACTCTCCGCTGGCCGAGATGAAATAAGGCTGGGAGCAAAGCGCGTCGTTGGCCGCATCCGGCAAGCCCGTAAGCAGCAGCCCGTCGCCGGGGGTAAAGCTGCGGCTGAGCGGGAAAAAGGTCGAAATCAAATCATGTTTGTCGTGAGGCTGCTTGCGATACTCCCACCGCAGGCCCAACTCTAAGCTCAACCGAGGGCTGACGCGGATATTATCCTGGCCGAACACATTGAACCATCCCCCGCCGATGAAATTGTTCACAAAGGCGTGTTCCATATACATCCCGGCGGGAGAGCCGCCTGGATAGCCTAGTTGCAAGTCCGCCAAATCGGAGACCGTGCTGACATTGGGGATCGTACCCGCCAGGGAAGAATACTGCCCGTTGAAGCTGATCAACCCGTTAAGCTGGGCGGGATCTTGATACCCTAGAAGTTGATAAAAATAAAACGTTCCGCCGGCGGCAAGGTTGTGCCGTCCGTGAATTTTCGTGAGCGCGTCTCCGACCATCTGGTACGCGTCAGGAACGACGTCCGGGTTGAAGCTGCCGTCTCCCCAGGTGGCGAAATTAACCAAGTTGACTTGTGGATCGATCTCCGTCTGAGGCGTTGAAGCAGCCACATCTTGTATCCCGAAGCTGGCCAGAGTGCCGGGGGGATGAGGGCACTCGGCGCATTCACGACGCAAAAACCCACGCGCATAACCAACGCGCGCGTCGTTGAGCAGATCGGGCCCGAACGTGTGCGTCCAGCCCAGCACGAAGTTCTGCCCCTGGTAATATTGGCGAGCGTTAAAAGGGTCATAGCTTCCCGGATAGAACTCGTCCGAGCGGCCAATGAGATAGTGTCCAAACAGTTGATCTTTTGGCGAAACGGTATCATCAATCCGTACCAGCCCCGTATTATCTGACTCTCGATAAGGCGTGTTGTTGATATAGTTGAAGCCGGACACGATGGGGTAATTCGGCGCTGGATAGAAGGGCAGGATTTTCTGCGCGAAGGGATCCATGGCCGTAATCCGGTTGTTGGGAATGGGCTGCCCGGTCAGCACGGTGGAGCCGGAAGGGCAGGTGAATAGATACTCCGTCGCGGGATAAAAAAGCTGCCCGGTGTCGAAATTCAAATTCGCCGGCCCGCCCGCGCCGCAAAGGTTCGCGGTCTGGCCGGTGAGATAGGAACTGAAATCCCCACTCTTTTCAGCCGCCGTGGGGACAACGCTGAGTGATGTTGAGCCTTGAACAAAACGCAGCCCTTCATAACTCACGAAGAAGAAGGTCTTCTCTTTGCGAATCGGTCCTCCCAGCGCGAAGCCGAACTGGTTACGAATATAGGATGGCCGCGCGCTCCCCGGGATCTCTTGTCCCGTCGGAGTGGTCTGGTTGAGAGCAAAGAAGTTTCGCGCATCCAGCTTTTGGTTGCGCAAGTAATCCCACATCGAGCCGTGAAATTGGCTCGTGCCCGATTGGGTAATGGTATTCATCACCGAACCCGCGGCGACGCCAAACGAAGCATCGTAAACATTGTTCTGAATATTGAATTCCTTCACCATCTCCGGAGGCAGATCCAACGCGAACCCTCCGTTGTTGAGCGCCCGGTTGGGCATGCCGTCAACCAAAACCAGGTTACTGGACGACGTGCCGCCCGCGGCACTGAAGCTGGTGGTGTTGAAGCCCGAGCCGTTGCCGTTCGCCGAAGTTAAGGAGTATCCCGAAGTGTCGGAAACGCCAGGCACCAGCAGGGCCAGCGCGCTGGTGCGGCGCAGGTTGAGCGGAAGATCAACCATCGCGCGTTCTTCTACGACCGTTCCGATACTGGCGCTGGTGGTACTGACGAGTGGCGCTGCACCCGCAACTTCGACACTCTGGGTGACGCGACCCACTTGAAGCACCGCGTCGACGGTCGCCTTTTGGTAAACCGTCAAGGTAATGCCGGGAATGATGGTCGTCTGGAAGCCGCTCTTTTGGACAGTCAGGTTGTAGGTGCCCGGAGGCAGCGACGGAAAGATGTATCGCCCTGCGTCGTCGGAGGTCGTCTTGGTAGCGACCGCGGTGCTTACATTGGTGGCCGTCACCGCCGCCATTGGTATCACCGCACCGCTGGTGTCGTTAACCGTGCCGCTCAGGGTTGAGGTCACTTGCTGCGCTTCCACCGAAATGCCCACCGCCACTAACCACAAGAGAAGCAATTGCAACCGTGCCAAGCGCTTGAGAGACCGATCCGATACGAGTATTCGCATGGTGGTGACTCCTTTGATTAGCTCTCGCAGCGTACCCGGGGGACCTCCTGTTAAAGAGACCTAGTTCTGTTCGGATGGCTCTAGCGTAACAGAATCGCGGCAAGATTTAAATTGGGTGTGAATGCCCGTCACTGGAGACGTAAGGGTTTTGTGCCTTCGGATATCCGGGGCGCTGGAATACCGAGCGGAGCGTCGTCTTCCTCTGTACCTTTCTCAAGGCGGAAAGGAGCGTGCGATTCAGTTCTTTTGCGCTGGCCCGCTCCATCTAGGCTTCAATCACGAACCCTCCAGCCGCTTCCTTGGCAGAGCCTTTCGCAGCCAATTGGTCGAGAGCTTGCTAGCTGGTCCGGGCATCCTAACGGCTGACTCGTGCCCTGAGCTTGAAGTTCATTTGAGCCGCGCCTTTCCGCATTAATCGGGATTCCATTCTGTTAGGTGCGGCGGCCGGACTCTTCGGGATGCTGCGGGCCTGCATCGGTCAGCGTGCGCCCCTCGCGCTTCTCCGCCGTCGTTGTTCGCCGTCGCATGCGTCCCGGTGCCGCTGCTTCTCAGCGCTCAGTTACGCCCACGTCCGGTGAATATGGGGATGACCGCAAACGCCCCGAGCGTCATAAAGTAGACGGTTCCCGAAATGGGGTCACGGGCTCCAGAATACTCGCGAATTGTCGTCCCACGAATCCATAGGCCGAGTGTGAACTCGGTCACGAGCATGAGGCAGAGCGCAACGCCTCCCATGGCCAGCCGCCTCGACCGCAGCGGCGAAACCTGGACATGGCGCACGGCCCACCGGGCAGCAAGGATGGAAATGCAAAACATGATGGGCGCTTCAATCAGTTCAGCCGTCCTCACGCCCAATCTCGGGACTACCCAAAGGGTGCGGACGGTGCCGAGCACGAATCCGGCGGCAAACACGAGGGCGAAATAAACCACGCCAGCCTTGAGGGTTTCCTTCATGGTTAAACTAGCCAACGCCAATGCACAATCGACGCTGCCGTCAAGATGCATTTCATCGAGCGCCTTCCCGTGGCTGCCTGGACACTCTGCGCTCGACGACGGACACCTCGGGCATGACAAAAACCGCCCGCATGGTACCTCACAAAGGACGGATGTACAATGGTTGCGGGCATGCCGAGCCGAACGTGCCGAAGCAAGGAGCTGACCATGAGCGGGCAAATTCTTGTGGGAGTCGGACGAGAGATTGACGCCGTGCCGGACGGAGACTTCTTCGAAGCTCTCAAGAACCTTCCAGGCAAGATGGAGTCTCGCCTGGCATTCATGGAGCGCGAGCGCCACGCCGTCCGCGACTTCGTCGTCCGCGAAATGCCGCGCCATGACAAGCCGCTCCCGCCGTGGCACATCGCGCAAGCCACCGGGCTGGACCTGCCCAGAGTGTCCGTCGTCCTCGCAGACCTGGAGAGGAACCTGTTCTTCCTCGTGCGCGACCCGGACGGCAACGTAAGCTGGGCGTTTCCGGTCACGACTTTCCAGACGCGCCACCGCCTGGAGTTCTCCACGGGCGAGCACACTTCGGCGGCCTGAGCAGAGGACGGCTTCGCCACGTCCTTCGTCGAGGGACGCCTGCGCGGTGAGAGGCTGCGAGTCCGGATTGACTCCGAATGCCACCATTGTTCGCAGCCGCTCGCCATCGAGGTCGATGACGAGTTCAGTTGGCGCGTCCTATCGTCGGGAGCGTCGCCCTTGCTCTTCGAGCCGCATGTCGACTGGAGCACATTCCGCAGCCCGAACATTATCCACGATTACTGAGACCAAACCGTATTCTTCTGGTCAGAAGAACACGCACGCGAATACCGCCGCGCGCATCGGCAGCCCGGCGGGACGTACCTGACGTTGGGGCAGGCCTCGGTCGAGGGGCGCATCGCCCAGTCGGGATTGTTCGTGTTCGGCCCCGATGGCGGTCTGCTACGGTAGCCTGGGCCGTGGATTCTCGCTCGCGTTGGCTAGCGACCGCCCGGTCAGCCCGTGACGGGTCCGCCAGACGGCCGCAGGTTGGCAGCTCCGTGACCCTGCGTCCGTGCCCGGTGCAGCACAAAACTGGTTACAGGTAGCCAGTCCGGCGGGCGAGAATCGGCACCTAAGGCTCCAGCCCCAGCGCCCTTGTCGTGAACTCCACGAGCGGCTGGATCTCCCGGCATGCCGCCACAAAATCCTGCATGAACCTATGGCCGCACACCTGCGCCTCGGTGAGCTCCACAGACGCCACGAAGTCCTTCCGCTTGAGGTCCTCGATGAACCGGTGATTCGGGTCGAAGCCTCGCGGAGGCCGCATCAGGCTGTCGCCTTCCAGCTCTAGCTTCCGTTTTACCTTGGCCCATCGCCCCGGCTCGGCGGCAATCGCCATGCGGATTCTCGTCAGGGCGCTGTCGTCAGGATGCCAGACGCCCGCCGCCGCGAAGCAGTTCTCCGGCTCCAGGTGCAGGTAGAACATGGGCGCATGGGCGTCCCTGCCGCTCGCGTGGGAGAAATGGATTCCGACGTGGGTCTTGAAGGGGCGCTTGTCCGGCGAGAACCGGGTATCGCGGTATATCCTGAAGAGCGAGCCGCGTGCTGGGCGTGGGTCGGCGACGAAGTGGGGGCAGAGCCTGTGCAAGTTCGGCCCGAAGCTGCCGACGAACGGCAGTGCCGGGTCGCGGACGAAATCTTCCTATCGTCGCTTGTTCCTGGCGAACCAGTCGCGGTTGTTGTGGCGTTTTAGCTGGCGCAGGAAATCGAATAGTTCTGGGCGGAAAAAGGCGGTGTCCGGCATCGTCAGTCCCCCTCCAACAACAGAATCAGCTTAGACGGAATCCGCTGCGGCGGCAACCATGCTTCATCCGTCATCCGGACCGTGCTTGCTCTCGCCACAACGCGCACTGCGTCCCGGACCGCTCCGGCGGCAAGCGGGCCCGTGCCCATCAGTTTGTACACGGTGGCAGCCAGATGTATGGTATGTGGTGTCCGGGCGGCCGAGAGTTGAAGGAAGGTATTCTGGCCAGAATTTTATGAGGGAGGAAGTCATGGGCGCTACGCCAACAGGGAGCATCCTAATCAATTTGGTTGACGGCACCCGCCAGCCGCTACTAGCCAACGTCAAGTGGTTGGCGAGGATATTCGACGGCCGTGCGCCGAGCGAGTGGCATGAGACCGACGTGGACGGGACTGGCTCGGCGGAACTCATCAAGGGCCTGACCTACTTCGATAACCTCTTCGACAACTACACCGTGATCATCTCCGCGAAAGGTTATCAGGGCGCGGCCTGGCAGCCCGTCAACCTCTTCCCGGGGAAGCCAGCGGCCTTGGACCTGATGCTTATCCCCGAGGGTGCTCACTTGAACTTCAGCGGGGCAGGCTGGCAGACGCTGCACAGCGTCCGGCCTCGCTTCGCCCAGATTATCTCGGCGGGCAACCCCGACGCGGCCATACGGTATGGCAACCTGATGGAGCAGTCGGAGGGCCTGGTGCTGGCCTGCCTGCTGAACCTGCTCACCGCCATGTCGCAGATAACGCTGGCGAGCGGCAAGAGCCCGATCGACTACTACTGGCAGCCCATCTGGGACGACCCGCAGTTCGCGATGGTGCAGGACAGATTCTTCGCATATGTGGACCAGGCCATCATCGGCGACGTTGTGCAGACCGCGAAGATGGGGGCTTTTGCCGAGGAGAAGGACCCTGGCATCTTCCATCCAGGCGCGACCCTGAGCTACAAGCAGACGCAGTTCGACGTCACCAACGTGCAGTTGACCTTCCACCAGGGAAACGCCAAGACCATCACCGGGCCGGGCGGGTCGCCCATCGACTGCGTCGTCATCGAGCCGGACATCGACTACTACAAGGACCTGCTGGCGCACTTCTTCCTGGAGGTGGTGCCGAACAAGTTCACCGGCGGCCTCACCGACCCGCGGGCCGTCTACCTCCTGCGCTGGATGGCGGGAAAGCAGGCAGGGTCGGATTTCAACCCGCTTTACACCATGACCGCTTAGCGAGCACTTTTCAGTGTTGAACGGCACGCCAGGAGCCTCGGTCCCGGAAGGTGCGAATCTCATTCCGGAAGCGGGGGCGAAAACCAAAACCGCCGGCATGGGTGATCGGCCCGGTCGATTGTGGTGGACGACACCCATTTCTGGGCGTTCGGCGGCTCCATCAAGGGCATGGGGGTGAAGCCTGCGTTCCTGAACAAAGTCGAAGATACAACCAGTATAAACAAGCTCCGGTCGGAGCTTGGCCGGATTTGGACAGCGGGAGTGCCCTGCCTTAGTCTGGCGGAGCCCAGCCGACGAACGTGAAGCGGATGGCAACGACACAACTAACGCCTGAAGAAATTGCGCAGGTCTCCAGCGTAGTTGCCCAGTACATCACCTCACAGCGTGAGAAGTTCTCTCCGCAGGCAGCCCCCCTCAGCGAGTCACAGAGGGCGGCAATGGCTGGCTTCTTCCTTTCTCAGGTGCTCGATGCAGCCCGCGTCCTTGTGCTGCATGCCGTCCGAGTCGAGAACCCACCTTTCTACCCGATGCTTGTGGGCATGGGTCTCTCGGAGCTGCCGGACTTCTCCCGGGCGGCCGGCATCACGTTCGGCGACGTCATCGTATCCCACGAGCCTTTTACTGATGGGCTACTGTTCCATGAGCTCGTCCATGTCGAGCAATACCGCCAGCTCGGAATTCCGCGATTCTCGGAGCTGTATGTCCGGGGGTTCCTGTCGGTCGGCGGCTACGACGGCATCCTGCTGGAGGCGAACGCCTACGAGCTTGGCCGCCGGTTCGAGGGAAACCCCCGGCACCAGTTCTCAGTCGCCGATGAGGTAGCGCGGTCGATTCGGGAGGACGGGCTCTGAGCCGCATGAGGAAAGCCCAGGGTCAGGGCTGCGCATACGGTGGCGCTGAGAGAGTTCACAGCTATTGCATCGAAAACCCGACAGGAGTATCTTACGGCTCCACGCCAGAACTCATGAAGGGAGTACCGGACGACAACCCTGGCTGGTGAAACATGTCTTCTATCGAGAGTACCTCTCTTAAACACAGTTTACGCAGTTTTGGAATCGTCCTACCTGCGACAGCGATGATGACGTGCATGCTGGTGAGCCGAATGGCGACCGCCCAGCAAAGCGGCAAGACGGTGATCAACTTGCCCAGCAGCAAGGTTCTTCTGAAGCCCCTAGCAGGGAGTCCGCAGAGGACCAACAGCTTTCCCACCGCGGTGGCGCTAAGTCCGGACTGGCGTTTTCTTGCCATTCTCAACAATGGCCGTGGCATGGCGGAATCCGGGTTTCAGCAATCCACCGCGATACTGGACGTGGCGACCAACCAGCTCACGGACTATCCTGACCGCCGGCTCAAAGTCGATGCTCATCAGAGCTATTTCCTGGGGCTTGCCTTTGACAAGGACGGCAAAGAGGTATACGCGTCGATGGTATCGTTGACGGACCCCGAAGGAAAGCGTCCTGGCGACACGGGCAACGGGATCGCGGTGTACAGCTTCGAAGGAGGCCGCCTCTCACCGGAACGTTTCATCCCGATTCCACTCCAGGCAATGGCTCCCGGCAAGCACACGCAGATCAGCAGGTTTATACCAAGCGGCAAAGCGATTCCGTACCCAGCCGGGCCTGCGGGAAAGCAGATCCTGGTTGCGAATAACCTCTCGGACAATGCCCTGCTGCTGGACGCGAATAGAGGAAAGGTATTGCACAGTTTCGACCTCAACATGACGAATGACGTCCCTGCCTCCTATCCCTACGCGGTGGTTGCCACTGCGGACGGCCGGCGCGCGTACTGTAGCCTCTGGAACGCCTCGCAGGTTGCTGAACTCGACCTAGAGTCGGGCACGATTTTGAGAAACATTCCCCTGCGGACCCCGGCCTCGGCTACAGCGGCAGGTTCGCATCCCACCGCAATGCTGCTCAACCCAGACGAAAAGCAGTTGTACGTGACCCTCGCCAATGCCGATGCCGTAGCCGTAATCGATACGGCTTCGGGGCGCCTTTTGCGAACATTGTCAACGATGCTGCCGGGGCAAAAACAGGGCGGCGCTTGTCCCATCGCTCTGGCACAGAGCGCGGACGGCAAACGCTTGTTCGTCGCCACCGCCTCGCTGGACGCCGTCGCCGTCTTCGACACTTCTGGCACCGCTGAAAAGGAAACTGCAATCGGCTTTCTTCCAACGGAATGGTACCCCTCGGCTTTGGCGGTGCAAGGTGATCACCTCCTGGTTGCCACAGGAAAAGGTGAAGGAACTGGGCCGAACAGCGGTCCGGAGGATCCCAACAGCCCGAGCGAAAGGCCCAAGCATCCTTACATTGCCTCGATGATTCATGGGTCGATCGCGCGCATCAACGTGCCGCAGGCTGAACGCGAATTGGGATCGTTCACTGACGAGGTCCTGCGCAGCAACTTGATGCGGGTGAATGAAGATAGCATTCCGTTCAAGGCGGGCGGAAATCCCGTCAAGCACGTCATCTATATCATCAAGGAGAACCGCACGTACGACCAACTGGTTGGCGACCTGAAACCAGGTGACGCCGATCCCTCGCTCTGCATGTACGGCGAGGATATTACTCCCAACCAACACAAGCTGGCGCAGCAGTTCGGCATTGTCGACAATTTCTACGACAGCGGTGAAGTCTCCGGCGACGGCCACGTGTGGTCCATGGCCGCAATCACCAGCGACTACAACGAGAAGACATGGCCCGTCGGCTACCGGGGGGACGAGCACACTTACGACTACGAAGGCGAAGTGGCTCGCGCTGTGCCGCTCCAGCAGGGAATACCGGATGCGAATGAGCCGGGTACGGGGTACATCTGGAGTGCCGTGGCGCGCCAGGGGCTCACGCATCGTAACTACGGCGAGTACGTGATGACGCGCTGGTGTGATGATGCCGCCGCCGAGCAGTCTCCTCTCAAGGGCACGCCGCTGCCACAGGGTATGAGTTGCGCCCAGAGCTTCATTCGGAAAGGCGAGCCGCTTCCGGCCAATGTGGGCGAGCCGCACGGCTCACCGAGCCCCTGGCCATGGCGTGTCCCGGTAATCGGGCTCGATGTGGCTACTAAGCCTGAACTCGAGAATAACTTCGACCCGCATTTCGCCAATTTCCGTCTGGACTATCCCGATCAGCTTCGGGCAGATGAATTTCTGAATGAATTCACCACATTCGTAAAGGCCAGGCAGGAAGGCAAGGGCGCTGAACTGCCGCAGTTCGTCATCCTCCGCCTGCCGAACGACCACACCGCGGGCACGGAGGCAGGCATGCCCAAGCCTGAGGCTTCCGTGGCCGATAATGACCTGGCCGTCGGGCGTGTGGCGGAGGCCGTCTCGCACAGCCCCTGCTGGGATGACACGGCGATCTTCATTCTGGAAGACGATGCCCAGGATGGCGCCGATCACGTCGATGCCCATCGCAGCCTGGCGCTGGTGATCAGCAAGTACTCGCCGGGTTCGCCTGCCCATCCGTTCGTTGACCATCACTTCTACACCACAGTCAACATGCTTCACACCATGGAAGTTCTGCTGGGGCTTCCGTCCATGAACAACAACGACGCGCACGCGGCGGTGATGGCTCCGCTTTTTTCAGGTGTCGAAAACCAACCTCCATTCACCGCAGACAGGCGCAACCACAGCAATGGCCTTATCTATCTGGTTAATCCCCGCAACGGACCGGGAGCGAAGGAATCCGCAAAGATGGACTTCTCCCATGCTGACGCGGCGGACGTTCACGCGCTCAATGCCATTCTCTGGCGCGAGCGCAAAGGCAACATACCCATGCCTGCGCCGAAACATTTGGTGATCGCAGGAGGGGATTGACAAGCGGATTCTACCGTGCTGCGAACTGATTGTGAGTGGAACCGGCTGCAATACATCACGGAAAAGATTTGTGAAGGACAGAGTCTCTACAAGGCCGGATTCCGCCGCGTGGTGCTCGTCGGGGGGACCAACCCGGAGGACACCGCCGGTATGATTGCCGCCCGGGAAGTGTTTCAATGAAACCGAGAAGCCTTTCCTCTTCCTCAAGTGCCAGACGCTCGTGGCATCGCCCCAGGCGAGCGCGATCTATGCGGGTTACCCCGGCAGTTCGCCCGAGACACAACTCTGCCTGGGCGCCTTCAAGATCCTCGGACGCGAGCGCCCTAGCCCCGCCGCCAATTGGGCCAAGGAGATCGAATCCAAACGCTACGACGCCGGTGACCAGCCCGAGGAGATCCGTGCCGACACCAATGCCATGCGAAAAGTGGGCGCGGCCGGGTTCCGATATTTCGAGGAAGGCAACCACGGTAACCACGGCACGGCCGGTATCATCTACAAGGGACGCTCGAACGTGGACATGGCAGTTGAGGTAATCGAGGCCTGCGCCGATGCCGCGTTGCCGGTCCTTGACCACTTCGCTCATTACACCGAGTGGCTCGACATGCACCCGTTCCAGTGGGTCAAGGCCACTGAGCGCCTCAACGAAATATAGGAGCGGAAACCATGAAGACTGACACAAGGACCCTCGGACGGTTCCTCCTCATCGTCGCCCTTCTCTCCATTCCTGCAACGCTCAAGGGCGCTGGGGACACAATCGAAAAACGCAAGGCATTTCTCACCCAACTGCTGGCCATGCTTCCTCAGGACCCGGCCTGGAACGAATGGCTCAATCGCACAGGGGAACTACCGCCGGACTTCGATGCCCTGCCCACAATCATGGATCTGCCCGACCCCTTACTCCTGGAAGAGAACGGCAAGCAGGTCCGTATTTCCACCAAGGAGCAATGGGAGCGCCAGCGACTGTTCCTCAAGAAACAGTTCGAGTATTACGTCACAGGCCGTTTTCCTCCCCCGCCTGGTAACGTCGAAGCAAGCATCGTCCGGGAAGCCAAGGACGGCAAGTTGACCATCCGTGATGTGCTCCTCACCTTCGGCCCTGAACATAAGGCGAAACTGCGCGTGCAGCTTTTTATACCCGAGGGCGCCGGCCCCTTTCCGGTCTTCGTGACCTGTACGGGAAAACGTTCTTGGGTCGAGATGGGTCTCCGGCGCGGCTACATGGGTGCCATCGTGGCTGCTGCCGACGGGTCCGACGACACCGAGATGTACGCCCAGATCTATCCCGATTACGACTTCACCTGCTTGGCCTGGCGGGCCTGGGGCATTTCCAGAGCGATCGATTATCTGACGACGCTCCCCGTGGTCGACAAGACCAGAATCGTATTCACTGACCATTCGCGTGGTGGAAAGGTCGCCACCTGGGCCGGGGCCTTTGACGAGAGGCTGGCGGCCGTGATCGGAAGCAGCCCGGTGTCGGGTGGAGCCATCCCCTGGCGCTACTGTGCGGACCGCTACGCCAACGAAACCCTGGAGATGAGCATCCACAACTACCCTCACTGGTTCCACCCCAGACTGCGCTTCTTCGTCGGGCGTGAGAACAAGCTCCCCATCGATATGCATGAGATGGTGGCCCTCATCGCCCCTCGTGCCTACATGGTTACTCTCGGGATCAATGAAGGAGAAGTGAACGCTTGGGGCGAAGAGCGCGGTTTTCTCGCCGCCCGGCGTGTTTATGACTTCCTCGGCGTCAAAGACCGGATCGCATTGCGGTTTCGTCCGGGCACCCATCGCACTCCCGGCTCCAACATCGAAGAGTATTTCGATTGGTTCGACACCGTGCTTGGCCGCCAGAAGTTTCCAATACCCGACAGGCTCCTGTGGAACTACTCGTTCGACAAGTGGAAATCGCTCAGTGGCGAGAGCGTTGATCTCAAGTCCTATCCCGAAAAAGCGTCCGGCAGCCTCTTGAGCGCGAACATCGACTGGAACAAGCAGCGCGAAGAATTGTGCAAGAGAATTCTCTGGAGCCTTGGAGAGTTCCCGCCTCACGTCAAGATCCTGGGACGAAACGGGTTGGGATCCAGCCCTCCCGGCGCAGGCCCTTCCGGCTCGCTCGGCTACGTCGATCACATACTGGACCGCCCCCGGCCCACCGCAGAGGTTGACCGGGCCACCCTCGGCTTCAGTGATGATCGCACCCTGGTGGGTGAGCTCTACTACCGCCGGGACACGCCTCCCGATCCCAAGATCCCGGTGGTCATCTGGCTCCATCCTTACTCTTATTCCAAAGGTTACTCCGACCTCCCGATTCTTCCGGAAAGTGCCGAAGCGTCAGCGTACATAGCCGGCACCTATCCTTTGCAGGAACAGGGTTACCTGGGCACCGATTTCAAGGTCCGGCCGCTGGTCCAGGACGGCTTCGCGGTCTTTACCTACGACATGATCGGATTCGGTACCAGGATTCAGTACTGTCCCATCATAAGCTGAACAGATCCAGTTGCTTGAAGGGATCTGGTTCTAAGTTTTGGTCGTGGAATTGCGAAAGAGCCAATGAAATTGGGGTTTTTTCGAAAATCGTGATACTCAGAATTTGTAGAATTTCGTGTAGGCTCCGGTCGAGGCCAAGCTGTTTTTTCAAAATGGCCACGAGCACATAAACCGTGATCGCTATCCACACTTGCGTCTTGACGGCGTTCGCCGAGGTACCGTAGAAACTGCGGATACGCAGATGTTGTTTGATCCATCGGAAGAACAATTCGATTTGCCAACGGGCACGGTAGAGTTGCGCGATGATCAGGGCCTGGAGTTGAAAGTTGTTGGTCAGAAAGATCAGGCGCAAGTCTTTCTCGGCGTCGAAGTAGTGAATGCGCCGCAGGGGTGCGGGATAGCGACGCGAACTCTTGGGTCCGGTCAGACGAATGGTTTGATCGGAACGCAGCCCCGTAGAATGATCGACCCACCGCTGGCTGCAACGCCGGTAGCGCGTATTGTGCTCGGCGCGGGTGACGAAGAAAGCCAGCGCTTGGGTGATCAGGTAGAGACGCCGATAATCGACATAACCGCGATCGAGGAGATAGAAGGCGCCTGCTTCCAGCACCAGTTGATCGAGAAGCCTCACATCGTTCACTCGTCCGCTGGTCACGTAAACAGCGGTCGGAATGCTGCCGCGCAGGTCCAGCAAGGTGTGAAGTTTGACCGCGCTCTTGTGCCTGCGAAACTGCGCCCAGGGAAAAAGCGACAAGCAGAGATCGACGGTGGTGGAATCGAAAGCGTAAACCGTCTGCTCCAGTTCCACCCCGAACGGTTCGTGCTGGTAGAGGGCGCGAGCCTGGGCAATGAGCTGGCGTGCAAAATCGGCGTAGATGCGCCAGTCGCGCTGCAGATTGGCGTTGGCGAGATTGTTGCGCGAGATGCCGCCCCGAAAGCCCATGTGATAGAGTTGGCTCTGATGAGCGCGCAAGCAGGTTTGGATGTCCCGCAGACTCTCGCGATAAGTGAGTTGGGCAAAAGCCAAACACAAAAATTGATCGAGGCAGGAGAAACTCTGCACCTTGTAATCGCCCCGGTAGCGATCCACGCAGCGGTGAAACTCGGCAAGCGGAAGCAGGTCCATCAGTTGAGCAAAAATCGTTCGGCCACTGTTCATGCCTTCCCCTTCGACAGCTTTGAAACTGGCCGAGTAGTATCTCCGAATTCAAATCGATTTTGCTCATTTTGGTGCGCAACTAACAGCTAATACCTGTACTTAGACGGTTTTTCGAATTCAACATTGGGACAGTACTGA
>Ga0187819_10000316_pt1 | contig 23578 bp, 22 predicted proteins | sample NC_wetland_sal_i_15_FD_132411 | JGI IMG/M metagenome (GOLD analysis project Ga0187819, IMG submission 132411) | Wetland sediment microbial communities from Neuse River Estuary, North Carolina, USA - SO4_4 | ecosystem: Environmental > Aquatic > Freshwater > Wetlands > Sediment | place: USA...
CGCATCGGCCTGGTCGGCGTCCTCGGCGGCGCATTGATCATGGCGGGAATCTTTTACTTCTTCACCCGGCGGGTCGAAAAGGAATCGCGCCGCGCCTACCGCATCATCTCCCAGCTCGAAGAGAATCTCACCGGCCAGCAGAATCTGCTCGCCAGCGCCACCCGCCTGCGCCAGGAAAACCAGTCGAAGCCCGGCGGCATTGAAGAGGAAATGCAGCAGCTCCACGACCAGAGCGACACGTTGAAGTCGGAGCTCACCGCCGCCAGCGATGCAGGCAACGTCACCGAACTCCGCCGCCAGCTCGACGAGACTACCGGACGCCTGAATCGCATCGAAGGCGAGAGTAAAATCGCCCAGGGCATCATCCGTTCCTACGCGCACAGCGTCTGCCTCTTGCACGTCTCCGTGGCTTTTCGCGACAAGGACGGCGGCTCGCGGATCCGCTACGCCGGCATGAACCAGAAGGGCGAGCCCATCGTGGATAGCGACGGCAAGCCCGTTCTTACGCTCGAGGGTCGCGGGCCCGAAGTCCGCGCCGACTTTTTCGGCAGCGCCTTTCTCGTCTCTTCCGACGGGCGCATGCTCACGAACCGCCACGTCGTCGAGCCCTGGTGGAAGAATGATGATCTCGTCGGCGTCTCCGAGGAGGGCATGGAGGCCGTCCTTGCCGACATCGAATGCTACTGCCCGGGAGCGCCGCGCCCCTTGCACACCTCCGTGGACAAGATTTCGGACCAGGCGGATCTCGCCGTTGTGCGCGTGACACTCGACGATTCCAAGCGCACGCCCCTCGTTCTCGACACCCGCACCGACGCGGCCATCACCGGAACCCCCGTCGTCCTCATGGGCTATCCCACAGGCCTGGACGCCATCCTGGCGCGCACGGACGACGCCACCATTCAAAAAATCGTCACATCCAGCGACGGAAACGCAACCAGCGTCATGTCGGCCCTCGCCAGCCAGAAGCTCATCCGTCCCATCACCACCCAGGGACACCTCGGCGACATTCTCTCCGACAAGCTCGTATACGATGCTCAGACCACTTCCGGTGGCTCCGGCGGGCCGCTGTTCAACGAGGACGGTAAAGTGATCGGGGTCAACTACGCCATCTTGAAGGGTTTTGGCGGCTCCAACTTCGGCATCCCCATCCGTTACGCCGAGCCGCTGCTGAAGCGCTAGCCCGAGGCTTCGAGCTTTTCCGCAATCTCCAGCAATTTGTTCACGCTGTTCCAGTTCCTGCCCGTTCCGGATGTCTTCAGCGCCCTTTCAATCGCCGGCCACGACATTTTGGGCCGCCCCATCCCATTTGGGTAGTAGATATAGGCCTCGCGTCCGTCGAGGATCAGCTCCTCCGGACCGGTTTTGATCTTCCGAGCGTTCGCCCGGGCTTCCTCGCCGGGATCGCGGGCCAGGAAGGTCACCAAAAATCTACGGGGCTCGATGCCGCGCCGCTTCGCGAACGGGTTTCGTCGAATCGTGTCCCTCAATTCGCCGGTGGTACGGAGCGCCACCTCGGGGCGAAAGCCGAATCTCCGTTCGATCCCGTTCCCGATCTTTCTGGCCAGTGCGGCCAGGTCCCGCTCCTTCGTCCGGAACACCACGTTGCCGCTCTGCACGTAGCTCTGCACATCCCGCAGGCCCATCGATTCGTAGAGCGCCCGGAGCGCATCCATTTTGATTTTGTTGTGCCCCCCGACGTTGACCGCGCGGAGCATGGAAATGATCACGATCATGGCAGGTGTGAGTATATCCCGGCTCGGATTGAGAGGCCTCACTCGAGCGACGAACCGTCCGCCCGCTCGAATCCACTCACTTTCACCCGCAGCTAGCGCGGAAGTTTTCCCTTTGATTCTTCACGGAACTTTTCACTCTGTTCCTTCGTCCCTCTAATTGGCTGCCAGAGGATTAGGCTCGCTGCATTTCGCCGGTCTTCCCTTAGAGAGGAGAACCATGAAATCACCGCTCTACCTGCCAGCCGGCATGATCCTGCTCTTGTGCACCGTCCATGTCGTGCGGGCTGGCGACGACACGCAGACCTTGCTGGCCCGCGCGAAACAGGCCGCCGGCGGCGAGGCCGTTGACCGAATCCGCACCACGGACACGAAGATTCGGGCAAAAGTCGGCGGCTTGGAGGGCTCTGGCGAGAGCTGGGAAGATGTGCGCACGGGTCGCTTCCGCGCCGACTTCCAGCTCGGCCCCGCGAGCGAGACGCAAGGCTTTGACGGAACCACCGTGTGGTCTCTCGATTCCTCGAAGCAGCCCATCAAAGAAGAAAGCGACGACGCTCTGAAAGGCAATGCCGACGACGCCTATCGGCGCACCATGGCCTATTGGTACCCGGAGCGCTGGCCGGGAGTCATCGAATCGCTCGGAGAACGTGAGGATGCCAGCAGGAAGTTCTACGTCTTGCGCATCAGCCCGAAAGGCGGGCGGCCTTTCGAGTTGTGGCTGGACGGGAACACCTTCCTGATCGATCGCACCATCGAGAAGGCCGACACAGAGACCCGCACCACTTTCTTTTCCGACTATCGCGAAGTTCAGGGAGTGAAATTTGCCTTCGCGCAGCGTAACACGAACGGTGAAACCCGTTACGACCAGTTCTTTACCGTGGAATCCGTCGCCATCAACCCAACCATTGACGCCGCGCGATTCGCCATGCCCGCGCCGCCAGCCGCCGATTTCGCCATCGCCGGCGGCTCTTCCGCAACCTTGCCGTTCGAGCTGCTGAACAATCACATCTACGTGCAGGTGAAGGTGAATGGCAAGGGCCCCTACCGCTTTCTGTGCGATACGGGAGGCGAGAACGTGATCACTCCCGAACTGGCCCGCGCTTTGGATCTGAAAACGGAAGGAGCCCTCCAGGGCCGCGGCGTCGGCGAAAAATCGGAGGACGTAGCGCTTACGAAGGTGGACTCCGTGGCGCTGGGCGCTGTCACGCTCACGAATCAGGTTTTCGCAGTATTTCCCATGGCCGCTTTATCGAAGGTCGAAGGGATCGAGGTGGACGGCCTGGTCGGATATGAACTGTTTAAGCGCTTCATCGTGAAAGTGGATTACGAGAACAGCCGCCTCACTTTTACGCTGCCCTCCGCTTTTGCTGTTCACGGTGAGGGCACCGTGGTGCCATTCCGATTCAATGGACGCATTCCGCAGGTGGATGGGGAAATCGATGGGATCAAGGGCACATTCGACATTGACACGGGAAGCCGTTCCTCCCTCGACCTGATGGCGCCATTCGTCGAAGCGCACAATCTGTCGGCGAAATACCAGCCCAAGTTTGAGGCCATGACCGGGTACGGGTTCGGCGGAGCGGCGCGGTCCGCCGTTTCGCGTGCCGCGCTCTTGAAGCTCGGCACCGTCGAGGTTCGCGAACCGGTCACCGAACTCACGCTCCAAAAAAAGGGCTCGTTGACCAGCCAGTACGTGGCCGGCAACGTGGGCGCCGGCGTTCTGAAGCGTTTCAACATCACCTTCGATTATGCCCGCCAGCAGCTCATTCTCGAACGCAACGCCAACGATGCCCTGCGCGACTCGTTTGACCGCGCTGGATGGTGGCTCAATATGGCCGATGGCGGTTTTGAGGTGCTCGACGTCGTTTCCAGCGGGCCCGCCGCGGAGGCCGGACTGAAGGTCGGCGACCGCGTCCTCGCGGTGGACGGTAAACCGGCTGCCCAAATTTCGCTTCCCGCGCTCCGCGCGCGACTTCGCTCGGACGCGCCGGGCACCAAGCTGGCCTTGCGGATCGAGAGTGGCGGCGCAATACGTGAAGTGACCCTAGTCCTGCGCGATCTCGTCTGAACGCCCCTCCGGCGTTTCCCATTCGCGTATCCACGGTCAGTGCTCTTCTGACTGTTCCCACATCGCACCGGCCACACCGCTCCAAGAGTCCGGCAATGAAGCCCGCAGGCCCGCAAATTGACTTGCTGCAGAGCGGCCGATAGCATACTTGTTCACCTCTCGGCGCGCAGCGCGAAAGGAGGAGTGCCGTCCTGAAAACCGAAGCGCAAACGGGCACGATTCTGGACCGCATCGTGGAGGCGCGCCGCGCCTCGATGGACAAGCGCCGCCGCCTCCATCCCCTGCCCGTGCTGCGCATGGCCGTCCAGCAGGCCTCGCCGCCTCGGGATTTTGCGGCTGCGCTACGCCGGCCCGGCCTGAACGTCGTCGCCGAGTTGAAAAAGGCCTCGCCCTCCCGCGGCGTGCTTCGCTCCGATTTCGACGCCAAAACGCTGGGCATTTTGCTGGCCGACGCCGGCGCAGCCGCGCTCTCCGTGCTTACCGAAGAGGAGTTTTTCCAGGGCTCGCTCACGAATCTGCGTCTCACCCGCGCGGCCGTCTCCGTGCCCGTGCTGCGAAAGGACTTTATTTTCGACCCCTGGCAGGTTTGGGAAGCGCGTTCCGTGAACGCGGATTCGTTTCTGCTGATCGCCGCCATCCTCTCTGGCCCGCAACTCGCCGAATTGCTGGCCGCGGGCCGCGAACTCGGAATGGAGCCGCTGGTCGAGGTGCATTCGCCCGAGGAATTGCAGCGGGCCCTCTCTGCCGGTGCACGCATCATCGGCGTAAACAATCGCGACTTGCGCACCTTTGACGTGCGCCTGGAAACCTCGCTCGAACTGATCCGCCAGATCCCCCGCGAATGTGTCGCGGTCAGCGAGTCGGGCCTGCGCTCCGCGCCTGACCTCGCCCGCCTGCGCGAGGCCGGCTTCCACGCCTTCCTCATCGGCGAGAGCCTGATGCAGGCGCCGGATCCCGCCGCAGCCCTCCGCACGCTCCTCGGCCCCACCCAGCCGAGCGCGCACGGTGAAGCGGCGCGCCCCGGGACGGACTGATCCCATGTTCCGCGTCAAAATCTGCGGAATCACGAACTGGCAAGATGCGCGGCACGCCATCGAAGCTGGCTGCGACGCCCTGGGTTTCAACTTCTACCCGCGCAGCCCGCGCTACATTACTCCGCAGGCAGCGGCAACCATCCGAGGCCGGATGCCGAAGGAGATCGCCGCCGTCGGCGTCTTCGTCAATACGGCGCCGGAGGCAGTCGTGGAGTTGGCCGGCGCTCTCCATCTCGATTTCGCCCAATTGCACGGAGATGAACTGCCGGCAGCGGCCCGCGCGGTGGGGCGCGCCACTCCCGTGATCAAAGCGTTTCGCGTGGGGCCGCGCTTCCGCACCGCCCGCGTCGCGCGCTATCCGGCTGCGGCCTTCTTGCTCGACGGCGCTCCCTCGAATGGCGGCCCGCGCGGCGGAACGGGAATCAGCTTCGATTGGAGCTTGGCGCGCCGCGCCGCAAATTACGGCCCCATCGTGCTCGCCGGCGGGCTGACTCCGGAAAACGTCGCGCAGGCCATCCGCACCGCTCGTCCCGCGGCCGTGGATGTTGCCAGCGGCGTCGAGAGCGCGCCCGGCCGCAAGGATCCGCGCAAACTCCGCGCCTTTCTCGATGCCGTGGATTCCGCGCGCCAGGATTTCGCATGAGCGCCGCCCCCCAGCCCAACGCTGCGGCCGAGTGGCCCGACGCGAACGGCCGCTTCGGCCCCTATGGCGGTCGCTACGTTCCGGAAACGCTCGTCGAGCCGATTGAAGAACTCGAGCGCGCCTACCACGAAGCCCGTTCGGACGCGGCTTTCGAGGGCCAACTCCAGCATCTCCTCCGCACGTTTGCCGGCCGGCCCACGCCGCTCGACTATGCCGCCCGCCTCACCCAGCACCTCGGCGGCCCGCGCATTTACCTGAAGCGCGAGGACCTGCTTCACACCGGCGCGCACAAAATCAATAACTGCATCGGCCAAGGGCTGCTGACCCTGCGAATGAAAAAGAGCCGCGTGATCGCGGAAACCGGCGCCGGGCAGCACGGCGTAGCGACCGCGGCCGTCTGTGCCCGGCTCGGCATCGAATGCCGCGTTTACATGGGCGCGGAGGACATGGTCCGGCAGCGGCTCAACGTCGGTCGCATGCAGATGCTGGGCGCTACCGTTACTCGCGTCGATTCCGGCAGCCGCACCTTGAAGGACGCCATCAACGAAGCCATGCGCGACTGGGTAACCAACGTCCGCACTACGCACTACCTGCTCGGCTCCGTCCTCGGTGCCCACCCCTACCCGCAAATGGTGCGCGACTTTCAGTCCGTCATCGGCCGCGAAGCGCGCGAGCAGATCCTGGCCGCCGAGCGCCGGCTTCCCGCTGCGCTGTTCGCCTGCGTGGGCGGCGGCTCGAACTCCATCGGTCTCTTCCACGCATTTCTCGGCGATGCCGCGGTGCGCCTCATCGGCGTCGAAGCCGGAGGCAGGGGAACGCACCTCGGCGAGCACGCCGCACGCCTGGCTGCCGCGGGGGGATACGCCGGCGCGCGTCCCGGCGTGCTCCAGGGCACCTACACCTGGGTGCTGCAGACTGAGGCAGGGCAGATCGCCACGACTCATTCCGTCTCTGCTGGCCTCGATTATCCTGCCGTGGGCCCCGAGCACGCCTGGCTCGCCGACCGGGGCCGCGCGGAATACACGGCCGCGAGCGACGCTGCTGCGATCGACGCGGCGCGCACGCTGGCGCGAATGGAAGGGATCCTTTGCGCGCTCGAGACCGCGCACGCCGTGGCCGAACTGATCCGCCGCGCGCCCGATATGCCGCGCGAATCCTGCGTTATCCTGAACGTCTCCGGCCGTGGCGACAAAGACATGGAAACTCTCTCCCGGTATCTCTAGGAGGCGGACGAATGGAAGATTCGCCGCTTTTTTTCGGCCGGTTCCTGAGGATCCTTGCGGGCCTGGCGCTGCTGGCGTGGCTGGTCATTTCCCCACCCTCCGGCCTTCCCTGGCGGGTGGTGCTGGGGTTTTTCGCATTGTCTCTCGTGGTTGGCGGAATCATGGCGTATCCCGGCTGTGAGATTTGGGCGCTTCCGAATCTCCTGCTCCGCCGGCGCATGCATTGCTTTTGACCGGTATTCTCGCCCGTGGATCGGGCGGAGAGGGCTTTGCGAGAAAGGAAGACCTAGGTGCATGCGGCTGAAACCATAGGGCGAACACGAATCACGCGGCGCTTTGAAGAACTCTCGCGGGCGGGTGACCTGGGCCTGGTCGCCTACATCACCGCGGGCGATCCCTCGCTCGAAGCCACGCGCCGCATCGTTCTGGCGGCTGCGGACGCCGGCGCCGACGTGGTCGAGCTGGGCGTCCCCTTCAGCGATCCCCTGGCCGACGGTCCTGTGATCCAGCGCGGCAGCGAACGCGCGCTCGCGGCAGGGACGACGCTCGGCGGCGTCCTCGATCTCGTGCGCGACATCCGCCGCGAGAGCCAGGTGCCACTCGTCGTGTTCAGTTACTTCAACCCGGTGCTGCAAATGGGCCTCGAAAGTTTTGCCGAGCGCGCCCAGGCCGCAGGCGCGGACGGCGTCTTGATCACCGACCTCACTCCCGAGGATTCCACGGACTACCGCAGCGCACTCCACACGCGCGGCTTGGACACGATTTTTCTAGCCGCTCCTACCACCGGCGACGCCCGGATGCGGCGCATCGCGGAAGCCTCGAGCGGGTTCCTGTACATCATTTCGCGCACCGGCGTGACTGGCGAACGCGATGCCCTGGCGGACGAGTTGCCGGCGCTACTGCGGCGCGCGCGCCAGGCCACGCCGCTGCCGCTTGCCGTTGGTTTCGGGATATCCCTTCCGGGTCACGTGTCGCTGCTCGGAGGGCTGGCCGATGCCGCGGTAGTGGGTTCGGCGCTGGTTGCGGAGGTGGAACGCGCTGGCTCGGCGGACCAAGCAGCGGCTAACGTGGCTGCACGCGTGCGCCTGCTCAAACAGGCCGGCCTCCGCGGCATGAGCCACCGCGAGGCATCGGCCAGGCAGCCCGGCACCGCGCCATGAGTGCGCGCGCTCCCCTTGATGCGCGACCCGCAGTCACGCGCGACGCGCCGTATGCAAACCTTGCCGTTCTCGGCACGGGCCTGATCGGAGGCTCCTTCGCCCTCGCGGTGCGCGGGATCATGCCGCAGCTTTCGGTAGCGGGATGGGACCGCCCTGAAGTGCTGCAGCGCGCCGTTGAGCGCGGCGCGATCACGCGGTCTGCGGCCAGCCTTGAGGACGCGGTCACCTCCGCGGATCTGGTTTATGTCGCCCTACCCATCGGCGCGACCCTCGATCTGCTGGCGGATATCGCGCGCCACGCTCGTCCCGGCGCGCTGGTCACCGACGCGGCGAGCACAAAGGCCGCCATCTGCCGCGTCGCGGCACGCGAGTTCCGCGGCGAGGCGCATTTTCTCGGCGGGCACCCGCTCGCGGGCAGGGAAGTGAGCGGCGTCGAGCAGGCCGACGCGGCTCTTTTTCGCGGCGCAAAGTACGCGCTGGTGGGCGAGGCGGGAACCCCAGCGAGCGTCAGGTTCGAAGCGTTGCTCCGCGCCATCGGCGCCGAGCCCGTGTGGCTCGACGCGGAGACGCACGACTGGGCCGCCGCCATTGTCTCCCATCTTCCGCAACTCGCCTCCGTTGCTCTCGCCGGCGTCGTAAACGACGAAACCGATGAATCCGGACTGCCCCTCTCCTTGGCCGGAACCGGCCTGCGCGACGCGCTGCGGCTGGCCGGCAGCCCCTATGCGGTCTGGCGAGACGTTTGTCTCACGAATCGCGATAACCTGGCTCGCTCGTTGGAGCGGCTTATCCAGGCGCTCGAGCACGTGCGCGGCACCCTGGTGAGCCGCGACCTCCAGCCGCAATTCGACGCTGCGAACCAGGTGTACAAATCTCTCCGCGAAATGGATTAAACTCCTTGCTGCTTCTGGAGGAGTACTCGAATGGATAAACGCGTTCCCAGCGCCGACGCGGCCATCGCTTCGCTCCGCGACGGCGCCACCATCCTGATGGGCGGCTTCGGTTTGTGCGGCATCCCGGAAAACCTCATCGCCGCGGTGCGGCGCAAGGGCGTGAAGGGCCTTACCGTGGTATCCAACAACGCCGGCGTGGACAATTACGGCGCCGGACTCCTGCTCGAGACGCGCCAAGTGAAAAAGATGATCTCCACCTACGTGGGCGAAAACAAACTGTTCGAGCAGTTGGTGCTTTCCGGGCAGCTCGAGGTGGAGTTGAATCCCCAGGGTACTTTTGCGGAGCGCATCCGCGCGGGCGGCGCGGGCATCCCCGCTTTTTTCACGCCTACGGGCTACGGAACCATGGTGGCCGAAGGAAAGGAAGTGCGCGAGTTCCAGGGCCGCTCCTATGTGCTCGAGAGCGCGTTGCGCGGTGATTTTGCCTTTATCAAGGCGTGGAAGGGCGACCGCTGGGGCAACCTCGTGTATCGAAAAACCACGCGCAACTTCAATCCGGTCATGGCCACTGCCGCCGACTACGTGATCGCCGAGGTCGAGGAGCTGGTCGAAACCGGCCAGCTCGATCCCGACCAGGTGCATACGCCCGGAATTTTTGTGGACGCGATTTTCCAGGGAAAGTTTGAGAAGCGCATCGAACGCAGGACTGTACGAAAAAAGGGCTGAACGCGAGGGGTGGGATCGCCCTCCCACTGGAAGGGCAGGGCTTTAGCCCTGCCGTGAGCATGGCCACTCGGGGCGGCTTTCGCCGCTCAGGCCAGCAGTCGGAAGCGAGGAGGAAAGCAGAATGGATTCCCGGGAACGCATCGCGCGGCGCATCGCGGCGGAACTCCGTGACGGTTTTTACGTGAATCTGGGCATCGGCCTGCCCACCCTGGTGGCCAACTACACCCCGCCGGGCATGGACGTGGTGCTGCAATCCGAAAACGGCCTGCTCGGCGTTGGCCCCTATCCCGAGGAAGGCGCTGAGGACGCCGACCTGATCAACGCGGGAAAAGAGACGGTCACGGAAATCCCCGGGAGCAGCTATTTTTCGAGCGCCGATTCGTTCGGGATGATCCGCGGGGGCCACGTGGACCTCACCGTGCTCGGGGCGCTCCAGGTGGACGAGCAGGGCAATCTGGCCAATTGGGCCATTCCTGGAAAAATGCTGAAAGGGATGGGAGGCGCGATGGATCTGGTGGCTGGCGCGCGCCGCGTCATCATCGCCATGGAGCACACCACCAAGGAGGGCCAGCCGAAAATTGTGAAGAAGTGCACGCTCCCGCTTACCGGCGTGGCCGTTGTGAATTTGATCGTCACGGAACTCGGCGTCATCGAAGTGACGCCCGCGGGCCTCGTATTGCTCGAAACCGCTCCCGGCGTTTCCGCCGCGCAGGTGCAGCAGGCCACGGAGCCCCGGCTGCAGATTTCTCCCCACCTGAAAACCATGGCGGGATGACCGGCCGCCCCGTTCCCTGTTGCCCCGCGTGACGCTCCCCCCGGTTCGCGCTACACTCTGGCGGGCAGGGGCGCCGCCGCAATGGAACCTCACTCCATCGTTGTCGTGAGCCTTCACACCCCGAAGGAAAAGGTGTGGGGGGAATTGATCGGGATTTCGCCCGCTGGCGCAACCCTGCGTGGCGTCAGCCTGGAATCTTTCGACGAATTCGTCCGCCAGGCGCGCGACCCCGAGGGCGAGTCCACCGGCCTGCCCACCCTTTTCTTTCCGATGCTGCGCATCGAGCGGATCGCCCTCGACGAACGCCACGGCTCGGTCTGGTCCATGGCGGACTTGTTCGAGCAGAAGGTCGGTTGCTCTCTCCCGGCCTATCTGGCGCGATTCGGCTAAAGCGCCCGAGCGAAGATGCGCCCGCCCTTCTGGACTGTACCGAATCAGATCACCTTCCTGCGGTTCGTATTGCTGCCGGTCTTCCTCATCTGTTTGTTTTACGAGCGCTACTCCTGGGCGCTTTTTCTGCTGGTCACTGCCGGACTCACCGACGCCCTCGATGGCCTGCTCGCGCGCTGGCTGAACCAGAAGAGCGAACTGGGGACATTTCTGGATCCCGTGGCCGACAAATTCCTGCTCTCGAGCTCGTTCGTCGTGCTGGCGTTCAAAGGGGTGATTGAGTGGTGGCTGACCATTCTGGTGCTGGCGCGCGACGTTGTGATTTTGGCCATGGCCGCTGTCATCCTGCTCGTTGTCGGCCCTCGTACTTTCCCCCCCTCTCTCGTCGGTAAACTGACAACCGTCCTCCAGTTCCTGCTCGTCTTGGTGGCCGTTGCTGCTGCCGCATTCCGGTCCTCCCCGCTCCACCAGGCGCAGCGCGGGCTCGTTTATGCCGTCGCAGCAGTTACGGTGATTTCCGGTGTGAACTACAGCGTGACGATCGCGCGTCGTCTCAACGCGCCCGAGCGCCAGTAGCACAGGCCCTCCGCGGCGGGCCTGTGACTCCCGATCGGGAGTCGCATCTCGCTGCAGAGCCTCGGGTCGAAACAAGGGAGGTACTCGGGTTTCCCGGCGCACCGGAGCACGGGCAGGGAGCGCCAAGTTTACCATCCCGGCTTTCCCGTCTGGAACCGCCTGCGGGGTTATGCCATACTCGCCCGCGATGGTAAACATCTCTCGCATCCTCTGCCCGATTGACTTCTCCGCGACCTCTCGCCGGGCGCTTCAATACGCGGTTACCGTATCGCAGAAGTTCGGCGCCGAGTTGACCGTCCTTCACGTCTTGGAGCAGGTTCCGCTGGCCACCGCGTACGCTGGGCGCCCTGAGGTGGACGAAATCGCGCGGGCGGAAGAGACGGTGCGAAGCCAGCTTTCCGTCTGGATGGCCGCGGAGCGCGACACCCAGTTCAAACTGGAGCTGGGGCGCGGCCCCACTGAGGAGACCATCCTGAAAGCCTGCGAGACGGGAAGATACGATCTGTTGGTGATGGGCACGCACGGGCGGCGTCTGCTCGACCGTGCCCTGTTCGGCTCCGTCACGCACCGCGTCATCCGCAAAGCGCCCTGCCCGGTCCTGCTCGTCCGCCTCCTCGGCCCCTCACTGTATTAGTATCCCCGCCAAACCGCTTCCGAGCTGGCTCTTCGAGATCAGGAAAGGGTTTTGGAATAGTGCAGGATCATGGCTGCGAAGCTTCCGGCGACAGTGAGCAGAGCCACTAGGCCGAGCAGGTTGGCGCGGCGGCGCTCGATGGGATCGGCAGGTTCGCGATCGGCAAACACACGCCCGAAGAGGTATCCGGAAACGAGGCCTCCGAAGTGCGCCGCATTGTCTACTCCGCCTACGATGAATCCAAAAGCGAAAATGATAATCACCCAGCGGATCAGCGTGGACCGCAGCATCTGATATTGTGCGCCGCGCCGCTGCCCGCTGATCGCCAGGTGGAGTCCGATCAGCCCCATGATGGCGCCCGACGCGCCGATGCTGCCCCCAAGCCGGTGCAAAATGATGTCCCAGCCCGTGCTGGCCACGAACCCGAATATCCCGGTGGCCACGTAGAGGAACAGGTAGCGCGCCGAGCCGTACAGTTCTTCGAGCGACGGACCGACGTCCAGCAGCACCCAGGTGTTCATCCCGATATGCAGCAGGCTGCCATGAAGAAAGATGGGCATCACCAGGCGCCACCACTGGCCTCGCGCCAGCAGATCAAAGGTCTCGCGCGACCCCAGCCGGTACAGCACCTGGCCGCTGATGCCACCCATCATGGAAATTTGTTGTGTCGCCGAAAACGTGGCCGCAAGACAAACGAGATAGAGAAAACAGTTCACACCGGTAACAACCTTCGTCACCGGGTGCGGCTGCGGAACCAGCGCGGCCAGGCCGCGGCTCGCCGCGGCCAGCGAAAACGTCAAGCTGGTGCCGCAGGCGCTGCACCGGTTCTGTTCGGCGCCCACCAGTTGCCCGCAGGATGGGCATAACCGCGGTCGGCGCGGCCCCTGCTCGCCACGCAGGATCCCACTGAGTTGTGCGCGCCAGCGGTCCAGTTTCCATCGGAAATTTGGGGGCAACGCCATCCGGATTCCTTGCGGGAGGCCTCCCGCGTCCCTATAATAGCGGAGATTCCGATGTGGGCGGGTCAGGAAACCATGGAAAATCTCGAAGACGTTGTCCGCGCACTCGAAGAGGAAGCCCGGCGCGTGCGGGACCTGTTCGAATCCGAAGTGCTGCCGCAATCCCGGCGCGCCGCGGCGGAATTCCTCCGCAGCGCCTCCCAGCGTCTGTCCGAACTCGCCACGCAACTCGACGCGCTCGCCGCGCGCGACCGCCCCTCATCCCACTGACCCCGCGTGACCCATCCTGGCCGACGCGACGAGAGAAGAGCCAAGGCTGAAGCTTGGGCCGCTCGGTGCTCCCTAGGCCGATGCATCGCCTTCCGCCCGGCGGTATGGGCGCTGGCCGCCCTGGTGTTGGCCTCGCCGGCATGCGCGCCGCATCGCGCGGCGGCGCCCGCGCCGCTCCCCTCCGGCGGGCCAACACCGGCAGGCGCGCCTCCGGGACGTCCGCCGAGCCGCGCTCCCGGTCCCGTTCCTGTCCCCGTTCCCTCGAACTATGTGGAAGAGGGCATCGCGTCCTGGTACGGCGTGCCCTATCACGGCCGGCGCGCCGCCAACGGCGAAATCTACGACATGTACAAACTCACGGCGGCGCACCGCACGTTGCCGTTCGACACCGTGGTGCGGGTGAGCAACCGGAAAAACGGGAAGCAGGTGGACGTGCGGATCACGGACCGCGGTCCGTTTGTGGAAGGCCGCATCATTGATCTTTCCCTCGCCGCCGCCCGCGAACTGGACATGGTGGGCATGGGCATCGCGCCGGTCCGGCTCGTGCTCGTTTCCAGTCCCGGAAATCCAACGGCGGGATTTTTCACAGTACAGGTGGGCGCATTTCTCTCCCGGGAGAACGCGGAACGCCTGCGCCGGCAGATGGAAGAGCGCTATTCTTTCGCCGTGATTCAGGAGTACGATTCGCCCCAGGGACTCTTCTACCGGGTGCGTGTGGGAAAACTTACTTCAGAGGACGCGGCGAAGGCTCTCGGAGAGCAACTCCGCGAGAAGGAGCATGTGCAGCCCTTCGTCGTGCGCCTGGACGCGCCGCCGGCGAAGTAGCGGTACCCGCATCGGGATTCCCACAACGGAGGCCAGCGATGGAGGATTGCCTGTTCTGCAAGATCGGCGCCAAGAAAATTCCCGGGAAAATCGTCTATGAGGATGACCGTGTATTCGCCTTCGAGGACGTCAACCCGCAGGCGCCCACGCATATTCTCATCTCGCCCTGGAAGCATGTAGCGTCATTGACGGACGCCGTTGAGGAAGACGCCTCGATGCTGGGGCACATTCTGCTTGTGGCGGCAAAGATTGCGCGCGAGCGGCAGTTGCTCGAAGGCTACCGCATTCTCTTCAACAATGGCCGCGGGGCGGGGCAATCGGTCTTTCACATTCATCTTCATCTGCTCGGCGGACGAACTTTCCGCTGGCCCCCGGGGTAGCGCAGGCTTTTAGCCTGCGCTCTGTCCTCATCGCACAACCCGCAACCGAATCCGCCCGCCTCCAGTTTTCCCTCCGTGTGCGCGTGTAATTTGCTTTTCCTGGATCCAGAATCCGTCCTTCGACAGCGCACACGCCCGCCGCGCCTGCCCGCCGTGGCGGGGCTGGCCTGGGCGATTAGCATTCCATCCGTCCCGGGAGCGGCCGCCTATTCCCTCGCTGCCAGCAGCGTGTGGCCCGGATCAATCACAATGTGATCCGGCTTCACGGGCGAACTAAAGCGGAACGGCGTTTCCTCTCCAGACGTCACCACCCAGCCGAGCAGCACCGGCTTCCCCGGGCTTTTCGTGCGGTAGAGCGGCACGCGTGCCAAAAACGTCTCGGGCACATCCGCCTGTCGGAGCATCCCCTGGATCACGTAACCCTTCGCTCCCTGCGTCACTTTGAAGTCCGCGGAATACCGCGGGATTCCGGTGGCGTGCACCCATTGATCGAAAAACCAATCCATCGAATGCATGGCCTCGAGATCCATCTCCGGAGTCATGATCCGCGCAAGTTCCTGGCGCAGGTCCGCCTCCGGCAGGGTGTTAAACCGGTGCTCTTCCAGCAGCGAATGGAGCAGGCCCCGGAAGCGCACGTCGGGATCCTTCGCGCCCGGGTCCTGCAGCATCATGCGCAGCATGTGCACCACCCAGGTGCCCTTCGGATATACCACCCGGCGGTAGCCCTTCGGCGTGAGAGACGAATCGAGCCGCTGGCCGAGCGCCAGCGGTCCGATCTGGTCCACCGTTTGCGACCCGTCCGGCAGTTTTGCCTGCAGATCGCCGCGATACTCTTCCAGCGTCTGCGCCAGAATGTGGTCGGAAGGCTGGCGCGCGTCGAGGTAGAGCAAGGCGATGTAATTGGCCAGCCCTTCGACGATCCATTCATCGCGATAGCTGGAAAATTGCGCCAGGTTTCCCCACCACTGATGGGCCAGTTCGTGGAAGGGCATCAGGTCGGAGAATGAGAAGCGGGCTCGCGGCTCGACTCCGGCCCTCTGCTGCGCCTCTTTCGGCACAAAGGTCAGGGTGGATAGGTAGATCAGGCCCGGCCAGCTCTGCCCCATGGCCGCGGGCAGCGGCGAGACTTCCAGCCGTGCGAAGGGGAAGGCCCCATTCCACTGTTCCATACTGCTCAGCGCGTCGCCGATGTCCGTGGCCAGATGGCCGATGACCGCGGCCGGCTGCGGCGGCGATATCGACGCGTTCAGGCTAGCTGCCTGCCAGGCTTCTTCGGTGCGCCGCCAGCCGAGCGGGCCATAGGGAGCGACTATTCCAGGTCGCGACCGAAATAGGCCGTAAAGCGCGTCCTCCAGCTGCTGGTTCGCATTGACCGTCACATGCACCGGCCCCGCGTCCACACTCGCCTGCGTGTAGTTGCCGAGATTGAAGCCCGCGATCGAGAGAGGCGCGTCGGAGATCCAGTGGCCCACGCGCCACTCGCCCTCCTCGTGTTCCTCCGTCTTTTTGCCCGTCGCCACCAGGTCCAGCTTCTTCGGCCAGCGGAAGGTCAGATCAAACGAGCAGAAGTCCGCGGAGTCGTTCGGCCGGGGATACCAGGCGCCGCGCTCTCCCACGTAGAAAACCTGGTTCCCCGCGGCGCTGATCACGCTCCCGCCGTATTCCACGTCCCATTGCATCTCCTGGCCCGCTCGCGTCGCCTCGGGTAGCACGACGAAGAACACATCGTTGCCTCTGCGGAGGATTTCCTGTTCGCTCAGGTCCTCGTTCTGGAAAAAATCGAGCTGGCGCCCTGTAGTGTCCGTCACGCTCAGCACGTGCAACTCGCGCGACAGGATGAGCGGCACAATGTGTTCTCCGTCGCGCACGGCGCGCAGCACGATCCGAGCGCGACCGCGCAGCGCCAGGTCATCCTGCACCGTCGTGTCGATGGAATAGCGTACGGGCGCGGCGATCTCGGGTTGCCCCGGGCCTTCCGAGCGGGGAAACATGGCCCACAGGTCGTAGTAGCGCCCTCCCTCCCGATATTTCACCTGTCCCATCAGCACCTGTTCCCAACGGCGGTCGTCCACGGAAACTTCAAAGACTCCGTGCTGGCTGCCCGACAGCGCCAACTGGAAGAACGGCAGCGGATTGGAGGAATCGAGATCGCGCAGGGTGCGCAGGGAACTTGAAGGATTGAGCGTGCCGACCACCGGGTTCCAATCGGAGAGAAGCTCCGGGTCGTCCACGGGCCGGGCAGCGGACGAGCGCAGGAACGCCTCGATTTCCCCGGCCGTCCCGTCGGTGAATCGCAGGTAGACCTTGGATACGGGCGTGTCCACCAGCGGGGCGCCCAGGAATCTGGAAATGGACCGCTTTTCCGCCGGATCCCGCGGCGTGGCCAGCACCCGGGCGCTGCCGGAAAACACGGCGCCGAGCACGCGGCCGTGGAATGGTTCGAGCAGCCCGAGCGTGCCGTCTTCGAACACCAGCCGCACCGCATCCCGGCGCAGCGCAAACTGCCGCACGTGATAGATGCGCGTGCGATCCACGCGCAGCGCGTTCAGTTCGTCATAGAGCTTCCGCTCCGGCGATCCGGAAGGGTGCGATGCCTGCGCTACGGCGGCGGCGAGGCACACGCCCAGGCCCATCCGCAGTATCGCTCGCATTCTTTTCACTGTAGCAATTGGAACATGGCCGAACAAGCGGACGTGCGCCCCCCGAAGCGCTTCTGCTAGAGTTCTACTATGCACCGGAGGTTCGAGCGAGTTGCCTGCGTCCTGGCCGCGCTTGCGGCGATGGCGCTCGTCGCCGGGGCGGACACTATCGTTCTGAAAAGCGGCCGGCGCCTCCGCGCCACAAACGTGGTCGAAGACGGGGACCACTTCACCTTCGAAACTTCGGCCGGCCGCCTCAGTCTCCCCCGCTCCAGCGTGGACCACGTCGAACGCGGAGCCTCGACGGACATGGGTACCGGCGGGACGGACGGAACAGCCGATGCCTCCAGTGCCATCTCCTCCTCTTCGCCTCCTCCGCCTCTCGCCGCTACTTCCGACTACGAGGCGATTGCCAAGGCTGTGCTCGCCGGCGGCTCCATTGATCGCAACTACCTCGCGGAATTGGAGAATCGGGCGCAGACCGGAGGGAAGGCGGCGGCGGATCGCGTGGCCATCGCGCACCACGTCGCGGCGCAGTTCGAGCTCGCACGCGGCGACATCAAAGCCGCGACCTCCCATTATCGCCGCGGGCTCACCTACGCGCCGGACAACATGGGCGTGCTGCTGAATCTTTCCTACCTGCTGCTCCGGCAGAGCGAGTATGCGGAGGCGCTCGACTGCCTGGAGCGCGCCCGGCGCGTGGATCCGCAATCGCCCGATGTGGGGAAATTCATGGGCTGGGCCTACTCCGGGCAGAACAAACTCGATCTGGCCATCGAGGAATGGAAGAAGTCGCTGGCCCTCCGCGCGGATCCGGAAGTAGAGAAGGCGCTGGCCAAGGCGCAGCGCGACCAGCAGGAGGAAACCGGCTACCGCGAGGGCCAGAGCGCCCACTTTCAAATCCGCTATAGCGGTGCCGCCGCGCCGCAGTCCCTCGTGCGCGACGTCCTGCGCACCCTGGAGGAGCACTTCTCCACCATCGAATCGGTGTTGAACTATACGCCGCCCGAGTCCATCGGCGTGGTCCTGTACACCGACCAGGCGTTTATGGACATTACGCGCGCGCCCTCCTGGGCCGGTGCGCTGAACGATGGCCGCATCCGCGTCCCCGTCCAGGGCCTGCGCGGCATGAGCGCGGAACTGAGCCGCACTCTGAAACACGAGTTGACGCACAGCTTCATTACGCAGAAGACCCGCGCCCGCTGCCCCGTGTGGCTCCAAGAGGGCGTGGCGCAGTGGATGGAGGGCGCCAGCGCCGGCGATTCGGCCTCCGCGTTCGTCAGTTCGTTCGACCGCACCCACCAGACCTTTTCTCTGGGCGCTCTGGAAACTCCGTGGATCAACCTGCCGGGCGACGACGCCCGCGTGGCCTACGCCTGGGCGCTGTCCGTCGTCGAGTTCATCGTCAAGCAGGGTGGGCCGGAAGACATCACCCGCATGCTCGATCAAATCGCCGCGGGCACCGGCACCCAGACCGCCGCGAAAAATATTTTGCACATGGATTATCCGGAGCTGGAAGAAGAGACGGTGAAGTACCTGCGCGCCACCTACGTCCACTGAGGTTCGCCGTGCGCTCGACGCGGGAATCGGGCTCGACCCCTCCGAGCTTTTTACGTTTGGAACATTGTCCCGCCCTCCCGCGTACCAACCCCTGAGCCTGTCCCGTGAGCATTCCGGACTCGAACGAAGTCGGACCCCCTAGGAGGCCGAGCCAATGAATTCGTTCAGCAATCAGTTGCGGCAAGCTCTGCGGAGACTGGGGCGAGCGCCGATGTTCACCCTGATCACTCTCGTCACGCTGGCGGCTAGCGTGGGGGCGAACACGGTGGTCTTCAGCGTCGTCGAAGGCGTGCTGCTGAAACCTCTCCCGTACGCCCACGCCGATCAGTTGGTGGGCGTTTGGCACACCGCTCCGGGCATCGGCCTCAAAGAGCTGGACATGTCGCCGTCCCATTATTTCATCTACCTTGAGCAGGGTCGCACGTTCCAGGACATCGGCATGTATAGAGGTAATTCGGACAGCGTGACCGGGGTCGGCGAACCGGAGCAGGTGCGCGCGTTGGAAGTGACGGACGGAATCCTTCCGATCCTCGGGGTCCAGCCCATGCTGGGGCGGATATTCAGCAGGGAGGACGATTTGCCCGCCGCTCCGGAAACCGTGATTCTCACCTATGGATATTGGCGCCGGAAGTTCGGAGGCGACGCTTCCGCAATTGGCAAAACGCTGGTCGTCGACGGCCGAGTCCGGCAAATCATCGGCGTGTTTCCGCAGAGTTTTCATTTTCTTGACTGGGAAGATCCTGCGTTGATCACGCCTTTCCGGCTGGACCGCAACAAGACGCACCTGGGCAACTTCAGTTACCAGGGCCTCGCCCGGCTCAAACCCGGAGCGACTCTCGATCAGGCCAATGCCGATGTTGCGCGCATGCTGCCCATCGTCTGGTCCAGTTTTCCCGCGCCCGAGGGCTTCAGCGTGAAACTTTTTGAGGATGCGCACGTCGGGCCGCTCGTCCGCCCGCTGAAGCAGGATGTCGTGGGCAATGTGGGCAACGTCTTATGGGTCCTGATGGGCTCCATCGGCATGGTCCTGCTGATTGCCTGCGCCAATGTCGCCAATCTGGTGCTCGTCCGCGTGGAAGGCCGCCGGCAGGAGATTGCCCTGCGCGCGGCCCTGGGCGCCAGTTGGGGCCGGATCGCCGGGGAATTGCTCCTGGAGAGCTTGATTCTCGGCCTGCTGGGCAGCGTGCTCGGCTTGGGCTTGGCGTACGGAGGCTTGCGCGCGCTCGTGGCCATCGCGCCCACGGGACTTCCGCGCATCCAGGAAATCGGCATCAATGGGCCGGTGTTGCTGTTTACTCTGCTGGTGGCGCTCGTGGCCAGTCTGTTCTTCGGTTCCATTCCCATCTTCAAGTATGCGGGCCTGCGGCCCACCACCGGCATCCGCGAAGGTGGGCGCGGGCTCAGCCAGAGCCGTGAGCAGCATCGCGCGCGAAGTGTGCTCGTGGTGGTGCAGGTGGCCCTGGCGCTGGTGCTCCTCATCTGCTCCGGACTCATGCTGCGAACCTTCCGGGCTCTCACCAAGGTGAATCCCGGCTTCGCCGACCCCGCCACGCTCCAGACCTTTCAGATCTCGATTCCCACGGCGCAGGTGAAGGATGACGAGCAGGCCATCCGGATGGAAGAAGCGGTGCGCGACAAAATCGGAAGCGTTCCGGGCGTCTCCTCGGTGGGCATTCTCAGCACAATTCCCATGACCAACCAGGGATGGACGGATCCCGTCTTCTTAGCCGACCGCACGTACACCGAGGGCCAGCTTCCTCCCCTCCGCCGGTTCAAATTCATGTCGCCCGGTTTGCTTGCCACGCTCGGCACTCCGCTAGTCGTCGGCCGCGATCTCACTTGGGAAGACACGTACAAGAAGATTCCTGTCGCGCTCATCTCGGAAAACTTTGCCCGTGAGAACTGGCGCGACCCTGCCGATGCCCTGGGCAAGAGAATCCGGGTCAGCTCCAAGGACGACTGGCGGGAAATCGTCGGTGTCGTGGGAGACGTTCATGACGACGGCGTGGATAAGAAAGCGTCCACTTGCGTGTACTGGCCCCTGATGCTGGTCCGGTTCGAAAGTGATGAAACCACGGTGATCCGCGACGTGGCCTTCCTCGTCCGCAGCCCCCGCGCCGGCTCGGAAGCCCTTCTCAAGGAGCTCCGGGAAGCGGTCTGGTCGGTGAATGCCAATCTCCCGCTCGCCAACGTCCACACTCTGGACTATTTCTACCGCCGGTCCATGGCGCGCACTTCGTTCACGTTGATCATGCTCGGCGTCGCGGGCAGCATGGCCCTGCTGCTCGGGGTCGTGGGCATCTACGGCGTCATCGCCTATTCCGTCTCCCAGCGGACCCGGGAGATCGGCATCCGCATGGCGCTGGGGGCGCAGCAGCAGGCGCTTATTCGCATGTTCGTGCGCCATGGATTGGTACTTACAGGTGCCGGCGTGGTCTGCGGCCTCGGCGCTGCCATCGCTTTGATGCGGCTCATGTCGTCGTTGCTCTTCAGCGTGAGCCCTGCGGATCCCGTCACCTATGCCGCCGTATCTCTCGGAATGCTGGCCACGGCCTGGCTGGCGTGCTATCTGCCTTCGCGCCGCGCCGCGGCCATGGATCCCGTCGAGGCGCTCCGCGCCGAATAGACAATCTGTCGCGCCGTCGGCGACGCAGACAGCCAGGACTTCGCCGGACTAGCCTCGCCCGGTGTATCCTGCTGCTCCTTGCGTCGCTCCATGCCTCGAAGGAACATCCTCGCTCTTCTCGAAGGCGGAGATCGGCGGACGATTGGCCGCTCCGACCAGGTCGCCGCTGTGGTGTCCAGAAATCCCGGTCTGTTTCCAGATCTAATCGCAGGTCTTTGGTCCGAGGACCCGCTGGTCCGCATGCGCGCCGCCGATGCGGCTGAAAAGGTCACGCGGAGCAAACACCAATTGCTCCAGCCCTTCAAAAAGGAGCTGCTGGGTTTAATGGTTGAGGCCACGGAACAGGAGTTGCGCTGGCATCTGGCCGCCATCGTCCCGCGGCTCGTCCTGAGCGCCGCGCAAAGGCAACAGGCGATATCTGCGCTGACTCGCTACCTCGAAGACCGCAGTTCCATTGTCCGGACCTTTGCTCTTCAGGCGCTGGCGGACTTGGCGCAGGATGACCCCAGCCTTCGGCCCAGAGTGCTCGGGCTCCTGCACGAATCCGTTCGAAATGGAACACCGGCGATGAAGGCCCGCAGCCGCAAATTGCTGCTGCATCTGAAACCGGATTAATTATTTTCGCCGAGCGAGGCGGCGGATCGATATGTGGGGAACTTCCGAATGGCCTTTCGCTGAACAAGAAGGGTGGGCTGAGACTTGAAGGCTCAACCGTTCCGCATTTTCCCGCTAGTTTGGAACTGCTGTAAATCTGTGCAAATTGTCCTGGCAGGGCAAATCGCGATGGAGCCTCCCGGGTTGCCACAATTTGCAGCAGGATGGACATATAAAGCTATACGTATCAATCAGTTACGACCACGCGCCCGAGGCGCTCGACGCCATTCGAGCCAGGTCAGAGCCGCTCGCGTCACGACCGCAAAGCTCTTTTCCACACAGTTTTCCACAACCAGGAAACCCACGTTTCTCGCGGCTTTTCTGCTCAAAGCCAGGCCCAGCCAGATGCCATCCAGCTCTGCCAACGATCCTAAGCGTGACGTGCTCCCAGCACGCGTGCGGGAAGGAAGATCAATCCTTTCACCAGAGCGAGCACGCCCTCTACGGCAATCCCTAGGATCCGGAAGGGCAACAGGATCAGCCAGACCAGGGGATAGAGCACCAGGGCCAGGATGGCCACGGGCCAGCAGATCACAAAGAGGATACACCACAGGAAGAATCCGGCCATATTCACCTCCGGCCGCACCAACCGCAACCCCATTCTGACATACGCACGGGGCGAGCAAAAGGTTCTCCAAGCGGTCTGCCGCCCCCGCGCCGGACGCAGCGCGCTTTCAGTTATGAATCCGGCTCACGTGCCTTCGCGGCGGCGCCGCAGCGAAGTCGGCTGTAATTGTCCGGCGAGAGATTGCGGCACCTCCGCGTCCACCCACATGTGCGAGTCGCGCACCTCGGAGGCGAATACATGACCGTGCTCGTGCAGAAGGGCAAGCGTCCGGCCATCCTCGATGGGCAGTTCGATCTGCATGCGCACCAAGCCTTCGCCGGGCAGCGTGGCGTCAATCCGGGCCAGCAACTCCTCCAGGCCCGTGCCGCAGCGCGCCGAGACGCGCACGCCCGCGCCATTGCCGAAGGAGGCCAACTCGTCTGCCGTGAGTTTGTCGCATTTGTTGAACACGTGGATGCGCGGCCGGTCCGAAAGTCCCAGCTCCGCCAGGATCTTCACCACCTCCGCGTCCTGCTCGGTGTGATGCGGGCTCGATACGTCGGTCACGTGAAGAATCAGAGCGGCCTCTTCCGCTTCCTCTAGCGTGGCGCGGAACGCGGCGATCAGCCCGGGCGGAAGGTCGCGGATGAATCCCACCGTGTCGGAGAGCAGCGCGCGACGCCCCGAGGGCAGCTCCACCGCGCGCACTGTGGGATCCAGTGTGGCAAACATGCGCGGCGAGGTGAGCACGTCCGCGCGCGTCAGCGCGTTGAACAGCGTGGATTTTCCCGCGTTCGTGTAGCCCACCAGCGCCGCGGAGGGCAGCGGCACGTCGCGGCGCGCGCTGCGTTGCACGCGGCGCCGGCTGCGCACGAGTTCAATTTCGTCCCGCACGTGCGCGATCCTCCCGCGGATGCGCCGGCGATCCGTCTCCAGTTTCTGCTCGCCCGGTCCGCGCGTCCCGATGCCGCCGCCCAGCCGCGAAAGTTCCACGCCGTGCCCGGCCAGCCGGGGGAGCATGTAGTTGAGCTGGGCCAGCTCCACCTGAAGCATGCCTTCGCGCGTGCGCGCGTGCCTCGCAAAAATGTCCAGAATGAGCTGGGTGCGGTCGAGCACGCGGCAATCCAGCGCTTTTTCGATATTGCGCTGCTGGCCGGGCGTCAGGTTGCGGTCGAAAATGACCACGGGAGCGCGATGCGTCTGCGCTTCGGCGCGAATCTCGTCCAGTTTGCCGCGCCCCACCAGCGTGGCGGGATCGAGCCCCTC
>Ga0187819_10000317_pt1 | contig 23532 bp, 21 predicted proteins | sample NC_wetland_sal_i_15_FD_132411 | JGI IMG/M metagenome (GOLD analysis project Ga0187819, IMG submission 132411) | Wetland sediment microbial communities from Neuse River Estuary, North Carolina, USA - SO4_4 | ecosystem: Environmental > Aquatic > Freshwater > Wetlands > Sediment | place: USA...
ATCCGGTCCTTTCGATTATTTCTGGCCAGCGGTACATCGAGGGCGGGGAGAAAAGCGATCTCGCGGAGCAGACATTTTATTTCAATCGCTCCCTGCGGCAACTGACGCCGGAATTCGAGTGCCCGGAGCTTTATTTTTTGAGCGACGGGAAGTACATCACCAACGACCACACGCCGCTTGCCTGGACGCAGGCGAATCAGGCGCTGGCGCTTCATTTCATGGAGAAGTCGGTTTCGATGAGACGGCGCGCGAAGGATTAATGCCCGCCTGCGCGGAGCGCTCCGCGGCTTGGCCCGGCTCACTTTGTTTCTGCTATCCGTGTTAATCATGAGTCGCCGGTCGTGAAGTCGCGTGCAGCTGCGTGGGAACGCCGTGTGGGATAATTCAATAATGGATTACTCTCGAACTGGCTCGGTTGACATCCGGGATGTTCGTGAGGATTTCGGGAACAAGAGTGCCGCACCTACGGCGCTCGGGATAATCGTGGATTGGAACCCAGCCCGCCGGAAAACGGCGGGCTGGGCTAACTTGTGCCGCGCCTACGGCGCTTGTTGGGGAGCCAAGAAAGCCGGATGTCAACAGAGCCCTCGAACTTCAAACCTTGGAACCGCCGGATGAGCAAGCCAGAGATTCTTGTTCCCGAGATTAGCAAGGCGATAGGAGGGACTCTTCTATCGCTGGTACTCGGAATTGCCGGAGGCGGGTTGTGCGGGGCAGCGATTCTGGTCTTCGGTGCATTCATAGGCCGAAGCGGAGGGACGGGCACAGAGTACTTTGGTTATTGGAATGTGGAGAATGTTCCCTTAGGTTTTTTCTATGGGGGCTTGTTTGGAGCTTTTGTGGGCCCCCTTGCGTACGGGCTTGTGGTCCGAACCATAGGTTTTCAAAAAGCTCTTTTGCCCGCCTTTATGGGTACGATTGTCGGAGGATTCGGGGGAGCAGTCGCGGGACCTTTCCCTGCGGTTGTGGCCGGGATTTTCGGATTCTTCTTTGCGCTCTTCTGGTCGAAAGGGAAACTCTCCCGTAGTGGAGCTCCTGACAGTGACCGAGGCATTTTTTTCTGACTGTGTATTTTACTGGACCGCTGGTCGGTCTACCGGAAGGCGATTCTCTACCCCTCGCCGGACAGGTCGACGGGAAATGCAATCGCGGGCGTGGTCGTTGACCATGCCGGTGGCTTGCATGAAGGCGTAGCAGATGGTGGAGCCGACGAAGCGGAAGCCGCGGAGTTTGAGGGCTTTGCTCATGGCGTCGGATTCGGGGGTGCGGGCGGGGAGGCGGCGGGATGAGCGGCGATTGTTTTGGAGGGGGTGGCCGCCGATGAATTGCCAGATGTAGCGGTCGAAAGTGCCGAATTCTTTTTGCGTGGCGAGGAAGGCTTGCGCGTTTGAGATGGTGGCGGCGATTTTGAGGCGATTGCGGACGATGCCGGCGTTGGCGAGGAGCTGGCGGACTTTTCGTTTGTCGTAGCGGGCGATTTTTTGGGCGTCGAAGTGGTCGAAGGCTTGGCGGTAATTTTCGCGCTTGTTGAGGATGGTTTCCCAGCTTAGGCCGGCTTGGGCGCCTTCGAGGATGAGGAATTCGAAGAGGCGGCGGTCGTCGTGGATTGGAACGCCCCATTCGTTATCGTGGTAGGCGATCATGGCGGGGCTTTTGGCCCAGTGGCAGCGACGGGGGGCGTTATTCGCTTTTCGTTTCATTGGGGATCCTGCAAAGAAGGAAAAGAGCCAGCAAGATCCCGGTGGTGCGATGAGCCGGGACTTGCGATGGGATGACAACGAACTCTTGCTGTCTTGTTAATCTCTGCTCCGGCCGTACGCCCGACCTCAGGGGTTGAATCCCCGAATGCGAGGCACCATTCGGCACGGCTGAAGCCGTGCCCTGGCGAGATGCGCGCGCGGGATGACAAGTCCTCATGCCGAGTCTTGCGGTGCGCCCGGCTCGACGGCGGCGAGGCATCGGGGGCAGAGGCAATCGGCGTAGCGGGCGCGGAGCTGTGCGAGCGCGGCGGGGCTGAGGTGCACATCTTCGCACCAGCAGCCCGGACCGGGCGCGCCGCAGGAGAATTGCTGGCCACAGGCGGCGCACTTTTTTTGCGTTGGGGCACACGCGTTGCGTTGCGCTCCGAGCTCTTGTGCGGTCGCGCGGTCGCCCCTGGGATTCATGGGAAAGCGCCTAGGAAAGGTGGCGTTCGAGGACTTTTACGATCTGCTCTTTGGGCACGGCGCCAACGATCTGGTCGGCCACCTGCCCGCCCTTGAAAACAAGAAGGGTGGGGATGCCGCGGATATTGAATTTACCGGCGGCATTGATGTTCTCGTCCACGTTGAGCTTGACCACTTTGAGCTTGCCGGCATTCTCGCGCGCGATTTCTTCGACCGTGGGCGAGAGCATGTGGCACGGGCGGCACCAGTCGGCCCAGAAGTCCACCATGACGGGCTGCGTCTTGCTTGCCTCGATGACGTCCGCTTGAAAGTTCGCGTCGTTAACAGCTTGAATGTTATCTGCCATTTTTTTCCTTATGGCGCGGACCGGGGTATTTTCCGGAAACTCGCGCTAACGTTTAGATGTTCCAGCAGCCCGGGGGATTCTAGTCCTCTTAGCGGCTTCATACAATGTGACATAGGCGGCCGCGGAAGTCTTCCAGGAGAAATCTTTGGCCATGCCGTTGGTCTGGATGGTGCGCCAAGACTTGGGGTCGCGGAAGGCCTTGAGGGCGGCGCGGATGCATTGCAGGAGGGCCTCGCCCGTGTACTCCTCGAACTTGAAACCGGTGCCCTGCATGGTTTTGGGGTCAAAATTCTGGATGGTGTCGTCGAGGCCGCCGGTCGAGCGCACGATGGGGACGGTGCCGTACCGCAGGCTATAGATTTGATTCAGGCCACATGGCTCGTAGCGCGAGGGCATTAGGAACATATCCGCGCCGGCTTCGATCTTGTGGGCCAGCGCGTTGTCAAAGCCAATCTTGACGCCCACGCGCGCTGGGAATTTCGCGGCGAGCTGCTTGCAGAGATTTTCATGTTCCGGCTGGCCGGTGCCGAGGGCGATGAGGGCGAGATTTTCCTTCATCAAATCAGCGGCGACTTCGGCGATCAGGTCGAAACCTTTCTGATCCGCGAAACGCGAGATGATGCCGACGAGCGGGCGGTCGAGATTTTCCATCGGCAATTTGAAAAGCTCGAGCAGATTTTTCTTGCAGGCTTTTTTTGCGTCGAGATTGTGGGCGGAGTAATTCTGGGTGACGAAGGTATCGGCTTCGGGGCTCCAGACGGAATAGTCCACGCCATTCAGGATGCCCACGAGGCGATCCGCGCGGGCGCGGATGACACCTTCGAGGCCGAGACCGTATTCCGGAGTTTGAATTTCCTTGGCGTAGCGGCGGCTGACGGTGGTGAGGTAATCGGCGAAAATCAGGCCGCCTTTGAGGAAATTCACTTTGCCGTAGTATTCGAGCGCGTCAACGGTAAAGAGAGTGTCGGGCAAGCCAATTTTGCGCATGGCTGTCTGCGGAAACAGGCCCTGGTAACCAAGATTGTGAATGGTGAAAACGACGGGGAGCGAGCGAGTGACTGGATCCGTGGCGTGCTGGGTGCGAAGCAGGACGGGCACGAGGGCCGATTGCCAGTCGTGGCAATGAATGACGTCGGGGAGCCAGACGCGCTTGGTGAACTCAATGGCGGCGCGGGAGAACTCGGCGAAGCGCTCGGCGTTGTCGGGATAATCGCCGGATTTGTCGCCATAAAGCTGCTCGCGGTCGAAATAGGCGGGATCGTCGACGAAGAAGTAGCGGACGCCTTCGACGGCCTGGCCTTCGGCGAGCGTGGGGAAGCGCGGCGCATCGCCGAGGGGGATGGTGACGCTGAAAATGATCACCGAGGTGATTTTATTGCCGCGGTAACGCGGGAGAAGGACGGCGACTTCGTGGCCCATTTCGACAAGAGCCCTGGGCAGGGCTTCGACCACGTCCGCCAAGCCGCCCGTTTTCGAGTAAGGCAATCCTTCCGAGGAAACGAATAAGATTTTCATGGGCCCTCAGAGTAAAGAAAAACGGTAACGGAACCGAGGAGCTTCGTCAAGCCGCCGGTGCGGGCGATTTCCATCTGAAGTTGCTACACTTCCCGTCGCGATGGCGCGACAACGGATGGGACAGCATTTTTTGGGCAGTGTCGAATGGCGGAGGCGGATTCTCGAGACGCTTCCGCGCGCGGCGGGAGAAACGTGGGTCGAAATCGGCGCGGGCCATGGCGAGATGACGCAGTTGCTTGCCAGAGATGGCCGCCGAGTGATTGCGATCGAGGCGGACGCCCAATTGGCCGAGGCGCTGCGGCGGAAGACGGAGGCGAGGCCGAATGAATGGCCGGGGGTTGAAATTGTCACCGGCGATGTACTCGCGCAGGATTTGGGGAAGATTGCGGGGGGGCGATTTCGGGTGTACGGAAATTTGCCGTACTACATCACTTCGCCGATACTGCATCAATTGTTCGGGTATGCGGAGCGGCTCGTCTCGATTCATATCGTGATTCAGTTGGAGGTTGCGGCGCGGATCGTGGCGCGTCCGGGACGCCGCGAGTATGGTTACCTATCGGCGGCGTGCCAATTTTACACCGTCCCGGAAACTGCGCTGCGGATTCCGCCGGGCGCGTTTCGGCCGCCACCGCGAGTGAAGTCCGCGCTCGTGGAAATGTCACTGCCGGGAGAGGGCGCGAAGCTTCGGGTTGCGAACGCGAAACGATTTCTCGATTTCGTGGGGGTGTGCTTTGGGCAGAAGCGCAAGACCCTGCGGAATAATCTGCGCGCGATTGCCTCAGACGAGCAGATTCACGAGACGCTCGAGGCTTGCGGGCTGAGGCAGGATGCTCGCGCGGAACAGCTTACACTCGAGCAATTCGCTGAGGTATTTGCGCGGCTTGCTTGATGGCGCTACGGCTCGATGACGGCTTGCAGGCGGTCGGGGAAATCGGTCATGACACCGTCAACTCCGGCGGCGATGACTGTGCGCATTTCTTCGGGCTGGTCCGCGGTCCATGTGGCGACGTGGAGGTCCGCGCGGTGAGCTTCCTCGACTAATTCGCGGGTCACCAGCGTCAGGCGGGGACAGAGTTGCCTCGCGCCGACATCGATGGAGAGCTTAACAGCGTCGGCTTTCGGCTCGTCGATCAGCAGGCCGGTCATGATAGCGGCATCGAGCTTTCGGACGCTCTCGATTGTTCCGGCATCAAACGAGATGACGATGGTGCGCGCCGCGTCCTGCTCTCTGCGGAGGGCGCCGACGAGCGCGTGATGCATTCCCCAGGCGGCGTCGTACTTGATTTCGAGGTAAAAGACCACGTCGTGCTTGCGGGAAAATTCGAGAATTTCCTCGAGGGTGGGAATGCGCTGGCCCATGTAGGCGCGGTCGTACCAAAGGCCAGCATCGAGGCGGCGCAGTTCGTGGAGCGTGAAATCGTGGACGTTGCCGCGGCCGTTGGTGGTGCGCTCGAGCGTGGGATCGTGGATGGCCACGAAGTGCGCGTCGCGCGTGAGATGCAGATCCGTCTCGATGAACGGGGCGCCCAGCTGGACGGCGCGTTCAAACGCGGCGAGGGTATTTTCGGGCGCGTGACCCGACGCGCCGCGATGGGCGATGACCCATGGCTTTCGCATGGCCGCCGCTATCCTAGCAGATTCAAGTGGGCGTTCGAGCGGCACCGCTGAGGAGCGTTGCGGGAACGCCAACTGTGCTTTCCGCCCAGGCCGCGGAGTTGTGGATCGATTCCAGGACACTTGGCGTGTGCCGAATGCGATGCCTTGGGAGGTGAAAAACCTTGCCGAATAAGGAAAAAGAGTTTGCTTGGCGAGGCAAATCTCCCGATGGAGGCTCTCAGTTTGGCGGCCGCCTGCCGTTCAGGGGCGTATGGCAGCCTCTATCTGTTTTCCTTTCTATGAGATAAGCGCTCGCTCAGCATTGAAACGCTGCCGGTATTTGGTAGCAGGATTGCCACCCATATGTCGCCCCTCAGAGGCTTTACTAGGGACGTGGCTGATTTCCGACTCCGCTCTGTGATATATACCACGGCGACGGAAATCCGCCAGCGAGGTTTCAGCACCCATGGCAAGCATGCACGGTCATACGGGCCAAGCCACGGCGCCGATCATGCCTATGAATTCCGCGCCCGCGAGATTCGATGCGGCGCGCGATTTGCCGAAGGGGTTCGTGGAATTCCTTCTTCCGCTGCACCGCGAATTCACTCCTCGACAGCGACAGCTCCTTGAAAAGCAGGCCGGAGCATTGGCTGCATCGCACCAGGGGCGTTTGCCGGATTATCTTCCAACGTCTGCCGCCACGCAGGAAAATTGGCAAGTCGCACTGCCTGAATGGTGCCAGGACCAGCGCAATCAGATGACCGGCCCGGGCGACGAAGAGGACATGGTCGTCAAGATGCTGAATTCCGGGGCGCCGGGAGTGATGCTCGACCTGGAGGACTCGCTGGCCAACAGTTGGCCGCACCTGATGCTCGGGGTGAAGAATATTCTTTCCGCGCTGCGTGGCGAATTGAGCTATTTCGATAAGAAGCGCGATCGCCAGGTCAGCATCCAGCCGAGCAAGACGGTGATCATCATCCGCCCGCGCGGATTGCATCTGCACCAGGCGGGCGTGCTTGGCAGTGAAATACTTTCCGCCTCGCTCTTTGATATTGCGCTGCTCGCGTTTCAAATCAATGCGGCGGAGATGAAGCACCCTCTCACCATTTACATTCCCAAGGCAGAAGCGGCGGAAGAGGCTCTGTGGTGGCGCGATTTGTTTCAGGCCATCTCGCGCGCCAAAGGCTGGGCCAAGGATTACATCAAGTGCATGGTGCTTGTGGAATCGCACCCGCTTGCCTACCAGATGGAAGAGTTCGCCTACAACCTGCGCGAGCACATCGTGGCGCTGGATCTGGGCCGATGGGATTACATGGCCAGCCTGATCCATTTTAACCTGCGCGACCCGCGCTGGGTGCTGCCGGACCGCAATACGATCCCGCACAACGTCCCTTTCTTCCAGAACCTGCGCAATCTCATCCCGGAGGTTTGCCACAAGCACGGATTCCTGGCCATCGGGGGAATGACGGCGCTTTTCCCCAGCCGGGAGAACGCCGAATTGAATGCGCGGGCGCTGGCGGTCCTCGCGGAGGATAAGAAGAACGAGGCTTTGTCGCTGATGGATGGCGCCTGGACGGGCCATCCGGACCAGAACGAGATCGCGGTGAAGCAGTTCCCTTTTCCGAACCAACTGAAGGCGCGGCCGGCGAATCCCGAGAAGCATCCGGACCTGCGACCGATTCCGGCGGGCGTTGGAAAACATACGCTGGCTGGCACGCGCGCGGCGGTGCGGACGGTGATCCGCTATCGGCACGGAGTGCTCAGCGGGCGCGGGGCGAGCCTGCTCGATGGCTACATGGAAGACCTTGCCACGGACCGGATTTATCGCCTGATGATTGCGCAGCGCATGCGCCATGGAGGTTCCATCCAGGTGCTGGACGAGAATGGAAAGGCGGTCGTGCACAATCCTGAATTGATTACGCGGCTGTTTGATGAAGAGCTGAAACGCATCATTGGCGAGTTGCCGGCCAAGGTTACGCCCGAGGAATTCCCCGGGCAGGTGGAGCTATTCACCCAGGCGAGAGTTCTGAGCGAGGATTTGATCGTGCGAGGCGAATTCAGCCCCGTATAGATTCGAGTTGCATTCATAGAACGAGGAGATTTTTGCATGGCAGTTCAGGGCAGCAGCGTAATTCAGGCGATGTTGAAACGGCTGGCGGAAGAGCGGTTGGCGGAAGAGATTCAGAGCAATCGAGTGAAGGCGGAGGGATCTGTCGAAGCAACGGCGCCGCCAAAATCGAAGGCGGCGAGGGTCTGAGGGCGTGAGTCGACGGCAGCGGCCCTAGCTTGGGAGGGGGACGTGGCGCTGTTCGTGATGGTGATTGTGGGGATCGTCGTCGCGTTGACGTGGGTAGACTGGCGCGACGCGAGGAAAGATTGGGTGTTGCCGGAGTGGGCCAAGGGTGTGGGGCTGGCGGGGCTGGTGGCTGCATCGCTCACGGCCGCCACATCGTTCGCTTCGTTCTGGATCCAGGAGCCGGCGGGGCAATGGGCGGAGGGCGTGGGCTCGCGGGTTTTCTGGCCGCAGCTCGGATTCCTGCTCTGCGCGATGGGCATTATCATCGCCACGCTGCGAAAGAAACGCGTGCGGCTGATGGTGCTGCTGACGTGTTTGCTGACCATTGCGTTCTGGCTGGGGATCACACTTTCGTCGTGAAATTCAGCCAGAAGCGTGCGCGGTGGTAAGGCGAAACCGCCTGTGTGCCGATGAGATGAATTGGTAGGACTGGGCCGTTCATAGGCTGTTAACCAGGCGCTTATTGCGGCGGATGTTTTTTCGTAGTAGTGTCGGCCCATGCCTAGGAGCAACGCACGCAGGTCTCCCCCGCGGCGGATAAAGAGTGTTAAAAGGAGAGGCAGGAAAATGGCATCCCCGGCGGAAGCGAAAATTCCCAATCAATCCGGCAAAGAAGGCGCGGAAGGCGCGAATGTAGACAAGATTCGCGACATATTATTCGGCTCGCAGATGCGAGATTACGAGAAGCGCTTCTCGCGTCTGGAGGACAACGTAACGAAGGCCGTCGAGAATCTGCGCGAAGACATGGCCAAGCGCTTCGATACGCTCAGCGGCTTCGTGCAGCAAGAGGTGGATTCGCTGAGCCAGCGGCTGAAGACCGAGAAGGCCGAGCGTTCGGATGGCATGAAGGATATTTCGCGCGAGCTCAAGGATGCGGCGAAGGCGCTGGAGAAGAAGATCGGCCAACTCGAGGAGTCGTTTGCCGACGGCCAAAGCGAACTGCGCGGCAAGATCCTGGAGCATTCGAAAGCAGTGATGAACGAGATCGACAAGCTGCGCCGAGAAACCGCGGCTGCGCTCGATTCCGAAGTGGAGACGCTGCGCAGCGAAAAGACGGATCGCGCCGCACTGGCCGATCTTTTCGCCGAGTTTTCGCTGCGGCTCAAGAACGATCTCGAGCTGCCGGAGAAATAACCGGCGAACCGGAGATTCGAAATCTCGGCGGGATGCGCCGAGAACCCGCCGGGACAAACCAAACCTTTTACAATGGCCGAGCAAGCCCAACGTCGCGCACCAGTTTCGCAAGCGCCTGAAAATCCTCCCGAAGACCAGCAGGCCCTCGAAGAGCTCCGCCATTTGATCGTCGCGCCCGAACAAGAAGGGCTGCAAGAGCTTCGCGACCGGCTGGACAGCGTGGAGCGCCGCGCGGAGGACGTAAGCACGGTCGTCGCCGAGGCCATCCAGATGCGCCGCGAGCAGGGCGACGATCGAGCGCTCGCCGAAGCGTTGGCCCCCACCATTCAGGAGACGCTACGCGAGTCGGTCCGCAGAGATCCCCACGTGCTTGCCGACGCGTTGTTCCCGGTGATGGGGCCGGCGATCCGGAAATCGATCAGCGAAGCATTGCGGTCGATGCTGGAATCGTTCAACGAGGCGCTGGAGCACAGCCTTTCGTGGCGGGGCATACAATGGCGAATCGAGGCGTATCGCACGGGCAAATCGTTCGCTGAAATCGTTTTGATGCACAGCCTGCTCTATCGCGTCGAGCAGGTATTTCTGATTCATCGCGAGACGGGACTGGTGCTCAATCACGTGGTTGCCCCGGCGGTGGCCACGCAGGACCCCGACATGGTGGCAGGCATGCTCTCCGCGATTCAGCAGTTCGTGCGCGATTCGTTCAATTCCGGACGCAATGAAGCGCTGGGGAGCTTGAACTTCGAAGAGCTCGAAGTGTGGATTGAGGAAAGCCCTGACGCGGTGATCGCGGCCGTGATTCGCGGCCATGCGCCTGCGGATTACCGGCTGGCGATGAAGGAGGCGCTCGAAAATATCCAGCAACATTACAGCTCCGCGCTCGCGAATTTTCAAGGCGATACCGGGCCATTTCGCGGCGCAGGAGACCGGCTAAATCATCTGCTCGAAGCTCGCTACAAGGAAAAGCAAGAGAGCAGGCGAAAGCCGCGTGCTGTGATTGCAGTCGCAGTCGCGGTTCTTGCCATCCTCGGCGGCTGGATCGCGTACTCTACCTACCTGCTGATTGAATGGTCGCGCTTCCTCCACGCGCTTCACGAGCAACCGGGCATCGTCGTGCTCGGCTATACCAAGGAGGGAGGGCGCTTTCATTTGCAGGCTTTAAGGGACCCGCTGGCGGCGGATCCTGCGAAGCTGCTTGCAGAAGCAAAGATCGATCGGGAGCGTGCCGTGTTGGAATTGACGCCGTTCTATTCCGTGGATGATTCCATCGTTTTGAGGCGCGCCACCGAACGGCTGCATCCTCCCGCCGGAGTGAAACTTTTCGAGAAAGACGGCGAGCTTCGCGCGGAAGGAATCGCGCCGCCGGCCTGGATTGCTGAATTTCGGGAACGGGCTCCGTGGATTGCGGGGGTGAATGCGGTTGACACCTCGCATCTGCAAAATGCCGATTTGGTTGAACTCAACCGGCTGAAGGGCGAAATTGAAGCGACGGTGCTGCTGTTTCCGCTGGGCCGCGCCGAACTCGAGACCGGACAGGAAGGCGCGCTGGCGCAGGCTCTGATAAATATCCAGGCGGTTTTTGTGGAAGCGCAAAGGCTCAATGGGACGGTTTCTCTCGATGTGATTGGGCATAGCGACAGCACCGGCGCGGAGGCAGCGAATCTTCCCCTCAGCCGGCAGCGTGCTGATGTAATTCTCGGTAATTTGCACCGCGCCGGGCTGAAGTCGGCTGCTTTGCAGGCACGCGGCGCGGGCACCGCCGAACCTTTGCGCCCCGAGGATTCCGAAGAGGGCCGCCGCTACAACCGCAGCGTCACTTTCAAAGTCGCTTTTTCTCCCGCCTCTCCGGTAAACTGAGCCGGCCAATCCGATGGTCCAGAAGAAAGTGTGCATGCTCGGTGCGTCCGCCGTGGGGAAGACGAGCCTCGTGCGCCGGTTTGTTGACCGCATGTTTTTTTCCGAGATTTACAAGACGACCGTTGGCGTAAGCGTGGACAAGAAACAAATCCAGGTGAACGGGAAGGATGTGACGCTCGTTCTCTGGGATATCCATGGCGACGACGTTTATGAAAAGGTTCGCGTCTCGACGTTTCGAGGCATGTCGGGCTATTTGCTGGTCGCCGATGGGACGCGCCGGCAAACACTCGAAGAAGCCCTGGCGCTGAGCAATCGCGTGACGGAAAGCATGGGCAAGATTCCCGCCGTGCTGGTGCTCAACAAATGCGATCTGGCCGAACAATGGGAAATCGAAGCGAGCCGCGAGACCGCACTGGCCACGAGCGGCTGGAGCATCCTGCACACCAGCGCGAAGACGGGTGAAGCGGTGGAGCAGGCGTTCATGAATCTTGCGCAGGCCATGCTGGCGATATAAATGGCGGACCCTCCTATTTTCGAATCGTTTCTCGCGGATCAGGGCTATGCCCTATTCGAATCGCTCGGCGAGGGTGCGTTCCGGCCCGTCGGGCATGCGCCGGGCTGGTGCGAGGAGATGTGGGGAGCGGGGAGCGGCCGGGAAAAGACCGTGCGGCTGGGGGAGCAATCGCCGTTCCTTGAAAATTTCCTGGTGGACGCGGATAGTTTCTGGAATTCGAAGAGAAAGGCGGCGGTGAATTCCGGAGTGTGGGTCGAGCGCGATTCTTCCGGGCGCGAGGTTCCGTTTGAAGCCTGGGCGCTGCGCCTGGAAGGAAAGCCCATCCTGATCGTGCGGAATCTCTCGGACACTTATGCCGAGCGCCAGCAATTGTTTCAGACCGCGCGCGATGCGCTGCTCGAGCACGAGCGGCTGATTCGCGAGGTGCAGAAGAAGGAGATTCTCCTGCACTGCATCATTCACGATCTTTCACAGCCGCTTAACGCCATGCGCGGCTGCTTCAATATTCTGGCTATGGAAAAACTTCCAGGCGAGCAGCAGCGCATGGTCGAAACGGGGCAGCGCGAATCGCAGCGCCAGGAACAGATGATCCGGGGAATCCTGGAAGCGTTTTCGGGAGATCTGGCGGCGCAGCAGGCGCCCGCCTCGCAGGCGGCGGATGTGCCCGACCTGGCCGCTTGCGCGCAAAGAGTGGTGCAGGAATTTGCGCCCGCATTCGCGGATAAAAATATCCGGCTGCAGCTGGATCCTTCTCTGGATATCTCCCGCGGTTGGAAAGTTGCCGGGGATGCTTCGCGCCTCGAGCGCATCTTCGGAAACCTGCTTGAAAATGCGCTTCGTTACAGTCCCAAGGGAGCGGCTGTGACCGTCGGCATTGAGGATAAGGTTCATTGCCTGCTGGCCTTTGTGGATGACGAAGGCCCCGGGCTGCCGAAGGATGCTACTCCCGACCGCCTCTTCGCGCTTTTTTCCAAGGGCAAGGACCGGCCCGGCAAGGCTGGGCTGGGACTTTATTTTTGCAAGATTACCGTCGAGCGCTGGGGCGGCAGCATCGGGGCGGAAAATCGGCCGGGCGGAGGATCACGTTTTTGGTTTAAGATTCCGCGCATGATGAAGACGGCGGCGGATCATGGGCCGGAAAAACATCCCTCCGTGGAAACACCGAAGAAAAACGCGGAGCAAGAGCTCTCCGTTCCTCCCCGCTCCGGCAAAGCTGCCAAGCGGCTGCGCATTCTGGTGGCAGAGGATGTGGACGTCAACCGTGAGTTGGTTACCGAACTCCTACAGAAGCGCGGGCATTCGGTGGCCGCTGTCGCAGATGGCCGCGCTGCGCTCGCCGCGCTTGCCAAGCAGACGTTCGACGTGGTGTTGATGGATGAACAGATGCCGGGCATGGACGGGCTCGAGGCCACGCGCGCGATTCGCCAGATGGAAGCTTCTTCTGGGAAACATCAGGTCATTATTGGTCTCACTGGAAATGTGGCTGAGGAGGATCGCAAACGCCGACTCGAAGCGGGGATGGATGGCGCCGTCCCGAAGCCCTTTGACATGCAGGTGCTGTTTCACATGATTGAAACTCTTTCACTCGGTGCATCGCAAATCGTTCCGGCCTCGGCGGCTCGCGGGGAATCTGGACCGTCACCAGTGTCTACACCGTCGCAGGAGAGCACCGCAGCGCATTTGCAGCGCACTATGGGCGGAAACGAGAAACTGATTCGCTCGCTCGTGAAATCGTTTCTCGCGGATGCTCCCAAGATGCTTTCCGGTCTCCGGAGCGCCGTCGGGCAGAAAAACGCGACGAAGCTTGCCCGCGCGGCTCATGCCTTCAAAGGAGCCGCGGCCAATTTCGGCGCGTCGAATACCGTCGCCGCCGCGCGCAACCTCGAGGCCATGGGCAAGGGCGGCAATTTGAGCGATGCGGAAAAAGAATTACGCACGCTCGAAGAGGAATTCTCCCGCCTCAAGAGCGAGCTCCTGGCCCTCCCATCGAAGAAGAAGCAGACAGTGCCGACCCGCCGAAAGAAGTGAACCTCCTCGGTAGCGGGTCAGTTTGAACGAGCTCAACTGTTGCCAGAACGGGACGCGTCTGAGGTCGAGGGCACTTGTCCGGTTTGTGCGTTAGTCAAGCACGCGCGCGATAGTTGCGGCAAACTGCCAACCCCATTAAGCGGAGGACGGAAGGGTAGCGGCAAGATCAAAATTCGTGTCGCAACACACTTACTTCTTCGCCATCGCCGCTTGGATCTTAGGGATCACATCGTGAATCGAAGCCGCGGCCAGGCCAGTGGGATCAAGCTTGAGATACGTCTGAAATTCGTAGATGGCTCCCTGGCCATCGCCCTTTTTCAGATTAATATTTCCCATTAGGATGTGCCACGAAGCGACATCCGGCCGCATGGCCACAGCCGTCGCGGCGTGGGGATTGGCGTCCTGCCACTGACCCAAGGCCATATACGCTCTGGCGAACTCGTAGTGGGCTGCAGCAGCGTCCGGCGCGTCCGGGTTGAGTTGCAGGCCTTTGTCAAGGGCTTTGACGGCGCCGGCGTAGTCCTTCTGCTGATTCAGAGAGGCCCCTAGTTGGAAATAGGCTTCCACGGCCTTAGCATCCTGCTGGAGAGCCTTTTCGAGCGCGCCCTCCGCGTCCTTCCATCTCTTCTGCTCGTTGTAAGCCATTCCCAGCAACGTGAAAGCCTGCGGAAACTGGTCATGCAGATTAACGGCTTTCATCAGGTGCGCAATGCCGCCATCGAGATCACGTTTTTCCATGGCCTGCTGCCCGAGATCGTATTCCTTGCGCGCGGATTCTGGGACGGAGAGGTCAATGGCCGAGACGGTTGGGCCCGCCGCATCCTTAGACGCCGCGGGCTGAGTCTGTCCCGGGATCGGTTTCAGTGTGAGATTTGCATTCCCAAAGTGCGTATTTTGCAGATCCAGGCTCACCCTTGCTTCAAAGTATCCGGACTGAAAGGCGCGCACAAGATAAGCTGCCGAACTTGCACTCGGCGTGAAATGACAACGCCCCGAACTATCCGTTTGGCTCTGCTGGATTACGGTGCCGTTTTCGAGATCCAGCTCGACGAATACGCCCTCGGAAGCAGGAGTGCCGTCGGGATAGCGAACCTGGACCTGAACTTGATTGCCCAAGCCGCGGCCCTGTGCCAAAACATCGGGGGGAAGAAATAGGATTGCAAGCGAACCAATGAGCGCCAGCCACCGGAGGGATCTCAAGCGCGCGCCTCCTGCTCGGTGGGTCATTATGCGAGAAAAAGAGGAGGAAGTGCAAGGTCCCTCCGCTGCGCGCCAACATCTGAGAAGATATGTTATCTGATAAGTAATTCATCGATATAAAGGCCCAGAAGCGGAGCCTAGCAATTGATGTGTTGTTTGCGCGGCGCGCAAATGGACTCACTACCAGTTCCTCTTTCGATTTGACTTTCGCTTTTTGTTCGCCTATACTTTGCGGCGGTAGAGGTAACGGAAAGGCGGGCGAGGCCGCGGCCCCATTGCCGTTCAGGGTTCATCCTTCGGGATCTACCCGGCTCTCACGGACCGCTCCTCGCCCGCCCGAGTTTCGTCGCAGGTAGCACAGCCGCTCTTGACGGCGATCTTGTCTGTGCCATTTTCGAAGCACAGGCAATCAAGAGCGTCTGTGCTGTGCGATGCGACGAGCCCGTGCCGCTGCCCTTCCCGTTCCCTACCCTGAGGACTGCCTATGAGCCACCCTGGCTCTACTGCCATCGTCTCGCCGATTCGTGCTTCTTCGCTGGCCGCCGCACCGGAGAACAGCTCAAAGCCCGCGCCCTGGAGGCTGCCGGAAACGGGGCTGGCCGTGTTTCACGGCCACCCGGACGTGCCGCGACTGTTTCATTATTTTCTGCCGCGGCTGGTCTCGCAGGGGAAACCGGTGCTGTGCCTTGACGGCGCGAACCGCTTCGACCCACTGCTGATCGCGCGGTTTGCTCGTGAAAGAGATACGGAAGCCGCCGTTTTCAACAAGCGGCTGCGGGTGGCTCGCGCGTTCACGTGCTTTCAATTGACGGAATTGCTGGCGCGGGCGCCGCGATGGCTGGAGAAATTTCCCGCGCGCGTGCTGATCGTCACGGCGCTTCCGGATTTGTATTTCGATGAAGACGTGCGCGAGCGGGAAGCAATGGCGTCGTTTAGCCGTGCGCTCGAAGCGCTGCGCGTTTTGCGGTCGCTTCCGCTAGTGACGGCCGTCTTCACCGACGCGACATCTTTTGAGACGCCGCGCAAAAGCTTTTTCGCGCAGCTTCTTGTGCAGGCGGACCAGGTTTCGCAATTCGCCGTCGAGGAAGGCGGCAGGCTCGCGCTCGCCGGCGAAAAGCTGCCGCGGCGGATTCCGCGCTCCCTGGCGTAAAGGAAAATCCCATGGGCCGCACCGTTCCGACATTCGTTCAACTGATTCAGAACGCCGCGGCGCACTGGACGAAATTCCGCCGCGCGCTTCGCCGCGAGGACCAGCCATTTTTCGACCGCCTCTTCCGCCGCGCCCGTTTCTACACGCAGGCGGCCACCTACCAGTGCCACGACAATCCCATGGAAGCCATCCTGCTCTCGATTGCGCTGGACCAGGAAAAGCGCATGGACGCGCTCGAGCACGCGCTCCATCTGCAAAAAGAGGAACTGCATGAAATTCCAGGGCTGGATCTTCGACCTCTATCCCTCCCCGCAGGGGATGAAGCTGTGGCTGATCGAGCCGAGCCGGAAACGCCATCTTCTGATTGACCGGTTCGCGCCGTCTTTCTATGCAGCTGGGGGGCGCGAAGAGCTGCGCCATCTCCAGGCCGCGATTGAAACGCGCGGGCGCGGCGTCTGCTGCCGGCTGACGGAACGAATTGATATTTGGGAGCGCGATCCGATCGAGGTGCTGGAGATTGCGGTGGAGCGTCCGAGCGATTATTCGGCGTGGTCGCGCTGGGTGCACCGCTTCGATTCGCGGCTGCGGCTCTACAACAGCGATCTGATGCTGGCTTCGATGTACTGCTGGGAGCGGGGCGTCTTTCCGCTCGCGTGGGTGGAAGCCGAGGCCGATGAAGAAAATCGCGTGCAGTCGATCGCCTGCCGGGACAATGCCTGGGCGCTGGATTACGATGTTCCGCCCTTCGAAATCATGGAGATGCGGCTCGGCGGACTTTCCTGCATCGATCCGGCGCACGGCCGGCAAACCTCGCTCGAAGTGGAAGTGGACGGCCGTTCGTACGAACTGGATGAATCGGGAGAGCCCGCGGCCGTTGCGCTGAAGCATCTCCTGAAGCAGCACGATCCCGACCTGATCCTCACCGACTGGGGCGATTCGACGATCCTGCCGCGCGTCCGCCAGCAGGCGGAACGATTGCGGCTCGCGCTTCCCTTCAACCGCGATGCGGAGGCGCGGGTGCAGCAAAGCCGCGCGCGGAGCTACACGAGCTATGGCCGCATCCTCTTCAAAAATACGGCCACGACGCTTTTCGGCCGCCTGCACGTGGACACGCAAAATTCCTTCATCGCCGATAAATGCGAACTCTCCGGATTGTGGGAGTTGGCACGCATCACCAAATTGCCGGTGCAGTATGCCGCGCGCACCACCACCGGCACCGGCATTTCCTACATGCAAATGGAACTCGCGCATCACGACGGTGTGCTGATCCCGGAGCAAAAAGCCGAGCCGGAAGATCCGAAATCGCCCGACGAATTGCTGGCCGCCGACCGCGGCGGGCTGGTCTTCGTGCCCAAGCTCGGTTTCTTCGCCAATGTCGCCGAGCTCGATTTCGTGAGCGAATATCCGAGCATTATGGCGCATTTCAACATCTCGCCCGAAACGGTGAATTGCCCGTGCTGCCCAGAGGCGCCGCGGATTCCGGAGCTAGGCTACCGCGTGTGCGAGCGGCGCCGCGGGATCACCAGCCGCGTGGTGAAAGGATTGATCGAGAAGCGGACGGAATGGAAACGGCGCCTGCGCGAGACACCGGACATGCCCGAAGAGCTGGCGCGCCGCTACAAACTACAGCGCGACGCGCTGAAATGGCTGCTGGTCTGCTGCTTCGGGTACACCGGGTATAAGAACGCGCGCTTCGGCAAAATCGAGGCGCATGAAGCGATCAACGCATACGCGCGCGAGACGCTGCTCGTCGCCAAGGAGATCGCCGAAAGCCAGGGCTACGAATTAATCCACGCGCTCGTGGATTCGCTCTACGTTCAAAGGCCCCGCGCCACACGCGAGGATTATGAAGAGCTCGCGCGCGAGATCGCCGAGCGCACGCGGCTGCCGCTCTCGATCGAAGCGGTCTATCGCTACGCCGTCTTCCTGCCGTCGAAACAATTCGAGGATGTTCCGGTGCCGAACCGGTTTTTCGCCGTCAGTGAGGATGGCGAGTTGAAAGTCCGGGGAGTGGAATCCCGGCGGCACGATACGCCGCCGCTCATCGCCCGGATGCAAAAGGAAGTGCTCGGGCTTCTGGCGGAAGCGCATGATTATGACGGCTATTGCCGGCGTCTGGAGGAGGCTGCGCGGCTGGTGGGGCGTTACGAGGAACGACTGGCGAACGGCGAAATTGCCGTGGAGGATTTGATCGTCAGCAAGCGGCTGACGCGGGCGCCGCGCGAATATAAGAAGGCGAGCCATACGGCCATCGCTGCGCAGCAGCTTTTCGGCCGCGGCGTGCGGCTGAGGCCCGGGCAGACCATCGAGTACATCATCACGGATGCGGACTCACGCGTGCCGAACGACCGTGTGCGCGCCTTTGCCGCCTGGGAAGGCTTTCATGGCTACGACCGCGCGAAATACCGCGCGCTGCTCCGGGAAGCCTTCGCTCCTTTCCTAGCCCTCGCGCCACAGGAGAAAGCGAGCGGGGTCGGGCTGAGGCGGCGGTTCTTGCTGACTAACGTAACAACAGGAGAACGCTGAGACTTGCTGCCCGGGCGGCGAAGCGCGATACTCGGACGCATGAGGCGAGGCTTCCCAATCTTGGCGGCGGTTGCCGGGCTCGTGTTCACCGGCGCATTGCTGTTCTCAAGGCCAGCGCGCGCGGATGAGCTGAAGCTCAAGGACGGGTCGAAGATTGTCGGTACGATTGTCGGGTTCGAAGACAATTCGTTCAAGGTGAGGGTGAGCTACGGCTACGCTTTGGTGCAGAAGGACCAGGTTGTCTCCATCAGCATCTCGGAGGCAACGGCCAAACCCGACGCCGAGAGGAAGCCCGAGCCGGCAGCGGAAAAACCAAGCACGCCTGCGAGAACGGCGAAGACCGAAGCTGTGGCCGCGACTCCAGCTGCGGCCGGAGCGGCGCCTACGACTGCGCCTGTGACTGCAACGACGGTGAGCACAGCGCCTGCGCCCGCCGCTGCGAAGCCCGAGAGCAACGTTCCCCCGCCCGTCGCGACGCCGAAGGCTGCGAAAACTGAAAGCGCAAGCGCCTCCGCGTCGCCCGCGCCCGTTGCAGCACCGAGCAAACCCGCGCCACCTGGAGCGACAGCGACTCCCGCGAGCGCGCCACCTGCTGCGAGCGCTCCGGCTCGAGTGGCAGCAGCGCCAGCGGCACCGCCCACGGCGCCGAACGCGCCAAAGAGTTCGCCGCCCGTTGCTGCGACGAACGCAGCGACGGCAGCGCCCATCGCGGCAGATGCTCCAGCAATCGCAGCGAAGCATCCGCCGCCACCGGTGCGCGAGGAAGTGACCGGCAACTTGTACACGAACGACACCTACGGTTTCCGCATGTACAAGCCGCCGGGATGGGACTTGATCGAAGGGGCGCGCACGATTCTACCCGGAGCGCTGGCAGCGATGGGGACATCGGACCAGAGAACTTACTTGCTGGTGGGGCTCTCGCCTGCCGGAGAAACGCTGACGGATGATATCGACGAGGCAGAACAGCGGCTGCGGGAAGCGATGGCCAGCTTCCGCGTGACCGATCAGAGGCGCATGATGGTTTCCGGAGTGTCGTCCATCGCGCACCGGTTCCGCGGGAGCGTGGACCAGCACGAGTGGTCGGGCGTAGTGGTGTTCGTACCGCTGGGCGTGCACATCTACACGATCTTCGGGATGACGTATGCGGAAAGCGACCTGGTGCAGATCCAGGAGAACGTGATCAACCGGACGATTTCGAGCCTTCAGTTTCTGAGGAACTAAGCCGGGATGGGCGGCCAATAAAGCGGGATCCATCCGCCGAACTCTTGCAGCTTCCATTTCAATTTTGCCGAATTCAGCCTCGAATTTCCCGCCATTAAAATTTCGTGACTTCGCTGAAATGGAAGTTGTGAATCTTCATCGCCGGGACGACCATTTCGAACGATTCTTCGCCGGCCGCGCGGACGGCTGGGCCGAGCATTTCGACATTCGAGAGCATGTCGAGAAGGCTCTGATTGAAACGGAAATTGCGGATGCCGCCCGAGACACGGCCGCCCTCGACGAGGAACGTGCCGTCGCGGGTCATACCGGTGAGAATTTTTTCGTAGGGGTCCACCTCGCGGATGTACCAGAGGCGGGTGACAAGGATGCCGCGATCGGTGGATCGGACCATATCATCCAGGGATTTTTCTCCGCCTGCAACGACGACATTCATGGGAGCTTCGCCAAATTCATTGGGAAGCGTGAAGCCGTGGCCGGTGGGCTTCGTGTTCATTTTTTTGGCGGTGGCGCGCGAGTAAACGAGATTTTGGGGCACGCCGTGATCCACGAGGAGGACTCTTTGTCTCGGGAAACCCTCGCCGTCGAAGGGGGCGCCGGTCTGCAACGGATGATAGACGTCATCCCAGACGGTAATATTGTCTCCGAAAATCTTTTTGCCGAGGCGGTCGTTGAGGCAGGAGCGCTTGTCGAGGATGGCGGTGCCGGAGAAGTCGTAAAACAAGAAACCGAGCAGATCGAGAACGGCGGCGGGCTCAAGAATGGCGGTGTAATGGCCGGGAGGGAGTTCGCGCGGAGAGCGCGAATCGGCGGACTTGCGGCTGGCGGCGGCAGCCAACGCATCGGGGTGAATCTCGAGGATGTCCGGCGAATCCGCTTTGGCCCAGCCGGAGGAATTGGATTCGAGAATGGTGACGGAGAATTCGGCGTCGGTTTCCTGATTGCGGGCGAAGAGGCCTTTGGAATTGGCGAGGATGGACAGGGTGGAGCCGGTGGAGAAAATTCCGGCGGCAGTTTGATTGCTCGTCTCGGCAAGATGGCAGACGCGCGTGACGGCGCGGGCGCGATCCTGCGGGGTGGCAGCGGCGGTCGCCGGGTAGAAACGGGAGACATTCTGATATTTTTGGCGGCCGAGCATGGGGAGCAAATCCGGATTTTCAGGCTGGTTCTTGGCGAGGCGCGCGGCGGCGAGGACGACGCGGCGGAGGGAGTCTTCGTCGGTTTTGTTCGTGGTGGCGCGGGCGGTGCGGCCGTCCACGGCGACACGGACAGAAATGTGGAGGGTGTGCTCGGAGACGTTTTGGTGAATGATGTTATTGGCGAAGCGAGTGAGCGCATCGGTGGTGGAGGTGATTTCTACTTCGGTCTCCTCGGCCTCGCTGATTTTGAGGATGCGGTGGGCGATTTTTTCCAATTCGGCGGAAGTGAAGAGCGCGCCGCCGGCCTGGGGCGGAGTGGCGCGGGGTGCTCGGCGCGAGGGCGAATTTTTCTTTGCGCTTTTCATTAGAAAAGCAGATCCCTCGCTACGCTCGGGATGACCATGACCGTGGCCTTGCGCAAGGCCATGGCTGGCCGCTCGAGCCCCGAAACGGTTTGTAGATTGATCCTTGTCATGGTCATTTTGCGAAGGCCACTCCGACTTTGATATTGCGGAAGCGCGAAGGCGCGGCGCCATGGCCGGTGCCCATGGTTTGCATGGGCTGGCCTTTGCCGCAGTTGGGAGTGCCCCAGAGAGTCCAATGGTCGCGGGAACAGATGGCGTCGCAGCTATTCCAGAATTCGGTGGTGATGCCGCTGTAACTGGGATTCTTGATCATGCGGGCTTTTTTGCCGCCTTTGATTTCCCAGCCGATTTCGGTGGAGAACTGGAAATGGTAGCGGCGGTCGTCGATGGACCAGGAGCGGTTGGTGTCCATCAGGATGGCGTCGTCCGTATCGGCGATGAGGTCGTCATATTTCCACGTGCCGGGATTGAGGCTGACGTTGGTCATGCGGATGATGGGGAGGCGATTCCAGGATTCGGTGCGCATGGTGCCGTTGGAGTAGGGTTCGCCGATGGCCGCGGCGGTCTCGCGATTGCTGAGGTAGCCGGTGAAGAGGCCGTCGGTGATGATGGGAGTGCATTGCGCGGGAACGCCTTCATCGTCGTATGCAAATGTGCCAAGGCCCGGGCCGTGAGCGAGGCGGGCGTCGGCGACAACGTTGACGATATCGGAGCCGTATTTCAGCTTGCGCAATTTATCGACGGTGAGAAAACTCATGCCCGCGAAATTGGCTTCCTGGCCGAGGACACGGTCGAGCTCGATGGGATGCCCGATGGACTCGTGAATCTGGAGGCCGAGCTGCGCAGAGCCGAGAATGATCGTGCTGGCGCCTTCGGGACATTGTAAGGCGGAGTGCAGGGCGACGGACTCTTCGGCGATGCGCGGGGCATTGCCCACGAGATCGAGCGATTCGATGAGCTCATAGCCCTGGAGAGTGTGCTGGCCGCCGAAGCTATTCGGGTAGGAGCGCTTCTGAATTTCGCTGCCCGCGAAGGACATGGCGACGATTCCAGCGCCGGATTGCATTTTCAATTGATGGATGGAGGAGCCGGCGCTCGAGACGAAAAGCTGTTCGATGCGGCGGAAGGACATGGCGCCTTCGGCGAGAGTGACGCCTTTCACGCGGAGAACTTCCTTGTCCGCAGCAAGGAGGAGATCGATTTGACGCTCGACGGGGATGCGGAAGGGATCCTTGAGGTAGGGGTTTTGCCAGATGTCAACGTAAGGCCGCTCGGGGGCGAGAGCTACGTCGTCACGTTTGGCGAGGGCGGAGGCGCGGGCGATGGCGACGGCCTCGGCGGCGCAGGTTTGAATACCTTCGCGGGTGAGGCGGTCTGTGGAAGCGAAGCCCCAGGCGCCGGCGGCGATGACGCGGATGCCGATGCCGAGGGTCTCAGATTCGACAAGGGTGCCGACCTCGGCGTTTTTGGTGGAGATGTCGCGCTGGCGGATGTCCATGACGCGGGCGTCGGCGTAGGAAGCGCCACGGAGGGTGGCGGTCTCGATTCCCAAATTGGCCCAGTCTTGCATCATGTTCGGGCTGGTCTATACCCCTTCTCGGCCCCCCCGTTAGGAGCTCAGTGAGGCTGCAACGATAATCTGAAAACACCTGGAATGACAGTCGATTGCAATTTGGCACTATAGTTTGTTTTCAATAACTTACCTTGGTTGGTCAATGGTTTTGAGAGTCGATTGAGATCGCTCTTCCCCTTCCCTCCTCTAGCTGGCATCAGGACCTCAAAACAATCCTGCACTCTAGACCAGAATTGGGGCGGGAGGCAAGCGAATGACAGTGTAAGGAGAAAAATGGGGAGCGAGGGACGAGAAATGGGGAGTGAAAAAATGAGTTGTTGGTAGGACGGGGGTTGTCGAATTCTGTGCCTGTGGCCCTGCTTTGCGACGGGGAGAATCTTTGTGAGGGGCACTGCCGAGGCGACGCTGGTGTCCAAGTCTATAAGGCAATGAAATCCCGAAATGCCCTCGCTGCTTTCCTACTGGCTCTGCTGCCTCTTTCGGGGTTCGGGCAGTCGAGACGCGCGCCTTTATCGAGACCGGAGATTCTGGGGAGGCTAGCGATTGGCCAATCGCCCAGCGCGATCGCCAATTTTGTAAAAGTGCGCGGAATTGAGTTCAGCATCAGCGATGATTTCTTGTCGCGTGTAAAACTTGCGGGAGGCGATGGAATTCTCGTGGAGCGGCTCTCCGCGACGGGCCCCACTCAATTCCCTGCTTCGAACGACGGGGTCGATGGTTCGTACGAGCATCTTGCCAGGTGCGCCGAATTGCTTCACACCGGTGATAACGAAAAAGGAAGAGAAGAATGCTGGGCCGCCATGGATGAACTCCCGGATAGCCCGTGGCCGGTTCTCGCGATGGGGCGGGCGGGGTACGGCGCAGCTATACCGCAGGAAGAAATGGCGGAACTGATTCGCCGCGCACAAGC
>Ga0187819_10000318_pt1 | contig 23501 bp, 23 predicted proteins | sample NC_wetland_sal_i_15_FD_132411 | JGI IMG/M metagenome (GOLD analysis project Ga0187819, IMG submission 132411) | Wetland sediment microbial communities from Neuse River Estuary, North Carolina, USA - SO4_4 | ecosystem: Environmental > Aquatic > Freshwater > Wetlands > Sediment | place: USA...
AGGATTTCCCATATCCAATTAGACGCAGGATACCGGGAAAAGATTCGCTATATTATGCGGGTTTCAATAGAAACCTGTGACACGCCCATGCGTCTTGCTCCTCTAAGCTCAGGTGGCTCCATTCTTCAGTGCGGACCCTCTCTCGGAGGGCGCGGAGGTCGAGATCATTGCGGTAGGACCAACCGATTCGTGCCTTCCCGTTTCGCAGCGAGTCGAACACTCCGGGGATGACATACGAAGGAACATCAGAACTTACACTCTTGATAACAAAAGCTCTCGCCATCTAAATAGCCCTCCTCCAACCGTTCTGGCATCACCCAACGATCGGTTAGGTTGCAAATCGAGAGAAGCGCGCAGGACCGGGAAGATCTTTGCTGCTAGCCGGGTGACGTTGGTCCAAGTTGGATTACGCGTCTCTGATGGTCGAAGAGAAGCATTCGCTGAAGGGAGTCGATGTCAGAGCCGGAGTCTTGCGACTTGGACGAAGAAAAAGACCACTCAACATTCCAATCAGGATCTACGCTGACTTTAATCTCTTCATCGGTGTTTTCTTCATGCGTGAAGATAATAGTTGAATCATGCCAGCCCGTCCGGACGAACCTGAACTCCCAAAGCAAATCCACAAATGGCCGGACAGCCTTCCTGAGAGTAGCGCTCTGCGCCTTGATTATTTTCGTTGTTTCTGAACTAAGCTTCTTGCTGATCGTGCCGGAAGGAGTCTTGGTCTTTACAGTTCTCGCAGGCCGCCTCTGCTTTATTGATATCTTGGTGCTCTTGCTCTTCTTCATTGCCGCTCTCCGTCTTCAGTCTCATAAACTACAAGCCTATTCAAACATATTTTCAGCCTTTCCAGATACCGCCCTTAACTTGACCCTCGCGTGAAGAGTCGCCCTCCGCTTTTGCGTGCGCGTCTTGTCTCCGGGACCTTGAATTACAGCGCTGTCACGCCCGTCTCGTCGTGCATCTGGTTCTTGCCGTGGCTGGTCAGACTTGTTGTTCATATTCTCCGTTCCCACCCTCTCCATTGGGCACAGCTTCGGGATAATTCCTGCGCCCTGCAGCTTCGCGTCTTCTGCTTTTCCGGTTCCTCCCAACAAATCTTCTGAAAGAGCGATGAAGATTTCTTGTGTCCCTCCCAAAATGCAGCCGCTCGCCTTGGGAGCAGTATCCACTCGCTTCCGGGTGCCCCAATTACAAGGGCAGAAACGGAGCAGTTATGCACATCAACGTAGTCCATTTAATCGGTTATCTCGGCAAGAACCCGGAGCACAAGTCCGTCAAGTCGTCAGACCGCAAGTACGCGGTTCTCTCGCTGGCGACTCAGCGGTCCTGGAAGGGCGCCGACGAAGAATGGCACTCCAAGACGGAGTGGCATCGCGTCGTTGCCTGGAACGGCCTCGGTGAGTACGCTGCGACGAAGCTGCGGAAAGGCGACCACATCTACGTCGAAGGCACGCTCGTGAGCAGCACCTTCGAGAAGGAGTTCGGCAAGGGCAAGAGCAAGATCGCCGTGCCGTTCAAGAATTGGCAGGTGAAGGCGGATTCCATCCGCAAGCTCAACCGCGCCAGGAAAGAGCAAGTGCGCGAGACGGCACCGGTCGACCCGCAGCCGCAGGAGGTGCCTTTCTGACCAGCTCTTGGGAAAAGGCTCCGGCGTTACCCCGGAGCCTTTTTCAGTCATTTGTCAGAGCACGGGAAGTATTAGACGGTCAGGGAATTGGTGCTTTGGCCGTGGGAGGTTCCCCCTGCCCTTGGCCCCTTAGAACCCGCTCGCAGTCAGCTTTGTAAGCAGGGTTCTTTGGGTCAAGTTCACAGGCGCGGCTGTATTCCTCCATGGCAGCAACAAAATCCCCGCCCTCTTCCATAAGTACCGCTACCGCGTGATGCAGGCTTGCATTGTTTGGTTCCAAATGCATTGCTTCTTGATATTCCCTGATCGAGTGCTGTCGCTCTTCCTGCTGGGCCTTGGCAAGGCAGCCGCGGCCATCAGTCGTAGCTTGTTTCAAAGATTCGATAATTTCACATACGACCAGGGCTGAATCGTTTTCTCCTTGCCGGACCATCCAAACAGGAAGCCTCGCAAGAAATTCGACATCTAATGATGATTTTCCTTCGGCAATCAGTCCGGCAATCTTTTTAGTTTCCGCGACCACAGACGGCATATCGTCATCCTGCACCAACCACCTCAGAAGGGCGAATTCAGCCCACTGGTCCGTCGGGTCGAGGCGGACTGCCTCGCGCAGTTCTTGAACAGCCGCATACGGGTCTCCAACTCGCCCTAGAGCGATGCCTAGTTGCTGGTGCGCCTCAGACTCATTTGGCTTTAGATGGACAGCTTTCTCTAATTCGATGACTGCATGGTGGGGATCCCAAAAGGAAATATGTCTTCCCAATATAAGATGCCATTCCCAGTCATCTGGATTTTTCGAAATATTTTTCTGTGCCAAGGAGGCACTCTTGTAGTCACTATCAAAGGTTTGCTTTTGATTTTCATTGATCAGTTTGTCGCGATCCGTGTGGCGTCTTGTATGCCACATGATTAGGACAGGGTCCCGCGATCCCGATGGTTCGAGCAATGAGTCCGTCGGAAGCGCAAAGTTTAGGCTTTGGCCTCTGGAAAATGTGAATGTGGTGATGCCGATTAAACGGCCGTCCGCGCCGAACAGTCCTCCTCCGCTCGACCCGTGTGAAATCGCAGCCGAAGTCTGAATTACACGCTCCCCATCCAGATCCCGGAGCCCGGATACCAAACCTTCAGAAATCGTAAGCTCCAGGCCTTCAGGTGCCCCAACGGAATAGGCGCGTTCTCCAACTGTTACGTGTTTCAAGTAACGGAGTTGCACACCAGGAGTGTTCAGGCCGTTTACGTGAAGACGGCAGAGATCAGCATGAAGGTTTATGTGGTCAATTTCCGCAGGCCACGTCGTCTCACCTTGCTTTACTCTGAACGACACGCCCGCATCGATAACGTGGTTGTTCGTGACGATCACTGTTGATTTTAGAGAATCTATGAATCGATCAAGATCCTCAAAAGACTGAAAACCATTTTCCACTTCTAATGGAGTTGGCTGTACGGCTACGCCGCTCCCCATAGCGACTACGGACCCATCTTCACCTAATGCTTCAACGACAAAAACGGAGGTCGACAATTTTCTGAATAGCTCCTCACTGGTCAAGGATCCCTGCCTATCGCCATCGGAGCGCGATTTCTCCTGTCCCAGGGCATCGACGACACACAAAAACAGGCAAATCGCGACCGCAGACAACAAGAGGGGTCCATGGCTCCTTCCTAGTCTACGTGTGGAATAGTGAAGCATGGGTCTCATTTGGGACGAAGTCCGTCAGATTGAATCTTTTCGGTCATTGTTGCGATTCACCTGCCTCAGTGCCGGCCTGTATTCTCAGCTTCTTCAGTTGTGTTGTAGATGATCGTTTGAAGATTAACGGTCCACGCAATCATAGAAGTGAGGTGTGTCAAGGGCAACGAGATTCTCGCACCTCACATTTAGCCGAAATTTCCTTTATGACCCTAAAAACGCGACAGGTCATCGATCTATAGATTTCTCAGGCCCCGTTTTCGGATAGTTTCGGAGTTGCCAAAGATACGCCATGAGCTGGTCCGGTACGACACCCGAGTCCTCAACGAGATCGGAATGCCAAGTCTCCGGACAATTCACTTCTTGACCCGAGAATCAGGGAACGCCCTCGTCACCCGGAATTCAAGTAAATTCAGTTAAGGATTGCTCTTTGTCAGCCACCGTTTCTTTCTTCCCTTGACCTTCTGATTGATAAAGCCCGAGGCTCCAGCAGGAGGCAAGTCGGGTCGGAATACCTGAACGTTGCCACACGCCTGACAAACCATAATTAGCCACGCCGGGTAAGGTGCTGGAACGGCCCAACCAAGCATCGACTGCGCCTCCCCGCTTGCCGACTGTGCATGTCCGTCCTGCAGCCCATTGACCACGACTTTGTACTCCCCCTGCGCGCAGAATATGCATCGATGAGGAACTTCCAAACTTATTGCATGCCCGCCAGCCCTCATGACTGAGAGCAGCTCGTCAACTTCTGACAGCAGTGCTCTAGCGTTTTGTGTTCGCGAGCTGGGTTGATTAACAATCGTTTTGTCAAAAAGCTGATTGATAAGTTCATACGCGGGCTCTTTTGGATCATCTTGGCCGATTCGATATCTCGGTTGGCGAAAGTCCTCGCGGTCGAAAATCTTTTTCCCGCTCACCATCCAATAGAGAACCTTTCCAAGAGAGTAAACATCCGCAGGAGCCTGTATAACGCCAGATTCCAGCCTTCCATCTCGGAGTTCCGGAGCACAGTACCAGCGTGACCCGGCCACTTCGAGTGTTGCCGTTAGACGTTGGCCATTTTCGTCGGCATCAATGAAGCAAATGCCGAAATCCCCCACTACTGGAGTTCCATCAGCTCGCAGAAGAATATTCTCAGGTTTGATATCCCTATGAACGACTCCTTTGTCAAATGCGTGTGCGACTCCAGCACAAATCTGACGAAAGAGTTCAATCGTATCAAGCAGCGAGCCGGGCGGCATGTCCTGATCCTCAAGGCTTCCCCTCTCGCAATATTCGCTTACAAAGAAAGGCTTCGCATCCTTCCCGGGAAGATTTCCGTAATCCTCTATCTTGAGCACATTGCAATGGTCCAATGAGCGGCAGACTTGGATCTCACGATCAAAACGGTCTCCACGCTTTGGATTTTTCAGTCGCTTCAAAATATAGGTCTTCCCATCCGACGCATTCTTTTCTCTAACCTTAAACGTGTGTGCTTGGCCCCCTTCACGAAAATCGCTAATCCATTCCCATCTGGGTCCAAAGTCTTTCATGTGTGAGAGTATACCTCTGATGTGCCACGGGCCGAATCGCTTCCTCGACCTGTCGTATCCAGATAACATGCATTCAGCTTTCGTCATCCGGTCGGTTCTGTCACTGGTTTCGACCAACTTACGGCGCATTTGGACACTATTTCGGGCTAGACGTGTCGTTTTACGAAGTCTGAGTTGGCAATTCGCTCGGCTGAACAGTCGGTGCCCCGGAGACTGAGCCAGCGCTTCTTTTTTCTCTTTTTGTCAGCCTTAATCTATTCTAGAATCGTCTCCTCAGCCAGCACGTACCCGCAGAGGCAACTGCCAGTCACCTCCGGGCATTGACGTTTAGTACGAATTCTCCGCAGAGAAGAAGACGGGCTCAGACGTCCACATGCGTATTCCCAAGCGCTGGAGGATTGCTTTCCTCTCGGTCCTAATCGTTCTTTGCTCTGTGGCCGTAGTTTCCCGGAAGTATATTTCGCTATACGTATCACGAAGGTCTGATGCAAGGCCGCCCGTTGTCGATCTATTGCATGACGCTGAGGCGTCCAAGAATCCTGAAACCCTAGTTGCGGAAGCGAACCGTCTCGCCTGGCTTTTCAATTGGCCCAAAGCCGGACCTCTCTACGCTCGTGCGGAGGAACTCTTCCGAGAGAGGGGCGACACACGTAATGAAATATATGCCCGTGTCGGCAGGATTCGATCCCAGTCGGAGACCATGTCTTGGGTCGACGTGTCCCAGATGCTCGGGCGACAGCTTGAGATCCCGGTTGTGAAGAGTGACTCAGAACTCCGCCTTTGGTGCCTGGCTGCAAAGGGGTACACGGATTTGGAGATCAATCCGATTTCAGCAAAACATGCGTGGACAGAGGCACAAACTATTGCCCATCAGCTTGGAGAGACCCAATGGGAAGCACGGGCAAAGGGTGAACTGGGGATCATCGCCTTTCTCGAAGGCGACAGCCGTCGTGCCGCGACAATGGTTGGTGACGCTCTGCTCTCCGCAATGGCGAGTGGTGATGTCGGCGGCCAAGTCCGAACTCTAGAGATGCTCGGTAATGGCTTCAATGAAGCGAAGCGATATGGGGAAGCACTCGCGTTCTTCGAACGGGCCATCAAAACCAGCGGTGCAAATCCTGATTCAGGATTTCCTTTCATGGCATATGAGGGCGAGTCTGCGGCTTTGGTCAATGAGGGGAGGGTGTCGGAAGCGAGGGACAAGTTAGAACGAGCCTTGAGTGTTGCCAGGGAAAATCAAAAGCTCGGGCACGAAACCATGATTCTTCAATTGCTGGGAGAGCTAGAGATTCGAACGGGAGATCGCCAAGCCGCCGTAAAGTACCTTGAGGAATCGGGCGAGCTCGCGCAGAAGTACACCTTCTATCGCACGGAGGGTCAATCAATGATCGACCTCGCCGGGCTTTATCGAGATGCTGGCGACATTAAAGCCGCTGAGGAGCGTGCCTCAGTGGGAGTGGATGCCAGCAGACGAGTCGGTGACCGGTATTATCTGCCGAGGGATCTCACGGTGCTGGCACAGCTTAAAGCTCAAAGAGGAGCGACGGCTGAAGCCGAGGCTCTCTATGAAAACGCCGAGGATGTGATCGACGGGATGCTGGTGAACTTACACGAAGCGTATTGGAACAGCGCGTTGGCTGGAGCGATGAGTGACACGTACCTCCGCCATTTCGAGTTGGAGGCGCACGTGGGAAATGTCGAGCGTGCATTTAGCGTATTGGAGCGCGTTAGAGGGCGAACAGCGGCAGCCCTGCTGGAAAACAAGGTGTCGTTTAACAATGGCGAATCCCAGGACGTTCAGGGTCTCGAAGACACAATCTCTGAATTGCAACTTCGAATTATGCGCTCGGAAAGCGCGAAGGAACGAGCCGGACTGCTCGATCAGTTGGTTGAGTACGAACGCCGGCTAGGATGGACCCGCACCGATGAAAGGGATTCGAAGGCCAGATGGTATGAAAAGCCAGCAGCCTTAGAAGCAATTCAAGCTACCCTCCGACCTCAAGAGAGTATTTTCGAATACGTACTGAGTGAACCCCAGTCCTATTGCTTATGGATTTCCAACCACCGAGCCGGTGTACAGATCTTGTTTTCCGGCCGCCATCAAATTGAGGATTTAACACGGCGATACCTCGACACGATGCGAGCGAAGAAGGACGACTCCATGCTCGCAAAGGAAATCTACAGCCTGCTTATCAGTCCGTTGCCAACGGAGGCAGTTAAACAAGGCTTTATTGTGGTACCAGATGGGATACTGCATTTGTTACCGTTCGAGGCCCTTCACGACTCAACGGGCAAGCTATTACTGGAAACGCGCACAATTACCTATGCCCCCGCCGCGACGGTGTTACAGGTCTTGAGGAGCACAAAGCCGACTTCGGTTTCGCAACGGGCATTCTTGGGAGTGGGCGATGTTCCGTATCAGAATCAAGGTCACATCTCTGCAAAGGTTCAGAAACCGCGTGGAGTTCAACAACGGCTTGAGCGCGGATTGTCGGATGCGTTCGGAACCACTCTTTATGACTTACCCCAGACGCGCGAAGAGATCCTCACCGTCAGCAAGATTGTGAGCAAAGACTCAGTGTTGCTTCTCGGCCCCGCCGCAACGGAAACTGCCTTCAAAGCTCAACCTTTGAAAGATTTCAAAATCGTTCACATCGCCGCGCACGGATTTGCTGACACGCAGTTTCCAGAACGTTCCGGCTTGGTCTTGGGCGTGGACCCCACTTCACACGACGACGGTCTATTGCAGGTCCGGGAAATCATACGCCTACGGTTTAACGCAGATTTAGTGACACTCTCTGCTTGTAATACAGGAGTCGGAAAGTTGGAAGGGGAGGAAGGTGTGACAAACCTCGTCGAGGCCTTCCTTGTGAGCGGCGCAAAGGCAGTCGTCGCCAGCTTGTGGAGTGCTGACGACACATATACCGGCGCTCTTATGGAACGCTTCTACACTCATATTGCGGAAGGGCAGGAAAAGGCTGAGGCGCTTCGCCGAGCCAAGCTTGACTTGCTCGCCAAATACGGTAAACAAGTTCCACCCTACTATTGGGGAGCATTTGTTCTGGTCGGAGATGGGGGAGCTACCATATCACTGGGGGGCCGATGAGTCTCGACAATCAAGCGAAAGAGAAGGTCTATTCCCGCGTTTGCGAGCTTGTGACGCGGAAACATTTCGATCCCGGCATGTACGGGGCAAATTGGGAGGAATTGTCCAAAGCCAGGCGAAATCAAATCCTGCAAAGCACCAGTGATGAAGAATTCGAGAAGCAGATACAGGACCTCCTGGCCGAGCTGAAGACCAGCCACACCGGTTTTCGTCACTCCAAGAGCGCGAAAATCCCCGGCCGCCACGCTATCGCCGCAACTTTCATGCGTTGCAACTCTGATGGGGAAGAACGCTGGATGTTTCAGGACGTTCATGAAGGAGGCCCAGCTCATGCCGCAGGCCTGCGTCCGGGCGACATTCTTCTCCAAGTCCGAAACAAAGAGTTGATGCCGCCCGAACCGCCGATTTTTCCGGTCGGCGAGGACTCCCAATACACAGTTCAGAAACCTGACGGCAAACGGGTTGTAGGCAACTTGATCGTCCCGTCGCCAAGATCGAAAAGTCATCCGGTGATCGTACCCAAAGCAGTTTTGTGCTCACAGCTACCAGATGGGATCGGCTGGCTCAAGGTGACCATGTTTCCAGGAGCGGTCGGCATTGATCTTGCCAAAATGTTTGATACGGCTATCGCTCATCTCAAAGATTCGACCCGCTTGATCGTGGACCTCCGTGGTAACACAGGAGGAGGCATCGGTGGATTGCGGCTGATGAGCTATTTGACCCCGGACAAGAAGGAAGTAGGATACAGCCTGACTCGCAAACGAAAAGAAAAAGGCTATTCAAGAGAAAAGCTACCAAGGTTTGGCCACATACCTTCCCACAAGGCCACACTTTTTTGGCTGGCCCTGCGATATGGCTTCATTGACAAATCGATTCTCGTAGTCACCGAAGGGCTCGGTCCGCAGAAATTTCATGGTCACGTGGTGATTCTTGTCAACGAGCACACCGCCAGCGCCGGCGAGATGGTAGCAGCTTTTGCAGAAGAGAATGGACTTGCCACCATTGTCGGGACAAAGACGGCTGCTCGCTTGCTGAGTGGGTCTACGTTTAAGGCTGGTTCAGGCTACATCGTCGGATTGCCGGTCGGCGCGTATCTCACGTGGCAGGGAAAACTGATCGAAGGTAAAGGCGTCACGCCGAGTGTTCCAGTCGAACTGTTGTCGGACGACCTTCTAGCAGGACAGGACCCTCAGATGCAGAAGGCGATTGAGGTTGTAAGGGGGATGTAGCGTGATGCCTGCTTCCTCACCGCTGAGGTTTCTCCCCATCCCCTTTGTAGATTTCTTGAACTTGGTACAGAACATATTCGCGATATAACTTGCTGCGGAGCGAAAGCACATCGCCGACATTAGCCTTCAGGAGTGCCGGAAGATGTGACGAGTCGAAATAGTCTAGTCTCCAGAGCCGTCGCGGTGGTGGCGGTCCCTGCCATTGGACCACTTCATACTCCGAGTTGCGCGGCGTGATGTTGGCCATATATCCCTTGCCCAACAGTGGGTCCGGGAAAATTACGAGATGTCCGAGAAGTCCGATTTTGGTGCGTTGGCTACCGTCAGGTTTTGGCGGATAGTTAAATTCCTCGGAGTATCGCTCATATACTTTCGACCACGGCACGCCCGTTCGCAAATCGTTCGTAACCCTTTTGAAGACTGTCAAGGCTTGTTGACGCGGCATGTCCCTGTCCTCAATGAATAGAGCATCGACAACAACGTGAGGCCGTGACATTCGCTGACGGACCTCGTTAATCCAAGGCTGGATGTCCTTTGCACCAGCAGCAGACAGCTGAGTGCGTAGCAGGTCGAAGAACTGCTTGGGTCCATCGACCTCCAATCCTCGCGAAAGCGCATCTTCCCGGCACTCAGGGTCTGTTCCCGAGTCAACAACAAGTGCCGCAAGCAAAACTGGATTTTTCACCTGAGCTATCAAGCTGTCACTGTCCAAGGTCGTAGGTATGTCGGCCCCGTAGTGGCGAAATCGGCGAAGCTCTTGGGGTAGAGGGTCGCCAGTACGCCAAGAGTCTGCTCTTTGCAATATTTTGTCCGACCCATAGTCCGGTCTGTCAGCACCAGAGCTTTGAGCAGTGGTCGGTGCCGACTGAGGAAGACGACTACCGTAAGCAGCAAGCGTTATTGGAACGACCATCGCCACAAGTAGTGGCCAATCGGAACGAATTCCCATGATCAAAATTGTAAACGCCGTGAAGTCAACAAGACAGCCGGTCCATGAGGATTATCACCAAAGAAGCACTGGATAGCCTCAACTCCTGGTACACACCGAAGCCGTACAAGTGGAATTCTCAAACAAAACAAAAAAACCACATCTCCGGCTTGGCGACTTAACAGGACTTGGCTGCGAAGACGCCGAAATGGGATGTTGTCCCAACACGAATCCACAAACACGAGCCCTTCTGGTTTATGCCTTTACCGACCGAATGCCGTGACGACTTTATGGCAGGCGCAAGTCAAAGGCGCACTTTAAGGATGTAAAAGGTATAGCATGGCCACCAAAGAGCATGAGTGTAGCCTCCATCGCTTCAACGAGCGGAGTGCTTGGCATCTAAGGCACGACAACTTTCTGCGTCCATTGCGCGGAGAATCTGCGTAAGCGTCGTAGCCAGCCTGAGGCACATCTCCGCATCTGCTTTCTGGAAGTTGATCTCTCCGAAGTGCACGACCTTGTTGCGCTTGTGAAAGAGCTCTTTGATGAAAAACTCCTTAGGCGACGCCAGAGCCGTGGAAGCAGGGCAGGACGTATGTAAGGACTGCAAAAGTCTACTGTGTTGGGACAGAAATAGATCGAAGGGTTTCCCTGTAAGCAGACTGGACACCTTGTCGAGCCTGGGCGCAACTCCGAGTATTTTCCTCCACTCCGTTTCCCACGCCTCCTCATCGGCGTCGTTTGGGTCCCTCGTCGCCAGAAGTTCGACGCGGTTCCACTTCATGAACAGGTACGCCATGTCACACTCCACTGCCATAGCGCTGAGTACAATTGCAATCGTCCAGTCTCCACCCTGAACCTCAGCGTTGGCGCGGCCCAAAATTGCCATGCCGACGAGATTGCCCAGCGGTGGCACGAGCCAAATAGTTGAATTGCACTTAGGACACTTCGCATCTTCAGGGAATTCGATGCCGGTGACGTATACAGAGAAGGTTTCTCCGCACTTGCAAGGCACAGGGAACGAAAATTTCATTTCGTGATTCTCCTCGGCTTTCATCATGCCCAAGTCGCGATTAACGCGGAATCGGACAAGTGGCTACTGGGAAGGGGCCGTGGTCGCAAGCTATTTCTGACGAATGTAGCGAACGCGCTTCCGAAACACGACAAGAATGAAAGCCAAAAGCGCCAGCAGAATGAATTGGATCGCGATTGAACGGTCTGAGTACCAGGAAACAATTTCAGGGGCATGTTGCGGGAAAAAGTATTTTCCACCGAAATCCAGTGTCAGCATTAGGACGGTGTTTGCAAAGAGCAGCGCAGTGGCTATCCAAAACACCAACGGTTCCTTACCCACAAACTCAAATCTATGTCGACTTCCCGGCATGGTTTCCTCTTGGAATAGTTTGTCAGATTCGCGGACCCAGTTGTCACGCTGAGTTGTTTTCGCGCTTCCTGGCAGTCAATTCCTGGTTAACGCGGGGCGGGCATAACTTCATAGCAAAGGAATCATCGCAATAATAGAGGATATGAGTTCCACTCTGAACTAGGTCTTCGGATTTGCAAAACATACTGCCCAGAGGGCGCGGAAGAAAGGTCAAGGGCTACTTCCATTGACGTAACACCATCTTTCAGAGAGGCGACACCATTTGTGGTGAAGATCGCGCTTCCCGCAGTAGTCGCTATGCGGAGTTCGTATGGGCCTTCAGCGCTTCCGAGCGGCAGATAGACATTCAGATGCTTCACCGCCCGACTAAGTTCCAGTGGTTGCTCGCCAGGAGTGGGCTCACCACCACGCGCGACGGACCGATCCCTCAAATCCAGCGCGGCCGTCTGAGCCATGAAGCTTTCGTTTCGCTTGTGGAGCAAAGCCCAGCCGAGGACTCCGACCGCCAACAGAATGCCGGCTGCAGCGGCGAGCCATCTTTGCCTCCGCTGCCGTTCGAATGCTTCTCGGAATCGCTTGAAATCGGCGTAGCACGGGCTGCACGAGCCAAGGTGGTCGAGCCATTTCTCCGCTTCGGAGAGACGCATGTCATGGGATGCGATTCTCTTGAGAACGTCAGCGCCGGGGCATCCGACACGTTCAGGATTCGGGAACTCTTTGAGTACACCCCGGCCAAGGGCATCCAGGATGCGCCTTTCATCTCTATCGGAATATGCCTTTCCGTTCAGGCTTGCCTCCCTTTGCAAACTTTATCTCCTTTCAGCGAGAAGATACATCCGATCGATCTTGGCCTGGGCTCTTCAGCCTTCCAGGCTTCAGCAATCGAACGATGCTCTGCCGAGTCTTCTCCACCCCATAGTTGAACTTCTTTCGCGCTTGATCTTCGTTGGAGCCCAACCACAATGAGATTTCTTTCCACGAATAGCCCAATTGACGCGCCTGCCAGACCTTCTTTGTCCAGGGATCCATTCGGTCTGTGATCTCCCTGATCGCAATTGTCCGCTCCAACTCTTCAACCCATCCCGCGTCTTGAGCGCTTTCGATACGCTCAAGATCGACGCTGGACGAAACAAGCTCAATTCTCTCCGCATGTTTCTGTTCTTGCTGGACCGCTCTGTTGAAACGGTGAACAAAGGCCAGATAAAGGTAGGACTGTAGGTCAGCTATAGGTTGGCGATGATCTGTATATCGTTGACGTGTTCTCGAAACAGAGCGGAGCATTCGCTCCCAGACCGGAGCGGCCATTGAAGCGGTGTCAGAGCCAAGACGATTTGTGCTCAGCTCCTTTTTCGCGTACACGAGAACCCGAGGCCACACTTCCCGTGCAGCAAAAATCAATTCTTCGTCGCTGAGAGGTGGGTTCTTGCTCTCTTTTTCGCTGGCCGGAAATAAAACCCAGTCGCCGTACGGGTCCGGTTTGCTCATCGCCCTGGGATACCTTAATCGCCAACCTGGACTGGCTAATTCAAGCTTGCCATCGTGGTGCGATGTACGTCAATGGTACCGAGATGTAATTTGACTACGTGGCGAACGGGTTCTATCGATTACCTATAAAGGGGATTTCCTACTCGGGTACTCCCTGTCTTCGGAGCCAGCTCTTCAGATCATCTTGTACTTCACAAATCGCCCGACACTTCATAACGCCAAGACCAATATGCTCGTTGTCAGGCGGTAGCGCCTGCAACCGTAACCACGATCGTTCTACTGTCTCGCCGTCTGAGCGTTCAAAATCAGGATGTTTTTCGACGTAGATCCGAATACGAAGCCCGCGTCTCCGATTTTCTATCAGTTGCGGGACGAACACATCCCCTTCGTCTCCGTTTGATCTCCAGAAGTCGCGAAGGAGGTCAACACAAGCGATGAGCATTTCAGCTTTTCGTTGTCCGAATTGAAAGTGGCTGTCCCACATGTGTATGGCCCCACCGTCTTTCAGGACTTCAACTACGGGATAGCCATTGAACTCAGCCTCCTTCAAGGAAAACCTAGGGTTTCCGACGGTACCGCGTGCTGTGCCCTGACAATGGGAGCAATACGCCTTAAGCATGCTCGGATATATCGGACATTTCTCCCGGCTGGACATGTGACGATCCACCGTCTATCGTGACTGTAATTTGTCGATTGTAACAGGGAGGAGACGGATATTGGACTTCCCTTGCTTCACCTCATCTCTTTAGTTCTTCCTTTGACGCACTCGGTAAGCCCAAGCCGAACCGATTTTCTTGCGCTCGAAGCAACTCTCATAATCTGACCTGCCGTCGGTGAATACCTTGCTGAACCAAGCCACCATGCACCCAGCCAACCACAATTTCGTCTTGTCTGAACGACGCTCTAGAATCACCTGCCCTTGAGGGTCTTTCATAACTGCCTGAACTATCTCACCGTGCTTCATGAAGTCCGTGTGGACTGTGCTGTACGTCTCGATTGCTTTGGCAATGAGCGGAAATGCTTCGGCATGAGTGAAAAACTCTCCACCGTTGGCCGACTGGAGGCGTTGCGAAAGGTGGGCACTCTGCAGAGCACTGTACCCGGAAAGAATGTTGCAATGAATTGTCCATTTTATCCCCGCGTCCCCTTTGTGTTGAATCCCATCAGCGTATGCATAGACTAGGACGTTCCCCTCTATAGAAATGACCTTATACGGGCCATTATGGTCCTGATAGGTTTCTCCAACCACAAAAGAGGGCTTTGCCATCTGGTGGACGACCTCCGAAAGGACGCTAACACAGGAGAGTTCGGCATTGAAGTGCGTCAGCTTTGTCACCCAAGTGGTGACGTTCGCCACAGCCATATTTCCCTTGGCAGGCGTATGATGCGGGCAGTGGGGGCAGCCTGGGTGGTTCGATGCAAAACTCGAAACCGACATTAGAGCAACTTTGGAAAGCCGCAGATTTCAAGCCAAATTCACGGCAGCGGGATGCGATTGAATATAATGGCGGCCCGCTCTATCTCACGGCAGGGCCTGGGTCTGGAAAGACTCGCGTTCTGCTTTGGCGGACTGTAAATCTGCTCGTATATCATCAGGTCAAGCCAGAGGAAATTTTCCTTTCCACCTTCACTGAGAAAGCGGCGCGACAGCTAAAAGAGGGTCTTCGGGGGCTACTGGCCTACGTTACGGAGCGCACAGACGCATACTATGACCTGGCACCAATGTACATTGGCACTCTCCATTCGCTGTGCCAACGGATTCTTACGGACCGTCGTTTTTCTCCAAATCGGCAGCGCCCGCGAGCGCCGATCATTATGGATGATTTGGAGCAGTACCTCTACCTGTATCGTGATCGCAACTGGCAAGAACTTCTTTCAGCCGTTAAGTGGAAAGGCGCGAACGCTGAGATAAATTCTTTCTTTGATGGCCGTGCTTCGATGTCGCGACACAACGCCGCGTCCAACTGCATAAGGCTCTTCAATCGGCTCTCGGAGGAGTGCTTAGAGCCAAAGAAAATACGTAGACTTACGGGCAAACCTACACTGCGGAGGCTGGTTGATCTGTACGGAGAATACCGGGAGGCACTTAGGAAGGCGCAGCCGCCCATCACGGATTTTGCTCTACTTCAACAAGCGGCGCTCAAGGCGTTAGACGAACTTGATAGAGTGGCTGGCACAAACCTCTCCGGGCAGATTTTTAAGCATGTCATCATTGATGAATACCAAGATACAAACACGATTCAGGAGAGGCTAATTTTCAGACTCTCTTCTCGCCACCGTAATATCTGCGTTGTCGGTGACGATGACCAGGCACTATATCGGTTCCGCGGTGCGACGGTTGAAAATTTCGTTCAGTTTCCAGAACGATGCGTTCGTCACCTCGGCAAAAAGCCGAAGACCATACCATTAGAAAAAAATTACCGCTCGCGCAATAACATCGTCACTTTCTACTCCGATTTTATTAACCACCCAACGTGTGACTGGCGTAGGAATGGGAACCAGAAATCGTATTACCGCGTACCGAAAGACCTAGTTGCGCATCGGCAGGACGGGAATGTATCGGTGATAGCCAGTGACCCTGACGAGCCGACAGCAGTGTGCGCAGAAATCGCAGTGCTCGTGAAGAGCATTCTTGATTCTGATAGAGTTGAAGATCCAAACCAGATTGCTTTCCTCTACCCGTCCTTGAAATCGCCACAAGTTCAGCGCATGAAGGACGCCCTGCAAGCGCGGGGTCTAAGCGTCTATGCGCCTCGTGCCGGCAGTTTTCTCGAAGTTGAGGAAGCTCTAGACATGCTCGGTCTGTGCATTCACGTTTTCGGCAAGCCACAGCGGGGCGAAGGTCGGGGTAGAGATTACGAGAGTTTTCATGATTGGGTTGACGAGGCCTACAGGACGGGAAAGGCACTGTTGGATTCCGACCCCTCTCTAAATCGCTATGTCAAAGGACGGCAACAAGAGATAGCCGAAATCATTTTTGATTACGACACCCTTCTGCGGACCTGTCAGCGGAAAGGTTGGGATTTGGACGCAACATACGACCCTCAGTCCATGAAGGCGTCTCTGGCCGAAGCGAGAGGTCTCTCAGGGAGGGCAAGGAAAACGATCACAAGTCCGTACGTTGAGAAGTTGATCCGCGCCAGACTGGAGGCAGGCTATCCCTACAGTCTCAAGTACGTGATCCTGAGGGCTACTTCCCTTGACTGGAATGTTCTGGATTTGTTCTATCGTTTGTGCGGATTTAGACATTTCCGCAAAGTTTTTCAGCGAGCCGAAGCTGGTAACGCAAGGGACGAAGGACCAATCTGCAACCTCAGCCTTCTGTCGCAGTATCTTGCACGTTTTTTGGACCAATTCAATGCTTCCGTAGTTTCGGCCAACTTTCTGAGCGAAAGCAAATTCCGGCAGACTTTTATCAGCAGCTACCTGTATGCGTTGTACCGCAGGGGTGAGGCCGAGTATGAGGACGCGGAGGACCCATTCCCCAGGGGGCGTATTCCCTTCCTAACTATCCATCAGGCCAAAGGTTTGGAGTTCCCAGTGGTCGTTCTAGGAAACCCAAGGAAGAATACTGGTAAGCCCCAACGAACTGAAGAAATCGTCCGGCCATTTCTCAAGCGCAAGAATGAGCCGCTTGAGCGCATGGCGGAGTTCGATGCTATGCGAATGTTTTACGTAGCCCTCTCGCGTGCAAAGAATTTGCTGGTTCTCGCTCACTATTGCGGTCCGGGGCAGTTCGTGAACGCGCCCTTTAAGGCGATGCTTGACGATGGTTTTCCCCGGATTTCCCAGTTCGAAGTTTCCTCTCTGCCCAGAGCCGAGATTGAAGAGTCTGACCTCCCCAAGACCTACTCTTACACTGGCGATTTTCTCTCGTACAAGCGGTGCCCACGACAATACATGGCCTTTCGCAAATACGAATTTGCGCCAGCACGTTCGCAGACAATGTTCTTCGGTAGCCTCGTCCACCAAACGATTGAGGATCTTCACCAACAGTTAATCGCTTTAAGAGGTTCCCATGCCTAAAAAGAGACCAAAGGACAGCAAGGAAGCCATCGAAGATTTTATTCGTCGGCGTTTCAAGGAAAACTTTGAGCGAATCAAGTTCGAGAGTGGACACGGTCTCTCGCCCGAGATCAAAGAAGCCGCAAAACGTCAAGTGTTGCTCTATTGGTATCGGCTCAAGGAGGTAGCAGAATCCATCACCGACACCGAAGTCCGGCTGAACTTACCGAATCAACGAACCCCAAAGAAACGCAGGTTCAATATTGAAGGAGTTGTAGATATCGTACGAGAGAAAGATCACACGGTCATGTACGACCTCAAGACACATGACCCCGAATACATTCAGAAAAATAGGTCAGAATATGAGCGACAACTTAATGTGTACGCATATATTTGGCAGGAGCTGCGTCAGAAAGAGCTGAACGAAACTGCTGTGATAGCGACGCGCTTTCCTGAATCGCTTAATGCTGCATGGGAAGCTCGGAAACGCAACCCTGCTGTATTTGAGCAGGAACTCCAAAAGTGGAATCCTGTGATTCAATTTCCTTTTAATACTAGGCACGTTGAGGACGTCGTTCGGGAATTTGGTCAGACGGTTGACGCCATAGAAGACGGCGTTTATTCCCCGCCTCCAGTGGCGCGGTTGAAGGAAGTGGAAGTCGGAAGACAAACCTTTGCGACCCGAGTCTGCACTAACTGCGATGTCCGATTTTCTTGCTCTCCTTATCGGCGCTACCTGAAAACGTCCAGGTCACGCGACCTTCCACGATTCCGAGATATTTACGAAGATGTCGGGCTAGAGACTGATCGGGAAACCCGCAAAGATTCGGGGCTTGGAGAAGGTCCGGAGGAAGTTTAGGTCAATGACGAACAACAGAATAATCACACACAAAATAAAGCGTGGGAGCCTAATTCATTTTGCCCTGGATGGTATAAAACGCGAATCGTTTGAGGTCATAAAGACAGAACTTACGAACCTCTTGAAACGGCGTGCTGGAGTTTACGCGCTGTACCAAAACGATAAACTCGTGAGGGTAGGTCTAGGCACAAACATATACTGGCGTCTGAAAGGCCACGCCAAATCAAAAAAGCTGGTCTGGAACACGGCGAGCCTATTCATCATCGGAGAAAAGAATCTCAAGTACCTGCGAGACCTGGAGACGGCGATAGTTCGTATTGCCAAGCCAAAGTACAACAATCAGAAGGGGCGAGTTCGGGACGAACACTTCCTCGAGAGACTTCTCAAAAAGAGTGTAAAACTCAAAAGAAAAAAGCTCCATGCGAAGAGAATACAAAAAGACAAAGAAATGAAGGCGCTTGAGTACGAAATACACAACATTGAAAAAGTCGTGGCATCCAATCGTTGAGGATGTTCCCTATGTCATCAATCATTCTTCGCTAATGGGCAAGTTCCCCGAAAAGTCTCGCCTCTGACCTCTCCGCTCACCCCGTCCCCTGTGGGTTGATCTTTTCTCCTAACAATCTTCCTTCCAGACTTCGAATCCTCCGCAAGCGTTCAGTGTGCATGTACGCCGTCAAAGTGCTAACGGTCTCATTCCCGAAGACTTATGGCTAATTCCAAAATGTAAAAGATTTTTTCTCCGTTTTTCCCTTCTGGATGTTCCTTATATATATGAGGGGAGTTCTCGCCGAATGTTCCCCTGGGAGCTTGGTGGACCTGATTCAGTCGCGTGACCCGCCAGGCGTCGTGGACGGCCGAGGGACGACGCGCCGGACGCGAAGGTAGAAACCCACTGCATGGAGCTAATGCTCCAAGTGTGCCTTGGCAGTTGCCAAGCAGGTTAAAGCAGGGACTCGGTTCTGCCTGTTGCGTCGAGGTGTCTCCTGGCGGCAACAATCCCGGCGAGAACTCTCTAAGAGAAGTCGATCTGTGAAGCAACGCAAAAAGGAGATACCAAGAATGAGACGACTTTGGAGCAAGGCTCCCCGATTCAGAAATGTATTCCGACAATTGACCGCTGCCGCTCTGGTCCTTTTGTTGGCGGCACCTGCCTTCGCTCAGGGTGCCTCCCCTTGGGAGAACGCGGTAAGCGTACTGCAGCAGGCGTTCACCAGCACTATCGCGCGTGGCCTTTCCTTGGTCGCAATCGTGGTATCTGGCCTGACCTTCGCCTTCGGTGAAGGCGGCTCGAAGCGAGTCCTCGCAGGTGTTCTTTTCGGGGTTGGCATGGCCATCGCCGCCGTCAACTTCATGGCTTGGCTCTTTCCGTGAGGCGATCGGTCGCCAAAATCACCTGAAAGGAGCAGGGCATGGCAACGGGCAGGCGAGTGAACCCAGTTTATAGATCGATTTCGCGGCCTCTGACAATTCTCAGAGCGGAGAGGAAGCTATTTTTCTTCGCGATGTGTCTTGGCGCAGGCACGTTCAATCTGCTGGGCAGCTTGCTTGGTGGAATTCTGATGTTTCTGCTGCTCTACTTCGCAGCGCGATGGGCCACCGAAACAGACCCTCAGATTCTCCGCATTCTGCTTACGTCACCCAAATTGAAGACTCAATACGACCCATCGAAATTCAGCCCCATTTCTATTCGTAGGATTACCAATGTTTAGGCTTCAGCGAATCTTCAAGAATTACGCGGAGACGGGTTCGTTCAACGAGCAGGTGAATCTTTACGGGTTTGTCGATTCCCATGTTTTCCTCACCAAGACAGGAGACCTCGGTGTCGTCCTTGAAGTTCGGGGCGTCGACTACGAGTGCTTGGACGGAAACACGCTCGACGGCCTGACAACGCGCCTCGAATCGGCACTCAAGCTTTTCGACGAAAACTACCGCATCTACCAGTACCTCTTCAAACGGAACAACGAGAATATCCCGCACAAGCTCTATGACAGACCTGTCGTAGATACAGCCATCAAGAATCGTCTGACGTATTTTGCAAGCAAAGCCGACACGCTTTTTTCGCTTTCGATCTACTACGTCATTCTGTTTGAGGCTTTCCGTTACACACGCACACTCGGAAACAGCCTCTTGGAAATTCCGAGACGGCCCCTCAAAGCTCTTGGTGAACTCTGCGCGAATTTCTCAGGTACAAAACAGGTCTTCCTCCTCGACGGCGAGATCACAAAGGGGCAAGTCGGCCTGCTCCAGAAGGCTGAAAGCTTCATTCTCCAGGTCAGCGATTTTCTGCCTGTCCGTATGCTCGATAAACAAGAAGCCTTCCACGTTCTCAAGAAGACACTTAACTTTGCCCCGCAGAAGATCGATTCTGCCCGGCTCAAGTACGACACCTTTCTCGACTACTACCTCTGCGAATCCCATCTCGAATGCCACAGAAGGCACCTCCGCGTCGACGACTATTACGTGAGAGTTTTGACGCTCAAAGAACCGTCTGCGCAGAGCTTTCCTCTGATCTTCAAGCGCCTGCTCGAAGTCCAGACTAACTACTACGTTGTCACCGAATGGACGAAAGAAGATTCGGGCAAAACCAGAAGGGTGATTCAGGCCAAGCGTCGGCACTTTCATAATACGAAACACTCTTTCGTCAGTCAGGTCAATCTCAACGACGCGCCTTCGCATGACGTTCTAACGGACGATTCGAAAGAGTCCCAGGTTCGGGAACTCGGGGAATGCATCAAGGAGATTGAGCTCAAGGGGAACTATTTCGGCCAGTTTTCCCTCACCGTCGTCATTTATGACTTGGACCTGGCGAAGGTGGACCGGGCATGCGCCGAGTTCTATAAGGTCTTCAGTGTTCACGACGCCCAGCTCTATGAAGAGAAATACAATCTCCTGAACGCATTTCTCGCGACAGTTCCCGGCAATTACGCCTTTAACCTCCGGTCGCTATATCTTCTCAATTCCAACTACGCCGATTATTCGTTTCTCTTCACCCTTCACTGTGGCGAGCGTCAGAACCGCCATCTCCGTCAGGAGTATCTGGCGGTTCTCGAAACGAACCATCACACCCCTTACTTCCTAAACCTCCATCACCGCGATGTGGCCCACACCATGATTCTCGGGCGCACCGGAGCGGGGAAATCATTCCTTCTGAACTTCCTCATCACCAACCTCCAAAAATATGACCCGTGGACCTTCATCTTCGATTTGGGCGGGAGCTTCGAGAGCCTTACGCAGCTCTTCGGAGGGTCATACGTGAGGGTTGGAATCAATTCGCCAGAATTCAGAATCAATCCTTTCTCGCTCCCACCCACGAAAGAAAACCTCGATTTCCTGGCTCTGTTCGTAAAGGTCCTAGTTCAAGGCGCGGTGCCAATAGAGTTGAGCCCGACCGAGGAGCGAGACATCTACCAACAGATTGAAAATCTTTACTGCGTCGACCCGGCCCTGCGAACTCTGGGAGTCCTCACAAACACGCTCGGACATCGCCTCGCCGACAGGCTCGCGAAATGGACGCAAGGAGGCCAGTTCGGATTCCTCTTCGACAACCCTGAAGACACAATCTCTTTCTCAAGGTTCCAGTGTTTCGACTTCCAGCAGATGAGCCAGTATCCCGACCTTCTCGAACCCTTGCTCTTCTACATCTTGCATCGAGCACAGTCAGTCATCGGCGACCGGCAGATCAGCACAAGTTTCAAGGCCTTTTTCATCGATGAGGCTTGGGTCTTCCTCAAGAACCCAAGTATTCAGAGATACGTCGTGGAGGCGCTAAAAACGTGGCGCAAAGCAAATGCCGCCATGATTCTGTCCACCCAGTCGCTCGACGAGTTGCGCCGCTCGGACGTGCTCGACGTAATTATCGAAAGCTGCCCAACCAAGATCTTTCTTGCTAACCCCGACATGGACAGGGAACTGTACCGGCGCCAGTTCCATCTCAATGAAAACGAAGTGGAACTGATCTCCACGCTCATTCCAAAGCAACAATTTCTCATCAAGACGCCCGAACTCGCCAAAGTCGCCAACCTCACCGTAGACCCCAAGAGCTATTGGCTCTACACGAACGACCCATTCGATAACCGCAAGCGCAAGGAAGCATTTGAGGCTCACGGGTTCGAGAAGGGGCTTGAAGTTCTGGCGGAGATGCCGCGATGAAAACTCTTATCGTTTCCTTCGCGATTTGGATCTTTATCGTGCCTGCTGTAGTTGCTCTCTTCCTCATATTCACGTTTCCCGCGGCGAACAGTCCGGACCTCTATCCCGCGTTGGCGTCGCTCGCTCTAGCCTTTTCCATTTTAACCATGGTCTGGGGACGTTTTTGGCTTGAGCCGTTCTTGAGTCCCAGTTTCTGGTTGTTGCCAAAGCCTCAGCAACGACCAAATTCAATTCAGGAGAAAAAGTATGAAAAGTATCTCGATGGCCAAGTTCGTCCTTAAATGCAGTCTTGTTTTGGCTGCGCTATGCTTCATGTGGTTAGAGGCCACGCCCGCCGTAGCGGACTCAGGGGGCGCCAGGACAGTGAAGTATTCCCAGCAAGACATCATCCCTGTGCGGGCGAAACTCCGTTTTTCTACCCTGATTGTGTTGCCACCAAACGAAGAGATTCTGGATTATGCAACCGGCGACAAAGAATTCTGGATCATTAACGGTGCGCACAATCTCTGCTATGTGCATCCCGCGCAGGCAGGAATTCGCAGCGACCTTCATCTCATCACCACCACCGGACACGTCTACTCCTTTCTGCTAACAGAAATCAGCAAAGATTCATCCGCTGAACCCGACCTCAAGCTGTTTGTTGAACCCAAGGAGGAGTCGAGCCTTGGCGGCGGCACTGCATTGCAAGGCTACGTTCGAGCCAGTGAGGCCGAAGCTTACAAAAAGGAACTGGAGGCTCTTCACGCTCAAGCAGACGCGCAGACCCATGCGGCTGAGGCGCAGGTGGCCGAGCAGGTGAACAAATTCAAAGCCGATTATCAGAAGAAACTGCAGTTCGACTATGAGCTGGACAAAAATGCCGCTCGCGAGCCCTTCCTCGTCTCAATGATTTATCACGACGATGTGTTTACTTACATCAAGTGCGCGGCACCAGAGAAGCCAGCTCTCTACGAGATCAAGGACGGAAAACCAAATCTCATCAACTTTCAGGTTGAAAGCGGAGTCTACATCGCTCCCAAGGTCATCGACGACGGATACCTTGTCATCGGAAACAAGAAACTGACCTTCAAGCGCCACAGCTAAAAACCATCAACGAAAAACCAATAGGGAAGAGGAGAAACATGAACGAGCCAATTCAAGATAAAGCCCCGAAACCGCCTGGTCTTCTTCCTAAGCACGTCCAGTCCTGGCTGATCCTGGGGCTAGCCGTGCTGATGATCGTCATTATGTGGCTGACGGGTGGTAAGAGGCAGCAGACTCCCGCCAAAGCAAGTGCGCCCGTAGCGCAGCAACCATTACCAGTCGAAGTGAACGAAACGAAGATTGCCGACCTGCAAAATCGAATCCAAGAACTCCAGCGCGAGCAACTCGCTGCGCAAAGCCTCAGGGGTCAGCCAAATCCGGCCATGCAGGGTCACCTCAAAACCGGCCATGAGTGAGGCCCGGGACATTGACTCCGACAAGAGCCCTTATAGGCTCGGTCGGCATGAGCAATGTCTTGAGC
>Ga0187819_10000320_pt1 | contig 23492 bp, 18 predicted proteins | sample NC_wetland_sal_i_15_FD_132411 | JGI IMG/M metagenome (GOLD analysis project Ga0187819, IMG submission 132411) | Wetland sediment microbial communities from Neuse River Estuary, North Carolina, USA - SO4_4 | ecosystem: Environmental > Aquatic > Freshwater > Wetlands > Sediment | place: USA...
AGCAAGCGCTGGCAAATACCACGGAAGGATTCGTCGCATCGACGATGATCGAGAACACATCGCAATCCTCAATCATGCCTTTGTTGATGTGATGCCAACTGGCGCCGCCATCGTCGGTCTTCCATGCCAGATGCCAGGTGCCGGCGTAAACCACGTTCGGATTCTTGGGATCGACGGCGAGGGATTCGATGTTATGAATTTCCAGGTTGGAGGATGAAATCCTCTGCCAGTTCTTGCCGCCATCGGTGCTGCGGAAAACGCCATCCAGCGCGCCCGCGAATAACATCTTTGAATCGGAGGCAGCAATCGCCATAGCGCGGATCGATTTGCCGTGCATGGCAGGAGTGGTTTCCCAGGTCGTTCCGCCATCCGTAGAACGGAACAAATCACCAGCCTGCTGATTCTCCACGCTCCAGGCCGCGGCGTACATTTTGTTCGGACTCTGCGGATCAATGGCGAGGTGGTCGATCACATAATCGTCACCGTTACCCAGGTGCGCAAAGCGTGTCCAGCTATGGCCACCGTCGATGGAAGCGAAAAGAGTTCCCGTGCTGGTGCCCAGGAAGATGTGATCCGGATTCTGGGGATCGTAAGCCAGGCTGCGCACATCGCCCCCGTCCGGCCCCAATGCGGTCCACTGTCCGGCCCATGCGGCGCTAGCACAACACAGCGCAAGCAGTAGAAAAAGCAGAGATTTGGCGCTCACGAGATGCTTTGATTCAGAAATCATAGAGCAGTTGTCCCCCAACGGAAGAAAATCCGTCCCGGGGGCAAGAGTGACAGGGTAACACGGGCCAATCAAGTTACCGAAGGGAACGGCAGGTGGTGTTGGAGGTGCCGCTACTGACCAGCGGGTTCGACCGCTGCCAGTGGGTCGAACGGAGAGCGGCGTTCTTCGGGGAGCACGCGAAAGGACTAAGTCGGCCGTCCACCGGCGTTCTCTTGAAATTGTCACCGAAGAAATAGCCGAAGTAGGGGACCGGAACCCGAAGCCTGAAGCCTGAGCGCTGAAGTACACTTATCTCCAGATGCCTACTATTCTCACCCGCCTGCGCCGCGCGTTTGCCGGTGCCATCATCTTCGCTGTGCTGCTGGTGGCAGGAGCATATTTCTACGCTCGACATCGGGTGCAGAACGCTCTCAAACAGGCTCCAGAGAAGATTGGCCTCGAAATCAAGCAAACTGCCACCGGCTTCACCGTCTCCAAGTCGCTGCAGGGCCGCACGCTATTCACCGTCCAGGCGGGGAAAGCTGTGCAATTCAAGCAGGGTGGACACGCCGAATTGCACGACGTACAAATCACTCTTTACGGTAGCGATTCGAGCCGCTTCGACCGGATCCGTGGCGCCGATTTCGAATACGACCAGCAGTCCGGCAACGTCATTGCCAAAGGTGAAGTGCAGATTGATTTGCAAGCGAACCCGGAAGGCCTTCTGAATCCAGACCAGTCCCCTCCCACGCAGTTCAGAAATCCGATCCACCTCGAGACCAGCGGCCTGATATTCAACCAGAACACGGGCGACGCGCACACTCGGGAGAGAGTCGACTTTGATCTGCCGCAAGGCAGCGGATCCGCCGTGGGCGTGTACTATGTGGCCAAGACCAACGTGCTCACCCTGCAATCGCAGGTGAATCTCCGCTTCAGCGGTGCTGTACCAGCAACCGTCAACGCGGCCCGAGCAACCATCACCAAGGACCCGCACCTGGTCGTTCTCGATCACCCCCACCTGCAAAACGGTGCTCGTCAATGCGACTCGGATGAGGCGACACTTTTCTTGCGTTCTGACAACAGGCTGGATCGCGTTCTAGCGCAGGGCAATGTGCTGGTCAAATCGCTGCGTTCGCGGTCGACGGAAAGCTCGCAAATGGCGGAAGCCCGATCCGACCAACTCGACCTGATCATGGCGAAGCAACATGACGTGCTGCAGACTGCCGTCTTCTCAGGAGACGTGCGCGTCCAGGTTGCACACGCGGGGGATGGGAGCGCTCGCCCGTCCAGCGCGAACACCGACCCAGGTGAAACAGACGCAACGCTGCAACAGTGGCCCATGCAAGGCAGAGCCGGCCGAGTTGTCCTCGAATTCACGGAAAAGGTTTCCTCTCGAAAAAAAACTTCCTCCCGCAAGAATCTCCTGACTAAGGTACACGCCGAAGATCATGTGAAACTGCTCCAGCATCAGAATCGCGCCAACAACTCTGCCGTCGCCCAGGATCTGGAGTTGACCACACAGGACATGGAATTTTTCCTGATCAAACCGGGAGGCCACCTCGATCGAGCCGAAACTGCTGGCGCAGCCGAGATCGCCATTCGCCCCACGACGGGCAGCGGGCAACAAACTTTGGTTACAGCAAAAAAGTTTGACGCCCGCTTTGACGATTCCGGGCAGCTCACTTCAGTTCACGGCGCCCCCGACGCCCGTGTCGTGAGCCAGAATCCAGGGCAGTCCGATCGCGTCAGTACCAGCCGGGTTCTCGACGCAACCTTCCAACCCGGCAGCGGCATTCAATCCCTGGTACAGCAAGGAAGCGTTACCTACGTCGACGGCGAGCGCAAGGCTTGGGGTGACCGCGCCCGCTACACTCCAGCCGACCAGATACTAACTCTTACGGGCTCGCCGCGTGTGGGTGACGACGGCATGACCACGACAGCCACCTCGATGCGCATGAATCGCGCCACCGGAGACGCCTACGCCGAGGGCGACGTGAAGACCACCTACAGCGATTTGAAGCCACAGCCCGGCGGCGCCCTTCTGTCGTCGTCCAGCCCTATCCACGTTACAGCTCGTTCCATGAGCGTTCATGGCACTTCGGCAATTGCCCTCTACAGTGGAGACGCGCGTCTGTGGCAGGATGCAAACGTCGTCGAAGCCCAGACGATTGAATTCGATCGCGAGCGGCGTTCGATGGTTGCGCTTGGATCGGACGCATCCAAAACCGTTTCGACCGTCCTGGTCCAAAACGATAATGTCCAAAAGGACAAGGTGCAAAACGATGAGGTTCAAGCTGGCAAAGCTGGAGCCGGCCGACCAGAAAATACTTCCAGAAAGCCCACCTTGATCTCGATCACTTCTACTCGCCTGACTTATGCCGATAACGAGCGGAAAGCACACTTCGAAGGCGATGTCGCGGCGAAGGGGGCTGACATCACAATCACCGCGAAGAGAATGGACGCATTTCTCCAAGCCCGCGGTCCCGCGAACCAGCCGCTTTCCGGAGCGGGAGAACTGGACAAAATTGTAGCGACAGACCAGGTTGTCATCACCCAGCCAGAACGTCACGCCACCGGTAATTTGCTGACTTACACGACCGCAGACGACAAATTCGTACTGACCGGCGGACCGCCTAGCATTTTTGATGCCGAACATGGTCAAATTACCGGCGTTTCGTTGACTTTCTTTAGACACGATGATAGGGTGCTGGTTGAAGGCAACGATTCCTCCCCTACGGTCACCCAAACACGAGTGGCACGATAAATGCGTACACTGGCCACCGACGAAATCGGCAAATCCTATCGCAGCCGCCGGGTCGTAAACGGGGTCAGCCTTCGTGTCGAACAGGGCGAAGTCGTTGGTTTGCTTGGCCCTAATGGCGCCGGTAAGACCACAACCTTCTACGTAATCGTGGGCCTGATCCCCCCCGATGCTGGCCGAGTCTTAATTGACGACGACGACATCACTGACGTCCCCATGTATCTGAGGGCTCGCCAGTACGGCATCAGCTACCTCCCTCAGGAAGCTTCAGTCTTTCGCAAGCTTACCGTTGAGGAGAACATCCTGGCGGTTCTGGAGGCGCAGTCTATTTCCTGGCATGAGCGTCGGGAGAAGATGGAGAAACTGATCGATCAGTTGGGTTTGGAACATATCCGCCAGAACCGCGGATACGCTCTCTCCGGAGGAGAACGGCGCCGCGTAGAAATAGCTCGCGCCCTGTGCATTAGCCCGACATTCATTTTGTTGGACGAGCCTTTTTCCGGCATTGATCCCATCGCTGTGCTCGATCTGCAAAAGATTATCAGTGATCTGAAAGCCAGCGGTATCGGCGTGCTGATCACCGATCACAACGTACGCGAAACTCTGTCCGTCACAGATCGCGCGTACATAATTAATGAAGGGCGGATTTTCCGCCAAGGCACGCCCGAGCAATTGGGCGGCGACCCAGAAGTGCGTCGCGTGTATCTGGGGCAGAGTTTTTCGCTGGTATGAGAAAACACGTCGTTGGTCGTGCGTCGTTGGTCGTTGGCTGGTCGCGACTAATGACCAACGACGAACGACCAACGACGAACGACTGAATTTATGGTTTTGTTGCAGCACAAGCTAAGTCTGAAAGTTTCGCAGAGACAGATCCTGACTCCGGGTCTGGTCCAGATGGTCAGTGTTCTGGCGCTCAACAAGCTTGAGCTGCGGGACATGATCACGGCTGAGATGGTGGAGAATCCAGTTCTGGAAGAACTGGAGGATTCGGTGCCACTGCTGGATGACGTGGATCGCCGCGAAGAGACGCGCGACCATGCCCCCGTCGAGGAAAGCCCGACCGCCGCCGCCGACACAGAAAAAAAAGATCCATTCGAAGAAATTGATTTCGGCTCGTTCTTTCAGGATTACCTCGATCCCGGCTATCGCAGCTCTCGGGAAATGGAGGACATTGAGCGTCCCTCGTTCGAGAATTTTCTCTCCAAACCTGCGAGTCTCACCGACCATCTGGTCTGGCAACTGGGTTCCATCTCTATGCGTCCCGAGGTACAGGAGGCGGTCGAACTCATCATCGGCAATCTCAACGAAGACGGCTACCTGATCGCCAGTGACGAAGAACTGCTGGGAGTCTCCCCGCCCGCTCTTCCCGAATCCGACGCAGCAGTCGTCGAGAACGTTTTTAAGGAAGCGGCCGCCCTTGGGCTGAGTTCGTCCGAGCAAAGTTCGTCGGACGGTTCCTCAGAACTTGAACGTGATTCAGCGAAGCTTCATTCCGAGACTTCGCCAGAGCCCATTACTACAGATTCCGTTTCCGGCGAGTTGGGCCTCTCTGGAATCGATTCAGGGTCGGAGCATGTTGTAACTCATGATCTCCCCGACGCGCCTGCAGGCGATGAAGAATCGCAGCCTGCGGCGTCGAGCAGCGCAGTAGCCACCGCTTCACAACCAGCTAGCCTAGCGCCAGCTCCGCGTCCCACGTTCGTGACTAGTTTCAATCTCTCCGATCTTCACGAAGCCATCGAAGTGGTAAGGCAACTGGATCCGCCCGGAGTCGCTTGCCGCGATCTCCGCGAGTGCCTGCTCTATCAACTGCGCTACCACCAGCAGCAACACGAGTTGCACAAGAACGGAAATGGAGAATCGACGGCCCAGACCCTCACCGACGCCATCGCCATCGTGGATCAGCATCTGCGAGCGCTGCAGAACAAGCAATATAAGGAAATTGCCCGCGCCCTGGGTCGCCCTGTCGAAGCCATACAGCAGGCGCTCGATTACATCCGCACGCTGGACCCGCGCCCCGGCCTGCGCTACAACAAAACCCAGCCTCGCCTGATCGAACCCGACGTGGCTTTCGTGAAGCATGGCGACGAATGGTTGGTGGTCATGAACGACGAGGACGTTCCCCAACTTCGCCTTAATCCCGCCTACAAGCGCCTCCTCACCAAGGACACCAACGACAAAGACACGCGCAATTACGTCAAGGAGCGCTACAAGAGCGCCATTCAGTTGATCAAGAACATCGAGCAGCGCAAGCAAACCATTGTGAAAGTTTGCTATAGCATTCTGGCGCGGCAACAGGATTTCCTCGAAAAAGGGATCGACCAATTAAAGCCCATGATGATCAAGGAGGTGGCCGAAGAAATCGGCGTGCATCCTTCCACCGTCAGCCGCGCTGTGTCCAGCAAGTATGCGCACACTCCCCAGGGCGTGTTTGAGTTGCGGTATTTCTTCAGCGAAAGTGTGAATGGTCCACAGGGCGGCAACACATCGTTGCTCATTCTCAAGCGCCGCGTCAAAAAACTCATCGAGGAAGAAGATCCCGCCCGGCCGCTCACCGACGAGCAGATCACCCGCATCCTGCAATCGCAGGGCATTCAGGTCACTCGTCGCACGGTCGCGAAATACCGGGAAGATATGCGCATCCCGAGCACCCACCAGCGCAGAGTCAAGAAGTGAGGAGTTCGCAGCGTCCGGCGTCTTGCTGGCATTTTGGCTAACGAATTTCCGAGTCGCACCGGTTATGTTGTGCCCAACGTCGAATTAAAAATTTAAGGAGAGGCGCTGATGAACGTGGAATACACCGGCAGGCACTTCGAAGTCACTCCCGCCATTCGCAAGGACGTTGAATCCGGCCTTACCAAGATTCGCAAAATTCTGGGCGACAAGTTTGAAACCAAAGTCGTCCTCGCTGTCGAGAAGCACCGTCACAAGGCCGAAATCACCATCAGTCCGCGCAACGGGCCCCTCGTTGGATTAGCCCAGGCCGGCGACATGCCCTCCGCCGTCAGTGAAGCCCTCGACCACCTCGAAAAGCAAGCGGTCAAATACAAAACTCGCTGGCGCACCAAAAAACGTCACAACCACAAAAACCCCAATCCAAAGAGCCAGAGTTCCCGGCCCGTGCCTGCCGGAAAATGGAACGGCGAGGGATCCCAGGAAAAAATGGGAGTCGCCGTCGGCTTGACCGAACCAACTTCAGTCGATGTGGTCGTACACAAGTTTCCCGCCGTAGCCCGCAGCACCGAAGTGCACCTCGTTCGCTCCGAGGATGCAGTCGCCATGCGGCCGATGACCCTCGAAGAAGCCATCAAAGAAGCCCACTTTCGCGATCGCGACGTCTTCGTCTTCCGCGATCCCAAAGGCAAAGTCATGATCCTGCACCGCACCCGCGACGGAAAGATGGAACTAATCGAAGCCCCGTAAAGCTCGTGTGGGGACGGGTCTTTGACCCTAGCGAAGAAGTCGGATATGCCAGCCCTTGCGTGTTAGCATCATGGACATCCGGGCTTCGCAAAACAATGCTCCGCACCGACTTCTCCGTTTCGTCGATTCTCCTTACGACTGCTCTGCTTTGCATAGCCGGGTTCCCTCGTGCCGCACATGCGCGTTCCGACGAGCCTCACTGGATTCGCGTCAGTTCCAGTCATTTTTCCGTGGTCACGGATGCGGACGAGAAGAAGGGCCGTGACGTAGCCGTGCGATTCGAGCAGATGCGTGCCGTCTTCGGAGACTTGTTGGCGAGAAAGCGGATCAACATGTCGGAGCCGATAGACGTCCTCGCCTTCAGAAGCGACGAGGAATACAGCAAAGTCGTGCCCATCCGCCAAGGGCAAGCGCTCACGGCTGGCTTTTTTCTCCCGGGCGAGGACCGGAATTACTTTGTCCTGAACCTGTCGAAAGAGGAGAGTTGGCGCGCAGTGTCCCGCGAATTCGCTCTGGTGTTCCTGAACTACAACTATCCTCCCACGCAGCCGTGGTTCGACGAAGGCTTCGCGGAATACTTCTCCAGCCTGCGCCTGGACAACAAGCAGCCGCAAATCGGCGGCGACCCGGAATCGTTCAGCGGACTTCTGAGCACCCAACCGTGGCTTGCAATTCCTGAATTATTCGCGACGCGTCCGGACGTCTCGGCTAGTACGGAAAGTTCGCGCCATACCTTATTCAATGCACAGTCATGGATCGTGATGCACTACCTGCTCGACCAGAACAAGCTTTCGGAGACTGGGACATACTTAGGCTTGGTCGAAAACGAAAAGCTTCCGGTCGAGGAGGCTATTCAGAAGGCGTACGGCATGTCCTCAGCACAGTTCTTGCAGGCGGTGAAGGATCACTTCCATTCATTCACACAGCCCTCGCAAGGTGGCAATGTTGCGGGAACCCCGTTGAACGGCATGGCCTCGCCTGACACGATCGGCAGCAGCACTCAGCAACTTTCCGAGCCGGAGGGGCAAGCCTTGGTGGCGGAGATGAGCGTCCGTCTGCCGGAACACCGCGAGCAAGCCATGCAGGAACTGGAGTCGATCGCAAGCCAACTGAAGACAGACGATGTGGTCGCGCGCCGCGGGCTAGCGTGGGCGCACATGCAGAAGAAAGAATTCGACCGCGCCGTTGACGAATTGAACAAGGGCGCAGAGCTCAACCCCAAGGATCCCTGGCTGCATTATTATTTGGCGCTGGTCCGGTTGCGGGCGGCGCAATCCACGGGAAGATCGATCCAAGGGCTCCCCAACATGATGCAGGATCTTCGGCTGGTTCTGGACTGGGATCCCGAATTCGCCGAGGCCCGCAACATGCTGGCTATGGCGCAGCTGGAAGGCGGTGGTGTCCACGCCGCGATGGATTCCATGAGAGTGGCCCTGCAACTCAGCCCGCGAAATCAAAATTATCTGCTGAACATGGCGCAAATTTATATGGCGGGGAAGAATTGGGACGCGGCTACGGCGTTGCTCGAGCGGCTTAAGAACAGTCCCGATTCGCAGGTTGCGAAGTCCGCGGGCGAGCAGTTGGAAGGATTGCCCATGTTAAAGAAGTATGGGATTCCAGCACGGAGCGATACCAGACCAGAGCCTCAGAAAACAGCATCAGCGGCGTCACCACCGTCACCATCGTCTTCGCCATCCGCGCCTTCTTCTACTTCGTCTTCGTCAAGTTCCAGGAAACCGGCGGAGCCGCCGCAAACTCGGCAACCAAATGAAGAAAGCGGTGCCGATCAACCGGAACAACCTCCGCCTCCGCCACAGCCCGACAAACGCACCATTCAATTTCTGAAAGGAAAATTAATTGCGGTCGATTGTTCGCAAGCGCCATCGGCGATCTTGACCGTGGCCGCAGGAGCCAAAGTGGTCAGGCTCCGGACCGAGAATTACAAATCAGTGATGCTGATCGGAGCGGACGATTTTTCCTGCGACTGGAAGAGCCGCCCGGTAGCGGTCAATTACCGTCCGGGAGGAAAAGCGGACGGCGATCTGGTTTCTGTGGAAGTCCAATAGACGTGAGTTCCTACACTGGTTTCCCGGGTTCTATAGTTTCAAGTAAGATAGAAAGGCGCTCACAATAGAGCGAAGGTTGCTGAAGTTCGTGTTTTGAACGTCTAAGCCAGCCAAATTAGAGATATTCTGCGGTGCCAGTCTTCGACTGTCTGTCTGTATGGCGGTGTAGCTCAGGTGGTTAGAGCGACGGTCTCATAATCCGTAGGTCGTTGGTTCGAGTCCAACCGCCGCCACCATTCCAATCAACTATCAGGATTGGTCAGATTCAATCCCGGTTCAACGCCCCATGTTACCGAGCCGACTCCGCGCCGCGTTTGAATTGGCTCCGGAAAGCCGAGCTCCGGGGAGGCGGGGACACTTCGGACAATCAGGGAACAGACCGGCGTTAACAGTAGCCGTCGCTGCGGATTTTTTTTTAACTCCCCTTGCTAACCGAGAGGAGAGAGCATAGTCTAAAACTCGGTAACCGAGAGGAGGCTGTATGAGTAAGCCTTCGGACCTTGTCCAGGGGACCCTGGATATGCTGATCCTGAAAATACTGGCGCTTGAGCCTCTCAATGGCTGGGCTGTGAGCCAGCGCCTGAAGCAGATCTCCCGCGATGTGCTGCAGGTCAGTGACGGATCTCTCTATCCCGCGCTGCACAAGCTGGAACAACAGGGTTGGATTGCTGCGCAGTGGAAGCCGAGTGGAAATAATCGTCGCGCCAAGTTTTATTCGTTGACCCGGCTCGGCCGGAAGCAGCTCGAAAAGGAGTCGGCCAACTGGAACCGCCTCTCCGCGGCCATCTCCGGCATAGTCAAGCTCAAGGAGGCCTGAACGTGAGCTTCGAACGATGGTTGTATACCGTGCCCTTGCGTTTGCGTTCACTTTTTGGCCGCAAGCAACTGGATCAGGAATTGAAAGACGAGCTTCGAGACCACATCGAGCTGCAAATCAAGGAAAACCTTGCGAGAGGCATGTCGGATGAGGACGCTCGCTACGCGGCGCTGCGCGCGCTGGGCGGTGTGACGCAGATTGAAGAGCAGTGCCACGACGCGCGTGGCGTTAATGTCATTGAAAATCTGCTTCAGGATTTGCGCTATGGTTTCCGGCAACTGCGTCGCAGCCCGGGATTTTCTGCTTTGGCGATTCTATGCCTGACCCTGGGAATCGGCGCCAATGCTGCCGTGTTCAGTTGGGTCGAAGGGATCTTATTCCGTCCCTACCCGGCAGTAGCCCATCAGGAGCGCCTTCTCGCCCTGGCCGGCACCGCGCGTGACGAAAGCGGAGCCACGGAAACCTCCTGGCCGGATTTGCTCGACTTGCAGAGAAGCTGCACGCTGCTTGACACGTTCTTCGTGAGCAAAATTACTGGCAGCACCCTCAGTATCGGCGACCGCGCCGAAGTCACGACCGGCAGCATCGTGTCAGCAAACTATTTCGACGCCATCGGTGTCCATCCCATTCTTGGGCGCGGCTTCCTGCCTGGCGAAGATGTAGGACGCAACGGCCATCCCGTCACAGTAATCAGCTATCAGCTTTGGCAGAGCCGCTTCAAAGGGGATCCGCAAATCATTGGGAAGACACAGCGGCTCAATAACGTTCTGCACACAATCGTGGGTGTCGCGCCGGAAGGATTTTACGGAACATTTGTGGGCTGGGCTATGAACTTCTGGGTCCCGGCATCCATGGAGGAGACTTTTGAAGCTGGCGGATACAAACTGGAGGACCGCGGCGCGCGCTGGATTGAAGCCTATGTAAGACTCAAGCCGGGGGTTACTCGAAAACAAGCCCAGGAAGAAATTTCCGCAGTCGCAGCCAGGCTGGAGGCCGACTATCCGGCCACAAACCGCGGACGGAGCATCAAGCTGTGGCCGTTGTGGCAGACTCCGTTCAATAATGCCGGCACTCTACTCCCTACGCTCGAGATAATGCTTGCAGTAGTGGCGTTTGTTCTACTGATCGCCTGCGCGAACGTTGGCAACCTGCTGCTGGTAAGGTCACTCGCCCGGCGCCACGAAATGGGTATTCGGCTCGCCATCGGCGCTGGCCAAAGCCGTTTGTTGAGACAACTTCTCACCGAAGGCCTCATCCTGTCGGCGTTGGGTGCGGCCGGCGGACTCCTGGTTGCGCACTGGTGCCGACACGCGCTCGTGCTGCTCTTGCCGGCACGTTCCGGAGTAGCGATGCACCTCCCGGGCGAAATTGACGCGCGCGTTCTGGCGATGAGCGCCGGCATTTGCCTGATGGCCACTCTCATTGTCGGACTGGTTCCGGCGTTTCAGACGCGCAACATCGACCTTGCCGGCACTCTGAAAGCCGAGTCCTCGGGCGTGGTCGGCGTCCGCGAAAGAGCGTGGATGCGCTCGAGCCTGGTCATTCTTCAGGTTAGCCTGAGTTTCATTTTGCTGGTTGGAGCAACGCTGTTGATGCAGAGCCTGCAGAAGATTCGAACGACGAGCCCGGGCTTTACTACGTCTGGCGTGCTGAAGACAGGCGTGTCTTTGGTCGCGGCGGGGTACGATGCTCCGCGAGCCAAGACTTTTCAGGACGCGCTGATTGACCGCGTCAGGTCGCTGCCCGGCGTGCAGTCGGCTGCATTTGCCCGAGTGACCCCGCTGGGCTATGGCACGTTCTCTTCCGCGCCGATTGCCGTAGACGGCTACCAACCTCCGCCGGAAGAGCAACCCACCGTCGAGTACAACCAAGTCGGGCCCGCTTATTTCGCCACCATGGGTATCTCTTTGGTCTCCGGTCGCGAGTTCACCCGCGCGGACGACGAAAACGCGCCGCTCGTCGCCGTGGTGAATCAAACCATGACAGCACGGTACTGGCGCGGCCAGAATCCTGTTGGTCAGCGTCTTCAAGTCAAGGGACGATGGGTGCAAGTCGTCGGTCTGGTTGCGGATTCTAAGTACGAGAGCATGCGTGAGAGTCCAAGGCCATTTTTCTATGTGCCTCTGCGGCAGGATTTCGTAATAGGGCCGGGGCTGAATATCCGTACAACCCAACCACTGCAGAGCATTGCAGCGGCCGTGAGGCAGGAAGTCCGTGCGCTGGACGCGAACCTTGCGCTCTACGAGATGATCACCCTTCAAGAGCAGGTTAATCGCTCAACCTCGCCGCAACTTGTGGCCGTAACTCTGGTTGCGATTTTGGGAGGATTGGCGCTTCTACTCGCTGGCATTGGCCTGTATGGCGTAATGTCTTACGCCGTTGCTCAAAGCACCCGCGAACTGGGGCTGCGCATGGCCCTTGGCGCTGGCGCATCCAACCTGTTTCGTCTGGTGATTTCGCGGGGCTTGGCGTTAACCGCAGGCGGCGTGCTCTTAGGTGCAGCGGTTGGACTTGCAATTACGCGATTACTCGGAGCCCTTCTGTACAATGTCAGTCCCCGTGACCCGCTGGCATTCGGGTCGGCGTTGGCGGTGACGACGACCACGGCAATCGCAGCTTGTTTTTTACCCGCTTGGCGCGCTACGCGGACCGACCCCGCCCGGGTATTGCGGGACTAAGCCTTACATGCGCGACGCACTGCATTCTGCCGCAACTCGCGGGTAAAAATTTGTTTTGACAATGTTTGAAGTTTTCCGATAACGTAGACCACATGACTGGCCTAGCCCATCGTCATCATCACCATCACGCACACGTCGTGCCGGCGGGGGTGTTTGGCTGAGCTAGCGTAACACCAGAAGAGATTCGAGCCCGCTGACGCGATTTAAGCTCAGCGGGCTTTTCGTTTTGCGCAAAGGACACTATCTTATGAACCGGGAAATCGACTTTGACAAGATGCAGGGATTGGCACCGGCTATTGTGCAGGATGCGGCCTCGGGCGAAGTGCTGATGCTCGGCTTTATGAATCGCGAGGCCTGCGAGCGAACGCTCACGACACGCTACGTAACATTTTTCAGCCGCACTCGCAACCAGCTTTGGACCAAAGGAGAGACCTCGGGCAACCGGCTCAAACTGGTTGCTGCTGCCATCGACTGCGACCGCGATACCGTTCTATTGCAGGTCGAAGTCGAGGGAGCAGGCTTGGTATGCCATAACGGTACCCGCTCCTGCTTCACGCAGCCATTGTTTCCGGCTGGCAAAAAGAGAGAAACTGACGCGCAGGCGGTGCGGTGATGAAGATTCGTCTGGGTATTCCAAAGGGAAGTCTGCAGGAATCCACGCTGCAACTGTTCGCTCGCGCGGGTCTCCCCATCTTCACAAATGGCCGCTCCTACTTCGCAACCTCTGGGGACCCAGAAATTGACTGCATGCTGATTCGCGCTCAGGAGATGGCCCGGTACGTCGAGCACGGTGTTCTCGATGCGGGGCTGACAGGCCTTGACTGGGTAGTCGAGAGCGGGCTCGAGGTCGTGACCGTCTCTGACCTTATTTACGCCAAACAGAGCCGTGGCAAAGTGCGATGGGTGCTGGCGGTTCCTGAGGATTCTCCCTACCAGCGTGCCGAAGACTTGAGCAACCGAATCATCGCAACGGAACTCGTCAATGTGACGCGAAACTATTTCGAGAACAAACGTGTTGCCGTGCAGGTTGAATTTTCGTGGGGAGCCACCGAAGTGAAACCTCCGATGCTGGCCGATGCCATCGTAGAGGTCACCGAGACCGGCAGTTCCCTGAGAGCGAATCACCTGCGCATTATTGATACCGTGCTGGAATCAAACACGCAGATTATCGCCAACAAGAAGGCCTGGTGTGACCAGCCCAAGCGCCGCAAGATCGAAAATCTGGCCCTCATGTTGAGAGGTGCCATGGATGCGCAAAACCGCGTCGGCTTGATGTTGAACGTGCGCAAAGAGGACCTCGCAGCGGTGCTCGCTGTTCTGCCTGCGCTGAAGAACCCCACGATCTCTACCCTCAGTGACGAAGACTGGGTGGCCGTGAACACGGTGATCGAAGAATCGACGGCCTGGCAGGTCATCCCACGTTTAAAAGAAGCCAAGGGACAAGGAATCGTCGAGTATCCGCTGAATAAGGTCGTGCTGTGATGCGCATTCTCTCTGGAGCCATGGCCCGGGTGAGGGTGCGCAAACTTGCGGCGCGTGGATCACAATATGCGGAAGTCGAACCAGCCGTGCGGCGGATTATCGCCGATATCCGGAGACAGGGAGACCGCGCTTTACGTAAGTATGCCAAACGGTGGGATGGCCTTCAGCCGCAGGAATCTCTTCAGGTGTCCGAAGAAGAGATTCAGGCGGCCTGGAAGTCCGCGGCCCCTGAATTGAAGGCTTCTTTGTGCGCAGCGGCGGCGAATATCCGTCGCTTCTGCGAAGGGCAAAAGCCGGTAGGGTGGATGCGCACGCGCAAGGGGATCACCGTCGGACAAATCGTGCGGCCCCTGGGTTCGGTGGGCTGTTATGTTCCCGGTGGACGCTATCCGCTGGTTTCGACGTTGCTGATGACGGTTATCCCCGCCCAGGTGGCAGGCGTGCAGAACGTCCGCGTTTTCTCGCCTCAGCCGCGTGCGGAGATGCTCGCTGCTGCTGGAATGCTCGGAGTGCGCGAGGTCTATCGGATTGGTGGCGCCCAGGCGATTGCCGCAATGGCTTATGGAACGCAAAGCATTCTGCGCGTGGACAAAATCGTTGGTCCAGGTAATCTTTACGTCACTGCTGCCAAGAAGCTGGTCTCGTTTGATTGTGCGATCGATTTCCTTGCCGGTCCCACTGAAGTCGTCATCGTGAGTGATGCGGGCAGAGCAGAGTTTATCGCCGCTGATTTGGTGGCGCAGGCTGAGCATGACGCCGAAGCGCTCGCAGTTTTTATTACAACCCGTGAAAATCTTGCTCGCGGTGTAGCCAGTGCGGTGGAGCAGTCAAGCCGCCGGAACGGAACAGCACGTCAGGCTTTGCGCCGGAACGGCGTCATTCTCGTATCCGGCTCTCGTCGCGAGAGTTTCGAGTGGGCCAACGAACTGGCGGCGGAACATGTCACGGTGGACGCGTCTGACGTTGCGCTGGTGTTGAATGCCGGATCGGTCTTCGTAGGCAACTACTCGCCACAGGCAGCGGGTGACTACGCTTCTGGTCCCAATCACGTCCTGCCCACCGGTGGTGTTGCCCGCTTTCGCGGCGGACTGAGCGTTCTCGATTTCGTAAAGCTGATCAGCCTACAGCGGCTTTCGCGGCCCGGCCTGAGAGAGATTGCGCCGGTGGTCGAATCTTTGGCGAATGCGGAAGGATTAAGGGCACATGCGGAGTCGATCCGGGCGAGGGTGGGCCATGCTTGAAGCGCGGGAATCGGTACGCAACCTGCCCACTTATCATCCACCGCTCGGCGGACGTAAGGGTCTGCGTCTGGATTTTAACGAAAACACCGTGGGCTGCTCGCCGCGGGTTTTGGCGCGATTGCGCGAAATCACGGCTGAAGAAATCGCGTGTTATCCGGAGCGCGAGCCCATCGAAGCGCTGGTGGCTGATTATCTTGGCATCAGGCCCAATGAGTTGCTGTTGACTAATGGCGTGGATGAAGCTATCCACCTGCTCTGCGAGACATTTCTGCGGTCTGGCGATGAGGCCCTTATCGTCGTGCCAACGTTTGCCATGTACGAGATCTCGGTTGCGGCTACCGGGGCGCAGGTTATCAAAGTACCGGCGGGCCCAGACTTTCAGTTCCCGGCTTCTGCCCTGCTTTCTCAAGTCTCGGCGCGCACACGTTTGATCGCGATTGCCAATCCCAACAATCCGACGGGTAGCGTGGCGGAACCGGCAACGTTGCTCGAGATCGCTAGCCGCGTCCCGCAGGCGGCAATCCTGGTCGACGAAGCATACTTCGAGTTTTACGGGAAAACTTTGCTGGGGCGATGGCGCACTGTTCCGAACCTCTTCGTGGCCAGAACGTTTTCCAAGGCATACGGACTGGCTGGCCTCCGTATTGGTGTGCTCGCCGGAAATGCCGAGCACATCCCAATGGTCAGGAAAGTCAGTTCTCCTTACAACGTAAATGGCGTGGCCCTCGCGTGCTTGCCGACGGCACTGGCAGATCACGGCTACATCAGCGAGTACGTCGCCCAAGTTCGCCAGGGACGGGAAGAACTCCAGCGGGAGTTTGTCCAACGGGGGATTCGACACTGGCCGAGCCAGGCCAATTTTGTGCTGGCGAGCTTCGGTTCGCTGAATGCGGCTTTCATCCAAGCGATGCGGGTACGCGGCATTCTGGTGCGCGACCGTTCGCGCGACCACGGTTGCGAGGGCTGCGTGCGCATTACGCTCGGAATTACCGAACAGACTGTTCGATTGCTGCGAGCACTTCGCGAGACGCTGGCGGAGATCGGAGCGAAAGAGGTAGGCGCGAAATGAGGCGAGCCGCGATTCAACGCACGACTAAGGAGACTGACATTCGCGCTGTATTGGTCATTGAAGGGCGTGGCCGGTACAAAGTTTCTACGGGTATCCGTTTCTTCGATCACATGCTGGAACTTTTCGCGCATCATGGGGGCTTCGATCTACAGCTCGAGGCCAAGGGCGACCTCGATGTTGATCAGCATCACACGATTGAAGATGTCGGCATTGTGCTTGGCCAGCTCTTCGACAAAGCGCTGGGCGCGAAGCGCGGCATTCTGCGCGCAGGCTATTTTGTGATGCCGATGGACGAAACCCTTGGGCTCGCAGCCGTGGATTTTTCCGGGCGGACATCCACCACGGTAGATACCAAAGTTCGAGCCCGGCTTGTAGGCGATTTGCAGGCTGAGCTTGTGCACGATTTCTTTGACGGTTTTTCCCGGGGCGCGCGCGCCAGCGTGCATGCCCGTGTGCTCTATGGCCGTTCCAGCCATCACAAGATTGAATCACTGTTCAAGGCCTTTGCGCGGGCGTTACGCGCGGCTTGTTGGCGTGACCGCCGACTGGCGCGCTTGCTGCCAAGCACGAAGGGATTGCTCTGATGATCGCCGTGGTTGACTATCGCGCCGGAAATCTAACCTCTGTAAAGAAGGCGCTGGATCATCTCTGCGTGGATGCAATCGTCACCCGGGACCCAGCCGTGGTGCTCCAAGCGGACAAGATCATTCTGCCCGGTGTCGGCCACTTTTCTGCCACTGCCGTCTTGGAACAAACGGGGCTACGCACTTCCATTCTTAGCAGAATTAAGAATGGAGTACCGTTTCTGGGCATCTGCGTGGGGATGCAGTGGATGTTCGAATCCAGCGCGGAATCGCCTGATACCCCTGGCCTCGGATTATTTGCGGGAGCGTGCGGACGGTTTCCGCAGAGCGTCAAGTCCCCGCATGTCGGTTGGAATTCGTTGACTTGTCACGAAGACTCGCGTCTGCTTCGAGAAATTCCTTCAGGTTCTTTCGTATATTTCACCCACTCGTACTCGGCGCCGGTGGTGAAGGCAACCGTGGCGCGATGCGAGTATGGCGGAGAGTTTTCCGCAGCAGTGGAACAAGACAATTTGTTCGGAGTGCAGTTTCATCCGGAAAAATCGGGGGCTTTAGGCTTAAAGCTCCTGGAGAATTTTTGCCGCCTCTGATGCTGACCAAACGAATCATCGCATGCTTGGACGTAGCCGCTGGACGCGTAGTAAAGGGTGTGCAGTTTGAACAGCTGCGCGACGCCGGCGATCCAGCAGAACTGGCCGCAGCTCATAGCCAGGCAGGCGCCGACGAGGTAGTGCTGCTCGACATTTCGGCTACGCATGAGAAGCGGTCAACCTTGGTGGACACCGTTCGCCGAACTGCGAAACAGTTGTTTATTCCCTTCACGGTCGGCGGCGGTATCCGTTCGCTAGAAGACGCCATCGCGGTCTTTGAGGCGGGCGCTGACAAAATCAGCATCAATTCCGCCGCGATCGCGGATCCGTTCTTGATCACCCGTATCGCCGAACGCTATGGTTCGCAAGCGGTGATCGTTGCCATTGACGCCAAGCGCATCAAGGGAGAGGCACGATTCGAGGCTTATGTCAGCGGAGGCAGAAAACCTACCGATCATGATGCGATAGGTTGGGCCCGTGAGGCGGAGGAGCGGGGCGCGGGTGAAATCCTGCTGACTTCCATGGATCGCGATGGCACCGGCGCGGGCTTCGACTGCGAATTGACCTGCGCGTGTTCTGAAGCCGTGCGCATTCCCGTGATTGCTTCAGGTGGTGGTGGAGACAAGCAGAGCTTCATTGACGTCTTTCAGAATGGCCGAGCCGACGCGGCTCTTGCCGCTTCCATCTTCCACTTTGGCCTGCATCGCCTTGCCGATCTCAAGCAAGAATTACGGAGCGCGGGCATCCCGGTGCGTTGGCCATGCTGATACCTTCTATCGACCTGATGGGCGGAAAGATCGTTCAGCTTGTGCAGGGCGAACGCAAAGCACTGGAATTCGTGGACTTCGAAGAGTGGATCGCGCGCTTCTCTTCGTTCCCTTTAATTCAACTTATCGATTTGGATGCAGCCCTCGGCACCGGTGACAATCGCGAACTGGTGGGGGAGTTTGCCCGGCGTCTTCCCTGTCAGATTGGTGGAGGAGTGCGGTCTATCGAGGCGGCGGAGCAAATGTTGTCAACTGGCGCGCGGCGTGTGATCCTCGGTTCTTCGCTCATCCGCGATGGTCAGCCCGACACTAATTTTGCAAACGAGCTGGCACGCGCAGTCGGGCCAGAAAAGCTGGTGTTTGCAATCGATTCGAAGGAGGGACGAGTCGCCATCCGAGGATGGCGACAGCTCACCCACATTGCGCCTATCGAGATGCTTGCGGTTCTCGATTCGTGGTGCGGCGCATTTCTGTATACGCACATCGATAGCGAAGGCCTGATGCAGGGCATTCCTCTCGACATCGTGCGCCAACTGCGGGCTTCTACCAGCAAGCAGCTGATCGTTGCTGGCGGCGTGGCGAGCTCCGAGCAAGTCGATCAACTGCATGCTCTCGGAGTCGACGCAGTTGTGGGAATGGCAATTTACACAGGAAGGCTGAAACTAAGCGATTCCACTCAGTCGCTGTAGAGATGTAGCTAGTCTCTACATTCCTGCATAGTGCTGACCAAATCAGCGAAAACGATATCCGGGCTTTAGCTCACAGCGATAGGCCCTGGCTTGATCTATATCAACCCGAACGTGGCAATCGGCCCAGCTTAGAAATAGATCGGGCCCCAGCGGAAAAACAATGGACTCTCCATTTACCTCCGCTTCAATACTTGGACCTTCCGCTGCGGAGGGCAAACTGAAATTCAGCGCCCGGCCGAAAATTACGGGATACGACTCTCGCACAATATCGCTGACCATGGGGTGGACCACCTCCGCCTCCATCAGGAAGGTGGTCGTATCGGACCAGTCCCGCACCGATACGTTAACTTTTCGGCCGCCACGCGAAAGATCTTCGAACTCGACTTTTGCAAAAGGGCACGGGCCCGCGATGCAAGAAACTCTGGCATTACGAAATTGATTTCCCTCTCCGGCATCCAGGGACGCAGATGCCAGCGCGGCCTTCCATTTCCCGTCCGGTGAACAAGGATGATGGCCCTTGCAAAGCACATTGCCGGTATTCACGACCTCGAATGTTTTGACCGCGCTACCGACGTCCGCTTCGGTAGTGGCCTTTACCGAATATCGCACTCTGACGTGCGCGATTCCGATGTCGGGACGGCCACTGTCGACGCGGGTAGCACGATGAATGGGGACCATCCGGGCGATGTAAATGTTGTCTGAAATATACTCATTCAAGTCCAGCGGGAGGTAATCGGCGTGGCGGAATTGAAGGGTGAGAGGCTGACGCCGCCTAAGTCCGCGGCGCAGGGTAAGGCTGAAGAAACCGGAAGGGTCAGATTTGCAGCTGCTCTTCGCCCCCGACCCGTTCATGCCGGTTATTTGCACGTCCGCAATGGGTAACTGTTTTTGCGGATCGGCGTCCGCACTCAGCACCGCTCCCTTGATTGTGATTGGTTGCGCTTTGCGAACCGCCACCAATACTGCGGCCGCCACACCAGCGACTGTTGCAATTACAAATGCCCAAATTGCAATCTTTCGTCTCCGGATCATGCAGTCCCCACCTTCGATATTCTATGACACTGGCAGGGATGACTCGGGGGGAATGAATATTCAATAGGGAAAAGAATACAGCGGTGTGAGCGGACCTACGATGTTTAGGCGGATTTCTTCTCGCTCGGCGGAAACTTAATTAATTGGCCGCGTTGCACGGCCGGAATCCACGGTCGCTTCTTTCGGAAGTTGTTCGGTACGTAAAACTCAATTATTTTTGCCATCACTACTACCACTCCCATCCGCATTCGCACCGGATCCGGTCACATAGCCTGACTTTTCTAAGAAGCTGATGACACACAGCACAGCATCGCATCCACATGACAGTTTTCCTTCTGGCGGGATTTTGCACATTTCGATCCACCCACAACATTGGACTTTCAAGCACGCAGCCGAGATGCGTTGGCCGTGTCAAATAATTGTCAAAGGATTCTTGCGGGAAGGAGATAACTGGGCGAGTGAGTGGTCGCGTGCGTTTCTCGAACTCCGTTGATTGTAAACGTCGTGTGTGTGCGGTCCGTCTCCATCTCACAGGAACCTTTCGGGTGTTTTAAAATCTAATGAGTGTGCCTCAGTCTGGGGCGGGTGGTGATTTGTGGCAGATTCCCTATTTTTGAGCCTATGGTTTCCGAGCTTTGAAGCGGATGAGATGTTGCCGCGGGCTTTGGCGGTTTTGCGGCAGTTTCCGTTTTCTGCCCAGCAGCCTGGTGTGAGCTATGTGGCGGTGCATCCTGTCTCCTGGAACGAGCCCACTATTCTCGAACAGCGGTTCCGGCCCGGGGTCACTCCCGAAGAGGCAGTGCTTTTTGCTTCTGACTTGCTTCACGAAGACTATGCCTATTTGTTCGAAGCGTTCTGGGACCTTTGGATGCTGGGCGAAGATCAGCAATGGTCTCTGCAACCCTCGGGAGTAAAGTTTCTGGTGCACGGCGTCGAATTTGACGAAGGAGCTTACCGGCAGGAGGGCCACGTGCAGGTGGACTTCGGCATCGATTCGCCCTTCCTGCAGGACTCAGTGCAACTCACCAGCGAGGCCGAAGCTCGAATTCGCGACAACGTGCAAAAGCTCGTGGACTTCACAAACAAGGCGGAAAAAGCCTCCGGCGCGAGTGGACGTTTGCTGTGGTCAGAATCGGAAGAAAATTTCGCTCAGAAACTGATCGCCCGCCTGCAAAAAGTGCAGTAGATCGGGCGCTCTAATTTCTCAGGGGTTCTTTGGACTCTTTGCCTTCGGTCACGATCTCAGAAAAGTCGGCAATGGTGGAGAAGTTCACTAACAATGTTTGCAACAGAGCGAGTCGATTGGCTCGAATGCGATCGTCCTCGACCATGACCATTACCTTGTCGAAAAAAAGGTCTACGAAAGGCCTGAGTTTCGAAATCTCGACAAGGGCCTCTTCATAATTGTGCTGGGCGCGAAAAGTATCCACCCTTCCGGCCACTTGCGGGATTTGAGATGCCAGATCCTTTTCTGCTGCGTCCTGGAGACCCGCATGATCGACGGCAGAAGCCACCCGTTTCTTGGTTTCGCTGGCTTGACGGAGAATGTTCTTGATACGTTTGAACGCAATCGATATTGATTCGAAATCCGCTGATGGACGCACCTTAGTTACCGCTGCCGCGCGTTCTACTGTATCTGCAATATCGTCAGAGCCCGCGGCCAGCACCGCATTTACTACATCGTATTTAAACCGGAGCGCATCACGAAGATAAAATTCCAAGCGCTCGCGCAAGAAAGTTCGCAGCGCGCCCGCGTAATTTATCTCGCCCGAAAAGTTTCTTTCCGCATCTGATCCACGATAAACCTCGCGCGCATCGGCAAACAACTGGCCCAGGTTGAGTGCGAGTTTCTTTTCCGCAATCGTCTTCACAATTGCATTGGCTTGCCGCCGCAAGGCGAAGGGATCTTTCGAGCCCGTGGGCTGCAATCCCAAGGCAAACATTCCAGCAATGCTGTCGGCTTTATCGGCGATCGAGAGAACCGCGCCCTCGACGGAGCGGGGAACTGAATCCTCCATAGATTCTGGCTTGTACTGATCATAGATCGCCTGCGCGATCAACTGCCTTGTACTGTCGGGCATATCAGGATCAAGTTCCTGCACGCTGGCGTACAGTCCTCCAACGATGCCCTGCAGTTCGGTAAACTCTTTCACCAACTCAGTGGTGAGGTCCGTCTTCGCCAGGGATGCCGCCTTGTGCACGACGCCGGGGCGAACCGCCATTCCACTCTGCCGGATGATTTCGCACAGCCAACTGCACAGGCGCTGCACTCTCCTGGTCTTCTCGTAGTAGCTGCCCAGATCCTTCTGAAAGGTGACGTGTTTGAGCCAAGTCGTTCGTTCGCGTAGCGGATGCTTCTGATCGGTCTGCCAGAAAAATCGGGCGTCATTGAACCGCGCTCGAAGCACGCGCTCGTGCCCGTGACGAATGATGCCCCGCGGGTCGCCATCGGTGTTTAGCACAGCCAGAAAATGCGGCAGCAGCTTACCGTTCGCATCTTCGATCGCAAAATACTTCTGATGATCGCGCATCACGGTTACTAAAACTTCTTCGGGCAATGCCAAAAACTCGCGGTCGAAACTTCCCAAGACTGCGGAAGGAAACTCGGTGAGATTGACGACCGTGTCCAAAAGAGTCTTATCTTCACGCCAGCGTGCGCCTGGAATCGTACGAGTGGCAGCGTCGAGCGCTTTCCGAATCTGGTGCTCGCGCTCGTCGCGGCCCAGCACTTTTGTCGCGCGCAAAGCTTCCACGTAGGCAGCGCCGGCTCGGGGAATGTGAATGGGACCTTCGGCCAAGATACGGTGCCCTCGCGATTGGTTTCCTGCGCGAATGCCGTCAAATTCGAGAGGAAGCACGTCGCTGTCGAGCAGTGCCACCAGCCAACGTACGGGGCGCACGAATTTTTCGCTTGGCCTGCGCCAGTACATGTTCTTCGGCCAATAAATCGAGTTGATCTCTTTGGGAAGCAATTCGGAAAGGACTTCGGTTGCCGGCCGGCCCTTCTTAGTGATCTTCGCGGCCAAATATTCGCCCTTGGATGTTGTCACCCTCTGCAACTGAGAAAGATCGACGCCAGCCTTGCGCGCAAACGCATGCGCGGCCGGGGTAGGCTGCCCATCCTTGAAAGCTACATTCGCTGATGGCCCAGTGACCTGCTCTGTGACATCGGGCTGAGCTACCGGAATTCCTGACGCGAGAACGGCTAAACGGCGAGGAGAGTCGAGGCTTGAGATCGCCCCGGTGGCGGCGAGATGTTCGCGCCCCAGCAGTTTCTGCACGCGCTCGCGCAATTCGAGTGAAGCGGCATCGATCATCCGCGCCGGAATCTCTTCACAACCGATTTCAAGCAGAAAATCTGCCATCGTTCACTCCGTAGCGCCGGCATCCTGTCTCGACTCGGCGAGCGAGACGCCCCCCGGGACAGCGGCGCGGGTCAAAAACGCTCACGATGTTGCTGGAGCTGTTTCTCTTTTCGCTTTGGGCTTCTTCTCCGGTTCCGCCTCTGCGGATGCGGTTTCATCTTGCTGCTGATCCACATACGCCTTGGCAATCCCGACGGCAAGCGCACGCACGCGCGCAAT
>Ga0187819_10000322_pt1 | contig 23421 bp, 25 predicted proteins | sample NC_wetland_sal_i_15_FD_132411 | JGI IMG/M metagenome (GOLD analysis project Ga0187819, IMG submission 132411) | Wetland sediment microbial communities from Neuse River Estuary, North Carolina, USA - SO4_4 | ecosystem: Environmental > Aquatic > Freshwater > Wetlands > Sediment | place: USA...
AAGTGCTTGCTCGCGGGACTCGTCATGTGGTCAACCGCGCGGCCACAGCACTGCGGCTGGGGGCCTCGACCCTACTGAAAAGCCAGACGTACCTCGGCACGCAGTACCGCCGCTTGCGCAGCAAGCTCGGCGCTCCGAAAGCCATCACCGCCATGGCTCACCGGCTTGCCCGATTGGTCTATAGGATGCTGAAGTATGGTCAACAGTACGTCGACAAAGGTGCGGAGTACTACGACCAAAGAAACCGCCAGCAACAAAATCGAGTTCGTCAGAAAGAAGGCTGCGCAACTCGGCCTACAGGTAACACCTGCCCATATCTGAAACTATCCATCAAGAAGTTTCTGGAGAGGATGAACGGTGCCCATGGCAGTCCGCGCGACTCACAAGATGGTAGACTCGCCGGGCGATGCTGATAGAGGGAGAAACGTAAATGGCGACAGGATATGAGACGGCGGCGGCGATTTTGGTGCATACGATCTTCTTGAAGGACGGGCATTTGCAGGGAATCTTGGGGGAGCAAGCGTCGAAGGGTCCGCAGACGGCTGTGGAGTTTTTGAAGACGTTTTATGTTGCGGCGTTGGCGATGACAGAGAAGGTAGGAGGGGAAACGCGGGAGTCGAGTTGACGTTTGCCTGCATGTCTTGGCAGAATCCCACCCTTCAAAACCAAGGGTGGGGCACCCTCGCAACCTGAAAAAACGCGAGAGGGGCGGCGCATCGAAGCACCCGGTCTGCGGAAAGCGTACTTTGTTGGGGAAAGCGGGTCTGTTACACTTGGATGTTCGATTTACTGGACAATTTTGATACAGAGTAGGAATGACGATGGCGAAGTGTGAATTGTGCGGCAAAGGGCCGACTTTTGGGAATGTGATCAGCCACGCGAACAATACGCGGCGGCGGCGGTGGAACCCTAACCTGCGGCGAGTGCGCGCGGTGGTGGATGGCGTGAGGAAGCACGTGCGTGTTTGCACGGCTTGCATCCGCGCGGGGCGCGTGAAGAAAGCCGCCTGAGTCTCCGGCCTTGCTTTTACCCTTACCCAAAATGCGCTCGACGGGATGGCGCCGCGCCGCGGTGCAGTCGCCGCTGGTGGGCTTGCTGTTGCTCGGCGTGGCGGGCTGCAAGCAGGAAGTGCAGCACTCGCCCGACGTGTGGGCGCTGGTGAATGGAAAAGAGATCAAGCGGGATGAAGTGGATAAATACTACCGGACGCGGGTGAATCCGGAAGGACAGGAGCCGTCGCAGGAAGAAGTGTTGTCGTTGAAGCTGAACGTGCTGGACGAGCTGATCAACAACGAGATTTTGCTGGAGCGGGCGAAGAAGCTGAACCTGGAAGCGAGCGACGGCGAAGTGGAAGACAAGTTCACGGAGATGAAGAGCCCGTACACGGAAGAGGAATTTCAGCGGCAATTGAAAGAGCGCGGCTTGTCGGTGGACGACCTCAAGAAGGGGCTGAAGCGGCAGTTGTCCACAGAGAAACTGCTCAATCGCGAAGTGGTGGCGAAAATTTCGATCACCGATCAGGACGTGACGGATTTTTACAACGCGAACAAGACGCAGTTCAACGTGGCGGAGCCGCAATACCGGATCGCGCAGATCGTGGTGACGCCGCGGAAGGAACCGCAGATCCGCAACCGCAAAAACGATGACGCGACCAACGAGCCCGAGGCGCAGCGCAAGGTGAAGATGCTGATGGACCGGCTGAACAGCGGAGCAGACTTCGCGCAACTGGCGATGGACTACTCTGAGGACATGAATTCGGCGGCCACGGGCGGCGATTTGGGGTACGTGCCGGAGTCGGCGCTGAACCAGTCCGATCCGATGTTGAAGAAAATGGTCGTGGGCATGAAGCCGGGACAGGTTAGCCCGGTGCTGGCGCTGAAAGACCGGTATGTGATCCTGAAACTGGTGACGCGGGAGTCGCCGGGGCAGCGGAATATTTCCGATCCGCAGGTGCAGCAGACGATTCGGGATACGTTGCGGAACCGCAAGGAGCAGTTGTTGCGGTCGGCGTATCTGGCGATTGCGCGGGATGAGGCGCGGGTGAGGAATTTTCTGGCGGAGCAAGTAGTGGAAGCGGCGGGGAAATTGCCGGATGCGGCGAAGTCGACGTTGAGGTAAGTGGCGAGCAGTTGGTAGTTTTTCGGTTTGAGTCTTCAGTTTCAGTCTTCGGTGGTTCATCACCCCCTCAGTTTTCTTTCATTGAAAAAATTGTGAAGAAGTTGTGGGTTGAGATCCTTCGCCTATCCTCGTTGGATAGGCTCAGGATGACAATGACCCTCTATCAATCGATCAGTCGATCCAGGCTAGGACTTGGCCGGCGTTGACGGGCTGGCCCTCTTGGACGAGGAGGCGCTCGACGGTGCCGGTCTTGGGGGAGCAGACTTCGTTTTGCATTTTCATGGCTTCGACGACGAGGAGACCTTGGCCGGCGTGGACTTTGTCGCCGGGCTGAACGAGGAGGCGGACGACTTTTCCGGGCATCGGAGCGGTAATCTGCTGGCGGCCTTCGGCTTCGACGGCGCCGTGACGGCGGCCGCGCCAGGCGCGTGGATCGATCACCTCGGCGGTGAATTCCTGGTGGCCGGTTTGCAGGGTGAGGGTGCCGTCGGACGCGGGGGCGATGCGAACCTCGTGGGCTTGGCCGTTCAGCAGGATCGAGAAGATGTTGGGTGCGATTTCGACGGCGTCGCCGTCGACAGGAGTGCCATCGAGGGAGATGCGCCAGCGGTCGGCGTCGCGGTGGAGCTCGACGGTGCGGGTTTGGCCGGAGATGTGAACGTCGAATTTCATGATGTGGGGACGAGACCGAGGAGTGGCAGATCGAGGCGATGTTTGCGGCGCACAGCCCCTTCGAAGCTCCCTTCGTTGCTCAGGGCAAGCAGCGCAAACAGAAATGGCTGTGCCACGGGAGTTTGGCCGGAGATGTGGACGTCGGGTTTCATGGTGTGGGGATGATCAAATTTCATGTGGCGAGTGACTGAACGAGGCCCCCCTCAGAAGGCGGCCGCTACAGGGGCGCGGATGGGCGGTGGGCATCATGGAGTGCGATCCAGTTGTTCGCGGCGGGCTTCGAGTTTCCAGCGGGAGGTTTCGTCGTTGTTGGCTGCAGCTGCGGAGGAGTTGCGTGTGGCTTGCCAGAGGGCGGCGGCGATCGCGGCGGCGTCGGTTGAACCCTTTGTGTTTGCGGCGGCGTCTGTGTGAGGGCGGGAAAGGAGTTCGTCGAGCCATTTGGTGTGAATTTCGGCACGAAGGAAATCGGGATCGGCGAGAATGCGGCGGAACAGGGCGATGTTGGTCTTGATGCCGGTGATGGTGGACTCTTCGAGGGCGCGGCGGAGGCGTGCGATAGTTTCTTCGCGGCTGTTGCCCCAAGCGATGAGTTTGGCGAGGAGAGGATCGTAGTCGTTGGGGACGGTCCAGCCTTCGTAGACGCCGTCGTCGAGGCGAATGCCGGGGCCGCTGGGGGCGTGACGCGAGAGGATTTTTCCGGGCGAAGGGAAGAAATTGTTGTCGGGGTCTTCGGCGTAGAGGCGAACTTCCATGGCATTGCCGCGGGGGGTGATGGTTTCCCAGGCGAAGGGCAAGCGGTGTCCGGCGGCGATGGCGATTTGGAGTTTGACGAGATCGAGGCCGGTGACTTGCTCGGTGACGGGATGCTCGACCTGAAGGCGTGCGTTGACTTCGAGGAAATAGAAATCAAGATCGGCGTCGACGAGAAACTCTACGGTGCCGGCATTGGTGTAGCGGCCAGCGCGGGCAAGGCGAACGGCGGCGTCACCCATTTTTTTGCGGAGATCGGGCGTCATGATGGGGGACGGCGCTTCTTCGATCACTTTTTGGTGGCGGCGCTGGACGGAGCATTCGCGCTCGCCGAGGGAAACGACGCGGCCGTGAGAGTCTGCGAGGATTTGAATTTCGACGTGGCGCGGCTTGACGAGATATTTTTCGAGATAGAGGCGCGGGTCGCCGAAAGCGTTCATGGCTTCGGAGCAGGCGTCGCGATATGCGGAGGCGAAGTCGGAGGAGCAGGTGACGAGACGCATGCCTTTTCCGCCGCCGCCGGCAACGGCTTTGAGCAAAATTGGGAAGCCCATGGATTGCGCGAGGGCATGGGCCTCTTCGGGCTTATCGATGGGATCGTTGGTGCCGGGGACGGTGGGGACGTCGGAACGCCGGGCGAGTTGGCGGCCGGCGGTTTTTGAGCCGAGGGCGTCCATGGCTTCGGCGGACGGGCCGATGAAAACGAGGCCGGCGTCGTCACAGGCGCGGGGCAAAGCGGCGTTTTCGGCGAGGAAACCATAGCCGGGATGAACGGCGTCGCAGCCGGAGCGGCGGGCGACGTCCATGAGTTTGTCGATGCGGAGATAGCTCTCGCGGGCGGGTGCCGGGCCGATGGGATAGGCTTCGTCGGCGAGGCGGACGTGGAGGGATTTGCGGTCGACGTCGCTGAAGACGGCGACCGAGCGGATGCCGAGTTCGCGGCAAGCGCGCAGGATGCGCACGGCGATCTCACCGCGATTGGCGATCAGGATTTTTTTGAACATGCGGTCTGGACGATGCAGAACCCTGGCGGCTAAGCCGCATGGGACGCGCTAAAGCGCGCCCCTACACGATGCAGCGAAATTCTAGCATGCGGGGGGCGGCGAGGCCGGGAACGGCGGCGGGTTGCGTGTCTAATCGTTTGGGGTGTATGGTGCGGCGGTTTGGCGCGCGGGGGGTCGGAATGACAAGAGTGGATTGGCCACAGAGGCACAGAGGACACGGAGGGAGGGAGCAGCGTAAACGAGCCGGGTTGAGTTTGGATGCAAGGACTTTAGGTTGAGGTCCTTCGCCTATCCTTATCGGATAGGCTCAGGATGACACGCGTGCTGATGGTTGAATGGGTCAGCGGAGGAAACGAGGGGGGAGTAATGCTGCGAAGGGGAAGTCTTGTGTTGGCGACGGTTTTGGTGGTGGTGTCAATTTTTGCGGCGGGGGCGCCTGGGCAGGAGGCGGTGATTGCGCCGGGAGAGAATTTGGTGGTGGATGGGGTGCCGAAGATTCCGGCGGCGCTGGCGGAGACGGCGGGGCGCTATGGATCGTATCGCAGCGCGGGTTTTGCGGATTGGCATCCGGTACAACAGCAGATGTTGATCGCGACGCGATTTGGCGATACGGCGCAGCTACACCTGGTGAAGATGCCGGGCGGGGAACGACAGCAACTGACGTTTTTCGCGGACGCGGTGGGTGGCGGCAGGTTTCATCCGAACGGCGGGGACTATATTGTTTTCGCGAAGGATATCGGAGGCGCCGAGTGGTTTCAGTTGTACCGGTATGACGTGACGACGGGAGACGTGACGCTGCTGACGGACGGAAAGGCGCGGAATTTGCCGGGACCTTGGTCTTCGAGCGGGGACCAAATTGCGTACATGTCCACGCGGCGCACGGGCAAGGACACGGATTTGTGGGTGATGAATCCGGGGGAGCCGAAGACGGATCATTTGCTGACGAAACTGGAGGGCGGCGGGTGGGAGCCGCTGGACTGGACGGCTGACGACAAGAAGATTTTGTTGGTGGAGGAGATTTCGATCAACGAGTCCTATCTGTGGCTGGTGGACACAACTACCGGAGAGAAGACGGCGCTGACACCACGAGATGCCAAGGAGAAAGTGTTTTACGGTGAAGGGAGATTCAGCAAAGACGGAAAAGGCATTTACGTCACGACGGACAACGACTCTGAGTTTCAGCGGCTGGCCTACATCGATCTTGCGACGAAGCAGCCGAACTATCTGACGACGAAGATTCCGTGGAACGTGGTGACGTTTGACCTGACGCGTGATGGGAAGCGGATTGCGTTTGTGACGGACGAGGAAGGCGTAAGTGTCCTGCACGTGATGGACACGGCGACGGAGAAGGAAGTGACGCTGCCCAAGTTGCCGGTGGGCGTGATTGGCGGCGTGCGCTGGCACCGGAACGGGCAGGAATTGGGGTTTGCGCTGAACAACGCGCGTGGGCCGGGGGATTGTTACTCGGTTGATGTGGATGCGGGAAAAGTCGAGCGGTGGACGGCGAGCGAAGCGGCGGTGAAGACGGATGCGTTCCCGGAAGCGGAGCTTGTTCGCTGGAAGAGTTTCGACGGAAAAATGATCTCGGGATTTTTGTATAAGCCGGCAGCGAAGTTCACGGGCAAGCGGCCGGTGCTGGTGGTGATTCACGGCGGGCCGGAGGGACAGTCGCAGCCGACGTTTGCCGGGCGCGGCAACTACTACTTGAACGAGCTGGGCATTGCACTGATCTTCCCGAACGTGCGCGGGTCGACCGGATATGGGAAGACGTTCTCGCTGCTGGACAACGGGTTCAAGCGCGATGATACATACAAAGATATCAATGCGCTTTTCGACTGGATCGCGACGCGGCCGGACCTGGATGCAGACCGGATTGCGGTGACAGGCGGGAGTTACGGGGGGCACATGACGCTGGCGGTTTCGACGTTTTATAGCGACCGGATTCGGTGCTCGGTAGATATCGTAGGCATGTCGAACCTGGTGACGTTCCTGGAGCATACGGAGGCCTACCGGCGGGACCTACGGCGCGTGGAGTATGGCGACGAGCGCGATCCTAAGATGCGGGAGTATCTGGAAAAGATCGCGCCGATGAACAACATCGAGAAGATCAAGAAACCGATGTTCGTGATTGCGGGAAAAAACGATCCGCGAGTGCCGGTGAGCGAGTCGCAACAGATCGCCGACGCGCTGAAACAGCAGGGTACGCCGGTGTGGTTGCTGATCGCGAAAGACGAGGGGCACGGGTACCGGAAGAAATCGAATCAGGATTTTCAGTTTTATGCGACGGTGGAATTTTTGCAGGAGTATTTGTTGAAGTAGCAGGAAAGGCGAGTTGACAGTCGACAGTTGAGAGTCGAAAGAAACGCGGAGGGATTGACCGCAGAGGCACGGAGGCACAGAGTACGGAGGCACAGAGTACGGAGGGTTAGAGGCCTAGAGTGGAAGTTGGGTGCAAAGGCGTTACGTTGAGGTCCTTCGGCTACCCTCGTCGGGTAGCCTCAGGATGACAATCTTGCGCTTGCGGCAGACAGTTCGCGATTCGCCTCAATGACCAGTGTGAGGGCTTCTTTTAGGTTGCGGCGAGCTTCAGCGAGAGTGCGTCCCTGCGTGTTGACTCCTGGAATTTCTTCGAAATAGGCCACGTACCAGCGGCCACGTTTTTCGATGACAGACGTGAATTGATGCTTCATGGGCTAGATTCTAACAGAATCCCGCGCCGGCAAATGAGGCTAGCCGCCGAGGGTGATGTCTACGTCGAATTGGGCGGATTTGGGGATACCGAGGGGCAAGATGGTGATCGCCTTGAGGCGGGAATGTCCAAGAGGACATTGATGATCTTGTTGAGCGCGATGGATTCTATGACATAGCTGACGGTCAGGGCGTTCGGCACGGGATAGCCCTGCGCGGCGGCACCAAGCGGCACGATTCCATATTTGTTCTTCAGGCTGACGACGATGCTGACGAGGATCGGTTAGGTTTTGGCGCTCGATTCCGCTGAATTTCATGTGCTCCAGCAGATGATGATCCAAGGAATATTCGCGTCCCGGCGTGGCCATGCGAGCCTCTTTCTCGAATGAGGATGCAAGGGGCGTACGCGTGGAGCGAGGGGGGAGTATTAATTTATGCCGCGGGTAGAGGAAGATCAAGGGAAACGGCGGAGCTGGCGTTTAGAAGATAAACCTTAAAGACCGGCCAGCACACTCACTTGAACACTGTGTCTTGTTCGTACGTTGAGGTCCTTCGCCTATCCTTACCCTTCGCGCAAGCTGCTCTGGGCAAGTTCGGATAGGCTCAGGATGACAGCTGCGCTAGCGCTCACGGCTAGAGCGGGATGTTGCCGTGCTTTTTCTTGGGGTTTACGTCCTTTTTGTTTTCGAGGGTGCGGAGGGCGGTGATGACGCGAGTGCGGGTTTCGGCGGGTTCGATGATGGCGTCAATGTAGCCGCGCTCGGCGGCGATAACCGGGTTGGCGAAGAGTTCGCGGAACTCGGCGATTTTTTCCTGGCGAAGGAATTCGCGCTGGGATTCGGGAACTTTGTCAAGCTCGCGCTTGTAGACGATGTTGACGGCGCCTTCCGGACCCATGACGGCGATTTCAGCGGTGGGCCAGGCGAAGTTGGCGTCGGTGCGGATGTGCTTGGAGGCCATGACGCAATACGCGCCGCCGTAAGCCTTGCGGGTAATGATGGTGATTTTGGGAACGGTGGCCTCGGCAAAGGCAAAGAGCAGCTTGGCACCATTCTTGATGATGCCGCCGAACTCCTGCTGAGTGCCGGGGAGAAATCCCGGGACGTCTTCAAAGGTGATTAGGGGAATATTGAACGCGTCGCAGAAACGCACGAAGCGCGCGCCTTTGACGCTGGCGTTGATATCGAGAACGCCGGCGAGAAAGGCGGGCTGATTGGCGACAATGCCGACGGGGCGGCCGTCGATGCGGGCAAAGCCGACGACGATGTTTTTCGCGAAGTGTTCGTGGACCTCGAAGAAGTAGGCGTCATCGACAATGGTGTGAATGACGTCTTTCATATCGTATGGTTTCTGCGGGTCTTCTGGAACGAGCGCGTTCAGGGCTTCGTCGCGGCGATCGGCGGGATCGGAAGAGGGGCGGCGGGGCGGATCTTCGAGATTGTTTGATGGAAGAAAGCTCATCAGCTCGCGAATCATGGCGAGGCAATCGGCATCGTCGCGGGAGATGAAGTGAGCGACGCCGCTGGTGGCGTTGTGGGTCATGGCGCCGCCGAGTTCCTGCTTGGTGACTTCCTCATGGGTGACGGTCTTGATGACGTCGGGGCCGGTGACGAACATGTAGGAGGTTTCGCGGGTCATGAAAATGAAGTCGGTGATGGCGGGGGAATAGACCGCGCCGCCCGCGCACGGCCCCATGATGGCGCTGATCTGGGGAATCACGCCGCTGGCGAGCGTGTTACGCAGGAAAATGTCGGCGTAGCCGGCGAGCGAGGCCACACCTTCCTGAATGCGAGCGCCGCCGGAATCGTTTAGGCCAATGACGGGCGCTCCGGCACGCATGGCGAGATCCATGATCTTGCAGATTTTTAATGCGTTGGTTTCGGAGAGCGAGCCCCCGAAAACCGTGAAATCCTGAGCGAAAACGTAGACGAGACGGCCGTCGATGCGGCCCAATCCGGTGACGAAACCGTCGCCGGCAGGGCGCTGCTCCTGCATGCTGAAATCGACGCAGCGATGGCGGACCAATTTGTCGAGTTCCTCGAAAGTGCCTTCGTCGAGAAGGAGATGGATACGCTCGCGGGCGGTCAGCTTGCCGGCCTTGTGTTCGCGCTCGCGGCGTTCCGGGCCGCCGCCTGCTTCGGCTTCGGATTCCAGACGGCGAAGGTCTTCCATGCGGTCGTGGTGCTTGCTGCGGGCAGGCGAGGCGGAATTGTGTTCAGGCAAGAGGTCCTCCCGGGGACGACGTCTCATTTTTGCCGAAGATGCGGACCGCGAGATGCGTGGCGAGCCAGACGGTGCCGAGAAGCAAAACGACGCCGAGAAGCATCTCCGCGCCGATGGCTGCAGCTCGCGGGAGGGGCGACGGAAGGGAGGTGATGTAGACGGTGGCGCGCACGAGAGTGAATATCGCGGCGAGAGTCATCGCGATGGTGAGAAGAATCGTGAGAACCGAGGCGAGAATCATTTTCATGAGAACGGTTTCGCCGCTAAATACAGCAGGCGGAGAAAGAATAGCGCAATCGCGTGAAAATCAGAATGGAAGCTGTCCTTGAAGATTACTGCGCGGGCGAGACGCCCTTCGGCCGCTTGGCAGATCAGCGCAGCCCCGACCAGTCGTCGGCGACCAGAATGGAGTCGCTGGGATTTGCCGGATCGTACTTGACGCTGGCGGGCTGACCGGCAACGAGGCGCTCAAAGCGGATCTGGCCTTCGAGGCCGGTGATGTCTTGCGCGGTGTGATAGGTAACGCCAGAAATGGCGTAACTATACGAAACGAGATGGCGGGGACCGGTGTCCGCGAGCGGACGCGCGCGCGAACCAAAGACGCTCTTGTTTGGAGCGGGCGGCTCGGGCGGATGCTCGACCAGCTCAACGACTTGGCCCTCTGCAATGCGGCCAATCTGATTCAGGTGGAGACGCCGCTTGCGCTCGACCTCGTGGGGAGGTTCGGCGGGTCGGAAGAAAGCGTAGGCGATCATGGCGACCGCAGCGATGGCCGCGACGCCCATCGTAAGCACGAGTTTCCAATCAGCCAGCAAAGTCTTCAACGAGCGGACTCCATGGGTTCCGAAGAGTTGGAGCGGGACATAGCCGCGAGAGGGGCGGCGCTGGTCCACGCAGAGCGATCCATCATGCCGGAATTGCCCTCACGAATGCGTATTCTACCCAAACCCTGTGGGAGACGCGCACTACGCTTGCAGGGCATGCACCGGATTACGCAACACGCCGATACCGGCAACGCGGACCTCGACGGTGTCGCCGGGCACGAGCGGCCCAACGCCCGCCGGCGTGCCGGTAGTGAGCACGTCGCCCGGATGAAGCGTCATCATACGAGAGAGCCAACGGACGAGAAAGGCGCAGGGATACGTCATGAGGGAAGTGCTGCCGGATTGGCGGAGCGCGCCATTCACGTACGTTTCGACGAGGACGTTCGTGGGATCGAGATCGGTTTCGATGTGCGGGCCGATGGGGCAGAACGTGTCGAAGCCCTTGGCGCGAGTGAACTGGACGTCGGACTTCTGCAGGTCGCGCGCGGTGACGTCGTTCAGACAGGTGTAACCGAGCACGTTTTCCAAGGCGTCGTCGGTGTCGCGGAGATGGGAGCAGCGGCGGCCAATGACCATGGCCAGCTCGCCTTCATGCTCGACGCGCTTGGAGTAGGAAGGGAGGACGATGGGGTCGTCGACGCCGACGATCGAGGAGGAAGGCTTTAGAAAGATGAGCGGCTCTTTGGGGACATCGTTGCCGAGTTCGGCGGCGTGTGCGGCGTAGTTGCGGCCGACGCAAACGATCTTTGCCGGTGCGACCGGCGCGAGTAGACGCACATCGGCGAGCCTCCGCGTGTGAGAAGTCCGCGACCATTGCCCCCACGGCACGCCGGACAGTTCGCAGACCTCTCCGTCTTCGAGGAGGCCGTACGCAGGAGAAGCGGGCCGCGAGGCGGAAGCTTCGAGGGGAACAAAGCGGCAAAATTTCATACTTGATGGTTGGAGTGCGAAATGTGGGATTCCCGCGTTCTCCAGATGCACGTGCCAATCCAAGAGAGAGTTGCCAGGATCATGTAGACGACGGCGCCCAGCGTGAAGATTTGGGGCGCGCTGTAGCGATCCGCCAGAGCGGTGAAATGCACGCACAGACCACGATATGTGAAGGTAAGGATGCCCCAAGCGATGAGGCTCGAAACCAGGAGATTGCCGGGCGAGCGCAGAAAGCGAAGCACCGGCAGCGCGGCGATGACACCCAGCACCGTGGCGGCGATGACGTTGCGCTGCAAGGCGACGCTTTCGAGAGCGGGAACACGATTCGCAACGTACAGCCAGGTAGTGAAGCCGATCGCGAGAGCAACGCCGGTGTAGATACCCGTGCGAACTCCCGCGTTCTGGAAAACGTGGGTCAGCTCGTCACCCGGGAATTGACCGCGAACCGTCATAGCGGCTGGGCTTCCAAGTTCCATTCAACAACTTAACCCGGGGCTACGAAGGATGTTGCGCGACATCGGCGGCCACGGGGGGACTCGGTGCGCTTTCGTTTCCGGCGCGGTCGACGGAGGTCACGCGATACCAATACCGACGTTCAGGCCGTACAGAAGTATCACGATACGCCGGTGAGAGCAACAGCTCCGGGGTCAACAGCTGGCCTTTGTCGTCTTGCTGCTCACTACGATAGACGCGATAGCCGGCCAGATCGGTTTCAGAATTTATGGACCAAGAGAGGTCGACTTCCGGCGCGCCTGAGGGGCTGGCGGATGTTACGGCCGCGACCAAGCCTTGCGGAACGGAGGGCGGAAAAATATCCACGGCGGCGAGGACAAGAGGATCGGAGTCGTCGGATTCGACGGCGTTTCCTTCAGCGGCTACGGCGCTGCGAACGATGTAGACGTAGGTCTTGCCGAAATCGAATTGAGTATCGCGGTAGCTTGTGGTGTCCGAGCGGGTGAGAAGCGCGAGCGGAGAAGTCCACTTGTCGTGGGAAAGATCCTTCGCGGCGGGATCGTGGGCGCGTGGATCTAGCTCGCCACGGTAGATGCGATAGCTAGGGGCGGCGCTCAGGGGATCGCCCCCGGATGTCTGCGCCGGCGGCGTCCAGGTCAACTCGATCGAGGTTTCGGTGAGCTTGGCCTGTAGGGAGGCGATGCGTTGCGGCACGGGAAAAACACGAAGGGTGACGGTGTTGGAGTCGGGAGAGGCGCGCTTCTTGGAGGCGCGCGTGCGCACTCGATAGACGAGGGTGGCTCCGGGGTGGGCACGAGTCTCGTTCGGCGCGACGGGATCCGTGAATTGCGTTTGATCGGCGGCTCGATAGTTGCTCACGAGGGACCCGGGAATCGTGTAGACAATGCGGAAAGATTTGGCGTCGGGAGAGCCGTCAGGTTTCAGCGCGCCGCGAAGGACCTCGATGGCCAGAGGCTCGGTCAGGCGGTCGCCGGCAATGGTTTTCGCGGGCATGGTAAAGGTTAGTTGCACGCCATCGCCGGCCTGTCGCGCGCTAAGGTCGTTGATCGCGACGGGGACGGGCGGGGAAGGGGGCGAGGGCTCGCCGGGCGCGCCGCAGCCGCTCAGGAGGAAAAGGCAAATCGCGGTCAAAGAAAGGGAGCGAGTGGAAATGGGCTCGAACGAGGTTCGCGTGGAGGGATTCCGCGAGTTTCGATTTTCCATTTTCGAGTTTCGGATCAGAGAATGTAGCGGCTCAAATCCTGATTCTTGACGATGTCGGCGAGCTGCTTGTTGACGTACGCCGCGTCGACTTTCACATTTTTCTTCTTGAGATCAGAGGCTTCGAAGGAAAGCTCGTCGAGGACCTTCTCGAGAATGGTGTGCAGGCGGCGAGCACCGATGTTTTCGGTCTGTTCGTTGACGCTGGTAGCAAACTTGGCGATGGCCTCGACGGCGTCTTCGGTGATGTTGACCTTCAGGCCTTCGGTTTCGAGCAAAGCGATGTACTGTTTGATGAGAGCGTTCTTGGGCTCGGTGAGAATGCGGACGAAGTCCTCTTCTTTGAGGGACTGGAGCTCGACGCGAATGGGCAAGCGGCCTTGGAGCTCGGGGATCAGGTCCGAAGGCTTGGTGACATGGAACGCGCCGGCGGCGATGAACAAGATATGGTCGGTGCGGATCATGCCGTAGCGCGTGTTGACGGTCGTGCCCTCGATGATGGGAAGAATGTCGCGCTGCACACCTTCGCGGGAGACGTCGGGGCCGTGGCCAGATTCGCGCCCGGCAACCTTGTCGATCTCGTCGATGAAAATGATGCCCATCTGCTCGGCGCGCTCGACCGCGACGCGGGTGACTTGGTCCATATCGAGCAGCTTGTTCTCTTCTTCCTGGATCAGGTATTCAAAAGCGTCGGCGACGCTCATCTTGCGCTTCTTTTTCTGCTGGCCGAACATGCCGGAGAGCATGTCTTTGAGGTTGACGTCCATCTCCTCGACGCCCTGATTGGAGATGATTTCGAACGAGGGCATGGCGCGCTCGCGGACTTCGATGTCCACCATACGCTGATCGAGCTTGCCTTCGCGAAGCTGCGCGCGGAGCTTTTCGCGAGTGCGCTGGGTCTGATCGCGCTGCTGCGCTGCATCGGCCTCGCTGGTGCCGGGCGCGGGCGGGGGCGACGGCGGCAACAGCAGATCGAGGACGCGCTCTTCGGCGGTCTGTTCGGCGCGATCCGCGACTTCATCGAGCTTTTCTTCGCGGACCATGTCGATCGAGGTCTCAACGAGATCCCGCACCATCGACTCCACGTCGCGGCCAACATAGCCGACTTCGGTGTACTTGGAAGCTTCGACTTTGACGAAGGGACACCCGGCAAGGCGCGCCAGGCGGCGGGCAATTTCGGTCTTGCCGACGCCGGTAGGGCCGATCATCAGAATGTTCTTGGGTAGGACATCCTCGGCGATCTCCGGCGGGAGCTTTTGGCGGCGGACACGATTACGCAGGGCCACAGCGACGGCGCGCTTCGCCGCATTTTGACCGACGATATATTTGTCGAGCTCAGCGACGATCTCGCGCGGCGTCATGTCGTCCAGCGCGGGAAGAAGTTCCTGCTCCCCAGCGGGCGCGGCGCCGTTGCCGCCGGGCATGTAAACAATCTCTTTATCGGACTTGCTGGTCATGCGTCTTTCTGTCTCCGTCTCCTCGATCGACTTCGTGTTGTACTTGCTCTGAGATGCAAAAACTGGGCGCGGCGAAATCCTTATAACTCCTCGACGGTAAAGTTCGCGTTAGTATAGATGCAAATCTCGCTGGCGATACGCATCGCCTCCATTCCAAGATCCTTTGCGCCGAGCTTGGAATGCTTCACCAGAGCGCGCGCAGCGGCCAACGCATAGGTGCCGCCGGAGCCGATGGCGCAGAGGCCGTCGTCTGGCTCAATTACGTCGCCGTTCCCCGACAAGAGGAACGTACCCTTGGTATCGGCGACGATGAGCAGCGCTTCGAGATGCCGGAGCGCGCGATCCTTGCGCCATTCCTTCGCCAGCTCAACGGCGGCTTTTTGCAGATTGCCGGAGTGCTCTTGCAGTTTGCCCTCGAAGCGCTCGAAAAGGGAAATGGCGTCGGCGGTGGAACCCGCGAAACCCGCGATAACTTTATCGTTGTAAAGGCGGCGCGTCTTGCGGGCGGTGTGCTTCATCACATGATCGCCCATGGTCACCTGGCCATCGGCGATGAGCACTACCTTGTTGTCCTTGCGGATGCATAGCACCGTGGTGCCGTGCACCTGCGCACTATTGTCCCTCATGGGCATCCAGACATTATAGCGCGGCGGGTTTTCGCAAGCCATCGCACCCGATCTCAGAGTGTGGAAACGCGGGACGATGCTATTGAGGCGGCGACGGCGCCTGCGCGGAGGAAGTCTCTCCGGCAGGCTGGTTGTTGAGCTGGCGCAAGCGCTCTTGGAGCACACGCAACTGCTCGCGCAGTTTTTCCAACTCGGTCGTGCGGCGATCGAGTTCTGCTTGGTTTCTTGCTTTCAGGTTTTCCGGTGCGTTCTGAAGCTCTTTTCTGGCTTGGGCGACGGCATCCTCACTGTCGCGAACCGACTGAGCGGTGTCCTGGATTGCTTTTTGCGTGTCTTCGCTGGTGGCTTCCGGCTGGTTGAAGGCAAAGCATGAGGTGAGAGTTTGGAAGACAACCGCATCGTTAGCGGTCGCCAGCGCCTCTTTCTCGAACATATAAATGTCCGCGGGGGTGCGAGTCGCAATCAAATCGTCGTTGGTCCAAATCTTGATCTTGTGGGTGGCCGGCTCAGGATTTTGCGGGATGGATGCGGCCAAGGCTGCAGGAAAGAGTTGCGTGGCCAGCGCTGCGGCGTACGCGGCGAGTACCGTAAAGAACGCCCTATTGCGCATTTCTTTTTATACCACCGTTTACTGCGAAATCTCTCGGAACGACAGCGGCTTGTACGTGATCGCGGGCTCGGCATTCGCAATGATACAGCCATCGTATTGAAGGTTGGGGTTGCCGGACCCTCCAAGCCAATCCAGCGTCGGCGCGCCCGGAGTGGCGAGTGGCACGCCCGTCACCGGGTCCACGGTCTGCGCCAGGAAGAGGGAGCCGTAGAAATGAGTGAGCCTGGACGCTTGTTGATGAAAGGCTCCGGTGCCAATGGCTAGAATCAACCCGTCGTAGGGGTGGTCCACATACTGCACGTCGCCTTGCACGAGCAGGATTCCCGAGCCGGGAGGCGAAGGATTGCCGCTAAGGCTGCAGGTCCCGGTCACCACCACCACCGTTGGATTCGTAGGCGAGCCGAGGTTGCTGGTATTGCTGCAGTCCGGCGTAGTGTAGTCGGCAACGGACTGGATTTCACTGACCAACTGATTGAGGCCAGCGACAGAAGTGAGGTCGAGCGTTTGTCCCGGATGGAGCGGGTCGGGAAAGTTTTGCATGGCCGCCGAGGAGTTGCCCAGCGAAGCCACGGCTGGGGGACCCGCGCTGCCGCCAGTGCCGGGGTAGTTGTTGGCCGGCGCGAGTGCTGCCGAGAGATTGGTCACCGAGGTGGGGTTGGTTCCGCTGACGGCGAACTGCTGTCTTGCGGGGTTGCAAAAGTCCAAGCCGCTGATTCCAAAGCCGGGGCTCTGATTGCCGAAGTTCGTCGCTCCTGAATAAGTGCCCGTTGCGGTGACTGCCCCGGGAAACCCCAGACTGAACTGCATCGGTGCTACCACATATTGCAAGAGCTTTTGAGTTCCATTCGGCAAGACCGCCAGCGAGGTCACCTCAAGGGCTTGCGTACCGGTCGAGGTAACGTTCAGGTGCAACCCATCGAAAAAGAGCAGGGTCGTCGCATCCTTGGTGCCGTCGCCGTTCACATCCATGTTGATGGATGCCTCCGTAATGGGGTTGATGCGCACCCATTTATAGAGCGCGCCGGGAATCCCGGCGACGGGCGAAACCGACGCGATGGTTTGTACGGTTGCGCCGCCGAGCGATCCGGCCCCAAATTCGGTGTCGTATTCAACATCGGGGTAAGCCGCCAAAACATTTTCTCCGCCGGCGGGATTCGTGATGTAGCGCACTTCGTGTAAAGCAAGCGGGGCGCCACTCACGGCGGGTACGAAAGACGGAGATGTGGTGTTGAAGTAGTCGGGATTTCTCGGCAGCAGGCGGCCGCGAGCTTCCTCCAGGCCGGCTTGCGCGGCGTAGAAAGCACTGGTCGATGAGCGGTAGTTTCCGGAGAGTGAAGTTTCCATCCCGGCGGCGACGATCAGGGAGATGGCCACCACGGCGATCAGCAGCAAAGCGAAGATGGCAATCAGTAGAGCCACCCCTGCTTCAGCGGTCTTGCGCCGGCGAGTGTGGCTTCTGTTCATTCCGTGGTCGCTTACTTGTTTGGATTGACGCGATGGCCGCGCCCGTGCAGTTCAACCAAACGCGGCAGCCCCGTCTGCGCGTCAGTGGCGGTGGCCTGCACGATTATCGTGATCTCGACATCCAGAATATTGACGGGGGTGTTGAAGGCTCCAGCCGTAGGGCAACTGAGCGGCGTGCCGCCTCCGGTCTCACACGTATATGCAAAAAGTGGAACGGGCACCCCGCCGGGGAACATGGTGGGATAGGCAGCTCGGATCGTGGCAATCTGGGCGCCAGACGCGTTGTTCATGACGTTTTGGACGTAGGGAAGCATCGCGGCGGATGTTGCCGCTACCGGGTCCATGCCGACCGCCTTGCTCACCACGCCGCGAAGCAGCGTGGTGGTTCCTGCCGGCACTTGATACCGAACCCACTCGACTCCATTGTTGTTCTGCGGATCGATGTCGGTCTCGACGATCAAATCGAAGTCGCCTGGGCTGGCGCAGGTTGTCGCGATGATGCAGGGCGCGCCTGGATAGCCGGCGCTCCAGGCGAATGGCGTGGCGGCGTAAAAATTGGCGGCGGGGAGTACGGAGAAATGATTCTGCGGCGGATAGCCGGAGTCGTTCACGTCGCGTACGATCTGATCCAGCCCCAGCCGCGCTTCCTGGAAGCTCGCCAGGATCCGCGAGTCGGTCTGGTAGCGTTTCTGAGCGATTCCTAACAACGTGAACATGGCTGCCGCGACCAGCAGAAAAACCGTCGCGGCGATGAGCAGTTCGAGAAGCGTGAAGCCCTTTTGCTGCGTCCCGCGTCCCACAGCTTTCATTTTTCCACCGTGGTATCCAGCGTCATCGGCAGAAAGTATCCAGTGCCGCCGATTTGCCGGGCGCTGAGAAGGAATCGCTTCCCGGTGACCTGCGTGGCATTCACATACGTGACGACGGCCCAGCGAACGTCGTACGTTGCGCCGTAGGGATCCTCCGGGTCAATGTAGTTGAGACTGTAACCGGCCACTTGTCCCGCGCTGAAGTCTATGGCTGGGCTATTGTTGACCACCGTCACCGGACTTCCCACGATGCTTCGCGGAGATGCGGAACTCCCCAGATTCCAAGTCGTGGCTTGCGCGTCGGGGCAGGCCGGGGCGGTGCAGGTGGCGGCCGTAAGCGGCTGGTCCAGCATCTGCTCCAGCACGCGCTGCTCAACGACCAGCGCCGTGGAATCGCTGCGATTTCCGCTGTTTATGGTGAGCGAGATCGGCACGAGCTGCGCTATCGCGACCAAGCCGACGATCATCACGATGCTCGCCAGCAAGGCCTCGATAAGCGTGAAGCCGCTTTGCTCGCAATCGTTCTTTCGTCTTCGATGGTGCATTCGATCGTTCCCAAGACTCACTAGCTCAGCTGTTGCCAGACGTTGGAGGCGCCCCCCGCGTAAGTCCAAACCTGTACCGACCCGGACGGCAGCACCACCACGGCTCGGAAGCCGCTGTTCGAGGTCGAGAGGTTGCCTACATAGATTACGTAAACCGCCGATGGGCTGACCGCGCCGCGTTGATCGAATTTGACGCTGTCACTGGCCGGGTTGATCGCTGTCGTCGTGGCGACCCCTATCGCCGTTGCCAGCGCCGCCGCGCTGGGAACCGCGGCTTCGGGGACCAGCGTGGCGTTGACGTTCAACAAAATCTGCTTTTCCGTCGGCTGTTCGATGCCGTCTCCGTTGCTGTCTGACCACACGTTTGCCGGTCCATTTGCGCCCGCCTGGGCATTCACGCAGTTGACGGGGGTATTTCGTCGAATGGCCTCGAATCGCGTGAGTTTGAGGATCCCCGCCAACTGCGTCGCAGCATCGTTCAACTGGTAGATTCTCAGCGTTTTTGTAATGGAAGGTATGGCGACGGCGGAGATGATCAGAATAATGCCGAGGGAGACAACCAGCTCGAGCGTACTAAGACCACGCATCTCGTTTGAAGAGACAGAGGAACGTCGGGTTGGCATAACCCGCGAGCGCATATTTTCATTCCGGCACAGGTGATGAGTAAAAACGTTACAACTTCGCTGGTGGCAGTACAAGTCATTCCGCGTCTGAATGCGCGAAAGGACTACGAGTAAGTTAGAAAACAAGCGGCTAAACTGGGGATGGGTGAGGCGTGCCGTGCCCCCACAAGAAGGAGCCTGCCGGCGAGCACTTCAGTTGTCTTCCTTCTCTTTTTTCTTTTCGTCTTTGTATTTCTTGCTACCGACTTCGGAGAAGCGCTTGTCGAGCGCGGCCTTGGTGAACAAATCGGCGGGAAGGCCGGAGTTGTACTTGCAGGACGTGAAGAAAACCTGGTTGATGCGGCGGCCGTTGCGATCGCTGGTGATCTGGAGCGCGGTTCGCACGCCGTCCATCAACTGAAAATTTGTAAAGATGCTGGTCTCCACGCTCGGGGTATTCATCTGCTCGTCCGGGGTCGTGACGATGGTGCGAACCAGCAAGTGAGTCGTTCGATCGACCGCCAGACGGAAGTTCCGCTGCTCGGAGTCGGTGATATCGACCCAGTCGACCGTCTTCAGGTCAACGATGTCGGTGCCTCCATAACGAAACACCATGCCTGGCTCTTTGAGCCGGACACGCAGCAAATTGTTGATGTCTTTCTTGGTCTGTTCCTGAAAATCGGCAATGGAGGCGGCGCTTAACTCCGAAACTCCGCCCTTGTCGAGCGTCCATCCCTTGTCGCCCACGTAGAGATTGATGATGACGCCCTTTTTCGAGTAATCGGTGCGATTGGCGTCCGGGTAGCGCCAGTAGTCTTTGAAATTGGTGTAGCCGGTGAGCTCTCCGTTGTGCCCGAAGCGCGCGAGCCGCCCTTCGCAATCGCTGTCGCGAATGTCCAGATAGGTAGGCCCGCCGAATGCGTCGATGAGTTGCTGCAGGAGTTGCTTGGCTTTGGCGGCGCTGGCTTCGGGCAGCAGCGTGTCCGGGTTTTGTGCCATGGCGCGCGGCGCAAACAGCGACGCAAACAAAATGGCGGCGCCGGCGAATCGGCCCCACTCTTTCGCGGAATTCTTCAGTGACTTCAGCCGCACAGAACCGAGCCTCCGTTTACATTGATGATTTCGCCGACGATGAAGTTGGCCAGATCGGAAGCCAGGAACAGGATGGGGCCGGCGATTTCCTCGGGAGTCGCGGCGCGACCCAGCGGGATTGCCGAGATGATCGCTTTGCTGCCTTTTTTTGTATTGATTACGGGGTTGGACATGTCCGTGGCCACCCAGCCGGGCGCGACCGAATTGACAAGAATGTTGTGCCGCGCCAATTCGGTGGAAAGTCCCTTGACCAGGCTGACGACCCCGCCCTTCGACGCGCCGTAGTGCGTGTGGAACGATTCGCCGCGCTGCGCCGCGGTGGACGCGATCGGAATGATCTTGCCGGACTTCTGCTTCATCATCTGCGGCACGGCAAAATGAATGATCGAGTACACGCTCTTGAGGTTGATGCGGATCATGTCGTCCCACTGCTTCTCGGTCATTTTCTCGATGGGCAAGTCTTCCACGTTCCAGACGCCGGCGTTGGCGACGACGACGTCGAGCCGGCCCAAGCGGGTAATCGCGTGATCGACGAGTTTCTTGTTGTCCGCATGGCGGCCCACGTCCGCCTTGAATCCTTCCACGCGCGTGCCGTGCTTCCCGGCCTCTTGCTCGACTTGCTGGGCGGCTTCCTTGGCTTTGTTGTAGCCGAAGACGACATCCGCTCCGGCCTGCGCGAACATTTTGACGGCTGCCGCTCCGATGCCGCGCGAACCACCGGTGATCAGTGCGGCTTTGCCTGCCAGTGAAATCATGACTCCCCCAAAGTGCCCCAAAGAGAATGAACAACGAAACTCGAAGTGCGGAACGCTATGCCTTTTGTACGACGGAGCCGTGAGCGCTGCGTGCCGCGGCGATGAAATCGCTAAAAAGCCGCTCCGAAAACGCGTCGCCCAACATCCGCTCGGGATGCCATTGCACGCCTACCACCCAGTTGGAGTCACCCGTCCACTCCACACCTTCAATCGTGCCGTCGCTGGCCTGTGCGGTGACCCGCAGATTCTTACCGGGCTTGTCGATGGCCTGATGATGGCTGCTGTTGATGGTGGCCTCCGCAGCTTCGCTGAGGCGCGCGAGCCGGCCGTCCTTCGAGAAACTCGCGGTGTGTTGGACGTCACCTTTGGACGCGCCCGGAGGCAGATCGGTGCTTCCGTGGGTGATCGATTGAGGCCTCTCGGCGCGTAGGTCCTGGATCAGCGACCCTTGGAGATAGACGTTCAGGAGCTGGCAGCCGTAGCAAATTGCCAGGACAGGCTTCGCGGTCTTGAAGGCATGATCGAGAATAGCTATGTCTGTCGAGTCGCGGCTCGCGTCTAACTCCTTTGTTTTTTGATGCTTGGCGGCGCCGTAGCGCGCCGGATCGACGTCCGCAGGGCTGCCGGGGAGAACGAAGGCATCCAGCCCGCCCAATTGCCGCTGGAGCTGCTCAGGCGACTGTTGCAGCGATACTTCCACCGGTTCGGCGCCGGCCTTCCGCACCGCCTGGAAATAGTAGTCGAGCTTTTGGCGCACGTTTTCGCGCTCTTCCTGCGAGGTGCGCCAGGGGATGCCTACGCGGGGCCGCTCGACGGCAGGTCCGGATGTCACGGTGGGGGGCATGGAACCCAGAATCCTAACATCCGCGCAGTAGGGGCGGCAACCCGGGTCAAAGGCCATATGCCATATGGAGTGCGGCGGCTTGCCGCCGCCTCTTGAGCGTCAAAGCAGGACGCCGCTCGAAGCACCAGGGAGGCAGGTTACACCTCGAAGGCGGGAGCAAGCTCCACGCACTCCACGTTGCATACAATCGCACTCCACGGTTCTTGAAGAGCTAGCTAGCTTCCGGTGCGAGATGCGACAGGAGCAAGCGCGGAATCCAAGCAAGACTCTGGGCGGTGGAAGAAGCCGGGGAGTTCGGCAAGACGCGACGCGAGCTGCTCAGACGAGCCCGCGCGCAGCGTGACGTGGCCGAGCTTGCGCCCCGCGCGGGGTGACTTGCCGTACAGATGCAGATGCGCGTCGCGGATGGCGAGGACTCCGGCTGAGTCCGGGACATCGCCGATCAGATTCAGCATTGCCGATGAGCCGATCGCGCTTGTCGAGCCAAGCGGCAGCCCCATGACCGCCCGAAGATGGTTCTCGAATTGGCTGGTGACTGCACCCTCAATGGTCCAATGGCCGGAGTTGTGAACGCGAGGGGCCATTTCATTGGCGAGCAGGCGTCCGTCCTTTTCAAAGAACTCAATCGCGAGAACGCCGACGTATTGCAGCGACTCGAACACGCGGCGCGCGGCATCTTCGGCGGCGCGCTGAACGGGGGGGTCGAGACGAGGGGCCGGGGCGAGTGAGAGCCGCAGGATGCCACCGCGATGGTGATTCTCGACGAGCGGATAGAAGGCGGTCTCCCCGGTGCGGCCGCGCACGGCCAGAACGCTGAGTTCCCGATCGAACGGAACGAAGCGTTCGAGGATGAATGGCGCTTCGTTGTGAGCGTGCGCGGCTGAAACACCTGCCGGCATCTCTTGCTTGGCACGCGCTACGTCCTCCGCGGTGCGCAGCAGCCACTGGCCCTTGCCGTCGTAACCCATTCGGCAGGTTTTCAAGATGGCAGGCAGGCCGATCTTCTTAACCGCCGGGTCGAGCACGTTGGCGGATGCGACCGCAGCGAACTCCGTTGTCGCGATGCCCAAATCCTGGAAAAGCTGCTTCTCGCGCAGGCGGTCTTGCGCGATTTCCAGCGCGGCAGGCGGCGGAAACACCGGCACGCGCTCCGCGAGGTAGCGAGCGGCGGTGACCGCAACGTTTTCAAATTCATAGGTGACCAATTCCAAGCCGTTGCTGAATTTCTCCAGCGCGAATTGGTCTGAAAATTCCGCCGTGACGCGCGAGGCGATTCGCCCTACCGGCGCTTCCGGCGATGGGTCGAAAAACCGGAAATGCAGCCCCAGCGGGTAGCCGGCGAGCGCAAGCATGTAACCGAGCTGTCCGCCGCCCAGAATGCCGATGGTCACGCGGGCTTCCCTTTCGGGCGCGTGTGCCGCGCACCCTGCGCGGCGGCGGGATCGGGATTGGCGAGAACCCTTTCGGTTTGTGCCGCGCGAAATCCTCGCAACGCCTCTCGAATCTCAGGATGCTTGGCACCTAGAATCGCCGCAGCCAGCAGCGCGGAATTAATGGCGCCGGCTTTGCCGATAGCCAGCGTGCCGACGGGGATGCCGCCCGGCATCTGCGCGATGGAGAGAAGCGAGTCGAGGCCTTTCAAGGTTTTTGATTCCACGGGAACGCCCAGCACCGGCAGGACGGTCTTCGATGAGGCCATGCCGGGCAGATGCGCAGCGCCTCCCGCGCCCGCGA
>Ga0187819_10000323_pt1 | contig 23382 bp, 24 predicted proteins | sample NC_wetland_sal_i_15_FD_132411 | JGI IMG/M metagenome (GOLD analysis project Ga0187819, IMG submission 132411) | Wetland sediment microbial communities from Neuse River Estuary, North Carolina, USA - SO4_4 | ecosystem: Environmental > Aquatic > Freshwater > Wetlands > Sediment | place: USA...
CGGCTTGACCGACTTCTTGGGACGGGCGGTGCAGTGATGAAGAAGCAGGCACCGCTTCCGCCCAAGGACGATGAGGCGGGCTTCCTCTAACGGGGGAGGTTCGTCTCGTTGTTCTCGCGGCTTAAGGAATCGTGCCGCTTTGATCTCGGGACTGGGAATTGCACTCTCTTGCCGACGCACACCTCCGTGCTGCTTGCGCAACGGCAGGCGTCTCGGATTCCCAAGTCACAAAAGCGACGCACAAGGAGTACTCGCTGCATTGCCCTCCCCCGGCTGCTGCCCGTGGCTGCGTCTTGTGAGAAACTATGCAATATAGCAACATTCGGAGCCTCCCATGGAAAAGGCAGTTTCAGCGACGGATGCGAATTGAAGATTCTCTAAACTTCTCCGGGCCGTTCTAGAAGGACGGAGTTTTGTGGTGACCTCGCATGGCAAGCCCGTGGCGAAGATTATACCTGTTGACAAAAATGGCGCTGAAACACGAGGGGCCAGAACTGTGCTCTTGAACCGGTTGCGCTCCGAGTCTGTCGTTACCATAGGCCGTTGGAGCCGGGGCGAACTCTACGGAGAGAAAGCCTGAGAGTCGCGCTCGACACAAACGCCTTAGCCTACGCCGAAGGGGTGAACGGGACCCTGATGAAGAAGGCGACGCTCGAATTGGTGCAGAGATTGCCAGGTAGTGCGACGCTGTTACCGGTGCAAACATTGGGAGAATTGTTCAACTTGCTCGTGCGGAAAGCTCAAAGATCGCCCACAAGGGCGCGGTGGGCGATTTTGAGCTGACAAGATGCATTCTCTGTGATCGAGACGTCGGCCGAGGTGATGCTTTCGGCCGCAGATCTGGCGACGGATCATCAATTAAGTATCTGGGATTCGGTGATTCTCTCCGCTGCCGCGGAAGCCGGTTGCCGGCTGCTTTTGTCCGAGGAGCTGCGAGACAGTTTTACTTGGAATGGTTTTACCGACACAAATCCCTTTGCGCTTTCCAAGCACGAGTTGCTCGCGGCGGTCCTGGATGCTACTTCTGACTCTTGAGATAACCTGGCTGGTTGGCGCGCTTTTCGCTTCTTCCGCTTGACTCGAGGTGGGATATCTTATAAGATTTATTATATTAGGATGGATATGAGAACAGCTAAGAGCTTTACAATCGAGTCGGACATAAATGAATACGTCCGAAGCACGAAAGGAGAACAATCCGCAAGCGAGCGGGTTAACGAAATGCTCCGGCGTGCCATGGTACAGGAGCAACAGGAAAGGCTCGAACAGGAAGCCGCGTCCTTTTTCTCTGATCCGCGCAACGCTGATCGGACGATCGCGCGAGCCTTCCAGAGAACTTCCATGCGAACGTTCGCCAGGGACTAAATGGCGTCGCCCCCGCCTGCCAATTGGTATCCGAGAAGGGGTGAAGTTTATCTGGTTGAACTTGATAAGCCGCGTCCAGCCGTCATTCTGTCTGTAGACGCGCTGAACAGATTCGCCTTGGATGTTTGCCTAGTTCCCATCACAACCGTTCAACACGCCAGATTTAGCATGCGCGTTCCCTTGAAAGCGAGGGATGGCGGCTTGGACTGTAATTCCTGGGCGAAGTGCGACCAAGTCATGACTTTGGAGAAACATTTCCTACGCCATCCGCCTCTCGGTGTTTTGTCCGAGGGAGCATTTCGAATGATTCAAGAACAAGTCAAAGTCGCACTTGGTTTGTAATGCCTGGATATGTGGAGGCCGCGAGCCAGCACAACACAGCTTCGGTAGTGCGGCCTGGCTTGGCGAATCCTCGAGAGGCGATTGTCTTATTGCGGGCATCTTCATTGACTTCGTTTTGGCTTCACCTTGGACGCGTAGGCCTTCCTTCGAGCAAACGTACCTTCCAGCCGGTTCGGGAGTCGACGAGGACATATTTTGATTCCTGGCTTTCGAGGAAACCGGCTCGACGCAGACAGGTTCCCGCTCCGACCAGCGAGCGTACCGCGAGCGTTATGTGACACGCACCGCGACCTCGGCTGTCCAGCCCGCCTACAATTTGGACCCGAATCCCGGACCGCGTGAGCGCCTCCTCGATCCGACGAAGGTGAGAGGAATCTCCTTCGACCGGAATCCTTTCAATGATTGCTCGCACCGGGCGCTTCAAATCCTCCGCGCCTCTCTCCGGCGTGGGGAATTCTTGGTGAAGGTCGCAAGCGGCATTCTCAGCCGCTTGCATAACAACAAGCTTCAGCTCCACAAGTGAGAGTTGCCGCCAGCGGGTGTTACGCTCTTTGCCTTCCAGCACTTCGAGCAGGAATTCCTCATGGAGCGCGAAGCTGCCGAGCTCGCGATCCCGGATTATAATCTCAAATTCTGTGAGACGTCCTCCGCATCGGCGTAAAGATGCCTCGTGAAATTCGACGCCATTCACACGCACGGCAAAGGCGAACCAACTGGCCGTCGATTGTGCTCTCACAATGCACCTCCCTGCTCGGTGCGGTTCAAGAAGGCGGGCACCGGGTCTGTTTCGGAAGAAGCCGAAAATCCAACCCCGCACCTTCGTTCGGCCACGGCAGTCATTCCTTGGCGAAGAGAGCAGACCGCCTCATTCAAATCTCGACCAGACACCTCCTCGGCTCTTTCATAAGCAATCTGGCCAGCAAGAATATAGGCCTCTCGCAGCTGCGCAAAGGACAACCCTTCGGAATGGTCCACGCAGTCCTCGACCTCTGCCTCCGTCAGATGCGTGATGAATTTGCGGAAATAGGAGGCGCGAAGACCACAATCCGGCGCAGAAAATTCGACGACGCGATCGAACCGTCCCGGGCGGCGCAGGATGGCGGAGTCGAGCAAGGTTGGATCGTTGGCGGTTGCGACCACAACGACTCCCTCTTGCGTCCCCAGGCCATCCAGGCAATCGAGCAGGTGAGACAAACTGACCTTGGTTGGCGCGAGCGGGGACGGCATCCGCGGAAAGGCGCGGTCGATGTCCTCCAGCACAATCAAGGAAGGCGCGTTGCTCGCAGCAATTTGGAACATTCGTTCGAGATGATCGTCATCGGTCTTCTCGCAAAACAGGGCAATCGAGTGGCCGTCTAACTTACTCCCATTGAGCATGGCCCGGATGACACTGGTTTTCCCGTTCCCTGGCGGCCCGTGGAACAAATAGCCGCGGCGAAAAGGCAACCGGCGGGTGCGAAACCACGACTCGCGCTCGAGGAAGGTTTCAAAATCGTTGCGGATGAGATGTACGACCGACTCACTCAGCACCAAGTCATCCCATGTAAACCGTCCGACCTGCCGATGGCCGCCGCCAAAGATATGCAGATACGAAGAGTCGCGTCGCCTGGTGATTTTCTCAATGAGTTTGAGGAACGGGGGTGCACATCTTCTCTGGACGATCACGCAATCGCATGTTTCTTCCATGCCTCTTCCGGCCTGTAGGACCGAAATGCTGGCGGCCACGATAGGCTCCTGAAAACCATGCAGCCAGAGAGCCACAGGACAGTCCTGCCATTCTGCTTCGAGCACCCTTCTCCGGTTTGCCAACCGGCCGCACGACTCGCGAGCGAGGTGAACTTCGAACGCGGGATAGCTATTTCGCGGTAGGTCAACCGATTGGACCAGTTTTCGCACCTCGCGGATGGTCCTCGAATCGTCGCTACGCAGGCGAACCCCGGAAAGCACGTGACTCGCGGCGGCCTGTACAATCCGGAAATCCAGCTCCAGTAGAACAGTGTCTTCCATCCGGCATCCGAGCGTCGACGAGATCCACGAGCGGTACTCCGCGAGGTACCGGCGGATGGTGGTCTCGCGGGAAGCAAACTCGGTGAGCATTGTTTCTCTCATCCTTGGCCTCGCTCGGATTGCGCGAGAGTCTCGGCCCGGAGGTGAATTTGCCGATGGCATGTACGGCAAAGAGTGATGCGGCTTTCTGCCACATAGCCTTCCAGAAGGCTTCACGGTTGGCCTTGTGCACCCAGGGTGCACAAGCGAACTTCTGACCCTCGACCGGTGCCAATTTGACGAGCTCCCTGGTCTTCGTCCATCCCACCTCTCTTTGATTGCGAGTGACCTGCCGGTGCAATTGCTCGTTCTGATGGCATATATTCGGATGGACATGGCCAGGAACTTCTGACACCCATTTCTGACATTCCTCCAAATCTAATATACCACCGCGATCGAGGGAAAAACCAATGCCCGTAAATCATTACAAGCGAAGGATTTGTGTGGCAGGGCCGTGCAGCGGATCCGCGTTTGTATGCGGATCGTTGTCTGTGATCGCTTCAGGAAGACGCAGCCGAAGCTGCAGTGGCGACCTTTGCGAAATCGTGCAGCACCACTTCTTCCTCGCGGATGACAGGGAACCCTTTCGCAAAAGCCAAGGCACGCGCGAGTGCCTGGTAGAAATACAAGTTGTTCTCGCTTTCGCGCAACGCTTGCTGCGTTTCCCATATTGTCATCACGCGCACATCTGGCGGGTTCGACTTCTCGACGTGCAACACCAGCAGGGCCTGAAAGCCGTTCCGTTGGCGCATCAGTGGAATCGCGGAACTTAGCGCGTCGATGAAGTCTTTCAATTTTTCGGTAGGGACACTAAACTGTGTGACGCGTGCGTGCATGGCCACCTCCGGCGATCCTAGCCTAAGGGGGGAGAAGCTGACGCCAGTCTAACTCCATTCGGAGCCGGAGAAAAGCGCCCACTTTTGGGCACCTCATTTGTCGCGGCGCACAGCGGCGGCACTGGCACTTCTGACAGTTGCGCTTGCTTTTTCAAACTGTCATAAGAATGTCGACCAAATGATGTAAACTCTTACCCCCTTGGATTTGTCGCGCCAAGAAGCGAAGCTGATTTGAGCGACCTTATGCCAATCGAGGTAGCTACCGAGAGAGCATCGGAAAGCAAACAGGGCGGATTGGGATTCGGATCCTGCTTGCTTTGCTACTCTCCACGGCGATGGGGTTTCCAATGACTGTCTACATGCTGGAGGAATTTCTTGGAGCGCTGGCGCTAGTTGCCGTTTCGATCCTGGCGTTTCTTGTTCTTGCGCTTGCCTGCATTCTATTTCGGGAAGGGATACGCCGCGCCGTTCTTTGGGCGAAAACAAGTGTCGTGCATCCGGCCCGCTTGAACCCTAAGAGAGTGTAACAAAACCCCCATGCCTGCAGCTTAAGTCAGCTCATTGCTAAATTCGACCTCCAGAGAGGGGAAGGGAGAAAGCATGGACACAACGAATGTGGGTCATCTAGCACAGCAAGGATATGGGCTGCTGCTTGCGCTCGGCATCAAGATCCTGGAAGCCATCGCGCTGTGGATCGTGGGCCGATGGCTCATCGGGTTTTCCATCAGGCTGATCGACCGCGCTATGACGCGGCAAAAGATCGATCCGACTCTGATCCGCTACTTCAATAACACCCTCGCCGCCATTCTGAACATCGTGCTGGTGGTTGCGATCCTGGGCTTCTTCGGGGTCGAGACTACGAGCTTCGCCGCTCTACTCGCCGCCGCCGGCGTAGCCATCGGCATGGCGTGGAGCGGATTGCTCGGCAATTTCGCCGCAGGGGTCTTCCTCATTATTCTGCAGCCCTTCAAGGTGGGAGACTTTGTGGTGGCCGGCGGAGTCATGGGCACGGTCGTAGAGGTCGGGCTGTTCATAACCTCGATCAACACCCCCGACAATATTCGGAACATCGTCGGGAACGGTAAGATCTTTGGAGACGTCATTCAGAACTTCTCGACCAATGCTTTTCGCCGCGTCGAGTTGACGGCGCAACTGTCGCACGGTGCAGATCCGCACCAGGCAATCGCTATCCTCAAGAGTGGGCTTTCGAAGATTCCGAACGTGCTGGCCGATCCGGCGCCTAGCGTCGAGATCTTGACCTTCAATCTGGCTGGGCCCATGCTGGCGGTCCGTCCGTTCTGCAACAACAAGGACTACTGGCAGGTGTATTTCGATACCAACGCTTTGATTAAGGATTCATTTACGACCGCGGGGTTTTCCATCCCGGAACAGCATTACATGGTTCGCACGGCGGCAGCCGGGACAGCCGCAGCCGCGCATTCCGCGTAGGGGAGAGCGCCGAAAATGCCCCCGACGTAGTCGATTCCCGCGGTTCTCGGAGTACTCCACGTTGCGCGACCTGGATCTGTCGAGTCAGCGAAGCGTTCACATCACGATACGCTTGGCAACGCTGGCGCTTCATAATGCCAGAAATCGTCTTTCGCGTTCTTCGACTTCCGCATTCCGATCGGTAATGCAATGAGGAGGAAGGAACTTGAGAAAGACAGCGGGTTTGCTCCTGGCTGTCCTGGCCAGCGTGACGCTTTTGAGTGCCGGTTCCCCGAAGATCGAGTTGAGTTTTAAGAATCCGGATTACACGGGCGGGACCCTCAAGAATATTCTGGTGCTCGCACTGAACGGCAAAGCGGAGAACCGAGCGGAATTCGAGGATGAGTTAGTCGCGGCGATAACCCGCCCCGGAGTAACGGCCGTGCAGAGCTATGTGTTTCTGCCGCGGCCCGATGCCACGCCCATCGACATGAACGATTTGAGGGTGGTCATAAAGGACCAGAATTTCGATGGAGTTGTCGTCGCGCGCCTGACCAAAGCGGACAAGACCACAGTCTATGTCCCCGGCACGGTCTACACTCCGCTTCCTTATTACGGGACTTTTGCCGACTACTACGGCGCTCTGTATCCCGTCGTCTATTCACCGGGGTACATGGAGACGGTGAAAATCGCCCAAGTGGAAACGAATTCATATTCGACTGCCAGGCCCGACGGACAGCTCATCTGGACGGGCACCACCAATACTTTTGACGCAAAATCGCCGATGAAGGTGATCAAGGATCTAGTCAAACTGGTGGTCGAAGAGTTTGAAAAGCAGGGCGTCATCGCCTCGAAATCCTGACCAGATTCCTGCAAGTTTTCCGACAGAACAAGGCAGCGGCCTGCTTCCGCGGCCGCAGATAAAATCACTGAGTCCCAGACGCCCAACAGGTGATCGGATGAAGGCGCAGAAGAACAACCGCAACGAAATCATGGAACTCATGGCCGCGGTCGTTCGCGACCCCGCGGCCTCGAAAACTCCGGGCCTGCACAAGAATTACCAGAGGACTTTGAGTTCTTTGTATAAGGTGAATTTCTCGTCGCAAGCGACCACTGGGATCTTTTCGCACACAGCCTGGGCGATGATTTGGCGGTCGAACGGGTCCGCGTGGTGCGGCGGGAGATCGAAAAGATAGAACGCATGATGCGCCGTGTAGGGCAGGATGCGGAGGTCCAAGTCCTCAAGCGCGCGGTGCGTGTCTGCGGCGGAAAGTCTTAGTTAGGATCAACCTGAGTTCGCAGTACACCTATCTACAGGAAGTGAGGCATCGCCCAAGAGGTTTGAGATCTGCGCCCCTGCTACGTGTGAACCGAAATTCCGATTTGAACCTCTAGCTTCGCGGATACTACGCTTCTCCCGCCCTCGACACAACGAATCTGACACAAGAACATGCCCCATGGACACTGCGCAAAGAAGCTGACTCCCGATCAATGCGCTAACCGAAGAAGTGAAGTACTACTTCAAATGTCCGGTTATCCGACGCCCAACATCTGAAACCACAAGCAGCTTGAGTGTCTCTGACCGAGTCCGCTCCATCCCGGGGATCTTCTCTGGCGGTGGCGTGCAGAGCTGGTACGGCTCAGATGGGTTGGTGCTAATTTGACTGCATACAATCGCAGTGACCTTCTCCGGCACGGATTGCGCCGGCACCCACGGCCCCTGAGCACTGGAGGACACAAGCCACATCTGTTGTGTGCTTCGTGCGACGGGATTGAAGTAGGTAAAGAGGAAGTAGAAAGCATCGCCGACTTTGAGGATCGCCTGAGAAGTGTTCGTTGCGTAGGCGATCGATGTACCTTCGATCCGCGTGAATTGTGGCGTCCCCTGGTAGACCACCTTAGCCTGGGCTGCAGCTTTCCTGGCTGTTTTCGTAACCTTCTGCTTGATTTCTGGACCGCCTCCTTGCTGCGCCGCATCAACTTGAACGCTGAAGCCGAAGAAGCCAATCAAAAGACTTGCAACGACAGTCGTTTTCTTCATCGTATGTTCTCAGTGCGACATCACAACTTGGACTGCGCCAAGAAGATACCGAAGACGCCGCGACCTCATTAGCTGAGCCGATCAGATGCCGAAACACTAGTTCTATGCGCGAGCCAGATATATTGTCGAAAGTGACAGCCACCTCTGCCAGCGCAGACAACGACCGTCTCTGCGATGAAGTGGTCCGTTCGATCCTGAAGCCGATGCTCCCCGAATTAACTGCATGCGCCTGGTAAACGCGTTGTTCGGGAACCAGCGCATTTGGCTGTCAACGAAGAGTATCACCACCTGTATTAGTCTGCGACGAACCCGCATAGGTGCTGATAGTGGGATCCCCTGGTTTCAGCCGCTCTTGCCAAATCCCCACCCGCCCGCGTCTTATGGCAGTCATCCTGAAGGTTCCAGCGCAGGTTGCTCTCCCCTGAAGCCCTTCGCGAGAGCCTTTCTCAAGGCTAGTGTCAAAGGGATTGCGAGGATAGCGCCCGTCAGGCCAAGAAGGAACGCCCAGCCCACGAGCGACAGTGTGATTTCGAGAAAGGAGACGTCCACTGCCTTCTTCATGAACATCGGCGTGACCATGTTGTCGACGATCACATTTGTTAGGATGAGGCCACAGGCCACCAGCAGAGCTCTCTTCCAGCCATGCATCAGCAGCGTCACGAATGTCGGCGGCACGAGCGCAATCACGAAGCCCAGTGTGGGGATGAAGTCTAGGAAGAAATACAGAAAACACCAAACCACCGGAGTATCCACTCCCATAAGAACGAGAAAGACCAGGTTGATCAGTGTATTGATGCCAGCGGTCTTGGCCGTCACCGTCACATAACTCCTTGAGTCGGACCCGTAGTAGGCCAGGCTCTCGGCGAGGGGGCCTGACTTGACCCCGATCTCTTGCACCATCTCAATGACGAATAAAAATGCCAGGAGGGTGATCAGTAGTCCGCTGGAGATAATCGCACCAGCCTCCGGGAGGAGGACACGGGCAATCTCGCGGAGCCGCTCAGGCGTGAGGACATTCCTGACGGACAGGTTCGGGGCGTCCATACCGTGGGCGCTCATGAAAAGCGTGACCTGCTCATAGAGACTGGCCAGGTGTTGCTCGTAGGCCGGCAGTTTTGTCGCTATGCGCATAGTGGCCAAATCCAAGGACAACAGTAGATACAACCCCGAGGCGGCTACCGCGGCCGCAGTCAAGGCGATCGCACCGCTTTTATGAAACTTGAAACGCCGCATGAGCCACTTCGGAAACGGAACGATGGCGTAGGCGAGCAGCAGGCCGAGTAGCAGCGGTCCGAGGATTGGGGATGCGGCTCTGATCCCCCACAGGGTGATGACTATGCATGCCGCGCCCTGCAGGAATCGAAGGGTTGGAGATGGCGAAATGTCTTTCATCTGTCGAACAGCCCCGAAAATGATAGGAACAAGAACCTAGGAACTCTAAGAATCCGTGCTGGGTGGAGTGTTTGTAGGGTCAGCCCAGCCTGAACTACTGCCACGCCACCAAATCGTTATGAAACTCCCTTCCAAAGCGAACATACATCAGTGATCTGGAGTCCGCGATTCGAAGCCGCAGATTGAAATGCATTTGTCTTCCATCGCCGCCAACTCCTGTCGTTGATCGGATGACTTCGGTTCAGGCTTGGCTTTCGCGCGGCCACAAATCGAAATATCGCCCCATCACATTCCTGGGCTGGGGAATCAGCCTCTCCCAGAAGCAATTCTTTGGACGCTAAGCAGGCAAATACCTCCGGTGACAGTCATTCTCTAAGGCTCGCATCAGAGGCGAAATTGGCAAAAGTGACAGTCGGCATGGTCGGGTCGTGTTGCTCCAAGCGCTTAATTAGCGAGCTGACTCAAAAAGTCGACCTTACGTGTCCGGCAAACCGACTTATCGGCGGTTAGTACGATGCTGCCTGCTTCGATGTGATTTGTGGGGACATGTACGGGATTGCCCTACGAGTCCGGGTAAGAAAGGAATTCTATGAATATGTGCTTCATTTACCCAATTGCGCGAGAGCGGCTCGCAAGGGAGCGTTGGACACCTGTATCAGACCCTTGTACGGGGTGTACATTTCCAGGATCAAGAAAATCGCGCCAGAAACCGACAGCGCCGATACCAACAAACTGGCAACAGTGGTCGCGTTGACTGGGGCAGGTCAGTCGCAACAGGAATGACGACTAATCAGTCGAAAAAGTCGTTTCAAGGAAATGACGTTGCAGCTCATTGGAGTCATCCCTGAATCCACATGCCTGATTGGCGCGCAAACCGGACATGTTGAGTACTAGCCCGGAATCTTTCCGGTAGTCTAAGTTATTAAGAGTCAGTGAGACTAACGCGTCACGTTAATTCAGTTGGCGGGTTCAGCACACGACTCACTCTCACCCGGCATCATCGCCGGGCACGCGGCTAGACTTGGCTCAAGGGAGTTTTCAGCCCACCCAGTGAAATAGGGGGAAAGCATGGTTGACGTACATGCTCTCACCGAGTTTAAACACGGGGTAGCACTCTTGAACAATGGGTATCCCGAACTGGCCTTGATCCGCTTGCGGCGTGCGTTCGAATGCGACAGGCAAAACGCTTCCTACGTTTCGTTTCTGGGATTATCGATCGCGCGCGCCGAACGCGGGTGGGATCAAGCCTTAGAGCTGTGCGAAATAGCCGTGCAGCTCAATCGAGACGAGGCCCAGTTCTATTTGAACTTAGCAGAGGTTTACGCATCTGGTGGGCAACGTGCAAAGGCGCTGGATACGCTGGACGCAGCCCTGGCATTGTTCGGTGAAGATGAGCGACTAAGACGTGCCCGAAGTAGGGTGGAGAAGCGCCGCTCTCCCTTAATCCCTTTTCTCACGCGCGAGAATTTCTTGAATCGCAAACTCGGTAAATTGCGGCATAGCGTTTTGAAACGCCTGGGCAAAAAGTAGACTTAAGGCGTTTTTAACGCGTCCCCGTCTTTCGTGTTTTTCGAGAACAGGGCCGGAAATGGAACGCTGAGGCCCCAGAAATTTCGCGGGCAGGATTCAGTACGCCAAGAACTCGGTCGCTCGGTGTTTGTCGCAGTTTTGGCCACGCTTAGATAGGCCGGTGAGAAGTTTCCGTGCGAGTTCCGCCTTGTCCAAAAAGTCCCTTGCTGATGGGGTGTTCTTCGCGACTGCACTGGTCTTGAAGTGCTTTTTCATTGAAATTTTCAATCTTCTTCTGACCGTATCAAAACACTTATGACACATGCCATTTGCGCCATAAGGAATGTCCTTCTTGTTGCAACGCATGCAGCCGTAGTCATCAAAGAAATAGTGTAGTTTCCCCCTGCGCTCGTATCCGGAGATGTGGGTACTAGCCCCGAAGGTGTTCAGTAATCCGGCATTATCGGTCGGCCGCGAAATCAAAATGGAAATTCCGGCTTAGTTATTCCTCGCCTTCAACCGCGCCATTTCCTCGCGCAACACCCGCACTTCCCTTTGCAATTCCGGCAGACGGCCAAACACGGCCGCAGACTTCCGCCACGAGAGGTTGTCCATTGCAGGGTATCCGGAAAAGATCGCGCCGGGCGGAACGTCGTTCGGCACGCCGCTTTGCGCTGTGATCGTGGCACCATCGCCGATTGTGAGGTGTCCGGCGGCGCCCACTTGGCCGGCTAGAATGCAATGCTTTCCGACGCGGGTCGTGCCGGAAAGCCCGACCTGGCCGCACAAGAGCGTATCCTCGCCGATCTCGCACGAGTGTGCCACCTGTACGAGGTTGTCAATCTTTGTCCCCCGGCCGATGCGCGTCTCGCCGATCGTCGCCCGGTCAATCGCGCTGTGCGCCTGAATCTCAACGTCATCCTCGATCACCACAATCCCGGCTGGGCGAATCTTGTACCACCGGCCGTCGCTGAGCTTTTCGAATGCGAATCCATCACTTCCCACCACTACTCCATTCTGCAGAAGCACGCGATTACCGATCCGGCTGTTTTCGCGCACGCATACGTGTGAGTGCGCGAAGAAATCATCGCCGATGCGAGTGTCACGATAAATGGCAACGAAACTGTGCAGCACTGCATTCCGTCCAATCTCGACATTTTCGTCCACAAGACAGTGAGGGCCGATGTGTGCTCCAACCCCAACCTTTGCCGATTTAGCCACCACGGCTGTTGGATGAATGCCTGCAGGAAAATGTGGCGCGGGATGAAATATTTCAATCGCGCGTGCGAAATCAAGCCGGGGATTTGCCGAACGGAGCGCCGCCATGTGCTGCGGCACAATCTCCTTGGCCACAATGACGGCCGAAGCTAACGATCTCTCGAGTGCAGCGCGGTATTTTCGATCCGCGAGGAAGGTCAACTCGCCCGCTCTCGCCTCCGCGATTGTAGCGAGTCCGGTAATTTCGAGATTCGCGTCACCTTCAGTGGAGCACCCTAGTCTTTCCGCAATTTGTCCAAGTTTCATAATCATTTCTCCTGATAGTAAGACCCTGCCCACCAGGGAAAATATAGCAGTTGAAATCTGTTCACACCAATTAACCCAAAGTCCCGATTAACGCCCAAACCGGACGTGTAGAGTCCTGGTACGGAAGATGTCCGGTAATCCGGGTGGTTTCAACGGGTCGACGCAACACTCAACTCGAACCCACCCTGCATCGAAAACAAAAGCTAGAATCGCTCGTTAGGGTTAGATCAGCGGATGACTGCCCTGGCTAGCTTTTGACCGAGTACAGCCAAACAGATCGCTTCTCCCGACGAAGCACTGTCGAATCAACGTACTGGATGGTGTTGCATCGACCCGTTGAACCCGCAAGCGCTTACCGGACAATGACCCGCTGCTGCTGGTTTGGCAGTGAATTACACGCTTACTACATGACGGGTGCAATCGGAAGTCAACTGCAGATTTTTGGGCCAGCGGGTACCAGGCCTTTGCTCGTGGTCCTGCTGCGACGCCCCAGATCTCACTCCGGAAAATTCATCCGTTTCATGATGGCCTGAAAACCCGGATCGGAGCGCATGGAATCGAAGGCTGGATCACTCTTCATTCGGACCATCCCGCCCGACCGCGCCGCATACGCTTTCTCCAACCATGTGATTGCCTCGTTCTTCTTTCCCAAAAAGGCATAGTCCCTCGCAATCGCATACGCTCGCTGGCTCGCTGCGGGATCCTTCAAAGCGCTATCAAGCGATGTCTGAACAAAGCCCTGCAATCCGGAGGTTCTGAATGCCTCTCCTGCGGAGGCAGCCAGTTTCGGGTTTCCAAACATCTTCATGGCCGTCTGCCACTCCGCGACGGCTTCCGGATACATCCTCTTTTGCGCATACGCATCCCCCAACTCCGTGTGCGCTGCAATGTAATTGGAATCCATGGTCTGGGTTTTCTTGTCGTATTCGATCGCCTGGTCATATTTCCGGGCATAAAAATAGGCTGCGGCTACCGATAGGTTGATCGAGATGGAAAGCGGGTCTAGATCCTCGGCACGCTTCGCTTCGGCAATTGCTTCGTCATGACGTCCCACGCAGTACAGATACTCGGAATACCACTGATGGGCGGTCGGGTAATTGGGATTCGAGGCGATGGCCCGAAGAAATTCCTGCTGGGCCTTGGGGAAATCCCAGTCGTAGTAAAGGTAAGTGTCGGCCAGCGTGGTGTGCGCTTCGGCCAGGGAATCGTCAATCTCCAGCGCCTTCAGAGCCGCGGCTTTTGCCTTCGGACGAGCCTCTTGGGGGGTAAGGTCAAGATACTGGCCGTTACCAACTGCATATGAGTCCGCGACTCCGGCATAGGCCAGCGCATAGGCGGGATCTTTTTCGATGGCCTGCTGAAAATATTGCAGGCCCCTCTTCACGCCTACGTTGGTTCGCTGGTTCCAGTAGTACCGTCCTTGCAGGTAGAGGCGGTATGCCTCGGGATTTTCCGTATCGCGCTTGGCGATCTGCTGCCTTTCTTTCCCATTCAGCTCGACGCGCAGGTTTGTGGCGATGGCTTTGGAGATGTCCTCCTGGATGCCCTGGATGTCTGCCAGCTTCTTGGAATATTGGTCGCCCCACACTTGTGACTGGCGGCCGACGTCCATCAGCTCCGCGCTGACTTGGAAGACGTCGCCCCGTCGCGTCACTCTTCCTGTTACCACCGCGCGAACGTTGAGTTCCTGTCCGATTTTCTCGGGCGATCCTTCCCGTCCCTTGTAGCGGAACACCGTGCTGCGAGGCACGACTCGCAACTGCGAGACATGCGAGAGACTGTTGATCAGGCTCTCAGTGATGCCGTCACTCAGGTATTCCGTATCGGGATCTCCGCCGCCGTTGGCAAATGGCAATACCGCCACCGAATCGAGTGATCCACCACCTTGCCAGGAAGGATTGGTGCGGTAGAGCCAATAGCCGAGCGCTACGACAACAACGGCAATGCCGGCCAGCACAATCGCAAGTTTCTTCTTATGCCGCTTCGCCAGCCCCACTACAAGAGCTGTGTCGGAGCTGTGCTCGGCCTGTGCTTGCGGTATGGATGTGCGCGAGGACTGATCAGCGTCCACGGTCATAGTGGCCGACCGGCTCGAATCCGTGTCGCGCTTCAGCCGCTTCAGGTCGGCGCGCATTTCAGAAGCGGACTGGCAACGCAAGTCGCGGTCTTTTTCAAGCGCCTTGTTGATAATATCTTCCAGTTTCACTGGCAGATCTGGATTCAGGCGCACCGGAGAGACTGGCCCGCGGTTCAGAATTCCTTCGGTGATCACGCCGGAAGTCTCCCCACGGAACGGGAGAGTGCCGGTGGCCATTTCATACAGCACCACCCCGAAGGAGAACAGATCGGTGCGCGCATCCAATTCCTTGCCCCGCACCTGCTCAGGCGACATATAAGCAACTGTGCCCACGGTCGTGCCCGGGCTCGTCAGCAATTCGTCGGCTGTCATCGTCGGCATGGCCGATGCGCCGGCGCCTCCCGCTACTGATGAGGGAGCCAGCTTGGCCAATCCGAAGTCGAGTATCCTCGCATGGCCGCGTTTGGTGACGAAGAGGTTCGCGGGTTTGACATCGCGATGGATGATGCCGTGCGCGTGGGCGGCGTCCAGCCCGTCAGCGATCTGAATCGCCAGATCCAGCGCTTGCTCCAGCGGAAGCGGTCTCCCGCCGATGAGATGCTTGAGCGTTTGGCCATCCAGAAACTGCATGGCGATAAACGGATGGCCTTCATGCTCGCCAATTTCGTAAATGGTGCAAATGTTGGGATGGTCGAGTGCAGAAGCGGCCTGTGCTTCGCGCTCGAAACGCTCTATTGCCTGGTGATCTCCAGCAAGAGTTTCCGGTAAGAACTTCAGCGCAACAAAACGGCGGAGTTTGGTGTCTTCCGCCTTGTAGACCACACCCATCCCCCCGCCACCGAGTTTTTCGACGACACGGTAGTGCGAGATGGTGATGCCAATGAGCGAATCCGCGCCTGCCATGTGCCGCTCATCTTAGGTTGCGGTCGGACACAAGTCAACGAACGGAACTCAGGTGGAAAGCTGCCGGAAACAGGGCTCGCCAGCAGTCAAGTGGACTCAACTCCCGATTAACGCTGCCAGCTCAACCAGTCGACGCAACACCATCCATTGCGTTGATTCGGCAAGGCTTCCCCGGGAGAAGTGACGTGTTTGGCGGTCCTCGGTCAAAACCTGGCCAGGGTAGTGTTCCGGCTGATCTAACCCTAACGAGCGATTTAGCCTTTGTTATCAATGCAAGGCGGGTTCGACTTGAGTGTTGCGTCGACCCATTGAGACCACCGCCCAAACCGGACATGTTCAGTAATCCGGCTCTCCAGAAACTTGTTGAGTAAGTCCTTTCAAACCAATAAATCTGTCTAGACAAGTTTCTGGCACTAGAGACGCGTCGAAGAGGCAGTCAAGGCTAATCTGGAGTTGACGCGAAGCCGACGCTATACCGTGTGCTAAAATCCCGCCAAACGCTAAGGTGCAATCGTTGGATAGGAGATAACGTTTTCCGCTTTGCCGTGGAGCTTGAAATGCGCATGCTGGACACTGCGCGGTTCGAAGACGCAGACAAATACCGGGATTACCTGATGACCCCTTCGGGCAGGCTACGTTCCGAGCTTGCCTGGGAGAACGTGCGCCGCTTCCTTCCCCGCAACATATCGAAGCGACGTGCTCTGGATGTTGGCGGAGGCACTGGCTTTGTGAGTATGCACCTGGCGCGGATGGGCTATCAGGTAGTGCTGGTTGACAGTTCCGAAGGGATGCTCCGGGTCGCACGCGAGCAGGCTGGGGCCGGCAACGCAGCAGCTCGAATTTCCTTTTGCCACGGAGACGCAGCCCGATTGCCTGAACTCTTCGATGCGGAGTCCTTTGACGTTGTCATCTGCCACAACCTGCTGGAGTACGCCGAAAATCCTTGTGCGATTATTCGGGGCATCGGGAACATCCTGCGAAAGGACGCCGTGCTTTCCGTATTGGTGCGCAATCGTGCCGGGCAGGTGCTAAAAGACGCCATCAAATTGCGCGACTGGAAACTCGCGGCTGCCAATCTGACCGCGGAGACGGTGGTGGATTCCCTCTACGGTGAGCCCGTGCGCGTGTTTTCCCTCGCAGAGGCACGCGATTTGCTCGCCCAGGCCAAGTTGGAAGTCGTCGCCGAACAAGGTGTCCGCGTGTTTTCCGACTTCCTCGATCTGGAAAATCTGGCGGACGCGGCCTACTCCCAAATATTCGAATTGGAGGCGACACTCGGTGCGCGCCCGGAGTTCGCTGCGATTGCGCGCTACATACAGGTAATCGCCCGCCGTTCGGGTGCGCCACAGAGCGAGGTAACGGGATCGTGACGCACTCCAGCGCACATTCCGCATCACTGTCCGCTTTGGTCCGGCCCACTGTGCCTGGAGGATTTGCACTTGGACTCGGACTAACGAACGAGTGCAACCTGGCTTGTTCCTTCTGCTACCGCGATCCGGCGCGGATGGACCGGCTTACCCTTGAGCAGGTGCAATCTGTGATGGAAAGCCTGCCAGTCCGGTCCGTCAATCTTGGCACCGGTGAGAATGGAATGCACCCGCAGTTCCGCGAGATTCTTGCGTACCTCCGCAGTCTGCCGGTGAAGCTCACCATTACATCGAATGGACACAGCGCGGCCGTACTAACCGACGACGAGCTGCGGGCCTTCCACGACATCGAGTTCTCGTTGGATTATCCCTCGCAGTTCGAGCAGGATACCCAACGCGGCAGCGGCAATTGGGCCCTGCTCCATGATCAGGCAGCTCGCTGTGTCCGCTTGGGGATCCCCGTCACGTTTATTGCAGTAATGATGAAGTCGAATTATCTGCGCCTTGCGGAAGTGGCGCATGTGGCCAGGTGTTACCAGGCGCCACTGCGCATCAATGTTTATCAAGCGGTGCGTTCTGACGTGTTTGCATTAAGCTATGAGGAGTATTGGCAAGGATTTCGGGCGTTATTTGCGGAGACCGATGTGATCTCCATCGGCGAGCCACTGGTTCGCGCCATGGCCGATCTGCCTCCGAGGACCGGCGGGTGCGGAGTGAGCACCGTGCGGGTCACTCCCCGAGCAACCACCCAACCTTGCGTGTACTGGCCAGGAGCTGGGGACCCGCTCTCCCTGCTTGTCACCCTCCGCTCGGGTGTTGTGGAAACTTCGCCCTTTGTAGATGCGCGCACCGTGCCCGAAGCCTGCCGCTCCTGCGTTTATCTCGAGTCTTGTTACGGCGGATGTGCTGGGCGGCGCCGCATCCAGAACGCCCTCGATCAGCCGGACTTCTATTGTCCCGTCGTCCGAGGACAAGTTCAAAAGCTTGAGATCCGCATGGCCGCTGCTCGTGAGCTTCCCAAAGGCGAAAGCTCCTGTACCACGATCGTCATTGCACGCGATTAAAATCTTGGGCAGTACCAGGACAGGATAGGTTGAAGCGCCGTCGAGTGTGGCAATAACCTTCGCGTCGAACGCGAGCAAACCTCAAAAGGAGACTTCCTATATGGCCGACCAACCTAACGCGCCAACCGGCCTCGCGATTGTTCGGGTAACGGTTGGGGCGATGTTCGTGTGGGTCTTCTTCGAGAATCTGGGAAAAGGTCTCTACACGTCGGCGGGCTACGCCGGACTCATTAACTACTACCTCCAGCACGATCACGCTCCGACCGTGTGGAAGTCCGTTATGGCGGCAGCTGCGAGTCACGCCGCGATGGTGGCTCCCATGCAGGCGATCACCGAAATCTCTCTAGGGATCCTGCTCGTCGTAGGTCTGTTGACGCGCCCCGCCGCCTTTGTAGCGTTTCTGTACCTGGGTAGTCTTTGGGTGTCTGAGTGGGGCACGGCCTGGATATGGGAGCTCCTGGTTTCCGTGCTCGCATCACTTGGGCTCGCGGTGGGGCGGGCGGGTAGGGCGTGGGGCCTCGACGCCTTGCTGGCGCGGCGCTGGCCGTCGTCCCCATGGTGGTGAGTTGAGCCGGGATCAAGTGCGAGTGTCGGTCGTCATTCCTACGCACAACGAAGCGCGGTCCATCGGCCGCGTGTTGGCTGATCTCCCAGCCGGGATTGTCACTGAGGTCTTGGTTGTAGACAGCAATTCAACCGACGGCACCCCTGAGATCGCTGTAAAGATGGGAGCCCGCGTCCTCCATGAACCTCGTCGCGGATACGGTCGCGCCTGTTTAACTGGACTGGCTGCTGCAATGAACCCAGACGTAATTGTGTTCCTCGACGGCGATTACAGCGATCGACCGGCTGAACTTCCACTTCTCCTCGCCCCGATCACTGAGGGACATGCAGACATCACGCTGGGCTCGCGGTTGGCGGGGCCGCGAATTCCCGGGGCGCTTCCTTGGCACTCCGCACTCGGCAACCGATTAGCGGCTGGCTTGATCTCGCATCTGTTTCAACAAAGGATCACCGACCTTGGCCCCTTCCGCGCTGCCCGTGCCGATGTCCTCCGAATACTCGCTCTCGAAGAAACCACCTACGGCTGGGCGGTCGAGATAATCCTGAAAGGCGCCCTCCGCGGGTTCCGGATCGTCGAGGTGCCGGTCAGCTACCACCCGCGGATTGGAAAATCAAAAATTAGCGGCACGATGCGCGGCACTCTCGGCGCGGCGTGGTTCATTTTCTCTCGCATTCTGCGCTACTATTTCCTCCGGCGACGAGCCGCAGCGCCGCAATCCGCGTGATGGCTCGCCAGGCCCTTTTAGCTCCAGCCTTCCGGCGGCAGGCAGATGACGCGTTCAACCCGTTGTGATTGCACGCTGGTCATCATGGCCAAAGCACCAAGGCCCGGCACCGCAAAAACCCGCTTGGCCCAAAGCCTTCCCGCCCCCGCTGTCGTCGAGTTATACGGCTGCCTTCTGGACGATACGATCGCGTTAGCGCAGTCACTCGACCACACGGACATCGCCATCATGTGTCCGGCATCCGATGTCCACGATCTGGCGCGCGTAGTTGGTGACACGGTTGCCATCGTGGCGCAGTCAGGCGATGGCCTCGCGGCCGGCCTTACGTCGGTGTTTGCAAATTTCGCATTGGCTGGCCACACGCGAATCATTGCGTTCAATAGTGACAGTCCGCACCTCCCGGCCCCCGTGCTTCAAGGCGCGTTCCAAGCACTCGCCCGGTGTGACGTCGTCGTCGGACCCACGCACGATGGAGGCTACTACCTCGTCGGTGCCAAGGCATCTCATCCGGGCCTTTTCACCGCCGATGGACTTGGCACCACGAATGCATTCGACGCGCTACAGGCGCGAGCTCGGGCCCTCGGGCTTTCCGTGCATCTCACTGATCCTTTTTACGATATCGACGTGGCCGGCGACTTAACTCGGCTCGCCGCAGAGCTCCGGCTCGCTCCCGCTAGGGCGCCGCGAACAGCGGTCTGGCTGAAACAGTGGGGACAGGCCGTGGCGGAGTTGCGGACTGGCACGGAAGACCTGTGAAGCTCACGTCATCCAACCGGCTGTACGGGCTGGGCTGCATCTTGCTCGTGGCGCTCGCGTTCTGCTCACGCAAATTCAGCAGCATGGGTGAGCCGTCTTTCATCCTTCCGCTGGCAATTGCTGGCATCGCGTACCTCCTCGCCATTCGTGAGCTATTCTCCGCACCGACATTCCCGCGCCACGTCATCATCATCTGTCTCGCGATAGCTGCTCTCTGGCATCTTCCATTTCTACTGATGCCGCCGGGTCCGGATGATGACGTTCACCGATATGTTTGGGATGGCCGCGTCCAGCGCCTCGGCTATAACCCTTATATTGTCGTTCCCAGCGACCCTGCCCTCGCCGGGTTGCACACGCCCGAGACCCACACGCTCAACAACCCGGATGTCCCGAGCCCATATCCAGCGGGTGCCCAGCTTTTCTTCCGCGCCGTTACAGCGATTCATGGATCTGTCTATACGTTCAAGGTGGCGTTCGTCATTTGCGACCTGGCCATAGTTTTCCTGCTTTTCGGTCTGTTGCGTCGTGCCGGCCAGGGGGAGCATTGGGTCTTGGCCTATGCCTGGCACCCCTTGCTGGCCACCGACGTTGCTGGCAGTGGCCACATCGATATTCTCGGCGCGCTCTTGTTGCTCGTCTCCATCGCGGCGCTCGGCCGTCGTTGGCGAATGGCCTCCGCGATCGCCTTCGCGTTGGCGGTCGCTGTGAAATTCCTGCCGATTGTATTGATGCCCCTCTATTGGCGGCGCGTGCGCATCCGCGACGGACTGATGGCGGCGCTCGTCGCCGGAATGCTATACGTCCCGTTTCTTGAGCACGGGCGCATCCCCATTGGATCGCTCGGAATCTACGTGCAGCGGTTCCGTTTCAATGACCCAATCTTCGCCACCGTCGAACGAGTTGCGGGCCCGTATTCCGCGGCGGCTCTGGCTGTCCTCGCTGGGATCGTCACGGCCGTCTGGTTGCGAACCAAGCTCATGCGCACCACATCGGGCGAGTGCGCTTGGCCCATGGCAGCATCGCTTTTATGCGCACCGGTCGTATATCCGTGGTACCTCCTCTGGATGCTGCCGTTCATGCGGTCGCTCTCGACGGTGCCGATCATCATCTGGACAGTAAGCATCATCCCGACTTACTACGTTTGGCATTTGCGCACTCTTGGTCGTCCATGGTTGGTTCCTTGGTGGATCGTGCTGCTGGAATACGGATCCGTCGCAACCGCCGCTGCAATTATCGCGTTTCGCCGGTTCACGCGGCCGGCGATAGCCAAATCCTCCATGGACTAACTGCCCCCTGCAAATGCGGCCTTCAATCGTGTCCGGCATGACGAGCGTCCCCGCATGACCATGCAAGAACACAATCACCCCGTCTGTGCTATATAATGCGCCCTCGGCCGAGCAAGGGATGCGAATGGCTGGCCTGGGCGAAGCAAGGGTACTCTGCCGACATGTCCTCGTGTCATCCGAGCCTTTTGCCCCTCATCCATAGCGCATCCGTTCATTTCACTGAGGAGCGAATTCCATGACAAATGCGAGCCGTGTAACAATGATTGGTCTTCTAGCTGTCGGTACGCTATTCATTGCTACAACCTCCCGGGCACAGCCCCGCCCGCCAGTTGTCGAAGAGATGGCGAAGACCTTTGGTCTCGATTCGTGGGGGCAGATCGAAGGGATCCGCTATACCTGGAACATAGACCTACCCGCGCTTAACCTTAAGGCTTCTCATAAGTGGGAATGGGAACCCAAGACCGGGCAAGTCTCCTTTGAAGAAAAAGGTAAGGACGGCAAGCCCTTAAAGGTTACTTACCTTCGCTCTCAAGTCAGCAGCCAGCCTGCCGAAGTGAAGAACGAAGTTGAGCCGGCTTTCGTCAACGATCAGTATTGGCTGATCTTCCCCTTCCATGCTGTCTGGGATACCAGCGCCGATGCGCAAGACAAGGGTAAGCAGAAACTCCCAATCGGGAAGGGCACCGCAGATCTGGTCGTGGTGAAATATCCTGCGGAGGCTGGCGGCTTCACGCCGGGAGATACTTGGGAACTCTATCTTGGCTCTGACCATCGAGTCGAAGTACTCCTCTTCCGCCACGGCGGAAACGCAAAGCCGAGTATCGTCATCGCAACGTGGGCAGGCTACAAAAAGGCCGGTCCTCTACTCATCTCAACAGAGCACCGCGGAACAGCGGACGGCAAGCCGCTCCACCTCTGGATTTCGGATGTGGCCGTCAAGCTGACAGGTTCAGACACCTGGATAAAAGCGCAATAAACAACTGACGGACTCGTTCGGGTAATTGAGGTCGTTCTTCGCGACGGCCTCCCCGCCAATCAGTACGGTGGTGCTGGAAGCGCCCTGCTTGGACTGATCGCGGGCGTGGGCCAATCGAGAATAATCAACATGCCTTCCATGAGAAGGCCGGTCAGAGTCAAGACAGTTTTGTTTTTACTTACTTGGATTCTTTTCTTTCGAGCCGAGCCGCCTGATTAACGCGCTGTTCGGAAAGTTAGAGGCTGGTAGCCGATCATTCCTTCAACGAACAACTTACCACCAATCAGACCTGCTGGGAGCTGTCCATCAGAACCTGGCCAAAGACGAAACCGAATATCAAAGCGTAACGTCTCAAGAGCAAATCCGAGTTTTGGTGAAATAGTCGGCAATCGCTTTCGGCCAGGCAAGATTGCAATCTCCCTTTTGGGGGAGTTTAAGGTCTGGCTCTGCAAGTGTGTCCAGACCCGGAGGCGTTTCATGAATAAGCCTTGGCCCGTTTTGTGCCTGGCTGTTTTTCTGGGAGCGTTGCCTGTTCTAGCGCAAGATGAAGCCGCGACGGCGCGAACTGGAGCGAGATGCGGTCCGAGCGCGGGAATGTTCGACGTGAAGACGACGGATTTGAAACATCTCGTTGGGCAGTCGGAGCAGGGGAAAGCGCTGGTGTACTTTTTTGTGGACTTTGTCACCTCGCCTACGATGCGGGTGGGGGTGGATGGAAATTGGGTAGGAGCGAACGACGGCAAGTCGTCTTTCTTTTTTCAGGTCGCACCGGGAGAACACAATGTCTGTACGGAGTGGCAGTCGGGAACCTTCAAGAAGTCTTCCGAGCGGGTGGGAGAAGCGATTCACCTGACGGTGGAGGCCGGGAAGACGTATTACCTACGGCTGAACTTCGGCTACCATCGGATGCGTCTGGAGCTGTCGGACGAGGCGAAGGTCATTTTTTGATTGGGTCGTCGTTGTACGCGACATCACAGCCGAACAAAAAGTAAGGCGAGGTTCTGCAAAGAACTCATATCGCTCGCTTCTATCTAAGGACGCCACCTAAGGTCAAGTCCCGATAAACGCGCAGATATGGAACGACGTGTCAACTAGGTGCAAGGTTTTTTCATTCTTTATTCCTCAGGAGGCAGTACAGGTTGCGGTCAAGGAAGCCGTGGCGACGGTTGATCACTCAGATATTC
>Ga0187819_10000324_pt1 | contig 23373 bp, 25 predicted proteins | sample NC_wetland_sal_i_15_FD_132411 | JGI IMG/M metagenome (GOLD analysis project Ga0187819, IMG submission 132411) | Wetland sediment microbial communities from Neuse River Estuary, North Carolina, USA - SO4_4 | ecosystem: Environmental > Aquatic > Freshwater > Wetlands > Sediment | place: USA...
AGCAGTAACATGAGGCCAAACGAGAAGCAAAAAATTGAAATCGAAAAACTTCACCGCGACCCTTTACCTCCACTCAATCAAGCAGTTACAGTGGACTACTCAGACTTTCGTGGGACAGCACTAATCGATGATACCTGAGCTTGCTCTGTTGCGAGATTTCGCCAAACGCTATACCGCGGCGTGGTGCAGTCAGGACGCCGCGGGCGTAGCGGCCCACTACTCACCGGATGGATCGCTTACCATCAATGATGGGGCTCCCTCCGTCGGGCGCCGCGCCATCACCGAGGCTGCTCAGGCATTCATGACCGCGTTTCCCGATCTGCAGGTGCAGATGGACGGCGTGCTCCTGCAGGGCGACGGTGCGGGCGCGGTATACCACTGGACACTCACCGGCACCAACGCCGGGCCGGGCGGCACGGGGCACAGGGTTCGCGTCAGCGGCTTTGAGGCGTGGAAGATCGGTGAGGATGGACTCATTGCCGAGTCGCAGGGCCACTTCGATAGCGCTGATTACCAACGGCAGCTTGAACGCGGCGTCGAGGAGTCGGACTGAACCGCATACCATCGGCAGTGATCGAGTACTCCTGATCCAACTGCAACTCGAGAGTGTAAGATCCAAACAAAAGTGAACTGGTGCCGTGCTTCCCAGAAACCCAGGCGCGTCAATTCGCAAGCTCGGCCCTGTGCTCCTATTCTTCCTCTGCCTGGTGGGTGGAACACTGCTTTCCGCTCAGCAGCCCCAGCAGCCCGCACAGCCGTCAGAAGGAGACTCGAGCAAATCTACCGCTCGCACAGTATTTTCCTGATTCGTGCAAGGCGAGCCGATCGAGGCGCCGAAAAAAGGCTTGACATATTCCCATATGGGCATGTAATGTGCGCCCATGGCACGAGCAGCCACCACCTCCGACGCGTTCAATGCGGTCGCCGAGCCGCGCCGGCGAGACATCCTCAGCTATCTGGCGCTGCAGGAGCGTCCTGTGGGGGACATTGTGGCCAGCCTGGGCTTGGAGCAGCCTTCCGTCTCGAAGCACCTGCGCGTCCTGCGAGACGTTGGCCTTGTGCGTGCGCGCCGCGACGGGCGGCAGATGCTGTATCGCGTCAACGCGGACGCCATCCGGCCGCTGCACGAGTGGACGAGCACCTTTGAACGGTTCTGGCGGCACCAGTTGCTTCGCGTGAAGGAACGAGCGGAGGGGAAACAGCATTCGTGAGTCCTTAAATGGCTGCACAGGTGGAGCTGAGATTCTTCGGGCATTCTTACCCTTCGCGCAAAGCGCTCTGGGCGTCGGATGCCCTCAGAATGACAAGTTTCCTTTTTTCTAGGGAGGCAAAGATGAGTTCGACAGCACCGAAGATGAATCGATCGATCGAAGACTTGACGTTGAACGTGACGCAGGAAATTCACGTGCGGGCATCGCTGGAGGCGACGTTCGCGGCGCTGCTCGAGCAGCTCGGGCCGCAAAGTGACACGCCCGACCGCAAGCCGATGCCGCTGAAGATCGAGCCGTGGCCCGGCGGAAGGTGGTACCGCGACCTGGGCGACAACAACGGCCATCTCTGGGGACACGTGCAAGCGATCAAGCGGCCAACGCTGCTGGAATTTACCGGGCCGCTGTTTATGTCGTATCCAGTCTGCTCGAACGTGCAGTACCGGCTAAGCGAGGTGGACGGAGGGACACTGATCAAGTTCCATCACACGGCACTGGGACTGATTCAGGATGAGCACCGAACCGGAGTGGTAGGAGGCTGGGGGCACATCAACGAGAGCGTTCGCAAGCGTGCCGAAGGGCAACACTTGCACTGAGTGCAGTCGCGTGAGGAGAGAAGTATGTGTCCAGCGTGCATGGCGAGTGCGGCGTTGATGGTGGCTGGCGTGATGTCTACGGGCGGGCTGACGGCGCTCGCCGTGAAACTGCTTCGCTCGAAAAACAGCGCAGAGAAGGCTTTGTCAAGAGAACCGAGAGGAAAGGAGAAGTGATATGGCTACAGCTGCTAGCAAGGGGGAAGGTCCGAAAGTCGTGTCGCAAGGGGAATGGCTTGCGGCGCGAAAGGAGTTGTTGAAGAAGGAGAAGGAGTTCACGCGGCTGCGCGACGAACTGAGCCGTCAGCGCCGGGAACTGCCTTGGGAGAAAGTAGAGAAGGAATACGTGTTTGACGGGCAGAACGGCAAGGAGAAGCTTGCCGACCTTTTCGGCGGCAAGAGCCAACTGATTGTGTATCACTTCATGCTCGGACCGGACTGGAAGGAGGGTTGCCCGAGCTGCTCGTTCATTTCGGATCACATCGACGGCAGCGTGGTGCATCTCGCGGCACGCGACGTGCGGCTGGTGGTGGTTTCGCGAGCGCCGCTGGTGCAGATCGAGGCGTTCAAGAAGCGCATGGGCTGGCGGTTCCATTGGGTGTCGTCGTACGGCAGCGACTTCAACTTCGATTACCAGGTGTCGATAAAGAAAGAGGATGTGGGGAAAGGCCCGGTGTACTACAACTACGCGATGCAGGAGTTCCCGAGCGAAGAGAGGCCCGGCACGAGCGTGTTCTACAAGGACGCGGCCGGCAACGTCTTCCACACGTATTCGAGCTACGCTCGCGGGCTGGACATACTGATCGGGGCGTACAACTGGCTGGACCTTACCCCAAAGGGGCGCGACGAAGAGGGGTTAAGGCATGGAATGGCGTGGGTTCGCCACCACGACAAGTACGTTGACGCCAAGCTCGGCTAACGGGCCGGCCAAGAATTATTTTGCGGCGAGAGGAGACGCAAATGGTACGAATGCTGGAACCCATGATGAGTGAAATCCGGGAAGAGGCGGTCATCACCAAGCGAGTCCTGGAACGCGTTCCTGCGGACAAACTGGAGTGGAAACCCCATCCCAAATCGATGTCGCTCGGGCAACTGGCGCTTCATGTCGCCACGACTCCCGGAAACGTCGCGAGACTTGCGCAGGGAGACGGGCTCGATGTCGCCCAGGCGAATTTTGATCCGCCCCTTCCAACAGGTACGAAGGAGATCCTCGCCGCCCACGAGGCGAGCATCAAGGCCGCCGAGGAGTACGTCGGGGACGTGAGCGAGTTTGCCGCCATGGGCAACTGGCGCCTGACGTCCAAGGGAAAAGAAGTGTTCACAATTCCACGCGTTGCGCTGCTCCGAACGATCATGCTCAACCATTGGTACCACCATCGCGGCCAACTGTCGGTTTACCTGCGATTGCTGGACGTTCCTGTTCCGGTGATCTATGGCCGCAGTGCGGATGAAAACCCGTTTGGATGAAGGCGAAAGTTTCGCGTTGCGTTTGTCCTTAGGCGCGCCTACTACACGCCAAGACGCAACGGCGGGGCGGGGCAAGCCCCGCCCCTACAATGGAGTTGCTAGACGTGGAGGACGACTTTGCCGAATTGGTGGCCGGATTCGAGGTACGCGTGTGCGGCGGCGGCTTCGGCGAGGGGAAAGACGCGATCGACTACCGGTTTTAGCCGGCCTGCCGCGACCAGCTTCATCACCGTGTGTAGCTCGCCCTTCGTGCCCATGTACGAGCCGAGCAGCGAGAGCTGGCGGCTGAAGAGAAAGCGGAGGTCGACTTTGGCGTCGTAGCCGGTGGTGGCACCGCAGGTAACCAAGCGGCCCGACGGAGCTAGGCTGGCGAGGCTGTCATCCCAGGTGGCGGTGCCGACGTGCTCGAAGACGACGTCGACGCCGCGTTTGTTGGTGACGCGGCGGACTTCGTCGCGAATTTTCTGCGATTTGTGATTGATGGTGTGGTCGGCGCCCAGTTGCCGCGCCTTTTCCAGCTTTTCGGGGGTTCCCGCGGTGGCGATCACGCGGGCGCCGAAGAACTTCGCTACTTGAATCGCGGCGCTTCCTACACCGCTGCCTGCGCCGAGGATCAGGACGTCTTCGCCGGGCTGAAGTTCAGCGCGGACCACGAGCATGTGCCAGGCGGTCTGGAAAACGAGCGGAACCGCGGCAGCTTCCTCAAACGATAGATTTTCCGGATACAGCAGGCAGTTCACTTCGGGTGCGCGAACGAATTCAGAGCAGCCTCCGTCGATCATATAGCCAAGGTTGGTGAAGTGGCGGCAGCGGTTGTCGAGCCCTGCGAGGCAGGCCGCGCATTTGCCGCAGGTGACGCCGGGCGCAAGCACTACCTTCTGGCCGACGCGGACGGTCGTGACATCGGCGCCGATTTGCACGATTTCGCCCGCCACGTCGCTACCGGGGATGTGCGGCAGCGGTATGGGCACGTTCGGCAAGCCGCCGCGAACCCACAAATCAAGATGATTGAGCGCGCAGGCACGCACTCGGACCAGGACGTCGCGGGCGCGAATCAACGGCTCCGGTGCATCCGTGTACTTAAGGACTTCGGGCCCGCCATGCTGGTGGAAAACGACTGCCTTCACTTACGGCTCCCGGACTTCCTGCCGCTAACCAAACCGGTCAGGAACGTCGCCGCCAGGAGCGAGCTCCACAGCCAAGGGAGGCTGACGTAAAACTTCCCGAGGGCAGGCTTGAGGTAGATCGTTACGCCGTGTTCGTGCACGGCGTAGGAATGCGCAGCATCCGGCACCCAGGTGGAGAAATGATGGATGCGTCCGGCGAGTATGGGCCAAATACAGACCACGGCAAGAAAAAGCACCAACATGAAGAGGAACACGGCCTCGGAGAGGGTCACCAGTGGCGCGGGCTTCGGTGGAAAAGGGACGGACTCCATGGGTGCAAGTCTAGCTAGAGGATGGCCGGGCTGTCCAGATGGGCGAGATTTGACGCACGAATCCGCGAGGGGTAGCGTAAAATGTGAGTATAGATGGACCTCTTTGAAGAGATCGTGAAGATGCGCCGAGCCGGGCAGCGCGGGGCGCTGGCTACGATTGTGCACACCAACGGCTCGATTCCCAGCTATGAGAGCTCGCGGATGCTGGTGCGCGAAGACGGCTCGCTGGCGGGGACGATCGGCGGCGGGTGCGTGGAGGCCGAAGTGTGGGCGGCGGCGAAAGAAGTGATGGAGAAAGAAGCGCCGCGGAAGATGGTCTTCAACCTGAACAATGAAGCCAGCTACGACAACGGCCTGATCTGCGGCGGCACGGTGGAGATTTTCGTTGAGCCGATTCTACCGCAGCCGATGCTGTACCTGTTCGGTGGCGGGCACGTCTCGATGGCACTGGCGAAGACGGCGAGCGCCGCCGGGTTCGCAGTAGGCGTTGTGGATGACCGCGAAGCCTTCGCGAATTTGCAGCGCTTCCCGATGGCCCAGGAAGTGTTCACCAGCTACGACAAGGCATTTGAGGTAATCCATCCCAATGCCGCGACGTACCTGGTGATCGTGACCCGCGGACACAAAGAGGATATGCGCGTTTTGGCGTGGGCGGTGCGCACCGAAGCGCGGTACGTCGGCATGATCGGAAGCAAACGCAAAGTGCTGTCGGTCTACAGGGCGCTCGAACAAGAGGGTTACCGCCCGGAAGAGTTCGAGCGGGTCTTTGCGCCCATGGGACTTGAAATTGGCGCTTTGTCGCCGGAAGAAATTGCGATCAGCATTGTGGCGGAGCTGGTCGCCGTGCGACGCAATGCGGATAGTGCCGCGCACAAGAAAGTGAAGATCGAGTCGCGGCCGGCGCTCGACGCACGCTAAAAGGAATCATGTTAGCCGCGGTCATCCTCTCGGGCGGCGCGTCCCAGCGGATGGGCTCGCCGAAGGCACTGCTTCCCTACCAGGGACGCCCGTTTCTGGAGCATCTACTGGAAGTCACTCTACATCCGAAGATCGGCGTGCGCCGCGTGGTGCTAGGCGCGCAGGCCGAGCCGATTGCCGATGCCGTGCACCTCGCGCCGGACGAGGTGGTCATCAATGAAGACTGGGAAAAGGGCCAGCTCAGCTCCATTCACGCCGCGATACGAAGTCTTCCGGCGGGGACCGACGGAATGATCTTGTGCCTGATCGACCATCCGCTCATCAGCGCCACGTTGGTCAACGATCTGATCGAACAGTTCTACGCGTCGCAACCCGCGGGACAAGTGAAGATCGTGCTGCCCGTGTTTCGCGGGCAGCGAGGGCATCCGGTGATTTTTTCGGCGGCGCTGTACGAGGAATTGCTTGCCGCGCCGCTGGACAAGGGAGCGCGGGCGGTGGTGTGGGCGCACGGAGGAGAGGTCCGCGAGATGCCCACGACCGAACAGGGATGTGTGCTGAACTTGAACGATCCGGAGACGCTGCAACGCGCGACCGGGTGATCGAGCTAGCTGGACGTGACATTAAGTTTTCGAAGTAGCGTTTTCAAGGCGTCGCTTGCTAGTTGGGCGCCGTGAAACGTGGCGGCGGGAAGGCCGCCCAGAACCTCGGACAGCGATTCCGGAGTCACCAAACCACATTCGAGAAGCGTTCGCCCGCGCAATTGTTCGGTGAGGAGCGACGCACAGGCGATTGCCGTCGTGCAGCCGCGGCAGAGGAAACGCGCTTCGGCGATGCGTCCGCCGCTCAGGCGGACGGCAAGCTGAAGGATGTCGCCGCACACGGGGTTGGTGACTTCGACGCTGGCGTCGGCGGACGGAAGTGGCCCGGCGTTGCGTGGATTGCGGAAATGATCGAGGACGGCGTCACTGAACATGGCCTATTTCTTGGGCGGCAGGAACTTTTTTTCGATGGAGGCGACGACTACGTAGTTGGGGTCCACCATTTCCGTGAGATGGATTTTGCCGACTTTGGAGAGCAATTCGTAGGCGTCCAGTTCGGAGAGTCCATAGTCGGCGTGGATCCAGGCGACGAGCTCGGTGAAGGCGATGCGCAGAGCGTCGTCAACCGGGCGATAGATTCCGGCGGCCATGATTTCCTTTTCATTTTCGAAGCGCGGCCAGCCAGTTCTCTTCCCTTTCACGATGTCGACTTGCAGGCGCGAGCGCATTGGCACTTCGATCGCGGTGCCGGCGATTTCGCCGTCGCCCATGGCGGCGTGGCCATCGCCGAAATACAGCAGAGCGCCGGAGACGTTCACGGGAAAATAGATGGTGTTGCCTGCGGAGGCTTCCGGCGCGTCCATGTTGCCGCCGAACTCGGCGGGCACGACGGAGCTGCGGGCTTCGCCGCCTGCGGGAGCGACACCGATGCAGCCGAGGAAGGGATGTAGCGGGATTTTCACTTTGTAGTTCGAATCAAGCGCCTGGAAGGTGGCCGTGTTGCCGGCGTGATCGATGGGATAGAACCAGATTTTCTCCGGCAGCGGAGGATGCAGCATCGGCGTGTAGTTGGTTTCGTTCAGCGCGCCGAAGCCGGGAGCAAACGCGCCGAGTCCCAGATCCCCGTCGACTTGGAGATCAAGCACGTGCACGACCAGCGTGTCGCCGGGTTCCGCGCCGTCGATGAAGAAGGGTCCCGTGAGTGGATTGTCACCTTTGCTAAGGGCCAGCGTGTCGCCCGGCTTCTTGACGGCGTTGCCGAAACAATCCAGAGAGTTGGCTTCGAGGATGTTGCCCGGTTGGAGGTGCGCGACCGGCGGCGCAACGCCGTACACGTATTTCACCGTGTCGATCGTGGCGTGATAGCGCACCGTCTGCGGATCGGACGCCTGCGCAAACAAACACGGCGCAACGCAAGTTCCTGAAATCGCCAGAATCGCAGCCGCCAGACCGGGCCCAAGTCGCATGTTTCTCACCTCATCGTGGGATCTCAGGAGTGCAACATAGCGATGGAGGGAAGTCAATCGCCGGCGGCGGTCAGTCATTTGAGCGCTTCCCACAAACTCTCGCGCAAACAATCGTGCCCGATCGCGCAACGGTCCGATCCTCAGCGCGGATGTTCCTGGTACAGCCCGATCAGGTTTCCCGCCGGGTCACGGAACGTTGCGATCCAGCTTGTGCTGCCTGGGGAGTCGTGGTGCGGAGTCTCCACAACTACGCCACCGCAAGCCGCAGCCTGAGCCAGCGTGGCATCGATGTTGTCCACCCAGATGAAAGGGAGTAGGCCGGGCTCGCGCGAGATTTCCAGGCCGGTGAACCACGCGCCGCTCACGTCACCCGTCGCATCATCGAAGCTCGGATGGGTCGTACCCCGGTGCCGGATATTCCAGCCGAATACTTTCTCGTAGAACGCAGCCGACCGGTGCGGATCGACCGCGGGAATCTGCAAGTAGCATAAGCGCGGGCGAGGCAGGAGCGCGAGCCGGCTGTGGGTGCCCTCCGAAGCCTTGGCGCCCCAGTCCTCAGGACTCAAGTCCCACGCGTGCCGCGAGAACAGCCAGTGATGGCCATCGAGGTCCTCTGCTGCGTACTGAAGTTCGCCATACACCGTCTCGTGAAGATCCTCCAGGGTCTTCGCGCCCGCCGATTTCGCTCTTTGGAAGTGCGCCTCGACATCGTCGACGAAAACCGTGAGGCTCTGAGTTCCGTAACCCAGCTGCGCGGGGCTCTTGCTGCCGTCTGGCGCCCTCTTCAGCATGATCCAGGCATTGCCGAGATGCACCTGTGCGCCGCTGATCGGCCTTCCAGGTTCGCCATAGCGATAGTGCTCCCGGAAGCCGAAGGTCCTGGTCAGCCAGTCAATCGCATCGGCAACGTTCTGATAGACGACATGCGGCAGCACCGTGTCCGTCGGCAAGGAGCGATTCGCGATCATTGCTTTGACCTCCCGGTGATGGGGTTCCCGCAAGCCCGGGTGTGCCGCGACCGTGGTCATGACCGGCCTAAGATAACATCTTATGGCCGCAAACCAAGTCTCTCGGACGGGCCCGTTTACTCTTCGCGGAGGGCCGTCATTGGGTCGAGCCCGGCGGCGCGATGGGCCGGCAGAAAGCTGGCGACGGCGACGACCAGGGCGATCGCTACGACGGCGATTATAAGGGTCGCCGGGTCGTGGGGCTTGAGGCCATAAAGCAGTGACGTGGCCGTGCGGGCGGCAACGAGGGCAAGAACCGCGCCCACCACGACACCCACGATAAGCAAAATCCCCGCTTCACGCATGATGATGCCAATAACATGACCCCGCTGAGCGCCGAGCGCGACACGGATGCCAATCTCATTCGTGCGCCGGGCCACGGTGTAAGAGATCACACCGTACAGGCCGATGGTCGCCAGCAGCACCGCGAGAAAACCGAAAAATCCTGAAAGCGTGGCCATCAAGCGCTCTCGAAGAAGCGCTTCCCGAATTTGCGTCTGAAGGGTATGGAACTCGATGATGATTTCCGGACCGGATTGCAGAATCGCTTCCTTAATCTCGGGAAGCGCGACCGACGGCGGAACGCTGGCGTGAATCAGAAATTGCGGAAAGTTGTCCGGGCGGTCATCTTGCGCCATGGCCAGGTAAACCAATGGAATCAGTTCTTCCCGCAGGTCCTCGTATTTGCTGTCCTTCACGAGGCCGACGATCTGGCACATGGGCGAGGGGCGGCCGGCGTAGGTTTCCACGCGGAAGTTGACGCCGATCGGATTCTGCCCGTTAAGGATTTTTCGGACGAAAGATTCGTTTACGATGGCGACTTTGGGAGAAGTGGGGCCGTCGTGAGGATCAAAGTCGCGCCCCGCGAGAACTGGCGTGCGCATCGTCTGGAAGTAGCCGGGCGAGACGCGGCTGAACCACGGCGTCGCTTTGCGTTTCTCGTCGCCTTCCATGAGGATGTTCTCGTTCCAACTATTGCCACTGATGGGCACGATGCCGGTGTCGGCGGCGTCATTGATGCCGGGAAGCGCTCGGACGCGATCGAGCAATTCCCGCTTGAACGCTTGGCGCTGATCGGCGGCAATGTTGAGGCGCGTGATGTCGATGTCGGCGACGAGGATGCCGTCTTGGCGAAAACCGGGATCGAGGGTCATCAGGTTGCGCAAAGTGCGCACGAAGAGCAGCGCGCCGACGAGAAGAACGAGCGACAGCGCGACTTGGGAGACGACCAGGACGCGGCGCAGGCCGAAGCGCTCGCGTCCGGAGGTCATTCCGCGGCCGACGGCTTTCAGGACGGAAGCGGGAGCAACGCGCGTCGAGCGCAGCGCGGGCGTCAGACCGAAAAGCACGCACGTGAGGACGGCGAGGCCTGCGGTGAATGCGAATACCCGCCAGTCGGCCCGCAGATCCATGAACAGCGGCGAGCCCTGGGTGCTGAGAAAGGCCAGCAGGAAGCGGCTAAGAGCCTGAGCCAGGCCCGCGCCGAACAGCGCGCCAACCGCCGATAAGAGGAGACTTTCGACGAACATCTGGCGCAGCAGCCGAACGCGCGACGCCCCAAGGGCCAAGCGCACGCCGACTTCGCGTTCGCGGGCGCTCGCACGTGCGAGCATGAGGTTGGCGAGATTCGCGCAGGCAATCAGCAGCACCAACCCGGCAATAGCCAGCAGGGTCCAGAGCGGATTCTCGTACTGCTGGCGTAGCTGGGAAAATCCGTTTTCCGCCGGGAATGCCGCAAAGCGATATTCCATGTAGCGCTTCACATTGTCGGGCTTGTATACGGCCGGAATGGTGGCCTCAAGCACCGCGGGAGAAATCGCGTTGAGCTGCGCGCTAGTCTTCTCCAAAGACCACCCGGGCTTTAGACGCCCCATCGAGGCGAGCCACCATCCGTGGCGCATATCGAGCAGGCTCTCCTCGCTGCGAATCACCGGCTCGGAGCAAATGGGCACGGCTACATCGAAGGACCGCCCGATCTCGACGCCGAAGAAGCCCGGTGGAGTGATCCCGACGATGGGAAAGGGATGACCTTCCAGAGTGAGCTTGCCGCCGAGGGCAGACGGCTGGCCGCCGAACTCGCTTTGCCAAAACGCATAACTGATGACTGCGCCGGGAGAACCGCAGCCGCGGGGGTCGTCGTCGGAAGTAAGCAAGCGGCCGAGAAGAGGCTGCACGTCCAGAACCTTGAAGAAGTCGCCGCTAACGTACATGCCTTGGGCGTAACGCGCCTCTCCGCCAACCGCAAGATTGAAAGTGCTAGGGACCAGACCAATCGGCCTTTCCGTCGTCTTAGGTATAGCAATCAGCGGAGGTCTGCAAAATGGAAACCCTCTGGCAAGATCTGCGCTACGGCGCGCGCCTTCAGCGTCTCAATCCCGGCTTTACGGCAGTGGCGGTATTGTCGCTGGCGCTGGGAATCGGCGCTAACACGGCTATCTTTCAACTACTTGACGCGGTCCGCCTCCGCACGCTGCCCGTCAAAAACCCTCAAGAGCTCGCCGTCGTGCGCATCGCGGACCGCAAATGGTCCTCGGGACGTCACGAAGGCCGCTACAGCCACATCACCAACCCCATGTGGGAGCAGATCCGCGAGCACCAGGAAGGTTTCTCGAGCATTTTCGCCAACCGGCAGATTCTACAACGGCAAGCAGCCGGCTGTGGGCGGTCTGGGGATGGCTGGGAAATAAGCAGCCCTGCGCGGATAGCGGGTTCAAGGGTTGGCTGGCCGCTGCTAGACTCTTTGCGTGACAGCATTCACCCGGAAACACCGTATTGTCTCGCTGGCGCCGAGCGCGACGTCGATTTTGTGCGCGATCGGGGCGAAATCGGCGCTCGTGGGCGTGACGAAGTGGTGTGCGGAGGTCGCTGAAGTCGGTGGGTTGCCGAAGCTGGGAGATTGCTGGCGGATGGAGGCGGTTGCGGAGATTTTAAAGCTGCGGCCAACCCTGGTGATTGGGTCGGTGCCGTACAAACAAGAGACGGTGGCGAAATTGCTCGAGCAGCCGCTCAATTTTCTAGCGATGAATCCCCGGACGCTGGCGGATGTGGAACGTGACATTCGTTTGCTGGCGGCCATCGTGGGGCGCGCGTCGGCGGGCGAGAGGACCATTCGTGCGATGCGGGCCGGCTTTGCTGGCATCAAGAGAAGGACGAAAGTCAGGCGCGAACGAGTCCGGGTCTATTGTGAGGCATGGCCCAATCCGCGGATCAGCTCGCCGCCGTGGGTGGCGGAATTGGTGAAGCTTGCGGGCGGCGAGATGGTCGTGCCGGCGGGAGAAAAAGTGAGTGAGGAACGAGTGGCGGCGGCGCGGCCGGAGGTGATTGTGCTGGCTTGGGCGGCCACGGCGGCGAAGGCTGATCCACAAAGGACATACGGGGTTGCAGCTTGGAAGGACGTGCCGGCGGTACGGGATAAGCGGGTGTGCGTGATCTCAGACGAGTTGTTGAATACGCCGGGACCTCCGCTGGTCCGGGGCGCCACGGAATTGTGGAGAGTACTGCACTCACGAGCACGAAGAGTTAAGACGTAGGCCGAAACCAGCCAGATCACAAAGCCGCAGGAGACAAGGCGGTGACAACGTTGTGTTACGTATGGGCTAAACTCCGCGCACCGAGGGTGGCGGAGAGATGAGGGTGGTGGCGGCGGTGATCGAGCGAGGGGATCGGCGGTTATTGATCGGACAGCGGCGGCGGAACGATGCGTCGCCATTGAAGTGGGAGTTTCCGGGTGGAAAGATTCAGGATGGGGAAGGGCCGGAAGCGGCGTTGGCGCGGGAACTGCGCGAAGAGTTGGGCGTGATGCTGCGGAAATGCGCAGAGATCGCACGGGTGACCCACAAATATGCGGAGACGATCGAGGAGATCGAAATCCAGTTCTTCGCAGCGGAAATCGTCGAAGGAGTGGTCGCACCGAAGGCGTTCGAACAGGTCCACTGGGTCTTGCCGAAAGAACTGGCGGAGTACGATTTTCTTGCGGCGAATGCTCAGTTGGTGGCAAACCTCGCCACGGGCCGCATCAAACCATCCGAAATTCTTGGCCAACCATAGAGACGCCTTTTCCGTATTCGTGAGCTAACGCAGAGTAGAGCGTCGCGCTACCATAGCCGTCCTTTGAGACGACTAAGACGTCACGGGGTTGGGTTTGTCGGGGTTAATGCCCAGATCCTTGATGGCTTTGTCTAGGACGCTGCGCTCGAGCTTGCCGTCCTGTCGCAGCTCATAGAGCGTGGCGAGGGTGATGGAACGGGCGTCGACTTCAAAAAAGTCGCGCAGAGATTGCCGGCCTTCGCTTCGGCCGAAGCCGTCGGTGCCGAGCGAGGCGAGGTGGCGCGGCATCCACTTGCTGACCATATTAGGCAGTGTCTTGAGGTAGTCGGAGGCGGCGACCAGGACGCCGGGAGCGTCGGCAAGGCATTCGGCAACGTACGGTACACGCGGCTGTTTTGCGCTGGGGTGGAGGCGGTTCCAGCGTTCGGCTTCGATGCCGTCGGTGTAGAGGGCTTTGTAGCTGGTGACGCTCCAAACGTCGGCCGCGACGCCGTATTTTTGTTCAAGAATGTCCTGGGCTTGCAGCGCTTCGCGCAGGATGGAGCCGCTGCCGAAAAGTTGGGCGCGGAGCTCGGACTTTTTGTTTTCCGAAGCGCGGAAACGGTAGAGACCCCTGAGGATGCCGTCTTTCACGTCGCCGGGCATGGGCGGCATCGCATACGGCTCATTCATCAGCGTGATGTAAAAGAAGATGTCTTCGCCGTCTTTGCACATGCGCCGGATGCCGTCTTGGATGATGACCGCTATTTCGTAGGCAAACGCGGGATCGTACGCGCGAAGATTCGGAACGGGCAGCGCGAGAACGTGACTGTTGCCGTCTTGGTGTTGTAGACCCTCGCCGGAGAGCGTGGTGCGGCCGGCGGTGCCGCCGAGCAAAAATCCGCGAGTGCGCATGTCGGCGGCGGCCCAAATGAAGTCCGCGATGCGCTGGAAGCCGAACATCGAATAGTAGATAAAAAATGGAATCGTGTTAATACCGTGCGTGGCGTAGGCGGAGCCCGCGGCGATGAACGACGCCATCGACCCGGCTTCCGTAATGCCTTCTTCCAGGATCTGGCCGTCCTTCGCTTCCTTGTAGTAGAGCAGCGTGTTCACGTCTACAGGCTGGTAGCGCTGGCCGACGCTGGAGTAGATGCCGACGGTGCGGAAGAGCGACTCCATGCCGAAGGTGCGCGCTTCGTCGGGAACGATGGGAACGATGAGCTTGCCGATTTCAGGATCGCGCAGCATTTTGCGGAGCATCCCGACGTACGCCATCGTTGTCGAGACTTCCCTGCCCTCGCTGCCGGTGAGAAATTCCTTGAAGAGCTCATCGTGATCGCAGACCAGCGGCTTGGAACGAACCTTGCGGGCTGGCGTGTAGCCGCCGAGTGCTTCGCGACGCGCGCGGAGGTACTGGATTTCGACGCTGTCTTCCGCGGGACGATAAAAGGGCACTTCGGCGATGTCTCCATCGCTTAGAGGAATGCCAAAGCGGGAGCGAAATTCGCGCAACTCGTCTTCGTTGAGTTTTTTCTGTTGGTGCGTGACATTCTTGCCTTCGCCCGCTTCGCCCAATCCGTAGCCCTTGATGGTGCGCGCGAGAATCACGGTCGGGCCGCCCTTGTGGTCGACGGCTGCTTTGTAAGCGGCGTAAACCTTGCGAGGATCGTGGCCGCCGAGACGCAGGCGGCGGAGAGCTTCATCCGGGAGCGGTTCGACGAGTTGCAACAGGCGCGGGTCGCTGCCAAAGAAATGCTGGCGGACGTACGCGCCGGACTCGACGACGAGCTTCTGATATTCGCCGTCCACAAGCTCACCCATGCGCTTGACGAGCAAACCCTCGGTGTCGCGCTCGAGAATGGGATCCCACTCGGTGCCCCAAAGAACCTTGATGACGTTCCACCGTGCGCCGCGGAATGCGGATTCAAGTTCTTGGATAATTTGACCGTTGCCGCGAACCGGACCGTCGAGACGTTGCAGGTTACAGTTGACGACGAAAATGAGGTTGTCGAGATGTTCGCGGGAAGCCAGCGTGATGGCGCCGAGCGATTCCGGCTCGTCGGTTTCGCCATCGCCGAGGAAGGCCCAGACTTTGGCGTCGGTGGCGGGCTTGAGGCCGCGGTTTTCGAGATACCGAGAATAGCGCGCCTGATAGATGGCCATCAGCGGGCTCAAACCCATGGAGACCGTGGGATACTCCCAGAAATCGGGCATGAGCCACGGATGCGGGTAGGAAGAGAGTCCTCCGCCGGGCTTCAGTTCGCGGCGAAAGTTTTCCAGCTTTTGCGCCGAGAGGCGGCCTTCCAGGAACGCGCGGGCGTAGATGCCCGGAGCGGCGTGGCCTTGAAAGTAGATGGTGTCGCCTTCGAACTGATCGGTGCGCGCGCGGAAGAAATGATTGAAGCCGACTTCGTAGAGCGTAGCGGCGGAAGCGTAGGTGGAGATGTGGCCGCCGATATTGTGCTCGACACGGTTGGCGCGGACCACCATGGCGAGCGCGTTCCAGCGGATCAGGCTCTTGATGCGGCGCTCGAGTTCTTGATCGCCGGGAAACAGGGGCTCGAGGCGGGCGGGAATGGTATTGGCGTAGGGAGTGTTTGCGGTAAAAGGCAAGTCGATGCCAGAGACCGTGGCGTGCGCGCGGAGGCGCTCAAGAATCTCGGTGGCGACTTCAGGACCGCTGGATTCGAGGACGGAATCGAGGGACTCGAGCCACTCCTGAACTTCGAATTCATCCATGTTGTGCGGCCGGGTATACGTCTCGTTATCCATGTCGTTCGGTTGGCCCTCTTCGTGCGATCTCAAGTTAGAAGCGCTGGGACAAGCGCGCGAAACTTATCTTCGACATAAGCACAATAGAATACACCTCCGCGCAAATCTCTGCACGGGCGGATTCGGCGAATTCCGCCGGAAGTGCGAACGATGAAAGGTGCTCTGGAGCCGGCTACAGGGTGCGGCCACCGTCGACGACTAGCACTTGGCCGGTCACGAATTTCGCGCTGGCCAAATAGGAAACTGCGGCGACGATATCCTCCGGTCTGCCACTGCGGTGCAGCGGCGCGAGCCGGACGAAGTCGGCTTCCCACTCCGGAGGATCACCAGGCATGGTGATGGTGCCCGGCGCAATCGCGTTGACGCGGACCTCCGGAGCAAGCTCTTTCGCCAGGCAGCGCGTCAGCATGATGACCCCTGCTTTTGAGATCGAGTGCGGGATGAAACCGGGCCAGCCAAGGATTCCGCCGATGTCGGCACAGTTAACGATTACTCCATATGTATTCTTGAGCAACGGCGCGGCGGCCTGCGAGCAAAAGAAGACGGCTTTCAAGTTGGTGTTCAGCGAAGCATCCCAGAGTTTCTCCGTCGTCGAGGCAAATTCAGTCTGGAGAAAGTTAGCGGCGCTGTTCACCAGGATGTCCAGCCGTCCGAAGTGTGCGTCCACCTTTTCGAAGAGCCGCCGAATCTCGGAAACGTTGGCGAGGTCGCCGGGCAGTGCGATGCTGCGGCGGCCCAGTTTCTCGATCTCGGCGACAGCGCTGCGGGCTTCCGCGTCCGATGAGCGGTAGTGGATGACCACATCGGCGCCTTGCTGGGCGAGGCCCAGTGCGACGGCGCGGCCGAGGCGCTTGGCGGAGCCGGTGACCAGCGCGACGCGATTCAGGAGAGAGGTGGGCATCGATTTGAAACGTTAGCACAAAAACTGCGTATACCTTGCAGAGCGGGAATTGCTGCTGGCTTGCGGCTTAGCGGCACGGGTGACGCGATTCCGCAGTTCCAGACGGACGCTCGACAGTATAAAGTGCGCAGCGCAAGCCTCTTCGCCGGCTGAGGAGTGGACATCATGGCCAATGGTATCGCTCTCGAATCGGGTTCACCTGCGACTCACAGCATTCCCTGGTACGTCTGGGCTTCGGCGTTGGCGGTGACAGCAACGTCTGTGGGCTTGTATTGGGATATTTCGTGGCACATGTCGATCGGCCGCGACACCTTTTGGACGCCGGCGCACCTGGGGATTCATTTTGGCGCGGTGGTGGCTGTGATTTCCAGCCTGTTTCTGATCCTGTCCACGACGTTTGGGAAGAAGCGGGAGCTGCGCGGAGCGTCGGTGAAGCTGTGGGGATTTTACGGGCCGCTAGGAGCGTTTGTTTCGCTGTGGGGCGGGCTGGCGATGCTGACGTCAGCGCCGTTCGACGATTGGTGGCACAACGCGTTCGGATTGGATGTGCAGATCATGAGCCCGCCGCACGTGGTGCTGATTCTGGGAATCTTCACGCTGGGGCTTGGCGGATTGTTCTTGATTGTTTCGGAGATGAATCGGGCGGATGCGGATACACGGGCGAAGTTGAATCGCGTTTTTCTGTATGCGGGATGCATGCTGACGATTCTGTTGTCGATGCTGATCTACGAGTACACGGACTACACGCTGACGCACAGCGCGATTTTCTACCGCGTACTGGCGCTGGCGATGCCTCCGGTGCTCGTGGGAATTGCGCGGGCTTCGGGGTACCGCTGGGCGGCGACGAAGGTGGCGGCGATCTACTTTGTGTTGTGGCTGCTGGCGCTGTGGGTGGTGCCGCTGGTGCCGGCTCAGGCAAAGTTGGGACCGGTGTACACACCGATCTCGCATCTCGTGCCGCTGGAGTTTCCGCTATTTTTATTTGCCGGTGCCGCCGCGCTCGATTTTTTATTGGACCGCATGACGGGACGCAACAAGTGGCTGCAGGCGGTGGTGGCGGGTTTGGGGTTTGTGCTGGTGATGATGGTGGTGGAGTGGCCAACGGGAAGTTTCCTGGTTTCGCGGCTGGCGGAGAATCGCTTTTTCGGCACAGACTATTACCCGTATATGCAGCGGCCCAGCGACTATCACTACGCTCACGAGTTCTATGCGTGGGAAAAGACGCGGGCAGAGTTTTGGCTGGGAATGGCGTTTGCATTCGTGGCGGCAATTTTGACTACGCGAGTGGGACTGGCGTGGGGCGACTGGATGCGGCGAGTGAGGCGTTAAAGACATGAGACGCGCGTCTTTCTGCGGCACGATCGTGTGTCTGCTTGTGTGTCTATTGTGTGGCGCACGGACCTCGGGACACGTGGGAAGCCCGGATGTCTACTATGAAGGCCTGGCCGGACCGTACCGGCTTTTCGTGACCGTGCGCATGCCGCAGATGATTCCGGGGATCGCGCAAGTTGAAGTGCAGGTGCTGGACGGACGTGTGAGCGACATCCGGATCGTGCCGATGCGCGTTATCGGCGAAGGATCGGAAACGGCGCCTCCGGCGGATCGCATGGAACAGTCAACGTCGGACCCGCAGTTTTTCAGCGGGAAACTGTGGCTAATGGAGTCGGGCTCGTTTCAAGTGCGAATGACGATTGATGGTGCCCAAGGAAAAGCGGAAATGGGCGTGCCGGTGGCGGCGTTTGCGCAACGAACGCTGCGCATGCAGAAGACGACAGGGACGGTGCTGGCCGCGCTGATGATTTTCCTGGTGCTCAGCCTGATTGCCATCTTCGGTGCGGCAACGCGCGAGAGCCAGCTCGAGCCGGGACAAGCCGTGCCGCCGGCAAAGCGGCAGCGGGCGCGCGTCGCGATGGCGATTGTGGCGGTGGCGATTATCGGGATTCTTTTCCTGGGAAACATGTGGTGGACCTCGGTGGCGAATGCCAACGTCCGGGACATGGTGTACAGGGCCCCGCCGGTGCAGGTTTCGCTTTCCGGGAATCAACTGACGCTGAGGCTAGGCTCTTCTTACTGGCACGAACTGCGCAAGTCCGAACAACTCAACAGAATCATTCCCGATCATGGGCACTTGATGCATCTGTTTCTGGTGCGCATGCCGGAGATGGACGATTTCTACCATTTGCATCCGGAGGAATCGGCGGCCGGGACGTTTACGGAAGGATTGCCCGGAGTGGCGGGAGGATCGTACGCGGTGTTCGCGGACATCGTGCGGGAGTCGGGATTTCCGGACACGATGACCGCGAAGATCGACCTGCCCGCAGGAGACAAGGGCAGGCCGCTCACGGGAGACGATTCGAGTACTGTTGCGCCGAAGATTTCAACCGTGCAAACGAGTGCCACCACAGTGCCTTCGGGTGCCGACGGGCATATCGAATGGATACTCGAAGCCAAGACGCTGCAAGCCCACAAGCCGACGCTGCTGCGGTTCCGGGTGACCGACAAGAACGGGGCGCCGGCAACGGACCTGGAACCTTATATGGGCATGGCTGGGCACCTGGTTATTCTTCGACGCGATCTTAGCGTGTTTGCGCATGCACATCCGGCGGGCTCGGTGCCCATGGCGGCGTTGATGCTCCTGCAGAAGCCAGACGGATCAGGTGGAGACGCCATGGCGGGCATGCATCACGAGGGCACGCCGGCTGAGGTTACCTTTCCTTATGGATTCCCGCAGGCCGGAGAATATCGTCTCTTTCTGCAAGTCAAGCGTGCTGGGCAGGTGGAGACGGCCGTATTTGATGCACAGGTGTTGCCCTAGCCGGTTCCGGCAAAATTCCGGGGGGCTAAAGCCCGTTGAAGAAAACCACTACGTCGGAACTGAAGCTCCGACCTCCTAAAGAGGGGGCGAGGCGTCATTCCAGGAAAGGGTCGCGCAGGGGACTGACCTCCGCCAGAGCATCGCGGGATACACGCTGAATCTGATTTTGAAGCGCAGACCGAATCTCGGACTGCTCCGGCACCTACTTGAGTGCTTCGGAATATGCGCGGACACATTCCTCGTGAGAGCCGCGCTTCGCTTGAGGTAGAGATTTCCGAGCTGAATGTGAACGAACTAGGCCGTTGGGTCGAGTTCCACGGAGCGACGAAATGCTTTTTCCGCCTCGGCATCATCCGGTTTCTCGCCATAAATCTTGTCAAGTCCACGGTAGTAAAGCGCGGAGGCCGCCTGCCCAGGCAGGTGAAAGGTACCATGGAAGATGAATAGATTCCCCAATCGCTTCACGGGCGTGGCTTCCCGCAAGGCCGCACGGTCCCAAAAGCTATTTCGGAAAAATTCGTCTAGCGTGGTGAAGATCGTTCCCGATCTCTCGGGCAGTTCGATGCGCGGCCGATCGCGCTCCTTATCGCTTGCAAAACAGTCGATGCCTCTTGCGACAATCTCTTCCTCCGAAGTGTCATCAGCGGAGGGCGGCGAGGTCGAAATCGACGAAGACTTCGGGGCCTTCGGGTGGAGTGACCTGGACGGTGGCGGAGTCCGAGGCGAAGAGTTTTGCGGGGAGTTCGAGGTGAAGTGTGGCGCCGGTCAACACGCAGCCGCCATCGTCGCCACAGCGGTAGTTGGGCTCGCCGGTGAAGAGCGTTGGTTCAAGGCTCTTCTCGTCTGCCAGAACCTGAACGTCGAAATCCTTCCAGAACTCGGAGGGGCGAAGTGTGTAGCCGATCGGGGAGCCGGAGCGCGTGCCGGTCGGCTGGGCGATGATGGCCGGGTAGGACTGCGTCAACTGGATTTCTACGGTGATGGCGACCATCTCCTGGTCGCCGCGGTGCTCTTTTTCGGCCTGCTGAGCGCTGTAGTTGATTCGCTGACTGGAGAGCAGAATGAGGCGAGCAAAGGGAGTGAGGAGCTCGACGGAAGAAATGTACGGGCCAGTGTCGGGCGGACGGAGATGATGTTTGTATTGATCCAAGAAACGGGCCACGGATTCATCGCGGCGCTGGCCGAGGAAGTAGGCTTCGCGGACGGATTCGTCCGAAAGCGGAGAGCTGAAGGCGAGCACTGGACCGGCGAGCACCAGCAGCGCCAGGGAAACGGCGAGTGCGGCGGAGAGTGACAGGCGGAGCATGCGATCTCCTGCTAAATCCTTAGACGGAAATGCACTTTTGGGCGTTTCAGACGCTTGACCCTGGGTTTGAGACTGACGGTGCGGCAGGTGACCCGGGCGGGAACCTTCGAGGCTCACGGTAGGCACGACCCTTCGTTCCTCTGGGTAAACTGAAGCCGTGCCCTCCCGTTGCGGCAGATGGGTTGTGTCGCCTGCTAGAATCGGTTCGCATAAAACGCGAGGAGCGAGACTTATGAGATTGGATTTGCTGGCGATTGCGGCGCACCCGGATGACGTGGAGCTGACTTGCGGGGGGACGCTAATCAAGATGGCGAAGCGCGGGTACCAGACCGGCGTTCTGGACCTAACGGCGGGCGAAATGGGGACGCGGGGGACGCAGGAGACGCGGGCGAAAGAGGCAGCGAAGGCAGCCAAGCTGCTGGGCGTGAGGTGGCGCGAGTCGCTGGGTGTGCCGGATTCGGATGTGCAGCCCAGCCGACAGAACAAGCTGCGGCTGGCGGAGGTGATCCGGGAGTTGCGGCCGAGGACGGTGATTCTGCCCTACTGGAAAGCGCGGCATCCGGACCATTACCATGCGTCGACCCTGGGGTACGAGGGGTGCTTCCTGGCGGGGCTGAAGCAATTGCCGATTGCGGGGGAGGCATACCGGCCGTTTAAGATTTTGTACTCGACGGCATTTGCCGACGCGGCGCGGCCGACGCTGGTAGTGGACATCACGGAGCACTACGAGCAGCGGCGGAAGGCGATAGCGGCGTACGGGTCGCAGTTTCGACCGGACAAGAGCGAGAGAAAGAGCAAGGTCTATCTGGCGCTAGAGCAGCTGGAAGACGAGATGAACCGGCTAGCGCGACAGTACGGACATATGATCGGCGTCAAGTACGGGGAGCCGTTTCTGACCAAGGAGTTGATGAAGGTGGATGACGTGGTGGATATGGCCGTGCGCTCGATCTAGTGGAGACCATACGAGTTAGGGGCGCGTCGGGTCAGAAGCGCTCGTCTTCCTGGGCGGGGGAGAAACCTGGAATGTTCTGACCGGTGGGGGTGCGCTCGACGCGGACACGAATCAGGGCCTGGTCCTCCGCGCCGGATTTGCGCAGCACGACCATCGTGCTGAGGGCTTCGGTGTACACGCGGGTGACCAGGTAAGTGTCCCCGGTACTTTCTTTTTTCCAAAGCTGGCCAATCTGGATCTTCGAGACGCCCATGGTGTAAACGTCGACTGTAGAGGGGCTAAGGAAGGGTGTCAACAACTGTTAACAGGTGGGACGGCTTGGGACCTCCGAGGACGATACCGCGGCCGTGTTGACGCCGGGAGGGGCCTTCGAGGTTCCCCTCATTCCTCGGGACAAGCAGGGTAAGCAAGCCCCTGCCCCTACACAGGTTGGCCGGGTTGCGGCTGGCGGATCTTTCCCAATCCCGCGCCCGTTGGAATTGGCGCTAGATTGTGAGAATGCGGGGTGCGCTCGTCGAGTGCAGGAAACCTTCGTCACCTACTTGACATCGTAGTGTTTGAGGGTTTGTAGGGGTCCGTCGGGTGTTTGGGGTGTATAATCCCGATAGGCGGAGGTGGGCGCTATGCAAGAGATTCTCCGGCAAGCAAGTAGATTGACACTGCTGGGCGCGTTCGCAGTGAGCACCGCGCTGGCGCAAAGTCCACCGCCGACACAAGATCCCGCCAAAGTTCAGCCGCCATCGGAACAGACGCAGAAGAGCCAGGATCAGCCGGTCCAGCAGCAAGACACCGTAAGCCCGAAAAACTCGAAAGAAGACGTAGACGCCATCGGCAACCGCAGCGTGGGAAAGGGCGTCAATTTCTACTCGCTCGAGAAAGAAATCGCGCTTGGAAAAGGGCTGGCGCAGGAAGTTGAGCGCTCGTCGAAGCTCATCGATGATCCGATCGTCACGGAATACGTCAACCGGGTGGGGCAAAACCTGGTGCGCAATTCGGATGCGCGAGTGCCGTTCACGATCAAGGTGATTGATTCGGACGAGGTCAATGCGTTCGCGCTGCCCGGCGGATTCTTTTACGTGAACAGCGGATTGATTCTGCGAGCGCAAGAAGAATCGGAACTCGCCGGTGTGATGGCGCACGAGATATCGCATGTTACGGCGCGGCACGGCACCAGAAACGCTACGAAGGGCGAGATGATGCAGCTCGCTACGATTCCGCTGATCCTGCTGGGTCCGGCGGGATGGGCGGGGTACGGGCTCTATGAAGGGTTGAACATCGCGATTCCGCTAACTTATCTGAAGTTCAGCCGTGATGCGGAGCGCGAGGCGGACTTCCTGGGCTTGCAGTACATGTACAAGGCGGGCTACGACCCGAACTCGTTTGTAACCTTCTTCGAGCGCATCCAGGCCGACGAGAAGCGCCGGCCGGGAACGATTCCCAAAGTTTTCTCCACGCACCCGCCGACACCCGACCGCATCGAGAGCGCGCAGAAGGAAATTGCGCGGATTCTGCCGAATAAGCCAGAATACATCGTTACAACTTCGGAGTTCGACAACGTGAAGGCACGGTTGCGCAACATCATGTTCGCGCGCAAGGTGCAGGACAACGCGCCTGGAAAGCCGAGCTTGCGCACGCGTACCGAGCAACAGCAAAAGGGACAGACACAGGGACAAGATCCCAACAGCACGGATGACGACCGGCCGACTTTGAAGCGCCGCCCGGACTCGCCGTACACTGCGCCAACGAACTGATTTCGACGGAATGAAGTGAAGTGATGAGTTAATGAAAAGAGGGCGGCCTAACAGGCCGCCCTCTTCTCGCGTTTGGCCCTTTAACTAGTCCGAAAAGTATCCTCCTCCCATAGTGAACCCACGACATTCTTTGTGAGCTTCCTCTTGTGTTTCCTTGTATCTAGTTATATGACTAGATTACAGGAGGAACTTCTTGATGGGTTTTCCCACC
>Ga0187819_10000326_pt1 | contig 23352 bp, 20 predicted proteins | sample NC_wetland_sal_i_15_FD_132411 | JGI IMG/M metagenome (GOLD analysis project Ga0187819, IMG submission 132411) | Wetland sediment microbial communities from Neuse River Estuary, North Carolina, USA - SO4_4 | ecosystem: Environmental > Aquatic > Freshwater > Wetlands > Sediment | place: USA...
CAGCTGGGCAGCGTAGGGAACAGGCAGGGCACCTCCCTCCCGAATTTCTCGGACCCCAGACAGCCAATCCCAAACTCGGGGTTTTTCAACAGCCTTTAGCTAGCTGTAGGCAGAAACACCACGAATCAGCCTTCGCCCGCGCTGCTAGAGGTTTGTACTTGCAGCCTTCAGCTAAGTTGCGATTAGCCGAAGGAATTTCTTTTTGCCTACCCGCAGCGCAATGGATTGGCCTGGATTCAACACCAGCATTCGTTTGACGTCCTTCTCGACGTTCCCGTTCACCTCGACGGCGCCCTGCTTGATCAGGCGTTCCGCTTCGCTTCGGGAGCTGGCGAGGCCTGTTTCGGTCAGCATTCCATATAAGGGCCGCTTGCCCGATGACAGATTAACTTCCGGCATATCCGTCGGTGCGCTTCGCTCGCGAAACACGCGTTGGAATTCCTCTTTGGCTTTTCTCGCGGCATCTTCGTCGTGGAAACCGGCCACGATGGTGTGGGCGAGTTGCATTTTTGCGTCCATGGGGTGCAGCACGCCGGTCCTCACCTCTTCGCGCAGGCGCACAATTGCCGGCGAAGGAAAATCCGTCAGCAACTCGTAATACGACCACATCAGCTCGTCGGAGATGGACATGATCTTGCCGAACATTTCGGCAGGCGGCTCGGTGATGCCCACATAATTCCCCAGGCTCTTCGACATTTTTCGTTCGCCGTCGAGCCCAACCAAGATCGGCATAGTCATGGCAACTTGCGAGGGCAAGCCGTATTCGCGCTGGATCTCGCGATGCACGAGGAGATTCAATTTCTGTTCGGTGGCGCCCAGCTCGACGTCGGACTTCAGCATTACCGCGTCGTAGGCGGTTAGCAGCGGGTAGAGCAGCTCATGCACGGCAATCGGAAGGTTTTTGTCGAGCCGTGAACGAAAATCCTCGCGTTCGAGCATGCGCGCGAGCCGGTAATGCCCGCAAAGGCGAACCACGTCGTAGCTGGACATTTTTCCCAGCCATTCACTGTTGTAGCGAACTTCCGTCTTGTCGCGATCCAGGATTTTATAAACCTGCTCGAGGTATGTCTTCGCGTTTGCGTCGACCTGCTCCCGGCTGAGCGGCGGGCGCGTTTCCGATTGCCCCGTCGGATCCCCAATCATGGCTGAAAAATCGCCCACGAGAAAAATGGCCGTATGCCCCATATCCTGGAAATGTTTCAGTTTGCGCAGGACGACAGTGTGCCCCAGATGAATATCGGGCGCCGTGGGATCGACGCCGAGATAAACGCGCAGCGGTTTTCCTGTCTGGACAGAATTCGCGAGCTTTTGCTTCAGCTCGTCTTCCGGAACAACTTCGGCCACACCTTTTTTTAGGTAGGCCAGCTGTTCGACGACGGGTTTGAACTGAATCGCGGCCAATATTCATTCTCCATCAACAAGCTGCCGGGCTAACCCGGCGGTACATTTCAATTTTTTGCCCCGTCGCGAGCCTGCCAACCAATCTGCGGTACGGCGCGCTAGCCTTTCGCGGGCGTAATGAGCACGCGGCGCCCTTCGATGCGATAGCGGCCTTCCAGAACGATGCGCACCGCTTCGGTGTAAATCCGGTGCTCCTCGCGCAGAACGCGCTCCGAAAGAGTTTCCGGCGTGTCGCAATCTTTTATAGGCACTACGGCCTGGACGATGATTGGGCCTGCGTCGAGATTCTCGTCCACGAAATGCACCGTGCAGCCCGTGAACTTCACGCCGTGCTCGAGCGCTTGCCTCTGCGATTCGAGTCCTGGAAATGCAGGGAGGAGCGACGGATGAATATTGAGGATTCGATTCGGAAAAGCAGCGACGAAATACGGCGAGAGCAACCGCATGTACCCCGCCAGGCAAACTAATTCGACCTGTTTCTCTCGCAAAACCCCGACGACCATCTTGTCGTAGGTTTCGCGCTCGAGTCCCGTCGAAGGGATCACCTGAACCGGGATGCCTCGTGCGCGCGCCTTTTCCACGCCGGGCGCCGCCTGCCGATTGCTGATGACAATTGCTATCTCCGCATTCGGAATCCGGCCTGCCACGATGCTGTCCGCCAGCGCTTCGAAATTCGATCCGCGCCCCGACAGCAGCACGCCAATTCGCTTCTTCATGTCCGCCCGAAATTAGCACAGTTCCCGGACCGCGCAAAACGCACAGAATGCGGTCTCCCTTGACATTGCCGGGCCCGCGAGTGCATCTTGCGCGCATCTTTTGCGATTTCTGTTTTCTAGGGAGGGATGTATGCGTGGTCTTCGATCGTTAACTGTATTCGTTTGCGTGTCGCTGATCGCGTTCGGTTCAGCGGGATGCGGTCGGAGCGCTGCCCATCGGCGCGCACAACGCGAGCGAATCTTGCAAGAGCGAGTCGCTCGAGATCAAGCGGCCATCGAAGCAGCTTGCGCCGATTGGAGCAAGGCGAGTCAGGCCAAAGATCTCGACAAGACAATATCCTTCTACGCAGATGACGCCATCGTCCTCTCTCCCAAAATGCCCTTGGTCCAAGGCAAGGACAATATTCGCAAGGGATGGGCGCAGATGTTCGCCATTCCTGGACCGGGTCTAACCTTCACAACCGGCGAAGTTGAGGTGGCGCGCTCAGGCGATTTTGCCTGGGAACACGGAGCCTACGACTTTGCTACCACCGACAAAAAGGGCAAGACCACAACCGAACGAGGCAAGTACATAACCGTCTGGAAGAAACAGGCGGACGGTAGCTGGACGGTGGTCGCAGATATGGACAGCAGCGACCAATAAGCTCGGATCCTCTGGGTCTAAAGGGGAAGTCTGCCTGAGTAGACGACGCGAGCGCTTCCGCGCGTGGTGCCCTCGATGCGCCCGATATGATAGAACTTTTCGCGCCTGCGCTTCAGTTCGGCCTCGACGCGCGCGACGTGCTTGGCAGGAACCACAAGAATCATTCCTATCCCGAGATTGAATGTTCTCAGCATTTCGTCTCGGTCGATACTGCCCAGCTTTGCCAGATAGCGAAAGATGGGAAGTACGGGCCATGACCCAAGTTCCACGACCGCCTGAACATTGCGCGGCAGTGCGCGCGGCAGGTTTCCCGTTATGCCGCCGCCCGTAATGTGCGCCATGGAAGAAACCCAGCCGCGGCCAACCACATTCTTGAGCAATGGCCAGTAGGCCCGGTGCGGCTTTAGCAATTCCCCGCCAATCTTGTTTCCGATGTCAGCCACATAGGCGTCCGGCTCGAGTTTCGCTACTTCGAACACCAGCTTCCTCGCCAGCGAATAACCGTTCGTATGCAATCCGCTCGACGGCAGTGCGAGAAGCGCATCTCCCGGGCTTACCCGTCGAGGGCTGAGCTGCTGCGAACGCTCGACGGCTCCCACGATGAACCCAGCAAGATCGTATTCTCCCGGAGCATAGAAATTGGGCATTTCCGCGGTTTCGCCGCCGATCAGCGCGCAACCCGCCTGCTTCGCCGCCCGGCTCATACCTTCGATTATCTGCTCGACCACACGGGCATCCATCTTCCCCATGGCCAGGTAATCGAGAAAGAAAAGCGGCTCAGCGCCTTGCGTCAGAATGTCGTTCACGCAGTGGTTCAGAATGTCCGCGCCGACACTCGAGTGGATTCCTGTAGCAAAAGCAACCTTCAGCTTGGTGCCGACGCCATCCGTGCTCGCCACTAAGACGGGTTCTCGCCAGCGCTTGGTGTCGAGTTGATAGAGCGCACCAAAGCCACCAATGGGCGCAAGAACACCGCGCCGGAACGTTTTCCCCGCCACGGCGGCGATCCGCCGCTTAGCCTGCTCGGCAACGGAAATGTTGACGCCTGCGTCGGAGTAACGCATGGACTTCGCTCGTCTTTTCACGAGGGCTGGGGCAGCTCAGAAAATATGGAACAAACGTCTCCAACGCACTTCGCCGGGATGAATGAAGACGCTTAGATATGTCTCGAACCGCTCGCCGATGTGTCCCGGATCCCACACTTCTTCCGGCGCGTTTATAGACATGTAGATCAGCACAGGTGTGCCGATGATATTTGCTCGGGGCACGAATCCCCAGTACCGGCTATCGTACGAATTCTCCCGGTTATCACCCATCATGAAATATTCGCCGGCAGGGACGTGCCAGGGCCCGCGGTATTCGCCTGGGTTCGGCGGATCCTCTCGATAGGGCTCCCTCAATGCTTGGCCGCCGATGTAGACCACGCCCGCCCGGATCTCGATCGTGTCGCCGGGAAGGCCGATCACGCGCTTGATGAAATCGGGATTGCCTTCCTGCGGAAGGGGCGCGCGGAAAACAATGATCTGCTGCCGCTTGGGCTGCCGCCAGAGCGGAACGTGAATGTCAGTGAATGGAATGCCCGCGTCGTAACCGATCCGGCTGACGATAAGGTGATCGCCAATGAGTACCGTGGGCTCCATCGAGCCGCTCGGGATGACGCGCGCTTGCACCAGCGTTCCCTCAATCAGCATGAACGCCAGAATGACCCAAAACCACGACACGACCTCGCGCCAGACGCGATCCTTGGTCGTATCGGCCTGCTTTGCCTTAGCTACCGCTACCGCTTCTGCCTTCGCACTCGCCATAAATCCCTGTTCTTCTTAGATGTCGAGTTGGCCACCGCGAGACGCATCACCTCGCTGCGCGCAACAAACCTTGTTCTCAATTTTGACGGTGAGCTTCAACCTCGAGTTGCACAAGTTCGGTCGGATAGCTTCCCGTGTAACATGCCGTGCAAAATTTGCCTTCTGTATCTTCCACTGCGGCCCGCAGCGATCCCAGCGAGAGATAGCCCAGCGAATCGGCGCCTAAGAACTGGCGTATCTGCTCGACGGACTGCCGCGCGGCTATCAATTCGTCGCGCCGCGGTGTGTCCACGCCATAGAAGCACGGCGAAATCGTCGGAGGACAACTGATGCGGACGTGAATCTCGGCCGCTCCCGCCTCGCGGATCATGCGCACGATTTTGCGGCTGGTGGTTCCGCGCACGATCGAATCGTCGACCAGCACCACCCGCTGCCCTTCCAGCATCCGGCGTACAGGATTCAATTTCAGCTTTACCCCAAAATCGCGGATGGCTTGTTGCGGCTCAATGAACGTGCGCCCGATGTAATGATTCCGGATCATGGCCATGCGGAACGGAATTCCCGATTCCGCCGCGTATCCAGCCGCCGCGGGAACTCCCGAGTCGGGCACGGGCGTCACTAGATCGGCGGCCACCGGATACTCTCGCGCCAACAAGCGCCCCAGACGTTCCCGGCTCTCGTTGACCTGACGCCCAAAAACAATGCTGTCCGGGCGCGAAAAATAAACGTGCTCGAAAATACAGTATTGATGGGGCCTTTCGGCTGAGAAATGTATGGATTCAATGCCGCCGCGGGAAATACGAACCATTTCACCGGGCTCGATCTCGCGAACGAACTCCGCGTCGATCAAGTCGAACGCGCAAGTTTCTGAGGCAACCACCCATGAGCCATCGAGACGCCCTAGGTTGAGCGGACGAAAGCCGCGCGGGTCACGAATGGCGTAAAGCTCGTCTCGCGTCAGCATCACTAGCGAATACGCCCCTTCGACCTGATTGAGCGCGTCCGCGATCGCGCCGGGAAGATTTCGCCGCCCGCTGCGCGCGATCAGATGCACGATCACTTCCGTGTCGCTCGTGGTCTGGAAAATTGAGCCCCGATGTTCCAGCCGGCGCCGTACCTCGAGCGCGTTCGTGAGGTTCCCGTTATGCCCCAGGGCAATCTTGCCTTTGTTGCAGTCGATCACCACAGGCTGCGCATTCGTCAAGCTCGTGTCGCCCGCTGTCGAATATCGGGTGTGCCCGATCGCCGCGGAGCCGGGCAAACGCGCAATCACCTCGGGCGTGAAGATTTCCTGGACATGTCCGAGGGCCTTGTGCGAGTACACATCCAGACCGTCGGAGGACGCGATCCCCGCCGATTCTTGGCCACGATGCTGTAGGGCGTAGAGACCGAGATAGGCCAGTTTGGAGGCTTCGGCGTGGTTGAAGACGCCGACCACGCCGCATTGATCGTGGAAGTGATCGTCGGTTTCCGCTGGCTTGTAATTCATGCGCTTTCGAGCGCCTCTTGCAGAGACTTATCCCAGATCTTCCTGAAAGAGCCTATATTCCCTCTGACGATAGTGGTGGAACCACACTGAATGCAAAATTCGCCACGCGTGACAGTCCCGAGCCGATGCGCCCTCACATTCCATTGTGCCGCAATCACATCAATGCGAGCAAGAAAATCGGGAGGCACCGAAACGACGGCGCGCCCTCCCCGCTCGCCGAAGAGGGCCACCTCGGCGGGTTCAGCTCTTGGATCGACATCGATCTGGGCCTGTGCCGAAAGGCCGTCGTTCCCGAAGCAGGATTCGGCCAGGGTTACGGCCAAGCCGCCGTCACTCACATCATGGGCGGACACAATCACCCGTTCACTCGCCAATTGAACCAAACACTCGTTCAGCCGCTTTTCACCAGCCAGATCAATTGCCGGCGGACTACCTGCGACGATTCGGTGAATCGTTTTCGCGTACTCGGAAGAAGAGAACTCCCGCTGCGCTTCTTCCGCCGATCCAGGCGGAATTCCCGCATCGAGCAGCACTATGGCGTCGCCTTCGTGGACGTACGCTGATCCGAGCGCGTTTTCGGCATTCTCGAGCAGCCCTAGCACGCCCAGCACGGGTGTCGGATAAATCCGCTTACCCAGCGTTTCGTTGTAGAAGCTGACGTTGCCCCCAGTGATGGGAATTTCCAGCACGCGGCATGCTTCCGCTATTCCATCCACCGCTTGCGTGAACTGCCACATGACTTCCGGCTTTTCAGGATTGCCAAAATTAAGGCAATTCGTCGCGGCAACGGGGCGCGCTCCCGTGCAGGCCACGTTACGCGCCGACTCGGCAACTGCGTGCATCGCGCCAAGCCGCGGCGAAAGAAATGCCCATCGGCCATTTCCATCCGTAGCGATCGCGAGCGCGCGCTTCGTTTCCTTCAATCGCAAAACTGCAGCATCACCTGAGCCGGGCCCCACGCGCGTGTTCGTGCGCACCATTGAGTCGTACTGCTCCGTGATCCAGTACTTCGAAGCGATCGCCGGAGAGCCGAGCAGCCTGCGGAAGTTTTCGGTCAGATCTGAGCCTGCGGGCGCGAATGGTACGAGACGCTGTCGTGACTCCGTACTGGCAGGCGGCTGTGCAATCGGTCTTTCGTACCGCGGCCCTTCATCGGCCAGTGCGTGCGCGGGAATTTCCGCGGCAACCTCACCGTGAAGCAGAATGCGCAGCTTGCCATCGCTGGTCACTCGGCCGACCTCGACCGCGTCGAGCCCCCATTTATGAAATACGTCGAATACTTCGCGTTCGCGTCCTCGCTCGGCCACCAGCAGCATGCGTTCCTGCGATTCACTTAGCATGATTTCGTAGGGCGTCATGCCGGTCTCGCGCTGCGGCACACGGTCCAGCTCGATCTCGATTCCCATTCCGCCGCGGGAAGCCATTTCCGAACTCGAACTGGTCAGCCCCGCTGCGCCCATATCCTGAATGGCCACGATGGCGCCCGTCCGCATCACTTCCAGGCACGCCTCGAGCAGCAGCTTCTCCATAAATGGGTCCCCAACCTGCACGTTCGGCCGCTTTTGCTGTGATTCTTCGCTGAACTCCGCGGAGGCCAGCAGCGATGCGCCGTGAATGCCGTCTCGTCCTGTCTTGGCGCCCACGTAAATCACCGGATTCCCGGCGCCGCGCGCACGCGCAAAAAAGAGTTCGTCGCGCCGCCCGACTCCCAGTGCGAGCACGTTGATGAGCGGATTATTCGAATAGCAGGGCTCGAACAGCACTTCGCCGGCCACGGTCGGCACGCCAAAACAATTCCCGTAGAACGCAATCCCGCGCACAACTCCGTCGAGAATGTTTCGATTGCGCGCGATCTCCTCATGCGTAGCCACGCCAAACTGGTCCTCCTGTGCTTTAGGGAGTCGCAGCTTCAGCTCCGACGTATCGGGCCCGCCTTTCTGTGGGGCTTTAGCCCCTGAAGTGCCGTCCGTAATCGGTCCGAATCGTAGCGAATCAAGCACCGCGATTGGCCGCGCTCCCATCGTGAAAATGTCGCGCAAAATCCCACCCACGCCGGTAGCTGCGCCCTGAAACGGTTCGACAAAACTCGGATGGTTGTGCGATTCGATCTTGAATACAGCGACGAGCCCATCCCCGATGTCGACCACGCCGGCATTCTCGCCCGGCCCCTGTACGACCCGCGCTCCGTGCGTGGGCAGCCGCTTCAAGTGGACACGCGACGACTTGTAAGAGCAGTGCTCGCTCCACATCACGCTGAAGATCCCCAGCTCCGTGAAGTTGGGGTCGCGCCCCAGGATTTTCTGGATGCGCGCGTACTCTTCCGCGCTTAGCCCATGCTCCGCCGCCGTTTGCAGCGTGACTTTGATCTCCGTTTCGATCATCTTCGACCCTTCTCTACAACTCGTGCGCTCTTGCGGCAAACTTCGTCTGATTCTGCGCGGATTGTCGCAGCAAACGCCACCGCTCGCAAGACACAAAACCCCGTCTCAAACACGAGCAGGCTCGTCGTCTGTCGTCTAGGTGAAAGGGTCTGAAGACGAAGCTAGGCGTGGACGCGAACAGCTTCAACATGCTGAGCGGCGGATTTCCCCGTTAGACTCGCGACCATCGAGCACAGGATGACAAGCCCGTCCGCCGAACCCAGCGGCAACTCGGCCGCTCGTTCCGGGTGCGGCATCAAGCCAAGAACGTTGCGTTCGCGATTGCAAATCCCGGCAATCGCGCGGAGGGAACCGTTGGGATTCGCCATGCGATCGTCTTCAGACGCAATTGCGCGGGCGGGGTCGCCGGCATCACGGCCATCGGGATGAACGTAACGGAAGATGATTTGATCGTTGCGCTGGAGATCAGCGAGAGTCGCAGAATCGCAGAAATAGTTTCCTTCCATGTGCGCGATAGGGATTTGCAAGACCTGGCCTCGATGCGCCGCACATGTAAACGGAGCGTTTGTGCTTTCGACGCGGATGTGTACCTGGCGGCACAGAAACCGGAGCCCTTTATTGCGCATCATGGCGCCTGGAAGCAATCCCGCTTCGAGAAGAATTTGAAAGCCATTGCAGATGCCGAGCACAAGCCCGCCTGAGCGCGCAAAAGCGTCCACGGCGCGCATTACCGGAGAAAAACGCGCGATCGCGCCGGTGCGAAGATAGTCTCCGTACGCGAATCCTCCAGGCAGAATAATGGCGTCGAATCCCGAAACTTCTTGGGATTGGTGCCAAATGAATTCGACGGGCTGACCCACGACGGCCCCGATCGCGTGATAGGCATCGTCGTCACAATTCGAACCAGGAAATTGCACGACTCCAAATTTCATTGTTCGCCTCGGTGGTACCCGCCATTCTAACATAGCGGCTCGGAGCCTTCCGCGGCGGGCGCAAGTCCCCTATCGCCAGGTTCGAGATCATTGCGCATCTGGCTGATGTAGGTTTACTTGGAGATAATCGAAGAACGAGCACAACCGAAGTGCTGGGGAATGGCGCCCCCGAATTGTAGTGTGAATTACGAAACGAACGAACAGCCTACGCGAGTACGCCCGCCTTCCCATTGCATCATGTAGGCTTTGCGTAACAGAACGCGCACGGGAGGAAGTATCGGAACGTGCAAGACAGCATTGAATTGAGCCGGGATTTCGTTCGGCTTGTCCAGCAATAAGGAAACTCCACCGTAACTAAGGTCGATCACCCGCGCTGTTTTCGGTCCGCCGTCTGATAGAACGGCGTACGCTTTTGTACCCGCCAAAGACACACGCTCCCACTTTCGCTGCTCGGGCCGGGAGATTGGAATGGAAGGCCTGGGCGCCGGCTGGGCTTTTGGCTGAGCAGGTGGCGCAGGAGCGGGAGTTGGGACCGCAGCGGAGGGTCCTGTCGGCTTAACCTCCCTCTCAACCCGGGCCTCCTCAACACCCCTGGGCTCGAAACGCCCCTCGGCCTTCAGTTGGTACAGCCGCTTGTCGGCAGCGCTTATCAGGTCTTCTTTCTTCTCACCGTCCTCCGGATACACGGCGACTCCGAAGTCCAGCGTCACGCCAATGTCGAGCTTGAGCGGAGCGACTTCCGCCTCATATTGCGAACGGACGCGACGGCAAAGCGTGATGGCCTGGTCGGAATCGGTCTGCGGCAACAAAAGCGCGAATTCGTCACCTCCAATGCGAAATGCAAAGTCCGACGAACGCAACGTGGTTCGCAAGGTTCGCGTAGCAACCTGCAGGATCTGATCGCCGCGCAAATGGCCGTGCCGGTCGTTCACTTCTTTCAGTTTCCGCAAATCAAGAATCACCACAGCCAACTGGTGCCCGTACCGCTTCGCCCGGTTCAGTTCTTTGTCGCAGTACTCGTCGAACAAGCGCCTGTTATAGAGGCCCGTCAGCGCGTCCGTTGCGGCGTTGATCTGCAGCTTCTTGAATTCGTTGTAGTCGATCAAAACGGGGAGGCGCAGGAACTTCGTCGAAGTCAGGACGTCGACAATGATGGCGGCCAGCGACAGCGGCTTCGCGCCACGTTCCAAAAGCTCGCGACGGCGCTTTAGAATCGTCTGCCAGTATTCATTGCTTTGGGACTCAGTCAGGTCGACCTGCGCCACGGTTCGGAAGAACTGGCGCAAAAACGTGCCACGGACAGGTTCCTCGAGGCCCTCCAGCGTCTCTGCAAGGAGATCGAGGAAGGACTCTTCGAACGAAGATGGCAGCTGGGAGCCTTCTCCGGGCTCAGGCATCAATAGATTCCGATTGAGTTCTTAGTCGCAGCTCAAATTAGGGAATACCTTGCGGGGCGTAGAAATTCAAGCACGGGACAGTCCAATCCTGCCGAAAATGCGCTGTTAGGTGATGATGTAAACCTAGGAAGGACAGAGGGTTACCGTCGTTTGGCCAAGTCTCGCCTAGGAACCCACGGCGTGACCACAACAAGAAGAAAAATCATTCCCTTTTGTGCTCATTCGCCTGCAGTATTCTGCCAAATTCGCGACGCGCCAAATTACCCAATCGGCTTGAGGAACTCCAGGCCCACCAGGTGAACGTCACCCGCTTCTTGCTGACGCTTAACTCTGGCCTGTATCGGTGGCATGCCGGCGGGAACCAGTGCAGACGACGTGATCGACGGTGCTGGAATCGTGAGGGTGATAACGTCGTTGATCACCAAAGCGCGTGGGCACGTGATGAAAGCGCCGAGCGCGCTGATGTCCAGCGTCTTGGCCAGCTCCAGAAACTGTTCCCCGTGCGCGTCTCTGCCGCGAACGAACAAGGGAATCTGGAGGCGAATTCGTTGAAAACGGCGGCGCTCATCGTAGATGGGGGACATCCCTAGTCTTTCGTGGACTATGGTTTCGCGCACTGGGTACCTCAGTTTTAGTACTCGCATGACTATGGCAATTTCATTGCAACTTGGCTCTTGGGTGGAGGTCAGGTCTAAGTGCCATATCAACATGCGCTTATGCAATCTTGTCCAGCCGGTTACAAAACGGAGTGTCCCACATTAGTGCAAGATTACTCCCGCAGATTGCCACCATTGTGCAAATCTAGGACGCTTTTACCATTGACACCTCTCGATCCCCTTTGCGAGCATACACTTCACTGCAGCCACCCCAAGAAGGTAGCTGGTGTGTGTCCAAGCCGCAAAGCAGGGCCTCCAGGAGGTGACTTGCCCGAAAGTGTGACAGTTAACCCACAGCGCAGCCAGCCTGCCTTGCAGGTGATCGCGAGTCTGCTGGACGCCGTGGACCGCCCGCTCCTCATCTCAAGTCGAGACGGAAGAATCCTGTTTTCCAATCTGTATGCGCAGGATTTCTTGAACGGGCGCGCTGCCGGTTCCAAGAACGACCCCAATCTGTTCGCGGACATCCTGCAGTGCGAACGAAAAGCAGTTCTAGGCCTACTCGAACGCGGAGAGCAGGAGTTGAACTTTTCCCTGGATTCCCTTCCGGGCAAAAACCGGGCGCGTGTTCGCTGGCTGCCTGAGCCGGATTGGCTCGTGATCTACATTGAACCGGTTCCCGCCGAAGCCTCTTCGGAGGAAGCGGCCATGCGTCAGACAGTGCAGGATCTGATGCAGGAGCGGGAGATCACCTATCGCAACTTGCTGGCTGCCTACTTGCGACTGCAGGAAGTGAATCGCCAAAAGACGGTGTTCCTGGCCTCCGCCGCGCATGAGCTGAAAACCCCTCTGGCGGTCATGAAGGGATATTACGACTTGCTGCTGTCCGGATCGCTGGGGAAATTGAGTGACCGCCAGCGCGACATTTTGCAGGAATCCAAAGAGAGTTGCGATCGCCTCGTGCGCCTGGTCTCCATGTTTCTCAACTACTCCGCGTTGGAGAGCGGCAAGCTGGTGCTCCAACTGCGTGATAACGATGTTCGCGACTGCATCAAGGACCTGGCGTGCAGGTGGCAAGATGCTTTCCAGCGCGCCAACGTGCGTCTCGATATCCGGCTCGATCCCGCCCTTCCGATTTTCAAATTTGATTATCAAAAGGTTCAACAATGCATCGCCAATCTGCTGGATAATGCCTTGAAACATACGCCCGCGGGGGGATGTGTCAACTTGGTCGGAGAACCGCATTTTTGGGAGCGGCGAGTTTCCGAAGCCGTTCCGCCTGAAGAGCGCCGGCGCGAACGAGGCATGAAGCCCAATAGTGTGCGGATTTCTATCTCGGATACGGGAGGAGGAATCGCCGCTGAGTTTCACCAGGAGATATTCGAGGAGTTCGTCCGCGTTGACCCCTCCTCTTCCGGAATGGGTCTCGGCCTTGCCATTACCAAGCGCTTGATTCAGGCCCATCGCGGAAAAGTTTGGGTGGATAGTGAAGCGGGACGCGGTAGCACTTTCTCATTCCTTTTGCCCATCAACACGGAGTAGACCGGAGGCGCGACGCATTCGCTGACAGGTGATATGGCCAAAAAAGAGAAGGTCCTGATCGTCGACGACGAACCAAGCATTCGAAAGTATCTGCAAACGCTGCTCGAAGTTGACGGCTTCGATGTCCACAGTGTTTCCAGCGGCAAAGAAGCTCTCGAGCGTATCGGTGCGGGAGGCGGTCCGGGAGAGGGTCCGGATTTCGTCATTCTCGACGTGCTCATGCCGGAGATGGACGGAATTGAGACCCTCCGGCGCCTCATGCAGCTCAACCGGTCACTCAACGTCATCATGTTGTCCTGTTCGAATGAAGTGAACACGGTCGTGGAGGCGATTCGTCTCGGCGCGGTGGACTATCTGACCAAGCCCTTCGAGAAGCCGGAACTCGACGCCGCCTTCCTGAAGGTTCGTCAAAAACAGGAATTGCGCACCGAAAATGAGGCGCTGCGCGAGTATTGCGAACAGTTGACGGAAGATCTTTCCTTCCTGGCGGCCAGCCCGCAAATGCTCAAGATCCGCCAGCAAATCCTGCAGATCGCTCCCGTTGACGTCCCCGTCTTTATCAGTGGCGAAAGCGGCGTCGGCAAAGAAGTTGTCGCACGCATGATTCATCTGCGCTCGACCCGCCGCAATCAAGCTTTCGTCAAGGTGAATTGCGCGGCGCTTCCAGGAGAACTGCTCGAATCAGAACTCTTCGGCTACGAACAGGGAGCGTTCACGGGTGCGGTTCGTTCCAAACCCGGCAAATTCGAGTTGGCCAACAAGGGCACGATGTTCCTGGATGAAATCGCCGAAATGAGCCCTCACCTCCAGGCGAAACTGCTGCACGTTTTGCAGGACGGGCAATACTCCCGGCTAGGCGCTCGCTCGGTGGTCAACGTTGATGTGCGCGTGCTTGCGGCTACCAACATGGACGTGAAGGACGCCATGCGTTCCGGGCGCTTCCGCGAAGACCTCTACTACCGGCTGAATGTGCTTTCGATCCACATCCCACCGCTTCGCGAGCGGACGGCCGAGATCCCGCTGCTCTTCCGCCACTTCTTGCTTAAGTACAGCGAGAAATATCAGAAGCCCGCGGTCGAGCCTTCCAAGCACTTGCTGGAAGCGGCTCTGCGCTATCCCTGGCCGGGAAATTTGCGCGAACTCGAGAATTTCGTGAAGCGTTACGTGATTCTCGAAGATGACCAAGGAAGTTTTCGCGAGTTACTGGAAATGACCGGGCAGCAGCGTGTTCCACCGCGCGATGAAGCGCCTGCGCCGAAGGAACAGGGGCTCAAGGCGCTCGTGCGCAGCTTGAAAGACGAGGCGGAAATGGAAGCAATCGCGGACGCGCTGGAAAAGACGAACTGGTGCAGAAAAGACGCGGCGCGCATGCTGGGCATCAGCTACAAAGCGCTGCTCTATAAAATGCGCCAATTCAACCTTGATTCGGGACGTGGTTCTCGTTCCGCAGCCGCCAAAGCTGCCGCACAGGGGAAAGAACCTTCGAGCGGTGAGCCTGCCGCAAAGGAGCCTGCGCCGACTGGTTTTGGCACTCGCAGAACGTAGTCCCGTTTTGGGTCCTTGCCGCCCATCCGCAGGTGGTGCGCCTCGCCCGGCGCAGTTCTAAACCCGGAAAACTGTTGCATATCTAGAGCACATTCAAAGAAATACCACTACACTTTCGAGTTCCGGTTGTCCTAGTATTCTGCTCCGAAATGGGTCACGCACGGTTGTGGTTCGCGCAGACCCTGGGTTCAATCTACTGACTCGGCCCGGTTGCATGAATCATTTTCTTGCTGTTTCCAAAGGGGTTGCTTCGCCAGTTGCCCTTTTGCGGCTTGGATGGCATTCCCGAGCGACGTCGGTGCGACGACTCGTGTTTGCCTGACCACGCAGGCGAGCCCTTTGGAATGAAGATTGCTAATTTTGCCGGGGGTGGGTAGTGCGAACCTCTATGTCAAAAGCGAGGAGCTGGGATGACTGAGCGTCGCATGGCCCGTCGGTACGACCTTTCCTTGCCCGTGAATGTCCGAATTCCGATCAATAGAGAACCAGGATCACACAGCGGCCAGACCCGGGACATTTCGACCCGCGGCGTTTACTTCACAACGCACAAGGAACTGGCGCCTGGCACGGAAGTCGACTTCACTCTGACTCTGCCCGCCGAGATCACGCGCGGCAATGAAGTGTTCGTGCGCGCCCATGGCCGCATCATCCGCATCGACAAGAGGCACGACGAAGGCGTCGACACCATTGGCGTCGCGGCTGTGATCGAGCGCTACGACATCATTCGAGGAGAAGGAGCCCGCATCTAGCTGGGCTCACTGGCTCGACTCGGCGGTCTCTGCTTCCCGGAGAAATTCTTGTTGCACACTGAACTTCAGAAGACCTAGCATGGAGTTAAGTCAGTTCTTAGGAGGGTCCGATGAAAATCGCGGACCTGATTGCTTCTCGCCGTGAGATCTTTTCCGTTCGAGACGACTCGACTGTCCATGACGCTGCGCGCTACCTTCGCGACAAGCAGGTACGTTCCGTAGGAGTATGCGATCGGGACGGCGTGCTGCTCGGAGTCATTTCCCAGAGCGATATCTCAGACAAAGTCTCTGCCGAAAACAAATGTCCCGCATGGATGCGCGTCTCGGAAATAATGACTCGCCAACTCGTGACTGTCACCCCGGTGACCCCGATCGAGGATTGTCTTCGGCTTATGGAGCAGCATGGCATCTATCACTTGTTGGTGGTCGACAGTGACGTGGGATTTCGAGGGATGATTTCCGTCACAGACTTGCTTCAGTTGTTCGCTTCGGACCAGAAGGCTCGAGCCGACATGCTCGAAGCCTTAATATTTCCGGTGCGCTAATCATTCGTTATTGGCGCCCAATTTCTTAGTGTGTGCTCGCGACAAGCTTTAAGACTCACGCCGGCCTTTCAGATTCATCAGCGCTGCGCGCCGTGTTTACCCCTGTGAAATCCGGGCCATCGGGAAATCGGGTTCCCGAAAGTGCTAACGCTTTTCTGGTTCCCTCATCGTTGAACCGATCGTCAGCACCCGAACGCAGTACTGGAACTCCCTCGCTCGTCTCCCTGCAACCACCTGCAAACGCGGTGCTTGTGTGCAACGCGGCCAAACGCGCAAATCGGAAACCTCTCCAAATGGCCTCCGTCGGTTTGGTTCCCCGAGTGCAAAATTGACGTGGACCCTGTATGACTTTGCACCGCCCAAACGCAAATGGCGTCTGCTGCTGAGCCCCGATTGTCCCAACCGCGTCCAGGTGATGTCCCGCCGGACGACATCTTCTTTGGGCCATCTGCGGCCATGCAAGCCGTCCGTCAGAGAGTGGAACGCGCAGCTGGCCTGAATGTTCCCATCCTGATTCTGGGTGAAAGCGGCAGTGGCAAAGAAGTTTTGGCCAGATTCGTACACGAGCACTCGCCTTGGCGTAGCGGATCATTCGTGAAAGTGAATTGCCCGGCCATCCCCGGCACTTTGCTCGAAAGCGAATTGTTCGGCTATGAAAAAGGGGCTTTCACGGGCGCTAATAATTCCAAGCCTGGCCGAATCGAAATGGCGGAAGGCGGCACGCTTTTTCTCGACGAAATTGCGGAACTCGATGCCAGTCTTCAGGCTAAACTCCTGCACGTTCTCCAGGATGGCTGCTTCACCCGTATCGGTGATCATGAAGAAAGGCGTCTTGACGCGCGAATCATCTGTGCCACGAATCGCCACCTCCAGCACGAGATTGAAAACGGAAACTTTCGCTCGGATCTCTTATATCGCATCAACGTAATCAGCATCACCCTCCCCACGCTTCGCGAACGTCGCGACGATATCCCTTATCTGGCCGAATACCTCCGAAAAGTGTTCAATCAGCGTTTCAATCGCGCTTCGCCTCCGCTCACGCGCGAAACCCTCCACCTTCTGCAGCAGCGCGACTGGCCCGGAAACGTTCGGGAACTCGAGAACTGCGTGGCGCGTTACGTCGTCCTCGGTTCGGAAGAAGCGTTTTACGTAGATCGCGAGGAAAAGAGAAGCCCTGTAGGATACGAGCCCACCCCGGACGGCAACATCCCCCTGAAGAGCATCTCCCAACAGGCCACTCGCCGGATGGAACGCGAGTTGATCCTCAAGGTCCTCCAGGCGAATCATTGGAACCGCCGCAAAGCGGCCGAGGCTCTGAAGATCAGCTATCGAGCATTGCTCTACAAAGTCAGGCAGGCAGGTCTTCCGTCAAAGCGTCTGCAACGCAACTCCGTTGATAAAACCCAGACTCCCCCCGAACCCAGCGTCTCCGCCCCCGAAAGCTGATCGTAGTTCATTTGCCCGGTTTTCGCCTTGCGGGTCTCGAAGAGCCCCAGATAGTCTTCATCTGCTGCCTGCCTGGCCGTACAGGTGCCTTATCCTGACCCGTATCTGGTAGGAAATCGCTGCTTCACCGGTTGTTGCCCCGCCGGTTCATTTCCGTTATTTTGAAATTCGTATGGCTAAGCTCGCTGCTAAATCCAACCTCAGAGTCTGCTTGTTGTCTCCCCATCCGATGGTGCTTGACGAATTTCGACGCTTGCTCGAGACCTCGGGATTCCAGATCGTCTCCAAGCAACTCGACTCCATGTTGGCTCCCGATTTGCGCAATCTCGAAGTGCCCCGCGCCGGCGTTTTTGTGATCGATGCGCACGCGGCCCGCCAGGCTACGGGAGCGTTGCTGGGTAACATTCTGGATCGTTTCCCGGCATCACGTCTGCTCGTTGTCGGCGAGAAGCTGAAAGAGGCGGACAGCCATACACTGCTGCGGCAAGGAGTTAAAGGAATCTTGAATTACGACGAGGCTCGCGAGCAATTGCCGCGCGCATTGCCCCTCGTCGCGGCCGGAGGTTTTTGGGTGCCGCGCACGGTCCTTTCGCGCTTCGTTGACTCGATTCTCAACAGTACGCAGGGCCGCCGCCTCCGCGGTGACTCCCCGGCTGAATTGAGCCGCCGCGAACAGGAAGTGCTCAGCGGATTGCTGGAGAACCTGGCTAACAAAGAAGTTGCCGATCGCCTGCACATTTCAGAACGCACTGTGAAATTCCATGTGTCCAACCTTCTTGCTAAATTCGGTGTGCGCCGCCGCGCGGATTTGATTTTGCTTTGCTTCCAACGACGCACAGCCGGAGCTTAGCCACTTAACGGCCCCATCAGACCCATCTCTGCCCTCCTGCTATAATTCCTCCCGGTAAGACTGATGACCGACTCGCGCATGCCTACATTTTCCATCCAGAATTTCGGTTGCCGCGCCACGGATGCCGACGCCAGTGCGCTTCGCCATCAACTTCTCGCGAAAGGTCTGACCATCGTCGCCGAGCACGATCGGGCCGATGTAGTGGTCCTGAACACGTGCACCGTCACCGCCTCCGCTGACGCGCAGGCGCGCGAAACCGTGCGCAAACTCCATCGCGCCAACCCGCAGGCGCGCATCGTAGTCACTGGCTGCTACGCGCAGCGCGCGCCCGAAGAACTGGCCGCCATGCCGGGAGTAATGCTGGTAGTCGGCAATTCGCATTTGGCGGAAATTCCCGGCGCCCTTCTCGCGCATCGCGACGCCACCGCTGATGCATCCGCGAAACACAGCGCCGATTTCGTTGCGCTGTCCAACCTTGAAGATCCAATGTCCTTAGAGCGTGGACCCGCGAAGATTCTGACTGGCGACATTTTCGCGCAGGCGACGATATTGGCCACATCCTCGGGGGCCTTCAATCCCGACCGCACACGGCCCATTTTGAAGATTCAAGACGGCTGCAACAATCGGTGTTCGTATTGTGTAATTCCTTTCGTCCGTGGACGCAGTCGAAGCCTGACCCCCGCAGCGATTATCGGCGAGATTCAAAAGTTTGTGGCGGCTGGTGCGAAGGAAATCGTTTTGAGTGGTATCAATCTCGGGAGCTATGGGCGGGACCTCACGCCCCGCGTCGATTTGGCTCAACTTGTCGGCAGAATCCTGTCCGACACCAGTCTCGATCGCCTGCGCTTTAGTTCCATTGAGCCGCAGGATATAACCAAGGACTTCGTCGATTTAGTTGCTTCCTCGGATCGAATTGCCCAGCATTTCCACGTTCCCATGCAGTCGGGTTCGGACAGCATGTTGAAGGCTATGCGTCGCTGGTATCGCGCCGAGCACTATGCGGAGCGCATCGCACTCATTCGGTCGGCGCTGCCGAACGCGGGAACCGGCGCGGATGTCATTGCTGGCTTCCCTGGCGAAACGGAGGCGGATTTTCGGGCCACGACAGACCTGATCGAGAGACTGTCGCTGTCCTACCTGCACGTCTTTTCGTTTTCCGCGCGCCCCGGCACTGAGGCGGCAAAGCTTGGTTCCTTCGTGCCCGGCGCTATAGTGCGGGAGCGCGCGCGTGTTCTGCGAAAAATCGGACAAAGCAAAGCCGCAACATTCCGGGCTTCGCAAGCTCTGCGCATGGAACGAGGTTTGACCCTTCACCGTACCGGCGAGACCTCCGGTGAGACCTGGACCGAGTGCCTGACCGGCAATTATCTGAAGATCCGCATAGCAGGCGAAATCCCGCCTAATCAGTGGGCCGAAGTTCGTGTTACCCACTCGCCCGACGAAATCGCCAACGAGGCCTCCCGTGAAGGCTTTAGCTCGATCCACGCCGCTTCGCACTCGCTTGCAGTGACCGTCTGATTGACCCAAGGGCGGCGCCGGCCGCTCCGTTCACTTCTCGAAAATCACTTCGGCCAGAGCAATATTCCCGCTGTGTGTGATGCTCAACGAAATATTCCGTACGCCCAGCCCATCCGCGATCGTTCGTGCCACCCCTTCCAGTCGCAGCGTCGGCTTGCCTCCTGGCGCGTTGCTGACCTCGATGTCACGCCAGCGCACGCCGCGTTTCCATCCCGTTCCCAACGCTTTCATCGCTGCTTCCTTGGCCGCGAACCGGGCAGCGTAGCGCTCGAACCTGTTTTTGTGGCTTTCGCAATACGCGACTTCCGCAGGCGTGTAGAGCCGCTCGAGAATCGCAGGGCCATGGCGCGTGATGGCCTCGGCGATGCGGTCGATTTCTGCAATGTCCAGCCCCAGCCCTACAATCACTTGTCCTCGGCGGCTGCGCCCGCGAATTCGTTCTTGAGTCGCAGCGCGGCGCTGCGATTATACCCATAATCTTCGGTTATCATTGGATCAGAGCCGAATCATGGCAACTGCGGCGAACAAGACGAAAACTTCAACCGCACGCCGCGCCTCCAATGTTTCACGGCATAATCCAGATTGGAAGATTCGCCGCGTCGACAATCTTCGCATCCTCCAATCCCCTGGCCTGTCGCAACTGCAATGGCTCGTTCATGGCTTCAGCACGCGTTTGGGTGGAATCAGCGAGTTTGGCGCGCCGGGCACACACGAAAAAAACGAACCAGTATTGAATCTCGGCTTCGCCGATTGGCATTCGCGCCAGTATGTGACTGAAAACCGCCGAAGATTCGCGGAAGCGATCGGCGCGCGCAAAATGCGCATGGTGACACTGCGTCAGATTCATTCGGATATCGTTCACCTGATCACGCGGAACCAGGAAGGACATTCTAATCCACTGCAGGGCGACGCACTCCTGACTCGCGAACCAGGTCTCCTGCTCACCGTTCAGACTGCCGATTGCATCCCCATTCTTCTGGCCGACAATCGAACCCGCGCTGTCGCCGCGATCCACGCTGGGTGGCGCGGAACTCTCAAACGCATCTCCCAAAAAGCGCTGGGGCGCATGCGCATGGAGTTCGGCACGCGTCCGGAAGACGTTCTTGTCGCGCTCGGCCCCGGCATCGGCGGGTGCTGCTACGAAGTTGGCCACGAAGTCGCCCGGGAATTCGCCGCCCAGTTCCCGGAAGCGCGCGATTGGTTCGCGGGCCGGTTTGAAGCTGTCGCCGGCGGTGATAACGACCCCAACTGGCTCCCCTGGCTGACCATGATGCCGCCGGGGCACGCTCCCGAGCCGCCTCGTGTCCACTTGGATCTGGTCGCCGCGAATCGCGCCATCCTCTGTGCCGCAGGCGTTCCTCCGCGGAACATTGCCGCTTCAGGCTTTTGTACCGCCTGCAGGACGGATTTGTTCTTCAGTTATCGAAAGGAACACAATACAGGAAGGCTGATGGCCGCCATCGGAATTCAATAGCTCGGTCGTGACAGTCGCCGATCTCACAGGTTTGCTGACGAGATTTGCGCAACGTTCGAACGTGAAGATTCCAGCAGCGCCAATTGTCCGCACGCCGCCATCACATCCTGGCCCCGCGAATACCGCACCAACGCCAGCACGCCTTTCTCGGTCAGAATTCTGCGGAATACTTCAATCCGCGCCGGGTCGGGTTTTTCGTAGGGCAAATCGCCTGGATTCCACGGAATCAGATTCACTTTCGCGCGCAAATTCGAGACGAGCTTCGCTACGCGCCGCGCATCCTCCGGCGAATCATTGAACCCGCCCAGCAGCACATATTCGAAAGTGAGTTTTTCCCATGGGCGCAACGGATACTTACGGCAGGCATCGAGCAGCTTCTCGATCGGATACTTTTTGTTGATGGGCATGATCTTCTCGCGCTGCTCGTTCGAAGACGCGTTCAGCGAGATCGCTAGCTTCGGGCGAATCTCCTCTTCTGCGAGCCGTTCGATTCCCGGGATGATTCCGCTGGTCGACAGCGTAACGTGCTTCGGCGAAATCCCCATTCCACTTGGATCGAGCAGGATCCGCATCGCTGCCGTCACTGCGTCGTAATTCAGCAGCGGCTCGCCTTGCCCCATCAACACCACGTTCGTCTGCGGCGCGAGCCCATACCGGTGCTCGTTGAACACCACTAGCACCTGCCCGAGGATTTCTGCCGGCGTGAGATTTCGGATCAGCCCCAGCGTCGCCGTCAAGCAAAAGTGACAATCGACCGCGCACCCCGCCTGTGTCGAAATGCAGATGGTCTGGCGTTTCTCCTCCGGCATGAACACGGTCTCGATCGTTGCGCTGGACGCACGATTCTTTGCTTCAGCGCCATAGTTTTCGGGCGCCAGCAAATACCGCAACGTGCCGTCATCCGACTGGTATGCGCGCACGATGCGTGGCAACAAAATCACCGCGTCGCCCTCGAGCCGCTCGCGTAGTGCCGCTGGCAGATTGCTGATCTCAGCGAAACTGGTGCGCCGCAGTTGGTACAACGCATGATAAATCTGTGCGCCCCGATAAGCCGGTTCGCCAAGCGCTTGCACCATCGAGCGCAGCTCGCCGATGGATTTGCCCACGAGGTTTCGGTCTTTTCCGAGTTCCCCAGCAGACATACTTCTGAGAATCATAGCACAGCGCTGGCCTTTGCGATTTCTGCGCCCGCTGGCCGAACGCGCACCCTTGTTCCTGTAACAACCGCGGCTGCCAACGCATGACATTAGCTCTGCCTGCGTGCGAGAATGATGCCCGATGACTGAAACCCCTCACGCCGTTGCTCAGGACGTTCTTCCCAACGGCCTCGTTGTCATTACCGAGCCCATGCCCCACGTGCGCTCCGTTTCGGTTGGCGTTTGGCTGCGGTCCGGATCGAGACGCGAGCCACCCGAACTCAATGGCATCTCCCATTTCATCGAGCACATGGTCTTCAAAGGAACGCGCCGCCGCTCGGCGGAAGACATCGCCCGCGAGGTCGACAGCGTCGGCGGAATGCTGGACGCCTTCACCGCCAAGGAGTTGGTCTGCTTCAACACGCGTGTGCTCGACGAGCATCTTCCCAAGGCCTTCGATGTGCTCTCCGACATGCTTCTCGAGCCTAAACTTGCCGATGAAGATATCAAACGTGAAAAATCCGTGGTTCTCGAGGAAATCCGCATGACTCAGGACAATCCCGAGGATCTCGTCCACGAACTTTTCACCCAAAATTTCTGGAATCCGCATCCGCTGGGCCGGCCTATCCTCGGCACGCCCAAGACCGTCTCTGCTTTCACGCGCGAGAAGCTCAGCGCCTGGTTCCGCCGTTGGTATGCGCCGAATAATGTGGTGATCACCGCCGCAGGCCATCTCGAGCATCCGCGTTTTGTCGACCTTGTCGCGGATCGCTTCTCGAAATTGCCGCCCTCCCGGCTTTCCGGCGCCGATCCTGTGCCTCGCCCCGCGCCTCACATCACCCTGCGCAAGAAAAACGAGCTCGAGCAGGTCCATATCTGCATCGGCGTTCCGGCCCTGCCCATGAACGACAATCGCCGTTTCGCGGTTTCTGTGCTGAACAACGTTCTCGGTGGCGGCATGTCCTCGCGCCTGTTTCAGAATGTTCGCGAACGTCAGGGCCTCGCTTACGCCATTTTCAGCGAGCTCAACGCCTACAAGGATGCCGGCATGCTCTCGGTCTATGCCGGAACTTCAATCGACACTGCCGCCAAATTGATCCGCTGCGTGCTCGACGAATTCCGCCGCCTGAAAGAGGAACCGCTCAACGCGGAAGAGCTCCGCCGTTCGAAGGATCATCTGAAGGGCG
>Ga0187819_10000328_pt1 | contig 23304 bp, 23 predicted proteins | sample NC_wetland_sal_i_15_FD_132411 | JGI IMG/M metagenome (GOLD analysis project Ga0187819, IMG submission 132411) | Wetland sediment microbial communities from Neuse River Estuary, North Carolina, USA - SO4_4 | ecosystem: Environmental > Aquatic > Freshwater > Wetlands > Sediment | place: USA...
ACACACGACCTGGCGCTGACGGCCGTGACCGCATCCGTCGGCCAGACGATTCGCAATTTCCATTTCCAGGACCACGTCGAGGACGGTCAGATGAGTTTCGATTACAAGCTGCGCGAAGGAGTGGTCGCGAAAAGCAACGCGATCGAGCTGATGCGTCTAATTGGACTCACGGTTTGAGTTCGACTCACGATTTCAGTTTTGCTCGCCGAGGAAATCTTCAACCGGCCGGCCAAAGTGAAAATCCAATCACGGGTGATACAATCGTAAGTTGCACCGCACGAGCCTGGTCGCTGATACGCATCCGGCGCCGGAACGACTGATTTCGCAATCCTCGCGGGGACAATCACATGGCGTCACACTCTAGGGCTACGCGAAGGACTCACCCTGCAAACGTGGAAACGAGCCGGGTGCGAGGAACCGTCATCGAGACGCACGTCGATCCGAAATCCGCGGCTTTTCAAAAGAATCACAGGGAAATGGTCGACCGGCTCACCGAAATCAAGAACGAAGAAGAGCGCATCGGGCAAGGCGGCGGCGCCAAGGCAATCGAATCGCAGCACAAGAAGGGCCGTCTTACGGCGCGCGAACGAATCGCTGGTCTTATCGACCCGCAAACAGAATTTTTCGAGCTGGGCCTGTACGCCGCGTACCAGATGTACGAGGAGTGGGGCGGCGCACCGGCGGCGGGGACGATTACGGGCTTGGCCCAAGTGTGTGGTCGCCGGGTGATGATCATCGCGAACGACGCGACGGTAAAGGCGGGTGCATTCTTCCCGATGACGGCGAAGAAAGTCATCCGCGCGCAGAACATCGCCATCGAAAATCACATCCCCACGATTTATCTGGTCGACTCGGCTGGAGTTTTCCTTCCGTTGCAAGAGGATGTTTTTCCCGACACGGACGATTTTGGGCGCGTTTTCCGCAACAACGCAGTGATGAGCGCGATGGGAATTCCCCAAATCACAGCGATCATGGGCATGTGTGTGGCGGGTGGTGCATATCTGCCGGTGATGTGCGATCACATCCTGATGACGGACGGCAGCGGGCTGTTCCTTGCCGGGCCGGCGCTGGTCCAAGCGGCGATCGGGCAGAAGACGTCCGCCGAGGAACTTGGCGGCGCGCAAATGCACGCGGAGATCAGCGGCACGGTCGACTTTCGCGAGCCGGATGACCCGGCGTGCCTGCGTCGTATACGAGCGCTGTTCGACAAAATGGGGCACGCGCCGGCGCCCGCATTCGATCACAAGCCCGCGCAAGCTCCGCTGTACCCGCCCGAAGAAATCTACGGGATCTTCTCCTCCGAACCTTCGAAGCAGTACGACGTTCGGGAAATCATCGCGCGAATCGTGGACGGCAGCGAGTTCGAGGAGTATCGCGCCGAATATGGCGAGACGGTCCTTTGCGGTTACGCACGGATCGGCGGCTGGGCGGTCGGCATCGTCGCCAACCAGAAAAAGCATGTGACCATTTCCGCGCCGGGAACCGGCGAAAAGCGGATCGAGTTCGGCGGAGTCATTTACACGGAATCTGCGGATAAGGCGGCGCGCTTTATCCTCGATTGCAACCAGAACCTCGTGCCCTTGATTTTTCTGCATGACGTCAACGGATTCATGGTGGGCAAAGAAGCGGAGTGGAGCGGAATCATACGTTCGGGCGCGAAGATGGTGAACGCGGTGGCAAACAGCGTGGTGCCGAAAATAGCGGTGATATGCGGAGGCAGTTTCGGCGCGGGCCACTACGCCATGTGCGGCAAAGCGTATGATCCGCGATTTATTTTTGCGTGGCCGACCGCTCGCTATGCGGTCATGAGCGGCGATTCCGCGGCAGCAACACTCGTTGAAATCAAAATCAAGCAGCTCGAGCGCGAGGGCAAGAAGCTGAGCGACGGCGAAAAAAAGGAATTGTACGAATCGATTCGGGCTACATACGAGCACCAAACCGATCCGCGTTATGCCGCCGCTCGCTTGTGGGTCGACGCCATCATCGATCCCGCGCGCACGCGCGAAGCATTGATCGAGGCGCTCGAATCCGCCGCGCTGAATCCAGATGTGGCCGAGTTTAGGACGGGCGTCCTGCAAACCTGAGTTGACAGTCTGCGACCAGAATCCATTGCGACGAGTTAGTCGGACTACCAGAATGGTGCGGCGAGTTGAAAGTTCGAAGTTGAAGGTTGAAAACACCGAGCCGCTCAAGATAGGCGGCAAATTTTTCATAAATGCAGCGGTTCACTGATCTGACGGTCTGGCGGCGGAGTCATTCGCTAGTTCTTGAGGTCTATCGCCTCACCCGCGATTTTCCGCAGGAGGAGAAATTCGGGCTTACCTCCCAAATCCGTCGTGCAGCGCTTTCGATTCCGACAAACATCGCCGAAGGATCGAAGCGTGTCGCTCGGCCGGACTACGCTCGATTTCTTAACATAGCGGAAGGCTCAGCAGCCGAAACCCAATACCTGCTGATGGTCAGCCGCGACCTGGGATACCTTTCCCGCCAGACGCACGATTCGGCACAGAGGGATCTCGCCGAGATTGCCCGGATGCTCCACGGACTACGAGCAAAGGTTGAAGGGAAAGCTGACGATGCAGCTTGCGATGAAATGGAACTCCATGGCGCTGGCTTCAACTTTCAACTGTGAACTTTCAACCTTATGTCAACTCTCAACGTCGAAGATCCTCCGGTGACTGAGCCAAATACAGTAACCATCGTCGAATGCCCACGGGATGCTTGGCAGGGCCTGCGGCAAATCATTCCGACCGAGGAAAAAATCCGCTATTTGTCGACGCTGGTGACGCTCGGGTTCCGGCACATCGACGCGGTCAGCTTCGTGTCGCCTAAGCACGTGCCGCAAATGGCGGATAGCGAAGCGGTGATGAAGGAGCTGAGCAAAGCGAAGTTGCCATCAGGGGAGTCGCCGGAAATCATCGGCATCGTGGTCAACGAGCAGGGGCTGCAGCGCGCTCTCGCTACGCCGGGCGTGACAACGATCGGGTACCCTTATTCGATCTCCGCGTATTTCCGTCGCGCCAATGCGAACATGTCGCGTGCCGAATCGCGTGAACTGGTCGAAAAATTGCACCGCGAGACGAAGCGTGCGGAACGCAAGCTAGTCGTGTACATTTCGATGGCCTTCGGCAATCCGTACGACGAGCCGTGGGGCCCGGAAATCGTGGAGGCCACGCTGGTTTGGCTCAAGGATGTGGGTGTGCGAACCGTCTCGCTCGCGGACACCGTGGGAACCGCGTCGCCCGAGTCTGTTGCGGCGCTGTATCGCGCGGTGAAAGATTGCGTGGCGGGAATCGAGATCGGCGTGCACTTGCACAGCCGTCCAGAGGGATCAGCCGAAAAGGTGCTGGCCGCATATGAAGCGGGATGCCGGCGCTTCGACGGTGCGCTGACCGGGCTCGGCGGGTGCCCGTTTGCGGGCGATTCGCTCGTGGGCAATATCCCGACGGAAACGGTGCTCACAACTTTGGCGTTGCGCGGCGTGGCGACTGGAATCGACACCAAATCATTGGCCGTCGCATGTGCGATGACGCACGAATTTCGCGAGCGCTACGCGCATGTGTCCGAAACCGCGAAACCCAACTAAAAAGCAATCGCTAAGAACCACGAAGGCCAAGGCGCAACTGCAGGCAGGGATATGAGCTACGAAACGCTTCAATGCGATGTTGTAGGCGAAGTTGCCACGATCACTTTGAACCGCCCGGACAAGCGCAATGCGATTTCGACGCGCATGATCAGCGATTTGCTGGCTGCCTTCGACGAAGTTGAACGCGGGTCCGCGCGCGTCGCAATCATCACGGGCGCCGGAAAAGCGTTCTGCGCGGGAATGGATCTCGACGGCCTGCGCTCACTCACTGCGCGATCACCGCAAGAAAACCTTGAAGACTCGCGGCGCACGGCGAAATTGTTCCATCGCATTTACAGTTTTCCGAAGCCGTTGATTTCCGCCGTGGACGGCGCCGCCATCGCGGGCGGCTGCGGAATCGCGACTCTTGTAGACTTCACTCTGGCAGTTCCGGAGGCAAAGTTCGGCTACACGGAAGTGAGAATCGGATTCATTCCGGCGCTCGTCTCGGTTTTCCTGCGGCGGCAGGCCGGCGAAAAAGTAGCGCGGGACCTGCTTCTTAGCGGGCGTCTTATTGATGCGCAGGAAGCTTTTCGCCTCGGGCTGGTTACTGAGATCGTCGCATCCGACAAGCTGCTCGAACGCGCGCGCGAATTGGCCGGCACCCTGCTCGCGTCGAGCCCAACCAGCATTCTGCGCACGAAACGGTTGCTGCTCGCGAGCGGCGAGGCTGCCCTGCAGGCCGAAATCGAACTAGCCATTCGCGAAAACGCGGAGATTCGTTCCACGCACGATTTCCGCGAAGGCCTCGCATCATTTCTCGAAAAGCGCGCGCCGAAATGGACCGGCCGCTAATCCAGCGATGAATGCTATCCGGCACGCCGACAACTCACGGCGGCAAATCACGATGACAAATCACGCTGACACTACAATACGCGTCCGCTACGCCGAAACGGACCAGATGGGCGTTGTCTATTACGGAAATTATTTCACATGGTTCGAAGTGGGCCGCGTGGAACTCTGCCGCCAGCTCGGCTTCGAATACAAGAAAATGGAGGCTGAAGACGACAGCTATATCGTCGTTGCCGAAGCTTCGTGCCGTTACAAGCGGCCGGCGCGATTCGATGACCTGCTTACGATTCGCACGCGTATTGCCGAGGCGCAGCGCCGGACCGTGCGATTCACGTACGAAATCTTCAATGAAGCGCGCGAGCTAATTGCCACCGGTGAAACGTTGCACGTGATCTGCGATCGCACCGGCCGCCCCAAATCGCTTCCCGAAAAATACCGGAAATATTTCGACTTGCTTCCGCGCTCGTTAACCTAAGGCTTGCAGAAGAAAGGTCCCGAAGCGATATCCCACCGCGTATTTGAACGGCGCTACGCCGAGGGAATAATGCCCGCAAGGCAGAGATAGACTTTCGATTTGCAGCCTGTCGCGCTGCACCTCGTGCAGAAATGCGTTCGTGAATTCGGGCCAAAAGGTCGGATCGTAACGCCCGCTGATGGCGAGAACTTTCTTGCCGGTTCCGCTTAGCTTGGGAATGTACGGATATGGGCTGATGGGCGCCCAGAACCGGCGCAGTTCCTCGTGCGACACTTTCGCCTGCAGCGATTCCCACACGTTGCTGGTAGTGAGGCCATTGGCAACCACGTCGCCGAAGTACGTCGCGACGTGCAAAAACGCGCCTGCACGCAACGTGGGCTCATGGCACATGGTGACGAACGCGAGGGACGAGCCGATGCTCGTCCCAACGATTCCGAGCGGGCAATAGCCCTGATCTTCGAGCCAGCGCAGCGTTCGCCGCACGTCCAGCGCCGCCTGCTGGTTGGCCTGTAGCGTCAGCCCGATGTTTGGGCCAACCAAATGGTCGCCGCGCGGATGGCCCGGAATGGCCCGCCGGTCATGATACGGCAGACTGATTTTGACCGCGGTGATGCCGAGGCGATTCAGCCAGCGGCAGATGTCCTGCTGCTCTTCCCAGCGCGCATTCCATTGCGCGAGGACAACGACCGCAGGCCCCGTGCTTCGCGCGCGAAAGAACTGGCAGTGCACACGATTATTCTCGGGCCAGGGCGACGCGATCTGGCTCGTGAACGTGAGGACGCCGTCGCGCAGCTCATAATCGTTCGCCGGGGTCACGCAGTACCACTCGTCGCTGCGCGACAGAGTCTCGTCGACGAAACGGTTCAAAAATGCGCGCGGGTTCGGATCCTTGGCGTCGCCACCAATGTGCTCAAGCCCCCACGCGAATGGCAGCACGCGACGACTGGGCTCCTGCGCCCAGCGCATGTGTTCGTACCGGCGAATTTTTCGCTCAAGCCAACGCATTACGCGAATTAGCCTTCAGCGTCGTTGCGAATTATTCTTGAGAAGGAGCCAGGCGACAAGCGCCGCGCTTTTTTGATCTTGAGTCCAGGGCGGTCCGAGATCGCGGCCAAGTGACGTCAACTGCTTCTTGATTTGCGCCGCCGTGACGCGCAGTTCCTTTGAGGCGCGATCGAGCAATTCGCGTTCGCGAATCTTCGTAACGGCTATGCCGAGCTGCGCGCAAGCGTCGGCAAACACGTTGCGAAAGAACTCGCCCTCGGCCGTATGGATCATGGCGTGCGACGCCAGCGTCTCAGCCAATTCTGGTACCGGCCGCCCGGAAGCTGTCAGCAAGCCACAACTGGCCATTTCGTATCCCGCGTTTCGAAGATTTTCCGCCATTGCACGCAGGCCTTTTATCGCCATGACGCGCGCCGCCTTCGCACAATCCGCCAGGTGAGCTTCGGCTTCCGGCAATGACAAGTTCTTGGCGAAGTGATATGGCTGGATCGCTCCGCGCGCGCCGGAATCGACCACGGCAATCCGTTGACGGTCAAGAATTCTCGGTGTACGCACATCTGCGGCCACAGCAACGGCCGCAGCCCATCCGGAGTGCGCACGGATTCCAATCGCAGCACGTTTCATGTGCATTCCTCGCGCTCGAATGAAGGCCTATTCATCTCATTTCGGAGCCGGCTTTTAGGCACGCATTCTACCCCCACGCCAGGCGTATGCGTTAGAACTCGGGCACGGCGCGACGCGCGCGCCTTGAGCGATCAGGTTCATTGTGGCAGATTCGAATCGTGGCCTTCACAACGCTTGCGGATGCACTGGCAGTACTCTTCGGCCTGATCGTTGGCAGTTTCCTCAACGTCTGCATCATTCGCATCCCGGAGCGAAAGTCGATCGTATTGCCTGCATCCGCCTGCCCAAAGTGCGGAGCCCCGATTCGTCCGCACGACAACGTTCCGGTTCTCAGTTATGTGCTTCTGGCTGGAAAATGCCGCCAGTGCAAAACGCGCATTTCGCCCATGTATCCGCTCGTCGAAGTGCTCACGGCCCTGCTCTTCTTCGCGTGCTATCGCGCATTCGGGCTGAGTGCGGAAGCGGTGAAATGGGCGGCGTTTTCGGCTCTGATGATCGTGTTGGTGTTCACCGATCTTCGCGAACGGATTCTTCCCGACGTTGTGAACTACACAGGGCTGGCAATTGGCCTGGCCATCAGCCTGTTAACGCCGCCGACCGATGGCACAGCGCACTGGCTCTCCAACCGCTTGTTCGCCTTCCCTCCCCCTGCTCCAGTGTTGTCATTTGCAGACGCCGTGCTTGGCGCGGCCGTTGGCAGCGCTCTGCTCTGGCTCGTTTCGGAGGCCTATTTTCGGATGCGCGGGCGTGAAGGGATGGGGCTGGGCGACGTGAAGATGATGTTGATGGCAGGCGCGTTTCTGGGCGCGAAGAGAACGCTGCTCACGATTTTCGCGGGCTCAATTCTTGGCAGCATCCTGGGTTTGGCGTTCATCCTGGCACGCCGCAAGCACACGGACTACGAGTTGCCGTTCGGAAGTTTTCTGGGGATGGCGGCGCTGCTGGTGGTATTTTTTGGAACGCCGGTGGTTAACTGGTACCAATCTTTGCTCACGTTGCGCTGAAGAAGATCAGGTCTCGCGATGACAACGCCCATCACGCCGCATCCCATCACGATGGCCCCGGGGATGTTGGCCTACGCGATAGCCTTTCTCGTTATTCTCCTGCTCGGAGCGGTGGCGCTGTTTTTCATTCTGCGGAGATTCCTGCGGGATAATTCGGCCGCGGCACGCAGCGACTGGTCCGGGCAAAAACCCGATGTCGAGAATCCCTCCGCGTTTGTGACCGCTTCCATGCAAGGCGTGATCGAACGGCTCCGCGCGCAGGAAAAGGAGCTTGCGCGTTTGCATTTGCTCGCACAACAACGAGCCCAGGAATCCGAGCGGCTGACCGAAGAGGTGACGCGGAATATGCCGACGGGCCTGCTGCTCGTGAACGCGACGGGAACCATCGGTTCGGCCAATCCAGCAGCCGAAATGGCGCTGGGCATTCGCTCCCTTCAGTACAGGTCGTACAAAGAAGTTCTCGGCGCGGATTCGCAGCTGACGCGAATGCTCACGGCTTGCGTGCGCGAGGGTCAGACGTTTCAGCGCGGCGAGGTTGAGCACCTCACGCCACAGGGCGAGGTTCGCCGCCTGGGGCTGACCATGTCGCCGATCTATCGCACGCCACGCAACCCCGGGCGAACAGGGGAAGGAAAATCCGCAGAAGAAGCGAAGATCAGCGGCGCCCTGTGTCTCATGAGCGACTTGACGGAGCTAACCGCCCTTCAGAAGCAAATGCGCTGGAAGGAAAATCTCGCCGCGCTTGGCGAGATGTCGGCAGGTATCGCGCACGAGTTCAAAAACGCGCTTGCCACCATCTCCGGATACGCGCAGATGATTCGCAGCGAAGCTAAGGAAGGCGACATCCACGATTCAGCGGAGCGAATTCTCGATCAGACGCGCTCACTCACGCACGTAGTCACCGAATTTCTGCGTTTTGCCAAACCGCTGGAGATTTCCTACGAGACAGTGCCGATGCGCGCGCTGGTCGAACGCGTGGCTGAGGAACTCCACGAAGCCATCCCTCAGTGCGAAGTGAGATTCGACGGGGCGTTCGAGGAACTTCCCGGAGACGAAGGGCTGTTACGCCAGGCGCTGCTGAACCTCGCGCGTAACGCGGCCGAAGCGGCGCGCGACTCAGGCGCTGCGCCACGGATTACGATCTCAGGCAGCATCGAAGAATTGGCAGGCCATAAGTGGCAGCGCATCTGCATGGCGGACAATGGTCCTGGAATCCCCGAACAGGACTTGCCCAAGATTTTTCTTCCCTTTTACACCACAAAATCCGAGGGCACCGGGCTAGGGCTGGCCGTGGTGCAAAAGGTGACTCTGCAGCACGGCGGCAGCATCGAGGCGCGCAACAGGCCCGGAGGCGGCGCGGAGTTTTTGCTGTGGTTACCTTTGGGGCAGGAGCACTCACCGTCGCTATTCCCCTCCGAAGCAGCACGCATTTAAACTTAAGGAGACCTGAGGCTCGTCTGAGAGGTGATCCTATGCGTCGAGTGATTTTGGCGACCGCCGCGGCGTTAGTTGCGTTTTCGGCGCCGGCGTGGCCCAGCCAGGAACAACAGCAAGGCCAATCGTCGCAGACCCATCAGCAATCCTCTGCGTCGCAACAGAATCAAAGCAAGCCGCAAACGGCAGCTACGCAACAGGAGTCACTCGCCGACGCAGCTCGCAAAGCCCGCGAGCAGAAGAAGGAAGCACCGAAACCCGCGAAAGTCTTCACCAACGACAATATTCCCACCGCCGGAGGGATCTCCTCGGTCGGCACGGAGACGCAAGCGCCGCCAGCAACAGGTGAAGCCGGAGCGACGCCTTCAGGCCAAGCGGCCGCAAATGGCGAAAAGCCTGCTAAGGGCGGAGCGGCGGCCAGCGCCGAGAGCGTTTGGCGCGAGCGTTTCGCGAAGCTCCATCACAAGCTCGTTCAGGATCAAGCCGATCTGGACGTCATGCAAAGAGAGCTTGGCGTTCTCGACACGCAGTACTACAGCGATCCGATGAAGACGATGCAGCAGAGCGTGTCCCGCGAAGACATCAACAAGAAAACCGCGGCGATCGACGCGAAAAAGAAACAGGTCGAAGATGACAAAAAGGCCATCGCGGATGCTGAGGACGAACTCCGCAAAGCGGGCGGCGATCCTGGGTGGGCCAGCCAGTAGCAAATGGAACCAGTTCTCCTCGTCGAGGATAAAGCCGAGCTGCGCGCGATGCTCCGCAAGGCTCTCGAACGAGCCGGCTATACCGTCGAGGAAGCACCGGACGGAAACTCGGCAATCGACAAAGTTCGCAGCCGCCGCTATCAGGTAGTTCTCTCCGATCTGAAGCTGCCTGGCAACTCCGGGATTGACGTTCTGCGCGAAGCGCGCCGCGTCGAGCCCACTCTTCCCGTTGTTCTGGTCACCGCATACGGATCGATTGAAGAAGCAGTGACCGCAATGAAAGAAGGCGCGTTCGACTTCATTCAGAAGCCCGTCGATCTCGATCACCTGAAACTTCTCCTCGAACGAGCTGCCAAGCAGCAGGAGCTCCTCCGCGAAAATCTGCTTCTGCGCGAGGAATACTCCGCCCGGTACGGATTTCCGCGCATCGTCGGCGAGCATCCGGTGATGGAGACGGCGAGCCAGATGTCGCAGCGCGTGGCCGCCACGGATTCCACTGTCCTGCTGCTCGGCGAGAGTGGCACCGGCAAGGAACTCTTCGCGCGCGCTATTCACCACCTGAGTCCTCGCGCCGAAGCGCCCTTCGTAGCGCTGAGCTGCGCCGCTATCCCCGAAGGTCTCGTCGAAAACGAACTCTTCGGCCATGAGCGCGGCGCGTACACGGGCGCGGGCACTCGCAAAATCGGCAAGCTTGAACTCGCTCATCGAGGCACGCTCTTTCTCGACGAAATTGGCGAATTGCCGCTCACCATTCAAGGCAAGCTGCTTCGCGTTCTGGAAGAGAGGCGCTTCGAGCGCGTGGGAGGAACGCAGCAGATCGACGTCAACGTGCGCATCATCACCGCAACCAATAAGGATCTGCGCGCCGCAGTGGCGGAGAAACCATTTCGCGAGGACCTTTATTTCCGCATCGCCGCCGTGCCCATTACGATTCCGCCGCTGCGCGACCGCGGCGACGATGTCTTGCTCCTCGCCGACCATTTTCTTGAACGCTTCCGCCGCGAATTTCGCAAGCCCGCTCTGCATCTCACCGAGGATGCGCGCGCGCGCCTGCTCACCTATTCCTGGCCCGGCAACGTCCGCGAACTGCAAAATACGATTGAGCGCGCCGCCATTCTCGCCGGCGGCTCTGAAATTGATTCGGACGCTCTACAGTTGCCTGCGGCAAAACCCTCCGCCGCCGATTTGCCGGTCGGGATGCTCGAGGAAGATTTCCTGTGGGAAGGACCGCTCGAGGAAGTTTCGCAGCGGGCCGTCGCGCATGTCGAGCGATTCAAGATTCAGAACGCGTTGCGCGAGTCAAAATGGAATAAAACGCGCGCAGCGGAAAAACTCGGCGTCTCCTACAAGACTCTCCTGCACAAAATTCGCACCCTCGGTCTTGAGTCCTAGTCGACGTACCAAACTCTCGCGGCGTTCAGCGTCGTGCCGTCATCGGAATCCGTAGCTCAACTCGAGCTGCCGGTCCAGATCGCGCCACAGGCAAACCAGTGTTGGATCAATTGCAGGCTTCGCTTTTGGTGGATGCTGAATTGGCAATTTGGCGTTGAGGCGAAACACTCGGTCCTTGGGAAATTCACGCTTGCTGGCTTGTCCAATCATGAGGCGGTAATCCTTCTTGGGCATATAAGGAATGATCGGGCGCATGGGCGCTCCCTCAAGCACGTTCGGTTGCGGAATTTCCGGCCCTTGCCAATCGAAGATTTCGCATTCAGGAGAAATGCCCCCGGCATCCTCGTGATGTTTGATCACGTGAAAAACGACGAAGTTGCCCGATAGCAGGCGGTAAGCGATCAATTCACCCGGTTCCCAATCGCACGAATCACGAAATACCCTGCGAAGTTTCCGGGTTGGCGGCTGCGGCGACAAAAGCTGGTGCTCCGTCGCTTCCAGAACGGCAGCGCGCTTTCGCTCGAACTTGCTCCCACGCCAGGGGTTTAATGCGGAGCCGTCATCGATGACCCGCATCGCTTCCTGGCGAACGCGATCTTCCAAACGGCCGCACTTCCACTGCGTGACCGCAAGCGCGAGCCAAAACGTCGCCGCGAGATCTGGGTCCTTATCCAACGACGGCATCCATTCGCGCAGCAAACGATCCGTCGCTTCCGCCCCGCTCAAGCCATCGCCTACCAGTCGGCGATAGTCGTCTCGTAGGTCGGAGGCGTTGTCGTCCGAAAAGATCGACGTACCCCATACACCCATGGCCTCTCCTCCGCTTCTCTAGGTTCGCCGAGCCCAATGCAGCAGCACGCTGCCGAAATTCCAGGCTTCGAATGTGGCCTGCGCGAAGCCACAGCGTTCCATCAGCGTGCTCAGTTCGCCCGCGGAGGGAAACTTCCCTACCGAGGCTGGCAGGTACGCGTACGCTTCGCGGCTTCCGGAAATAAGACCACCCACGCACGGCAGGACCTGGCGAAAATAAAACCGAAACAGCACGGCGAGGAGTCCGCTTCCCGGTTCCGAAAATTCGAGGATGCCAACCGAGCCGCCCGGCTTCAACACGCGCGCAATCTCGCGTAAGCCTTCTTCGTAATTCGCTAAATTGCGAAAACCAAACGCGGAAGTGACCAGATCGAAGGTGGCGTCCGAAAACGGTAAACGCAGCGCATCTGCAGCCATGAATTCGGCGGAGTAGCCGCCATTTTGAGCTTTCGCCCGCGCCCGAGTCAGCATCGGCTCGACAAAATCGGCACCTAATATCTGCGCGCCTGAATCCGACCGGGCGCGGCATAGCGCAAACGCCAGATCGCCGGTCCCGCAGCAGACATCGAGAACGCGTACGCCAGGTTGCCGCAGGATATGTGCAAACTGCTTTGCTGTTCGCCTGCGCCACACGCAGTCGAGCGAAAACGACAGCAGATGATTCAGGAGATCGTATCGCGGCGCGATCCGGCCAAACATTTCCTGAACCCGCGCGGCAGCCTCATGCTCGTCGCGCGCGCCTTCCGGCCGCGTCCCCGAGACTGTCTCCTCCACGATCTCTGCGTCTTTGCGGTGGATTCTCGTTGCCTCTACTACGAACGCTCTGGTACGGAACCGCAGCTTATCTCATCGTTCTCGCCGCGATCCGCGGCAGCTCGGCAAGTGTGCGCGCCACCAACTTCCATGGTATTTGCACGTCCCATTCTGCCTTGCTAATCTCTCGCGCGAGCACCCAGCGCGCTTGCCCGCCCCGATTTTTCTTATCGCTTGAGACGACCACTCGCAGTTGGGCGGCGTTGATCCCCGCAAGTGAAGGCAAAGGCCCCACGCGAGCGATGAGGCGCAGAATCCGCAGCGCATCAGCTTCGTTCGTGCGCCTTGTTGCGAGCCCCAGCAGCGTCGCGGCCATCATTCCCCAGGCAATCGCTTCGCCATGGCGGAAGCGCTTGTAAGCGGTCGCGGCCTCCAGCGCGTGCCCAAGCGTGTGACCAAAATTCAGAATCTTGCGCAAGCCTGACTCGCGCTCGTCCGCGGTTACGACTCGTGCTTTGATTGCCATGCATCGCGGAATGATCCAATCTACCGCCGCCCGATCACGCCGCAGTATCGCGTCCATTTGCGTTTCGAGGAACCGGAAAAGCTTCGCATCGGCGATGATCCCGTATTTGATGACTTCATACAGCCCGGAACGGTACTCCCGCTGCGGAAGCGTCCGCAGCATTTCCGGATCGGCAATCACCAGTTTCGGCGGATAAAACGCGCCAACGAGATTCTTGCCCTCCGGGAGATCGACGCCAGTTTTGCCGCCGATGGCGCTGTCCACTTGCGCGACAACCGTGGTCGGAATGTGCACGATTCGCACGCCGCGGAGATACGTCGCCGCGACAAATCCCGCGACGTCGCCCACCACGCCGCCCCCGACCGCAATTAATGTGCAATGACGGTCAGCGCCACCCCGCGCCAATTTGCGCGCAATATCTTCGATCGTGATCAGCCGCTTCGCCGATTCCCTGTCGTCGAACAGGATGACTTTCCTGCTGCTTGCACCAAGAGCGTGCGTCACATCGCGTCCCCAAAATTTCCACACTCGCGGCGAAGACAGTACGAACAGTTCACCTGGGCCACTTACGGATGCGATCAGCCGGCGCGCTTGCGCCAGCGCCCCGCGCGCGAAGCGCACGTCGTATGTTCCCATCGAGCTTCGGATCTGAATCGTGACCATGAACGGGCCACGAATGTACCACGCCTTGCGGATGTTGCTTCGGAGAGGTTGTTACGTTGCCTAGCGTGACCGGGAATCGAACCCGGTTCGCAGCCCTCCGAAGACCACATCGCGCGGTGGGACGGTGCAGTCTCGCGAGCCTTTAGGACTCCCTCTGAGCGAAGTGCATCGAGATCTTGATCGAAACAAAACTCAAAACCAGCGCCACGGCGATCCACCCCGCGTCCTGCACCTTCGAGGTGCCGAAAATAGATACCCAAGAGGGAGGTAGCGCCGGCGTGACCGAGGCCGTCCTAGTCCCCGACGAAAAGCTCTCAATCCCCACCACAAGGAGCGAAATGAAAGCAACGGCAGAGATCGCCAGCCCGGGCAACGCATGCTTCCACGGAAAAGGAATCGGCGCCGGGGCAGCAGCTTCGCGCTGCACTGCATCCATCACGCCCTGGACAAATCCGGACGAAGGAACGATCTCGTCCTTTTCAGACAGAATCTGGTCAAGCTCGTCACTCATGGAACGCCTCTCCGGACCAAGGTTCCTTCGCCAGCCGGAGCGCCTAGTAGGGTCGAGAGTTTGCTTCGCAGAAGTTCTCTGCCTCGAGAAAGCCTTGCCTTGACAGTCCCTTCCGGCAAGCCAAGGCTCTGCGCGGCAGCTGCGACGTCCATCTCGTGGAAGTAGAAGAGGATAATCGCCTCACGATACCTCGCCGGAAGAGCCACGACCGATCTTCGCACAACTCGCTCGCGATCCTGGTCCTCGAGTCCACCATCCGCAGCGCCCTGATCTCTCAGTTCCGCGACATCGCCCAGTGACACCATCCTGGCGGGAACCCGCCGCAGTTCCGAGCAAAACATCCTGGTAGCCAGCGCAAACAGCCACGTAGAAAAAATCGCTTCCTTCCGCCATTGGCTCAAAGAACGATAGGCACGCAGAAATGCTTCCTGGGCCATCTCTTCGGCCCGGCCACGGTCCTGGCAGAAGCGGTAAGCCAGGTTCACAATCGGCCTTTGCCAGCGCCGCACAATTCCCTCGAATGCCGCAGTTTCACCCGCAAGCACCTGCTCCGCGTCGGCCTGATCCTCGACTGCGCTCACATGCCTCTCCTACGTCTGACCGCACCAGCGTGTCTTGGGTTGCGTTTTATTTTGCATCCGGGTGGCAAAAGGCAAACCAAAAAAAAACGCAACCAGACCCAACTTCTGCGTGTCTGACAGGGTGCACGTAACAAAATGCACTGAGGAGGCGCTATGGGACCTGATTCGCACTGGGTTGTGTTTCTCATCCCTATCTTCGGGAGTATTGCCCTGTTCTCGTTCTTGGCCGTTTACGTATGGTCCAAGCAGCGCACTCGGGAGCGAGAAGCCTACTACAAAAACGACGCAGTGAAGAAAATCGCTGAGTCGCAGGGAGCCGGTGGCAATTCTGCGATCGAGTTTCTGCATGAGGAGGAAAGGTACTCTTCGCGCCGGCGCTTGGAGGGTCAGAAGCTAGGGGGACTGATCACCGTCGCGGTTGGCGTGAGCATGATGATTTTCATCAAGGCCGTCGATCGAGAAGATCCGGAACCCAACTACCTTGTCGGCCTCATTCCGCTGTTCATCGGCTTTGCGCTCCTGGCTTACGCATATCTTCTGGCGCCGAAGGACGAGCCGTCGCGGAAGGCACCGTAGGTCCCGAAAGGGAGGAGTAGGCGCCATTCGGTTCGCGCAGCCGGAGTTAATGGAACTTTTCCTGGAGCGCGGAAACACTTTCGACGATCACGTGGCCGACAACCGCGAGGCTCTTTGGGCTGACCTTGTCCATGGTGTCTTCGGTGGTGTGCCAGTACGGGTAGTCGTTGAGATCGATAATGTCCACAACCGGAGCGCCGCGCTTCTTGAACGGGACATGGTCGTCATCGATTTCCTGAGTCGTTTGAGGCACAAAATAATTCGAGTAGTGCAAGCGGTCAGCGGTATCCCACACAATACGCGCCAGCCAGGGCGTAGAATTCTCTTCCCTCTTGATCCGCAGATTCTTGGGCCCAATCATATCGGCGAGGATCACAGCACGAATATTCTTAAGCTCGTCCGAAACCGCCATGCGCGCGGCAAGTTCGCGGCTGCCGTACACGCTGTCGGTGTCGGTCCACTGAGCGACGCCATTGGTGACCACCTGCGCTTCTTCACCATCGAGAAACGCCATCCAAATCGCGTTCGGCTCCTTCTTCGGCTTGCCGCAGTAATCGTGCGCCAGTTCGAGCATCAATCCACTCGACGAGCCACCATCCACCGCTCCGACGAAGTTCGACAGACGCAAGGTGTCGTAGTGCGTAAGCAACAGAATGGTTCCCTGCCCGGAGCCTGGCACTTTCGCGATGATGTTTTTCATGGCCAGATCGCCGATGGGAGTCGGGGCATGGAAATCGTCAGTATCGACGCTGCAGCCGAAGCCTTTTAGTTCACTAAGAATGTAATCTTGAGTGCGATGGATGGCGTCCGAGGCGGGAGGATGCGGGCCAAAGCTGACCAGCTTCGACGTGAAGTCGTAGGCCTTCTGCCCGTCGAACCCGCCCGTTTGCGACGCAGCCGGAGCCTGATCTTGCGGCGCGATGATTGCTGCGCCGCTGGACTCTTGCGCAGAAGCTGCCGACGCGTCCGCATTCGAACTTGCAGTTGAACTGGCGCCGCCGTGCCCGCAAGCAATGGCGAGCAGCGCAGAAAAGACTGCGGCTCCAACCCAGCCGATCCCCCGCCCCGTTTTCAGTGCGCGCCTCCCGCGGCAAGAGCCCTCGTGCGCTTCTTGCGCAGCACCATGTAGGACACCAAAACGCCCACGAAATACAGCAGGATCATCGGCGCCATGAAAATCAGCATCGTGGTGGCGTCAGGGGTTGGGGTCACGATGGCGGCGACAATCGTGATCAACAGCATCGCATACCGGAAATTCTTCAGCAGGAATTTCGGCGTCACGATCCCAAATAACGAGAGGATGAAGATCAAGACCGGCAATTCGAAGATGACTCCCAGGCCCAAAAGCACAATCAACATGAAATCGAAATACTCATTGATGGCGATCAGCGGCCTTAGGGGCAGATAAGTAGCAAAGCTGATGAGGAAATTCAGCACCTGCGGCAGCATGATGTAATAGCCAAAAGCCATGCCGCACAAGAAAAGAAACATCGACGATACGACAAATCCAAGCACCGCACGCCGCTCGTGCCGGTAGAGCCCGGGCGCCACGAACAACCAAATCTGATACAGGACGAAAGGCATCGCGATCACGATGCCAATGTACAAACCCAGATTGATGTACAGGCTGATCGGTGTGGCGGGGCTGGGATAGTACAGTTTGTCCTCAAGGTGGTGCGCGCGCAGCGCCTTGAGCATGGGCTGAACGATGAACGTGATGACCTTATTCGAAACGGTCAGACCCAGCACCATCCCCACGCCGATGGCCAGGAGCGAGTTGATCAGGCGTTTGCGGAGTTCGACGAGATGCTCGAAAAACGACATCCGCCCGCCGGGTTCTTCTTCCTCAGGGTGCGGCGGAAGGGCAGGTTCGGTCTGGGTGGTGGCCATCTGTCAGGGTCTCGTGACGTTCGAGGGTTCGGGAGTTGTCTCGGCAGGTTCGTCTTTCGGCGAAGCTCCAGAGTGTTCGACTATCGAACTTCCAGAGTCGTGACCATCAGCCGACGAACCCGAGCCGTCCTCAGCAGCGGAGGCATCCCGCGAGGCGTGGGTCGATTGCTCCATTCGTTCCGGCGCGTTAGGAGGCGTAGCAGGCACGGGCGCTGGTACGTTTGCCTGTGTTGCTCCCGTGGCGGGACTGGGTGCAGGAGGCTGATAGGTTGTGCCACCTCCGATTCGCCGCTGTTCCGTCTCACGCTCGAGATCCCGCAGATGGTCTTCGAAGGTGGACCTCAGGTCTCCGGTCGCTCGCCGGAATTCCGCCATGACTTTACCGAGGTTGCGTGCCAGTTCGGGAAGCTTTTCGGGTCCAAAAACGACCAGGGCGACCACAAAGATGATGATGAGATGCGGAACACTGAGCATTCTTGTTTCGGGTTTCAGGATGTACTGGCAAAGTTACAGTACAAGAATCCTCAGGATCTGCGCACGCAAAACCTGAGCCTATTCTGGTTCCTCAAGCCCTGTTTTTGCATCATAGAAGAGGGCCAACGGCGTGTCAAACTGCCCGAAAGTTGTGTGCTATACTGACTTTTGCAGCCAAGTCGTACTGAATGCATAGAGTTATAGCTGGGGCCGCACTTAAACGGGTTTAGCAATAAAGTTCCTGGCTCCGAACCCAGAGGTTAAAGAGGTCGCATGGAATCACGGCAGAAATCCAAACGTGGAATTTTGTTGTTTGCGCTGGTACTGGGAGCATCCGCGCTCCTCGGAGGCCTCTATGGGCCGAGCGTGCGAGCCACGGCCGCTGGTTCCGGCGATCTCCAGGACTCGGTAAAGAACTTCACGAATGTGCTTGCCGTCGTGCAGCACAACTACGCTGATCCTGTCGATACGGACAAGGCGATCTATGATGGGGCGATACCGGGAATGCTGCGGGTTTTGGACCCTCACTCGAACTTTTTCGATCCGCGGGAGTACGCGAAATTCCGTGAAGACCAGCAAGGCAAATACTACGGCGTCGGAATGACGGTGGCGTCTCGCGACAACAAGACGGTGGTGGTGGCGCCCTTCGTCGGAACGCCGGCATTCAAGGCGGGCATTCGGCCGGGCGACGTCATCCTGAAAGTGGACGGCAAAGATTGTTTGAACCTCGGCACGACGGAAGTTGCGGACATGCTCAAGGGCCCCAAGGGGACCACCGTTCACATTTCGCTGGGCCGCGAAGGCTGGCCCAAGCCGATCGAGGTAACCGTCGTACGCGATGAGATTCCCCGCCCGGCCGTAGAGTATTCCACGATGGTCAAGCCCGGCATCGGGTATGTTCGCGTGTCCTCATTTAACGAGACAACGGACATCGATCTTGCCGACGCGCTCAAGGATCTCGATTATCCGAAGCTGGACGGCCTGATCATCGACTTGCGCAACAACGGCGGCGGCCTCTTGAATCAAGCTGTGGGCATGGCGGACTTCTTCCTGGACAAGAACGAGCTGGTCGTCTCGCATCGCGGCCGTTCCTCACCGGAACGGCGGTATTTTGCGCTGCGTGGAAACCAGGGAATCGACGTACCGGTGGTGGTGCTGGTCAACGGGCAAACGGCGTCTGCCTCTGAAATTGTTTCCGGGGCCATTCAGGATCACGATCGCGGGTTGATTGTCGGGGAGACTACGTTTGGCAAGGGACTGGTGCAGACGCAGATTCCGCTGAGCGAGGACACGGCGCTGCTGTTGACCACCGCACGTTACTACACGCCGAGCGGCCGGCTCATCCAACGCAACTACAAGAACGTCACGTTGTACGACTACCACTACAATCCTCAGCCGCCCAAGCAGCCGGAAGTGAAGCTGACGGACAGCGGCCGGCAGGTCTTCGGAGGAGGGGGCATTACTCCGGACGTTACGATCGACACGCCGAAGCTAAACGATTTCGAGCAGCTTCTCATGGCCCGCAACGTCTTTTATCCTTTCCCGCAAAGCGTAGGGGATTTTGCGCGCTTCTACCTGGCCACCAAGCCGAATGTCACCAAGGACTTTCAGCCTGACCAATCCGTGATCGAGCAGTTCAAGAAGTATCTGGATCAGGAGCACATCAAGTACACGGCCGCGGACATTCAGAATGATCTGCCCTGGCTGAAATGGGAGATCAAGCGCGAAGTCTTTACGTCGGTTTTTGGCTTGAATGACGGCTTCAAGGTCGAGTTACAGAACGATCCTCAACTCGACAAGGCCGAGACGCTGATTCCGCAGGCCAAAGCGCTCTATTCGAACGCGCGCAAGATTCTCGCGGAACGCGAAGCCGCCCAAGGATCCGCTCAGCAATAGCAAACACAATATTTTGGCGAGCAGGCGGCGGAATGACGCTTGAGGCAGCGGCCTCGGAAATTTCCTCTGACAGGACGGCACCGATGGTGATCCGCGAGATGACCCATGACGAATGCCGCGCGCTTCTGACGCGGGCTTCCGTGGGAAGGCTCGCTTGCTCGCAGGACAGCCAGCCTTACATTATCCCGGTTTACCTGGCCTACGAGCCTGACTTCATCTACGTTTTCTCCACCTTCGGCCAGAAGATCAAATGGATGCGGCTCAATCCGAAAGTGTGCGTGCAGATCGACGAGATTAGCGATGCGTCGAATTGGTCGAGCGTGGTTGCTTACGGCCACTACCAAGAACTGCGCGAGCCACAATATGCAGAGGAGTGCAACCACGCGCGACAATTGCTGGAGAAGCGGCACGCGTGGTGGCTCAACGCGCTTGCCGAGCGCCAGTTGAAATTGCGCGGCCAGTTGATCACACCGCTGTACTTCCGCATTCACGTCGATTCGGTGACCGGGCTCAACAGCGCCAGCCAGAGTTAAACCTTCCCGCCGGGTAATACCGATCGTCGTTTGCAGTGAACGCGCGGCTGACTCCTGGCCGGCCGAGTTCTTCACAGCAATTGTCGGGTAACGCGACTAGTCAGGAGTTGGGGCTCGCCGGACGGGTAGCTTTAAGTGCTTCTACCTCCATGATTGTGTTCCCGCGCGAGGAAGGTTCACCTGTTCGCTTGGTCGCGGCATAATGGCTGATCCTGCGTTGTTGCCGTTGCGTCGGAATAGACTGTTGTGGGCGGAGAAGCCGAAGGAACATCCCGCAGATTCGCATCAAGAAATGCCGCAACGTAATCTCGCACTGCGGCCATCGTTTTTTCCGGACCCATGGGGCCAACCTGCACCGCGTCCCCGGCCAGCCAGATCCAATCGGAAAATGCCACGTGCTCGGTCCCGCGCAGATTCACCGCAAGCCGCGGGCCTTGCAGGTTCTTCCACAAGCGGCATTCGCTGGCATCCCATCGTTGCCGCCCCGCAGTGATCATGAGGACTGGCTTCCTGATCGCGCTACCGAAAGCGTCGGGCACGGCCGCGTCCAGCATGACCGCTGCCTTGAGGCGAGGATCGGACACAATGCCAAGGTAGGCAGTCAATCCGCCCAGGGAATGACCTGCGGCAACAATCTTGGCCATGTCCAACTTGCCTGCGAAAGGACTGTCGCGCCGGGCATTCAGGCTCTCAATTCCGGTGAGCACTAATTGCAGGTCCTTCGAGCGAACGGAAACAGCGGACGACATGGGCCAGCTCGCGCGCAGCACTGGGCCACCGAGATGGCTGCCCACCATGGAGCGGGCGAGATGCCCATCGCGCAACTCCACGGCCGTCGCCTCATACGTATGGTTGATCGCAGCTACGAAGTAACCCCGACTGGCAAGATCCTCCAACAGGAATGTGTAGTCCGTGGCCGTGGCCGTATAGCCCGGGCTGAACACCACCACAGGATGTACGCCGTCCGCGATGGGAGCATTCCAACAACTGTTGGTTCTGACTGAAAAGGGCTCCACACCGGCGAGTTCAGTAAAGTAACGCCAGACGGCCGGCGAGGCGTATGCGGCAGTCCGGCAGTCAACTGCGGCGTTTGGCGAGGCCGGATACCACAAGCGAACGGCCAGTTCGCGCGTCGTCCCGTTGGCCAGATAAGGATCCTCGCGTGGCGCATCGGTCAGGTACAGGACGTTCGTGCCAACGGCGTTTGGTCCAGTGGGACGCGGCACCTCTGCGTAGGTCGTAGCAGCCAAATCGGACCGCACCCTCACTGCGTTTGCCGCGCCCATGGGATTGGTCGTGAACGACAGGGGCACTTGCTGCGGGCTGTCCACGCTGCTGTCCTTGATAACCAAGTTCCCGGAACCAAATTCTGCTGCTTGGACCTTAACCATGATCGAACAGGAACCTGCTGCGTTGACGCTGACGGGGCAGTCGTTCGTCTGGCCGAAAGTAGAGAGATCCACGGTGATGCTGCTGATGGCAAGCGCCGCGGCGCCGGTGTTCGTTAGAGCGACCGACTGGCTCGGGGGTGGGCAGTTCTTACCGAGCTTGCACTGGAAGGCTAAACTCGCCGGAACGAGTTTCACCGTGCCCTTCGTCAGAGTGAAGCTGGCGGTGGCCGCCTTGGTGCTGTCAGCCACAGAAGTCGCATTCAATGTCACTGCCGCGTTCGCCGGCAGGGCGCTGGGCGCTGTGTACGTCGTGGCGGCACCGCTGGCTGTGGTGGCGGGGCTAACCGTGCCGCACGCCGGAGAGCAGGCCGTCGCGTTCTGGGTCAGGGTCCACGCCACGCCTTGGTTGCTGGCGTCATATGTAACCGTGGCGGCGAAGTCTTGGGTCGTGTTCTCGGGCAGGAGCGCGCTGTTTGGAGAAATCGCCGAAACTCGGATGGCCGGGATCGTGGCCGTGGCGGACGAGTATTTAGTAGGGTCCGCGACGGAGGTGGCCTGGATGGTCACCGTCAGGTCGGACGGTAGCTGAGGGGGCGCGGTATACGCGGTTGCAACACCGCTAGCGGTGGAGGCGGGCGAAATGCTGCCGCACGGCGGCGGCGAGCAAGAGACAGTCCACGTCACACCACGGTTCGCCAGATCGTTGTCGACCGTCGCTGTGACCTGAGCGGTGGTGTTCCCCGGCACGGTGAGACTGGAAGGCAGCGTGTTCACCACTATTGCAGGGACTGTGACGGATGCCGACCCACGTGCCGGCGAATCGGCCACCGAAGTGGCTGTGATGGTCACCTGCAAATCGTTGGCGGGTGGAGGAGGCGCGGTGTATGTTGTGGCAGCGCCACTCGCTGTCGTGGCCGGTGAAAAACTGCCGCAGGGTGTTGGTGCACAGGATACAGTCCACGCGACGCCTTTGTTGCTGGTGTCGTTGCCGACCGTAGCGATAAACTCTGCCGTGCCGTTTGCCAGCGCCGTGGCTGCCGACGGAGTGACGCTGATTGTCACCGATGGGACGGTGATCACTGCGGCGCTCGACTTCGTCGGGTCCGCGACCGAGGTCGCGGTCAGGGTTACCTTCAAATCGCTTGCCGGCGGACTGTTCGGAACTGTGTACGTGACCGCAGCCCCGCTCAGCGACGAAGTCGGTGAGACCGTGCCGCACGGCGCGGCCGCGCAAGTGATACTCCAGTTCACGCCCTTGCCGCCGAAATCGTTCATCACGCTGGCAGAGAAACGCGCTGTCCCGCCCATCTGCACCGTATCTACCGCAGGCGAGACTGTTACCGTGATTGCTGGCGGCTGAGCTGGACTGGCCTCCCCACCACAACCTGCCATCGCCACGCCAAGGACCGTCGCAGCCAGCGAGCTCAGCACTAAATCACGCCTTTTCATAGCGCACCTCCCGATCTGGCGGTGCCCGCAAATGAGACCGCTTTTCCACCACATAAGAAGGACTGGCCTTCGGTTGGCAATAGACCCCGACTTGATTGCTCCTTAAATTTTCCCTACCGCGCACCTCCTTGGAATCGCGCCGTTTACTCATTGACGCAGATGCCCGCACGGCAGTACCTTCTTCTCGCTGCAG